>Ga0075434_100000599_pt1 | contig 27892 bp, 13 predicted proteins | sample RhiMethybrSRZTD3_FD_75298 | JGI IMG/M metagenome (GOLD analysis project Ga0075434, IMG submission 75298) | Populus rhizosphere microbial communities from Tennessee, USA - Rhizosphere MetaG P. TD hybrid SRZTD3 | ecosystem: Host-associated > Plants > Roots > Rhizosphere > Soil | place: USA... | reverse complement strand
GCGGCCCTCGCCTCGGGGTCCGACGGCGAGAACCTCAGCACGATCTCCGCGACACGCGCGTTCTCGGCAACCGCATAGTACTGATCCTTCTTTCGCTCGTACTCCAGGCGCAGCGCGTCGTCGGAGAGATCCATGCGCGAGGTCACCTCGCGGCCGATGACCTTCTGCATCACGATCGTCTCGCTCATCTGACGCTTCAGGTCGTCGCGGGTCATTCCCGTCTGCGCGAGCGCCGCGTCGAACTCCTGATCGGTGGCCAGGTTGTACTGCTGCTTGACGCGGGCGACGGCGGCCAGGATCTCCTCGTCGGTCGCCGTGACGGACATCTCCTTGGCCCGTTCCTCGAGGAGCTTCTCGCGGATCAGGTCTTCGAGCACCATCACGCGCATCGTCTGGGCGTCCGTCGAGGAGGAGCGGACGGACTTCTGGGCGACCTCGAGCCGTTTGTCGTATTCGGACTGGGTGATGAGCCGATCGTTGACGCGGGCCAGGATCCGCTCGACGAGCTCGGCGCCGGGGAGGAAGGCGGCCGCGGCTGCCAGTCCCGCGGCGGCGAAAAGGGTCCGTTTCATGCGGTTCTTCATAACACGAAGACTGGCCTCGAATTTCAGGCCGCGGCGAATTCCGGCAGCAGCCCGATCAAGGCCGGGAGCAGCCCGTCCCCGGCCGGGGCCGGGAACGAGAGGACGCGGGCGGGCGAGAAACCCGAACCCGGCCGCTCGCGGACGAACGCCATCAGGCGTTGCGGATCCACGGGAGCGTCCTCGGCGAAGCGCACATGGATCCGGCCGGCCTGGCGAGTGATCGCGGTGACGCCGAGTTTCTCGGCCCGGGTCCGCAGGCGCGCGTACTCGATCAGCCGGTGGACCTGCGGCGGAGGCTCGCCGAACCGGTCGGCGATCTCGCGCCGGGTCTCCTCGAGCGTCGCGTCGTCTCCGGCGCGCGCGACCTTCTTGTAGATCATCATCCGCCACGCTTCGTCGGCGACGTAGGCGTGCGGGATGGCGAGATCCAGTCCCAGCGACAGCGTGACGGCCCGTTCGGGCTGCGGCTCTTCGCCCCGCATCTCGCGGATGGCCTCCTCCAGGAGCGACAGGTACATCTCGAATCCGACCGACGCGATGTGGCCCGACTGCTCGCCGCCCAGGATGTTTCCGGAGCCGCGGATCTCGAGGTCCTTGGCCGCGATCCGGAAACCGGCGCCGAGATCGCAGAACTCCTGGATCGAGGCCAGCCGCCGGCGGGCGACTTCCGAAAGTGACGCCGTGGGCTCGACGAGCAGATAGGCGTAGGCCGGCTTGTCGCTTCGGCCGACGCGGCCGCGCAGCTGGTAGAGCTGCGCGAGACCGAAGGTGTCCGCCCGGTCGATCAGGATCGTATTCGCGGATGGAATGTCCAGGCCGTTCTCCACGATCGCCGTCGCGAGCAGGAGGTCCGCCTCCCGCGAGAAGAAGCGCAGCATCGCCTTCTCCAGCTCCGCCTCGGGCATTTGGCCGTGGGCCACGCTGATGCGGACGTTCGGGAGAAGCTCCTCGAGCGTCTGCTTGACCCGGCCGATCGATTCGATCCGGTTGTGCACGAAGAAGACCTGCCCTCCGCGCTCCAGCTCCGCTTCGATCGCCTCGCGGATGATCTCCGAGCGCGAAGGCACGACCTGCGTCTCGATCGCGAGCCGGTCCCGCGGCGGCGTCTCGATGATCGAGAGGTCCCGCAGCCCCGACAGCGACAGGTGCAGCGAGCGCGGGATCGGCGTGGCCGACATGCTGAGCACGTCGATCGAAGCTTTCCACTCCTTCAGGCGCTCCTTCTGCGCCACGCCGAAGCGCTGCTCCTCGTCCACGATCAGGAGCCCCAGGTCCCGGAACGCCAGGTCCTTGCCGAGCATGCGATGCGTCGCGATCAGGATGTCGACGGATCCGTCCGCGACTTTCGCCACGACCTCCTTCTGCTCGGCGCGCGAGCGGAAGCGCGACAGCAGCTCGATCACCACGGGAAACGCGGCGAAGCGGCGCGTGAAGGTCCGGAAGTGCTGGTCTGCGAGGATCGTCGTCGGCGCGAGCACGGCGACCTGCTTGCCGTCGAGCACTGCCTTCATCCCCGCGCGCATCGCTACCTCGGTCTTGCCGTAGCCGACGTCGCCGGCGAGCAGCCGATCCATCGGCTTGGCGGACTGCATATCGCGCTTGACGTCGGCGATCGCCTGCGCTTGGTCGGGGGTCTCGACGTACTCGAAGGCGTCCTCGAACTCCTTCTGCCAGGGCGAGTCCTTGGAGAAAGCGAATCCCTCCGCGACGCTGCGCCGCGCGTAGAGCTTCAGGAGCTGGTCCGTCATGTCGCGCATGGCCTTGCGGACCGAGGCCTTGCGCCGGGCCCAGCCTGCCCCGCCGAGGCGATCGAGCGGCGGCGTGGCGTCTTCGACGCCCGAGTACTTCTGGACGAGGTCGAAGCGTTCGACGGGCAGCAGAAGCATCTTCTCTTCGGCGTACTCGATCTCCATGAACTCTCGCTCTTCGCCCTCCACGGGCACGCGCTTCAAGCCCCTGAAGAGGCCGATGCCGTAGTCCGCGTGCACGACGGCGTCGCCGAGCTTCAGGTCCCGCAGGTCGGAGAGGAAGGCTTCCGACGGTTTGCGGCGCGCCGCCGCCGAGCGGCGCTCCTCGCCGAAGATCTCTTCCTCGGCGTACACCGCCAGGCGCGGCTCGCGCAGGCGGAAGCCCGCGGAGATCTCGGCCGGCACCGCGACGACCGCGTCGCTCCGGAGCTCCGAGGAGACGTGGAACCCGTACTCGATCGCCAGGCGCCGCAGCTTCTCGGCGCCTCCCGTGGGGCGCGTCGTGACGTAGACCTCTTCTCCGGACGCGAGCGCGCGAGTCAGGTCCGCGGCGGCCTCGGCGGCGCGGCCGGCATGGCCGGCGATAGCCTCGGCCGGAAGACGGATCGCGCGGCCCGCCGCTCCCGTGACCACGCCGAGGCGGTCGAACACGATGCGCGCGGAAGAGAGCCGCTCCCGGATGCTCGCCTCCGGGTGGAGGAGCTCCTCCGGCTCGAACGCGTCGCGATCCGGGTCGCGGTCCTCGGCCACGCGCTCGGCGAAAGCCGAGAGCTCCTCCTCGACCATCGCCGGCTCTTCGACCACCAGGAGCGCGTCGCCCGCGTGGTCGAGCCAGGAAGCCGGCATGGCCGTGACGGCCGGTGCGAAGACCTGGCGTTCGGCCTCCGACGGCAGCCGGCCTATGCGCTCGGTCATGAGCCGCCGCGCCTGCTCGGACTCCTCCGCCGCGGCGAACGGCGCCAGCGCGACCTCTTCGATCTTCTCCTGCGAGCGCTGGGTGTCCGGGTCGAAGAGGCGGATGGACTCGACGCGATCGCCGTCGAGCTCGATGCGCACCGCGAGATCGCGATCCGGCGGAAAGACGTCCACGAGGCCGCCGCGCACCGCCAGGTCGCCGGTCTCGATGACGAGATCGCCGCGCCGGTACCCGAGTCCCGTCAGCCGCGCGGCGAGCTTCGAGAGCGAGACCTCGTCGCCCTTCCGGATGTTCACGAAGAGGCCGGACAGCCGCGCCGGATCCGGCAGACGCGTGAAGAGGGCGCGCGCCGGCAGGACGGCGATCGACGGCGCGTTTCCCTGAGCCAGAGCCGCCAGGAGCGCGAACTCGTCGCGGCGGCTCTTCAACGACGCCGGAATGCGCTGATAAGGAGTCAGCGTCGGAGCCGGAGCGTGGAAAACACGCGCGGCGCCGCCCGCGGTCAGGTCGTCCGCGAGTCTTGCCGCGTCCTTCTCGCTTGCGACGACGGCCGCGACCGATCGTTCGAGGTCCCGCGAAAGCGCCGCCAGCAGGATTGCCGGCAGCGCTCCGACGCCGCCGGAGACGACGAGACGGTCTTCTCCCCTCCGGACCGCCTCGAGGAGGTCCGCGTACGAAGGCAGTTCCCGAACCCGATCCGTGAGCAGCGACAAAACAAACCCGGGATGACTTATTGCGAGACGCGCGCCAGGGGTGAATTTTCCCGTAGCCGCGAGACCGCGGCGGCCGCCGTCTCGGCGGCGTAGTCCACTTCTTCCTCGCTCGTCCAGCGTCCCAGGCCGAAGCGGATCGAGGCGTGGGCGAGGTCGGCCGGAACTCCGATCGCGGTCAGGACGTGCGACGGCTCGAGCGAAGCCGACGTGCACGCCGAACCGGAGGACACCGCGACGTCTTTCATGCTGACGAGGAGAGCCTCGCCTTCCACACCCGAGAAAGAGACGTTCAGGTTGCCGGGAAGGCGGCGCTCCTCCACGCCGGCCGAGAGCGCGCCGTCGTTCTCGATCGCCGGTAGAGGAGGGCCGTTGAGCGTCAAACCCTCGATGCGCCCAAAGAGCGCCGCGTGGAGGCGCGCCCGGAGCCGCCGCAGCCGCTTGGACTCGTCCGGCATCTCCGCGACGGCCAGCTCCGCCGCGGCGCCGAGCCCCACGATCCCGGGGACGTTCAGGGTCCCCGAGCGCATGCCCTTCTCGTGTCCGCCTCCGAAAACGATCGGGTGAAGGCGGACCCTCGGGTTCTTGCCGCGCACGTAGAGGGCCCCCACGCCTTTGGGGCCGTAGATCTTGTGACCCGAGATCGAGGCCAGGTCGACGTGCATCGCCTCGACGTCGAACGGGATCTTGCCGAAACCCTGGACGGCGTCGGTGTGAAACAGGACGCCGCGCTCGCGACAGATCGCGCCGATCTCCTCGATCTTCTGGATCGTGCCGATCTCGTTGTTGGCGAGCATCAACGTCACCAGAATCGTGTCGTCGCGCAGCGCCTCACGCACCCGCTCCGGAGAGATCTCGCCGGTCTTCCCGGGCTCGAGATACTGGATGCGGAAGCCCTCGCGCTCGAGCTGGCGGCACGGGTCGAGGACGGCGCTGTGCTCCGTCGGAGCGGTGATGACGTGGCCGCCCTTGCCGCGATAGAGGCCGGCGACGCCGAGGATCGCGAGGTTGTCGGACTCGGTGGCGCCCGACGTGAAGACGATCTCCCGGGCCGACGCCTTCATCGCCCGCGCGACCTGGTCGCGCGCCGCGTCGACGGCCCCCTCCGCTTCCCAGCCGAAGACGTGCCCGCGCGAGGCCGGGTTGCCGAAGGATTTCGTGAAGTACGGCAGCATCGCTTCGAGCACCCTCGGATCCACGGGCGTCGTCGCGTGATAGTCGAGATAGATCGGCAGCTCCACGTCCCAATTATGTCTCGCGGGAAGGTCGCGATTCACGGGAGCACCCGACGAGGGTTAGGGCGGCAGATTGAACGTTTTCACCAGAAAGACCGCCATCTGCTGGCGCAGCACCGGATCCAGAGGGCAGTAGTTGCCGCCGGCGCACCCTCCGGTGATCCCACGCGCGGCGAGGTCATAGATCCAGTCGGCGAAGGGGTTCGAGCACGGGACGTCGCCGAAGGTCGGATTGCTGCAGACCGGAGGAACGTAATCCGATCCTTCGAGCGCCTTCAGGAGGAATACGGCCATCTGCTGTCGCTTGACGGGATCGGTCGGACAATAGTTGCCGCCGCCGCAGCCGCCCGTGATGTTGAGCCCGGCAAGAGCCTCGATCCATGGATCGAACGGGCTTCCCTGACACGCAACGTCGCCGAAGACGGTGCCCGTGCACGGAGGTGGCGTGTAGCAGAGACCGAACTTTCCCCTAAGAAGGAACACGGCCATCTGCTGCCGCGTCACCGACGCCGTCGGGCAGTAGTTCGGCCCCCCGCAGCCGACAGTCAGGCCGTTGGCCACGAGGCTCGCGATGTAGAGGTTGAATGCGTTCACGTCGGCGAACATCGAGACGTACGCGCGCTGCATCGTGCCGAAGAGACCCGATGGATTCGTGACGGTCACGTCGTTGATCGAGCCCGCGGGGAGCGCCGGCGCGTTGAACTGCAGCGACGTGTTCCCGGAGACGATGACGTTCGTCGCGGCCGCGCCGCCGACGGTCACCGTCGCGCCGTCCTCGAAGAGCATTCCATCCGCGGCGATCGGAGCTCCGCCCGCGGCGGCGCCGTAGCGCGGCGACGTGCCCACGACAATCCGCTGGGAGAATTCCGACGTGTTGCCCTGAGGGTCCGTCGCCGTTATCGCAATCCGAGCCCCCGGCTCGACGACCACGCCGGGCAGCGTGACGTCGATCGTGCCGATACCCGAACCGTCGGTCGTCACCTGGGAGGCGCCGAGCCAGGTTTCGCCCTGCACGTAGTCGAACGGAAAACGCGCGCACGCGGGGTTCGAGTAGTAGTCGAGATCGAAGGTCGTCGAGGTGTGCGAGTTCAGCGTGGCCGTGATGTGCAGGTCGTTGCCGATCTGCTCGACCGTCGCGAGGATCGGGAAGTTCTGCCCGTTGTTGATCGCATATCCGTTGGCATCTCCAGGATCGTCGGGGAGCGGCTTATCCGATCCGCCGAGAGAGATTCCGAGCGGGACGTTGTCGTGGATCGAGTTGCCGCGCATCGTGGTGTGCGCGCCCTGCGAGACGAAGATGCCCCGGCCGAGGTTGTAGGCGATGCGGTTCGCACCCGGCCCGCCCGACGCGGTGGCGCCGATGATGTTGGGCGCGGTCCCAGGCGACCCCACCTTGATTCCGTGCCCGCCGTTCGGAAGCGGCGCGATCCCGGAGTCGTCGACGCCGACGGCGTTGCCCTGGACCGTCATGCCTTCGGCCAACAAGTCCATACCGATCGAGTTGCCCGAGACGAGGTTGCCCTCACCCGCGCCGGTCCCGCCGATGACGAGTCCTGGCCCGCCGCCACGGATGCCCGCGCCCCCGTTGCCGAGCGCCGCGGTCCCGTTCACGTCGGTTCCGATGCGATTCGACTGGATCGTCACGTCGACGGCGGCCTCGACGCGGATCCCATCGACGGTGTTTCCGGAGATCAGGTTCTCTCCACCCGGTCCGCCGATCAGCACTCCGGTTCCCGCGACGCCCAGCAGGTGGATCCCGATGTCGTTCGGCAGCGCGACCGTGCCGGTGACGTCGGTACCGACGTAGTTGTTTTGAATCGTGCCGCTGGTGAATGCTCCGACGAAGATCCCGCTGCTCGTATTGCCCGACAGGATGTTGCGATCGGCCGGCGCTCCGCCGATCGTGAACGCAACGTGAGAGACCGAGACGCCGGTCAGATTCGGGACGGCGGTCGCACCGTCCGGTCCGACGCCGAGATAGGAGGACTTCACCGAGATCGGACCGCCGCCCGAGCCCGCGGTGACGCCGGCCCCGCAGCCTCCGATCGAGAGGCCCAGGACCGTACCGGCTTTGGTGAAGTTGAACGCGAAGACGTTCGTATTGGCGCACGAGATGGCGATCACCGGTGTGCCCGCGTATCCGGGCTGCGTCGTCCCGTCGATCGTCAGGCCTCCCGTCGAGGTGGCCAGGGGCAGGTTGGTGGCGAGCGCGATCGTCTGGACGCCCGAGCCGGGGATGTCGAAGACGATGGTGTGCGGCCCGGCGCCTCCGGCGTTGGCGTCGGTGATCGCCTGGCGCAGGGATCCGGGTCCGGAATCGGCCGTCGTCGTCACGGTGAAGGTGGCGGCCGAGACGGGGGCGGCGGCCAGCGCGACGCAGACAGACAGTAAGCCGAGGCGAGAACCCGTTCTCGTAGCCATGTTCTTCCCTCCCTACGGGTCGGGAGCGCTCGCCGCGGCGTCCCAACCGACGCTCCCGGCCTTTGACAGCACGCGCAGGAACACCCGAGAAGGGATCAAGCACCGAACAAACCCCGAAAAGCGAAACGCCGGCCAGGGGCCGACGCTCGCGGCGGGCCCTAAAAAGGCAGATTGAATGTCTTGACCAAAAACACCGCCATCTGCTGCCGGAGGACCGGGTTCGTCGGGCAGTAGTTGTTTCCGCCGCAGCCTCCCGTGATCCCGCGGGCCGCGAGGTCGTAGATCCAGTCGGCGAACGGGTTCGAGCACGGCACGTCGTCGAAGGTCGGGTTGCTGCAGACCGGCGGAACGTAGTCCGACCCCTCGAGCGCCTTCAGGAGGAAGACCGCCATCTGCTGCCGGTTGACGGGATTGGTCGGGCAGTAGTTCCCGCCGCCGCAGCCACCCGTGATGTTGAGCCCAGCGAGCGCCTCGATCCACGGATCGAACGGGTTGCCCTGACAGTGCACGTCGCCGAAGACCGTGCCAGTGCACGGCGGCGGCGTGTAGCAGAGCCCGAGCTTTCCTCTCAGGAGGAAGACCGCCATCTGCTGCCGGGTCACCGACGCGGTCGGACAGAAGTTCGGTCCGCCGCAACCCACGGTCAGGCCGTTCATGACGAGACCGGCGATGTAGCCCTCGAAGCCCGACGAGCCCACGTCGGCGAACTGCGCCACGTACCCGCGCGGCAGCGTGCCGACGAGACCCGCCGCCGTGGTGATGGTGATGTCGTTGATCGAGCCCGCCGGGAGCGCGGGAGCGTTGACCTGGGCGCTCGTGTTGCCGAATTGGACGTAGCCGGTGGCCGGCACTCCCCCGACGGTCACCGTTCCCGTCGGGTCGAAGAGCATGCCGTCGAGGCCGAGTTGTTGCCCTCCCGCCGGGTCGCCCGCGAGCGGTGCGGAGGCCGTGATCAGCCGCTGCGAGAGCTCCGACGTATTGCCCGCGGGGTCGGTCGCCGTCACCGCGATCCGCGCCCCTTGCTCGGCGCCGCCGTCGGGCAACGTGACGTCGATGGCGGCGATTCCCGAGCCGTCCGTCGTCACCTGGGAAGCGCCGAGCCATTGCTCGCCCTGCACGTAATCGTGGGGAAAGCGCGCGCAGGCCGGATTCGCATAGAAGTCGAGGTCGAAGGTCGTCGAGGCGTGGGAATTGAGCGTTCCCGTGATGTGGAAGTTGCCGCCGACGTGCTCGACCGCCCCGAGGATCGGAAAGTTCTGCCCGTTGTTGATGGTGTAGCCATTGGAGTCGCCCGGGTCGTCGGCGAGCGGCTTGTCCGAGCCGCCCAGCGAGATTCCGAGCGCGGCATTGTCGTGGATCGAGTTGCCGCGCATCGTGTTCTCGGTACCCTGTGCCACGACGATGCCGCGGCCGCCGTTGAAGGCGATGAGGTTGGCGCCGGGCCCGCCGGGCGCCGAGGTGCCGACGATGTTGGCCCCCAGGCCGTGCGACGTGAGCTGAATTCCGGCGCCGGCGTTGGGAAGCGGGAGAAGGTGCGAGTCGTCGACGCCGATGAAATTGCCCTGGATCAGCATGGAGTCGGAGTTGGCGTCGATGCCGATGCCCCCGTTGCCGGAGACGAGGTTGCCCTCGCCGACCGAGGTCCCGCCGATCTTGAACGACGTGCCGCCTCCCGAGATCCCGCGGCCGCCGTTGGGAAGCGCGGCGGTGCCGTTGACGTCGGTGCCGATCAGGTTGCCCTGGATCGTGACGTTCGCGAGCCCGTCGTTCTCGATGCCTTCCTGCCCGTTTCCCGAGATCAGGTTCCCGACGCCGGCCCCTCCGATCAGCAGTCCCGCGCTGGCTCCCGGCGCGAGCTCGATCCCCCTCGTCGAGTTCGGGAGGGCGACGGTTCCCGTCGCATCGGTGCCGATGAAGTTGTTTTGGATCGTGCCGCTCGCCTGGTTGAGGTCGATTCCGTACTGCGAGTTTCCCGAGATGATGTTGCGGTCGGCGGCCGTCGGCCCTCCGATCGTCAGGATGGCGGAGGCGATCGAGATCCCGATGGAGTTAGGAACCGCCGTGGTCCCCGTCGCGTCCGTGCCGATGTAGCACGCCTTCACCGCGACGGGGACTGCGAAAAAGGCCGTGATTGCGTCGGCGCAGTTGCCGATCGCCAGGCCCTTGACCGCTCCGCCCCCCGTACCTTCGAACTGGAACGCGAGCCGGCCGGTATCGCCGCAATTGAGGGCGACGAGCGGCGAGCCGGCGTAGCCCGGCTGCGTCGTCCCGTCGACCGTCAACACCCCGCCGGAGACCGCGATTACAGGCAGGCTGCTCGCGAGCGCGATCGTATGCGCGCCAGATCCGGCGATGTCGAACGAAATCGTGTGCGGTCCGGGACCCGCGGCGTTGGCGTCCATGATCGCCTGACGGAGCGATCCCGAGCCCGAGTCGTTGGTGTTCGTGACGCTGAAGCCGGTGGCGGCGGCGGGACGTGGACACCAGACGAGGACGGCGAGGAGCGGGAGCAGACGGGTCGCGGCGGCGGGGCGACGGCGCATGGGACCTCCTCCGGAACGGCAGGATTCTATGAACCGAACATGAATGCACGATGAATGACTAGAATGAGTCGAATGTCGAGCCTCGCCGAGCCCCGGGTCCGCCCTTCCGGATTCACCTCACCGGCACCCGTCGTGCGGCTGGTCCACGCCTTCGACCGGCCCTACGAGAACGTGGTCGCGACCGCGCGCACCTGCTACTCGGCCAAGGGCATCGTCACCGAAGACCAGGCCTCGGCGAAACCCGACCGGCGCGACGCGATCGCGAAGTCGATCTACGAGGCCGGCCACCACACGACGTTCCAGCACGCGCACTTCCAGTTCTCTCTCGAGAACGTGTCCCGCCACTTCCTCTGGACGTTTCTCCACTCGCATCCCTTCTACAACTCCGAGCAGGTCTCGCAGCGGTACGTCGAGGTCAAGAAGGGCAACTTCGCCGTGCCCCCGATGGGACCCGCGCAGCGCGAGATCTACGAGCGCACCGCGCGCCGGCAGCAGGACGCCTACACGAAGCTCACGGAGCTGCTGACGCCGCTCGCGGCGGAGCGCTACTTCGGGCTCTTTCCGGGACGGACGCGCGGAGACGGGCGCGTTCGCTTCGGCGGCGCGATCAAGAAGCGGGCCCAGGAGATCGCTCGCTACGTCCTGCCGGTCGCGACGTTCTCGTACCTGTACCACACGGTCTCGGGCGTGACCCTCTTCCGCTACTGGCGCCTCTGCGAGTCCATGGACGCGCCCGCCGAGCAGCGGGAGGTCGTCGGCCAGATGGTCGCGGAGGTTCTTCGCCACGATCCCCTCTACGAGACCGTGCTGCAGGACCCGCTGCCGCTGGAGGAGACGCCCGAGTACGCGGCGTTTCAGTCGCTGCCGCGCACACGCTCCTCGTCGTGCGCGTTCCGCGAAGAGTTCGACCGCGAGCTTTCCGGCCGGGTCTCGCGGCTCGTGGACTGGAAGGCCAACAACGAGCAGATCCTGGCCTCGGCCGTGCGCGAGATCCTCGGAGTCCCACGCGTCCAGCTTTCCGACGACGACGCGATCCGGATGGTCCTCGACCCTTCGAAGAACCGGATCCTGGGAGAGACGCTGACGCTGACCACGCACGACAAACTGTCGCGAGCGCTCTTCCACCCGTCCTACACGTTCCGCAAGAAGATCTCGCACACCGCCGACAGCCAGGACCAGCGCCACCGCATGACTCCCGCTTCCCGCCCCGCGCTTCCGGCCTATCTGTCGGAGGAGCCCGACTACATCGTCCCCATGCTCGTGGAGGACGTGCCCGAGGCTCACGAGCTGTACCGGGGGACGATGGAGGAGACCTGGCAGGCGATCGGAGAGCTGCGCGCGCGCGGCGTCTCCGACGAGTTCGCCGCGTACCTCCTGCCCAACGCCGTGGCGATCCGCTTCACCGAATCCGCGGACCTGCTCAACCTCCACCACAAGTTCGCGATGCGTCTCTGCTACAACGCTCAGGAGGAGATCTGGCGCGCATCCCTCGACGAGGCCCTGCAGATCGGCGAGGTCAACCCGCGCATCGGGCCGTGGCTGCTGCCTCCCTGCACGCTGCGTCATCTCGCCACGGTCCGGCCGGTGTGCCCCGAGGGAGAACGGTTCTGCGGCGTCGTGGTCTGGAAGATGAACCAGAACGAGTACGCGCGCGCGCTCTGAGACACCGATGCTGCAACCCAAGGACCTCCACCACGTCTACGGCCCCCAGGGCCCGACCCGGGTCGAGCCGCCGTCCGACGTCGCTCGCCTGAGGATCGTCCTGCTCGAAGTCGTTCCGCCGGTCTGGAGGCGCGTCCAGGTTCCCGCCAACCTCACGCTTCGGCGTCTCCACGCGGTTCTCCAGTGCGCGATGGGCTGGCCCGAGACCGACGAGCATCAGTTCCGGATCGCCGGCGCGCTCTACGGGAAGCCGACCGACACGACGGGACCCCTTCGCGATTCGCGATGGATGCGGCTGGCCGACGCAATCAGTCTCGGAACGACCTCCTTCGGCTATGCGCTGGGCACCGACTCGGCCTGGGAGCACGAGGTGCGCATCGAGGGCACCGCCGCGGGGAATGCCGAGAACCAGCGGCCCGTCTGCCTGGAGGGGGAGCGCGCCTGTCCGCCTCCGAGCGCCGGACAGGATGGCTACGTCGAGCGTGTCGGAGGACGCCGTAGTCCGCGACGCGCCCCATCGCGGCTCGCCGGCTTCGCCGGGCAGGAGTTCGATCCGGATCGATTCGACCTCGACGCCGTCAACCGCGCTCTGGCCTGGTTGCGGTAGAACGCGCGGCGCCGCGGCTGCGAGGCGTTCTCCGGTACCATTTCCCACCGGGTGACCGACTCCCGCGACAACGAAGAGACGATCGCGGCGTCCACGCCGACGCCGGACGCGTCGATCCCTCGCATCGGCGGAAAGGCCGAGGTGGTCCAGTCGTTCGTTCCGGGAGATGTTCTCGCCGGACGTTTCCGCATCGTGCGCTTCATCGCCCGCGGCGGCATGGGCGAGGTCTATGAAGCCGAGGACACGGAGCTTTCGAGTCGCGTGGCGCTCAAGACGATCTCGGGGCACATCGCCGAGGACGCCGCGGCCATCGCGCTCTTCAAGCGCGAGGTCCAGCTCGCTCGCGAGGTCACCCATCCCAACGTCTGCCGCATCTACGACGTGTTCCGGCATGACGGAACCACGTTCCTCACGATGGAGCTGCTGCACGGCGAGACGCTCGCGGAGCGTCTCGAGCGGGAGCGGCGCATCCCCGTCGAGGCGGCACGCCGGATCCTGGACCAGATCGCCGGCGCCCTGACCGCGGCGCACGAAGCCGGAGTCGTTCACCGCGACTTCAAGAGCGCCAACGTGATGCTGGTGTCCGGCGCGCCCGGTTCCGGTGGCGTGCGCGCCGTGGTCACCGATTTCGGCCTCGCCCGCCGGCACCAGGGATCGGCTCGGGATTCGGCGGCCACGGTCACGGCCTCCATTACGGGAACGCCGGCGTACATGGCGCCCGAGCAGGTCGAAGGCGGACCGATCACGCCGGCGACCGACATCTACGCACTCGGCATCGTCCTCTACGAAATGGTGACGGGAGAACGTCCATTCACGGGCGACACGCCCCTCTCGATCGCCGTCAAACGCCTCAAGGAAGCGCCGACGCCTCCCCGGCAACGGCTCGCGGACCTTCCGGCCGATTGGGAACGGACGATTCTCCGCTGCCTCGAGCGCGACCCGAAGGACCGATTCTCCTCCGCCGCTGACGTCGCGAAGGCCCTCGCTGGCGGACGCGTGGCGGGCTCTCCAAAGACGCGGCGGAGGCGGCTCGTCGCAATCGGCGTCGCCGCCGTGGCCGCGCTGGTGCTCGGTATAGGAGCGCTCGTCCTGACACGTTCGCGGACCGTCCGAAGCGCGCGGCAGGGGGCTCCGGCCTCCGCGTCGCAGCGCCGATCCGTGGCCGTGCTCGGGTTCAAGAACCTCTCCGCGCGCCCCGAGGCGGCGTGGGTCTCGACCGCGCTCTCGGAGATGCTGACGACCGACCTCGCCGCCGGCGAGAAGATCCGGACGGTCTCCGGCGAGAGCGTGGCGCGCATGAAGCGCGACCTCGCCCTGCCCGACGCAGACAGCTACGCCAAGGACACGCTCTTAAAGATCCGCACGAACCTCGACGCCGGCTTCGTGATCGTAGGCTCTTACCTTGCAGTCGCCGGCGCGCCGATCCGTTTGGACTTGAAGCTCCAGGACGCCTCCGCGGGCGAGACCATTGCCGCGGTCACCGAAAGCGGGACCGAGGCGGAGCTCGCCGAGCTCGTCGGCCGCGCAGGAGCCAAGCTGCGCGAGAGGCTCGGTGCCGGCGTGCTGACCTCGAGCGAGGCCGCCGTGGTCAAGGCGTCATTGCCTTCGAACGCCGACGCTGCGCGGCTCTACGCCGAGGGACTCCAGAAGCTCGGCGCGTTCGACAATCTGGGCGCCATCGAGCGGCTCGATAAGGCCGTCGAGGCCGACCCGAACCACGCGCTCTCGCACGCCGCGCTCGCCACCGCGTGGAGCAACCTCGGCAACTTCCGGCGCGCGCGCGAGGCGGGCGAGGCCGCGTTCCGGCTCTCGAAGGGCCTCTCGCGCGAGGATCAGCTTTCGGTCGAGGCGCAGTACCGCGCGGCGGACCGCGACTGGCCCCGCGCAATCGCGGCCTACCAGACGCTGACGAAGCTCTTCCCCGACAACCTCGAGTACGGGCTGCGGCTGGCCGGCGCGCAGTCCGGCGGCGGAAAGGGCAAGGACGCGCTCGCCACGCTGGCCGCGCTCCGCAAGCTGCCGGCGCCAGCCAGCCAGGATCCGCGGCTCGACCTCGCGGAGGCGGGGGCCTACTACTCGCTCGGCGACTCGCCGAACGAGAAGGCGGCCGGGATCCGCGCGCGCGACTTCGCTCGTGCGCGGGGCTCGCGTCTGCTCGAGGCAAACGCGCTGTACCACGAGGGCTGGGCGGAGTTCGTGCTCGGCGAGCTCGAGGCGGCGAAGACGGCGGGGAACCGCGCGCGCGAGCTGTTCGCGGCCGCGGGCGACGAGCACGGCGTTGCCCTCGTGATCGCAGACATCACCGGGCTCGTGCCGACCCGGCGCGGACAATGGGAGGAGAGCAAGCGTCTGCTCGAGGAGGGCCTCGCCATCGCGCGGCGCACGGGCGACAAGCGCAACGAGGCGGCGTGCCTCAACAACCTGTCGATCAACCACCAGATCATCGGCGACATCGCGGGCTCCGAGCGGCTCCTCGTGCAGGCGCTCGAGGTCAGCAAGGATGTCGGAGATCTGAACGGCGCGGCGATCTTCTCGAACAACCTGAGCCAGATGAAACAGGGCCTCGGCGATCTTCCGACGTCCAAGAAGTTCGCCGACGAAGCGGTCGGCATCGCGCGCCAGGCCAGCGACGCGCGCGGCCTGGCGATGTCACTCAACACGTCCGGCTACCTGGCGCTGGCCGAGGGAAACCTCGATAAGGCAACGAAGGCGTTCGACGAGGGCACGACTTTCTCGAGGAAGAACGCGCCGGAGCTCCTCTGGGCCAACCTCTCCGGAACAGGCTCCGTGCTCTGGGAGCGCGACGACCTCGGCGGCGCGCGCGTCCGCTACGAGGAGGCACTCGAGGCGGCGAAAAAGACCGGTGACGTCCTGGGCATGACGGCCGTCCGGCTGACGATCGCCGACCTTGCGATCGACGCCGGCCGCCCGGCCGAGGCCGAGCCCGAGGCGCAGGCGATCGCGAAGGAGCTGGCGGACCGCGGCGAGTCCGACAACCGCGTCTGGGCCGCCGGCGTCCTCGCCCGCGCCCTTCTCGAACAGAGGAAGATTCGCGAGGCGCAGGAGGCGGTGAGGAGTGTCGCGGCGATCCATGCAGGCGATTACTCGGTCCGTCAGGGGTTCGAGCTGACTGCGGCGCGGGTCGCGGCGGCGGCGGGAGACCGGGTCGGGGCGGAGAAACGCTGCGCCGCGCTCCTCGCGGACTCCGCGAAGCGCGGCTTCGTTGCGCAGCAGCTCGACCTCGCGCTCGCGCTCGGCGAGATCGAGATCGCTTCCGGAAAGACTGCCGCCGGACGCGCGCGCCTCGAGGCGCTCGAGAAGGAAGCCCGGGAGAAAGGCTTTCTCTTGATCGCGAGGAAGGCGTCGCGTACTCTGTCGTCCCGGGGATGACGCGAACGCGCACGAAGCGCCCGCACGGCTCGATCCTGGCCGTGGGCGGCGGCGAAGAAAAATTCGACAAACCCGACATTCTCCAGCGCTTCGTGGCGGAGGCCGGAGGAGCGGATGCGCGCATCGCGATTCTGCCCACGGCGTCCGCGATCCCGGCCGAGCGCGCGACGTTCTACGAGCAGGTCTTCCGAAAGATCGGCGCCGGCGACGTCTTTCCCCTGCCCATCGTCACGCGCGCGGACGCGCAGTCTCCGGAGCATGTCGCGACCATCGGCGAATCGACCGGCGTCTTCATGACCGGAGGCGACCAGTCGCGCTTGGTCGACATCCTCGCAGGAAGCCCGGCGCTCGAAGCGCTCCAGGCAAGCCTCGTCGCGGGCGGGGCTCTCGGAGGGACGTCGGCGGGGGCTTCGGCTTTTTCCTCGACGATGATCGTGGGGGGCGAAGGGGGACTGCAGCTTCGCCGGGACGCGGTGGATCTGGCGCCGGGCCTCGGCGTCATCACCCGGCTGATCATCGACCAGCACTTCTCCCAGCGGAAGCGTCTGGGCCGCCTTCTGACGGCGGTCGCGCTGGAGCCGACCAAGCTCGGCGTGGGCATCGACGAGGACACCGCGATCGTCTATTACGGCTCGGGTCAGATCGAGGTCATCGGTTCGGGCCAGGTCTTCGTCATCGACGGCAGCCGGGCCGTGGCCCAGGGCCTCTCGGAAACCGATCCTTCGGCCACCTTCAGTCTCTCCGGCGCTCTCCTCCACGTCCTGACGGCGGGCGACCGTTTCGACGTCGAGAAGCGGCAGCCGCTGGCATCCAACTAGGCCGATTCCTGTAGTCTTTCGCCCAAACGTGGGCGAAGGAATCCGTCTCCTCGAAACGCTGGTCCTGAACGGGCCGAACTACTGGTCCTACCGTCCGTGTGTCTGGATGCGGATCGACCTGGGGCCGTTTCGCGACCGCCCGTCCAACGAGATCCGCGGCTTCGGGGACGAGCTGCAGCGTCTCCTGCCAGGCCTGGAAGAGCACCACTGCTCGGAAGGCGCAAAGGGCGGATTCCTGAAGCGCGTCGTTGAAGGCACGTGGCTCGGCCACGTCGCCGAGCACGTCGCCATCGAAATCCAGCAGGAAGTCGGCATCTCGGTCTCCTTCGGCCGGACACGCGAGACGAAGACGCCGGGCGTCTACAACCTGGTGTACGAGATGGAGGAGGAGCGCGTTGGAGTCCGCGCCGGCAAGCTCGCGCTCGACGTCGTCGAGCATTGCGCCGGCCTCGACGTGGACCTCGCCCTCTCTTCCTCGCTCGACAAGCTCAAGCGCACGCGCGAGCGCTGGGCCCTGGGCCCCTCGACGCGCTCGATCGTCGCCGTCGCCGCGACCCGGGGCATCCCCCACCTGCGCTTGAACGACCGGTCGCTCGTCATGCTCGGGACCGGCGTCCATCAGAAGAGGATCCAAGCCACGATCGCCTCGACGACCGCCCAGCTCGGCGTCGAGATCGCGGGCGACAAGAGCCTGACCAAGACGCTCCTCGGCGACAACGGCGTCCCGGTGCCGAAGGGCTCAGTCGCGCAGGACGAAGACGACGCCGTGGCGATCGCTGGGAAGCTGGGCTGGCCGATCGTCGTCAAGCCGCTCGACGCCTCGCACGGCCGCGGGGTCCTGACGAACATCCGGAGCGAGTCCGAGCTGCGGCTGGCCTACAAGGACGCCTTGAAGTTCCGCGACGAGGTCATCGTCGAGCAGTTCCTGGAAGGCCACGACTTTCGTTTCCTGGTCATCGCCGGCCGGTTCATCTGCGCGGCGCAGCGCGTCCCGGCCTTCGTCGTCGGCGACGGGAAGCGCACCATCGAGGATCTCGTCGAGGAGGTCAACCGCGATCCGCGCCGCGGGATCGGCCACGAGAAGATCCTGACCAAGATCGAGATCGACGACCTCTCGCTGGCGCTGCTGGCGCGGCGCAACCTCACGCCACGTTCGGTGCCCGACGAAGGCGAGACCGTGTACCTGAAGTCCACCGCGAATCTCTCGACCGGAGGCATCTCCCGCGACGTGACGGACTCGGTCCACCCCTCCAACATCCACCTGATGGAGCGCATCGCGCGGATCGTGGGGCTGGACATCGCCGGCATCGACGTCATCTCGCCCACGGTCGAGAAGCCGATCGCCGATGTCGGCGGCGGCATCGTCGAGGTCAACGCCGCACCCGGCTTTCGCATGCACACCGACCCGACCGAAGGCACGCCGCGCGACGCCGCCGGCGCCGTCATCGAGATGCTCTATCCGCCGGGAACGCCGTCGCGAATCCCGATCGTCTCGATCACGGGAACCAACGGCAAGACCACGACCACGCGCCTGCTCGCCCACATCGCCCGCTACGCCGGCCACCACGTCGGCCTGACCACGACCGAAGGCGTCTACATCGGCAGCGAGCAGATCATGAAGGGAGACTGCACCGGCCCGGCCTCCGCCCAGGCGGTGCTGCGAGACCCGACCGTAACCTTCGCGGCCCTCGAAACGGCGCGCGGCGGACTCCTGCGCTTCGGGCTTGGCTACGACTGGGCCGACGTCGGCGTCGTGACGAACGTCGCCGAGGATCATCTGGGACTGCGCGACATCGAGACCCTCGAGGACCTCGCGAGGCTCAAGGCCCTCGTCGTCGAACGCGTCTTCCCTCACGGGACGGCGGTTCTGAACGCCGAGGATTCCATGACGCCTTGGATCGCGGATCGCATCAAGGCGCGGATCGCCTTCTTCTCGCTGGATCCGTCCCACGAGCGGCTCAAGGTGCATGTCGCGTCGGGAGGGTTGGCGGCGGTGATGGACCGGCACGACACGCTCTGTCTCTACCGCTCGACCCTGCGCATCCCGCTGGTCCACGCGCGCCAGGTCCCGATCACGTTCGACGGCAAGGCGCGGTTCAACATCGCTAACGCGCTCGCCGCGTCCCTCGCCGCCTTCGCCGCCGGCATCGAGATGGACGACATCCGCGGCGGTCTGACGACTTTCCATCCGACCCCCTTCCAGGCGCCTGGCCGCGGCAACATCTACGAGTTCCGCGACTTCCGCGTGATGATCGACTACTGCCACAACGCGCACGGCATGGCCCTCGTCGCGCCGTTTCTCTCTTCCATGAAGCGCGGCCGGCTCGTCGTCGTCCTCAACGCTCCCGGAGATCGCCGCGAGGAGGACTTCGACGCGATCACGAAGGCGGCCGCGCCGCACTTCGACCGGGTGATCCTGCGCGACGACGAAGACCTGCGCGGGCGCGCGAGCGGCGAGGTCACCGGATTCCTCCGCGCGGGCCTGATGCGCCACGGCATGAAGGACGACCAGATCGAGGAGGCCAAGAACGAGCCCGAGGCCGTGCGGCGCGCGCTGGCCATGGCACGCCGCGACGACCTCATCGTGATCTTCGCCGACCGCATCGCCAAGGTCGGCGCGCAAGTGGATTTCGAAAGACAGAAGGAGTCCCGTCCTCCCTCCGATGACTGACCCCACCCGCGACGACGCCCGGGAAACCGTAGCGACGCCTCCGGCCGGACGCCCCGACGCGCGGTCGGGCTCGGGCAAGCAGATATGGCACGCGCCGGGTCTCGCCGACGGCACCGTCCTCGCCGGGCGTTTTCGCATCGTCCGGTTCATCGCGCGCGGAGGCATGGGCGAGGTGTACGAGGCCGAGGACCTGGTCCTGAAGGACCGCGTCGCCGTCAAGACGATCCGGCCCGACGTGGCGAACGATTCGCGGACGATGGAAAGGTTCCTGCGCGAGGTGCACCTGGCCCGGACCGTCACGCATCCCAACGTCGCCCGGACGTTCGACATCTTCCCGGAAGGCCCAGTCACGTTCCTGACGATGGAGCTTCTCTCCGGAGAGACGCTGGCCCACCGCATCTCCCGCACCGGCCGGATGCGTCCGGACGAGGCGTTGCCGCTCGTCGAGCAGATGGCCGCCGCACTCGCGGCCGCCCACGAGGTTGGCGTCGTGCACCGCGACTTCAAGAGCGCCAACGTGATGCTCTCGCCCGACGAGCGTCGTCCGGGAGGCGCGCGCGTCGTCGTGACGGATTTCGGGCTGGCCCGGCGCAACCCCGGCGCGCGCGGCGAAAGACAGACCTCGCTGACCGCGACCGAGGCCGTCATGGGAACTCCGGACTACATGGCTCCGGAGCAGATCGAAGGACGCGACGTCTCCCCGGCCACCGACGTCTACGCGCTCGGGATCGTCATGTACGAGATGGTCACCGGCGAGCCTCCCTTCCAAGGCGACACTCCGCTGTCGGTCGCACTCAAGAAGCTCCACGAGGCGCCGCCGTCTCCCAAGGGACGCGTGCCGGAGCTGCCGCCCGTCTGGGAGAAGACGATCCTGCGCTGCCTCGAGCGCTCCGCCGCGGATCGGTATGCGTCCGCGCCGGAGGTCGTGCGCGCGCTCGCGGGCGAGTCGATCCCTCTCGGTCCGGGAATGCGCGCGCGCCGGCGACGGCGCGCGGTCGCGATCGCCGCGGCCGTCCTCGTGGCTTTGGCGGGAGCATTCCTCGGATATCGCCTTCTGTCTCATCGTTCCGTCGCGACGGCGGCCGCCGTTCCCGCGAGACCCGCCCGGCAGGCGATCGCCGTCCTCGGTTTCAAGAACCTCGCGGGCCGGCCCGAGGATGCATGGGTCTCGACTGCCCTCTCGGAGATGCTCACGACCGAGCTCGCCGCGGGCGAGAAGCTGCGAGCGATCTCGAGCGAGGACGTGGCGCGCATGAAGAGCGATCTCTCGCTGCCGGAGACCGACACGCTCGGAAAGGACAGCCTCGAGCGCATCCGCAAGAACATCGGCGCCGATCTGGTCCTGCTCGGCTCGTATCTGTCGACGCCGGGCGAAGGCTCGGCCATCCGTCTGGACCTGCGTCTTCAGGACACGGCCGCCGGCGAGACGATCGCGGTCGTTTCGGAGAAGGGCCCCTCATCCGATGTGGACGGCCTGGCCACGAGGGCCGGGGAACGGCTTCGCGAGAAGCTCCAGCTTCCTATGGTTTCGCAGGCCGACGCGGCGGCGGTTCGCGCCTCGTTGCCCTCGAACCCCGAGGCCGCGCGTCTCTACTCGGAGGGACTCGCGAAGCTACGCGTCTTCGACGACGTCGCCGCCAGGGACCTCCTCGAGAAAGCCGTTGCGCTGGATCCCAAGCACGCGCTGGCGCGCTCGGCGCTGGCCGCGGCATGGGGCGGCCTCGGTTACGACGCGAAGGCGCTCGAGGCGTCGAAGACGGCCTTCGCGCTCTCTGCCGATCTCTCGCGCGAGACCCGACTGTCGGTCGAAGGGCGGTACCGCGCGGCGAGCAACGACTGGAATCGGGCGATCGAGATCTACCGCTCGCTCTTCACCTTCTACCCCGACAACCTGGATTACGGCCTCCAGCTCGCCGGCGCGCAGACACGGGCGGGAAAGCCCCACGACGCGCTGGCGACGATCGCCGCTCTGCGCCGCGCGTTTCCGAAGGACGATCCCCGGATCGGACTCGCCGAGGCCGAGACCGCCAAGGCTCTCTCGGATTTTCCGCGGATGGAGAAGGCGGCGATCGCGGCCGCAGTGCTGGCCGAGGGCTCCGGGGCGCGGCTGCTCGCCGGCACGGCGCGCATGCATCAGGCGATCGCCCGCCGCAATCTGGGAGACCCGAAGGGAGGAGAAGCGCTCAGCCAGCAGGCGCGGGACCTTTTCCAGGCCGCCGGGGACCGCGCGGGAGTGGCCTCGGCGACGAACGGCATCGGAAACTCGCGCTACGACCAGGGCGACCTCGCCGGCGCCCGCAAGGCGTTCGAACAGGTTCTGCAGATTGCCCGCGAGACGGGCAACAAGCGCGTGGAGGCGGGAGCGCTGGATAACCTCGCGAGCGTGGTCGGGGACCAGGGGGATCTCGTCACCGCGCGAAAGCTGGCCGACGAGGCGCTGGCTCTCTTCCGAGAGATCGAGGACAAGGCCGGCGAGGCCGAAACGCTCAACAACATCGGCGCCGGGCTCGTGATCGCCGGAGATCTCCGCGGCGCCCGTGAGGCCTTCGAGCGCGCCCTTCCGCTCTATCGCGAGACCGGCGACCAGGGAGGCCTCGCGATCGCGCTCAACAACATCGGCGAGCTGCAGTGGGGCGAAGGCGATCCGGCCGCCGCAGCGAAGAGCTTCGAAGAGTCGAGGGCGATCTTCCAGGCCCAGAGCCAGAAGAGCAAGGCGGTGTACCCGACGACGGGCCTGGCGACGGTGCGCGCCGAGACGGGAGACCTCGCGGGAGCGCGCGCTGTGCTGGCGGAGGCGCTGCCGGCCGCCCGAGAGGCCCACGACCGGCACCAGGAAGCGTTTGTCCTCTCGGCATCAGGCGCAATCGATCTCGCTTCCGACCGCCTCGCCGACGCGCGCCGCAATTTCGAAGAGGCGTTGAAGATCCGGACCGAGATCGGCGAGCAGGGAGCCGCGTCGCAGAGTCGGTACGACTTGGCGCGCGTGGCGCTGGCCGAAGGAAAACCGGCCGAGGCGCAGGCCGGGGCGCGCCGGGCCGCCGCGGAGCTCCAGGCGCAGAAGCTTCCGGACGACCAAGCCGCCGCGCTCGCGCTCGAAGCCCGGGCCGCGCTGGCGGCGGGCCGCGCGGCTGAGGCCGCGGCTCCGCTCGAGCGTGCTCGACAGCTCGCCGCCGCCGGCCAGCAGGAAGGCGCGCGCCGCGAGTTTCTCCTTGTCTCTTCGATCGCCCGGGCGGAGCGAGGCGACGCGGCGGGCGCGCGCAAGAGTCTCGAGATCGCAATCTCCAGGGCGCATGAGAAGCGCCTCATCGCATTCGAGCTCGAAGCTGGCCTGACTCTCGGCGAAGTCGAGATGAAAGGCGGCGCGGTGGCGGCCGGCCGGGCGCGCCTGGAGGCGGTCGAGAAGACCGCGGCCGGGCACGGCTATCTCCGCATCGCACGCCGTGCCCGGGAGGCGCGCGCGTGAAAGACCTTCTCGCCAGCTGCCGCGCCCGTTCCCGGGAGATGGAGGATCTCCTCGCCGATCTGACGCGGATCGAGTCGCCGTCGACGGATGCCGAGGGCGTCGCGCGACTGGCGCGACGAGTCGCCGACGAGCTCGAGCACCTCGGACTGCCGGTCGAGCTTCTGCCCGTCGACGGAGCCGGGCCGGTTCTGCGCGCGCTGCGCGGCTCTCGTCCCGTGATGCTGCTCGGACACCTCGACACCGTCTGGGACCTCGGCACCCTGGCGCAGCGACCCGTCCGAATCGAAGACGGCCGACTCTACGGGCCCGGGTGCTTCGACATGAAGGGCGGCATCGTGGTCCTCGTCCACGCGTTGAAAGCCCTGGCGCGCCACGGATCGCTTCCCGACGTCTGCGTCTTCCTCACGCCGCTCGAGGAGGTCGGCGCCGAGGGTTACCGCGGGGCGATGGAGGAATCGATGCTCGCCTCGCGCGCGGTTCTCGACTTCGAGCCGGCGTGGCCGGGAGGCGCCGTGAAGACGGCGCGCAAGGGATCGGCGTCCTTCGTATTGCGGGCCCGCGGCGTGGCGGCCCATGCAGGCGCAGATTTCGCTCGCGGCGCCAACGCCATCGTCGAGCTCGCCCGGCGGATCTCGGACGCCGCGGCTCTGACGGATCTGTCGCGCGGCATCACCGTCAACGTGGGAACGATCCAGGGAGGGACGCGACCCAACGTCGTGCCCGACGAGGCGCACGCCGAGCTGGACGTCCGCTTCCGAGCGCTCGCCGACGCGGAGGCCATGCGCGCCGCACTGACGTCGCTCCGCCCGGAAGATTCGCGGATCCGGCTGAGCCTCGATACGAAGAGCTTCTATCCGCCGCTCGAGCGAGGGCCGCACGTCGTGGCGACGTTCCAGGCGGCCGTGGCCGTCGCCGAGGAGCTGGGCCTTCCCCCGCTCGAGGAGGTCGCCACCGGAGGGGCCTCCGAGGCATCCTTCGCCGCGGCTCTGGGCATTCCGACGCTCGACGGCCTCGGCGCCGACGGAGACGGCGCCCACGCCGAGAGCGAGCACGTCATCCTGTCGTCGATCCCGGACCGCGCCGCGCTGGCGGCGGGATTGATCCGGAAATTGTCGAAACCTTCCTAGTCGCGCCGTTTCAGCGAGAGCGTCAGCACAAACTCGGCGACGGCTTCGTCTCCGAGCTTCTCGGGCACGGTCACGATGACGCGAATGCTTCGCTCTTCGCGCTCGCCGCTCGCGATCGCCCGGTGGACCAGCTCCCCGATCTCTTCCCCGTCTTCGCAGGTGAAAAGCGCGTCGTCTTCGGCGCGCTTGAAGAAGCGGCCCTGGACGTCCTTGAAGATTAGCGAAACCTTGCGGCGGCTCTCTTCGATGCGCCGCAGCGCGAGAAGGCCTCCCGCCAGATCGGCGCCCACGCACAGCGCTCCGAAGTACATCGAGCCGAGGTGATTCTTCGACCTCCAAGTCAGGGGAATCCGTATGACCGACCGGCGCGCCGTCGCTTCGACCACCTGAGGGCTGACGAAGAAGGCCATCGGAACGCGGATGAGCGTCCAGAGCCGCAGCTTCCACGTCTCGCCCATGCGTGAGGCCTTCGCTCCTCACCTTGTATCACTCGTCACACGGGCGCCGCCGCAAACGCGTGACAATTCGGTCCGAAGTGTCGACAACTCAAGGAGGTGTCTCGATGCGCGCCTTCGGGCGGCTTGCGGCCGCGTCTGTCCTGCTTTTCGCGGCGGCGGGCGCCGTCGCGCTCGCTTCGGTCATCTACGTCAACGCAGCCGCCACGGGCGCCAACAACGGCTCGAGCTGGGCCAACGCCTTCACGACGCTGCCCCCGGCATTGTCGGCCGCCGGCGCCACCGACGAGATCTGGGTTGCGCAGGCGACCTACAAGCCCACCACGACCGCCACCCGCACGATCGCTTTCGTCCTCAAAGACGGAGTCTCGGTCTACGGCGGCTTCGCCGGCAACGAGACGATGCGCACGCAAAGGGATCCGGCCGCGCACGTCACGATTCTTTCCGGCGACATCGGCACGCCGGGCGTTTCGACCGACAACAGCTACCACGTCGTCACGGCCGACGCGACGGTTTCCAACACCGCACGGCTCGACGGCTTCACGGTCACCGGAGGACAGGCGGACGCCGGCAGTCCGAACAACAAGGGCGCCGGAATCTGGATCAACGGCGGTTCGCCGCTCGTCGCCGGCATGCTCTTCACCGGAAACTTCGCGCTCTCCTCCGGCGGCGCCGCGCAGGTCGACGGCGGCTCCCCGCGATTCCTGTCGTGTACCTTCGACAACAACTCCGTGTCCGGAGTCGGCACCGGCGCGGGCCTCGCCTCGAGCGCCGGCACCGTCAACGTCGAGAGCTCGATCTTCCGCGCCAACACGATCTCGGGGGCGGCGTCCGGCGGAGCCGGGCTTCAGGCCGCCGCGGGCGGCCTGACGCTGCTCAATTGCGTCGTCGCGGAAAACAGCCCCGACGGGATCCAGATCACCGGCAACACGAACGTCATCGAGGACGCCACGTTCACAGCAAACGCCGGATACGGCATCCGTCTCCTCTCGAGCACGTCCAACACGATCAGCAACACGATCGTCTGGGACAACGACGGCGGCTCCATCTCCTTTGGCGGGGGCTCGACGGCGACGATCAGCTCCTGTGACGTCGCCGGCGGCGCCGCCGGGTCCGGCAACATCGACGCCGATCCCCTCTTTCTCGCCCCTCCCGGCGATCTGCGGCCCGGCCCGGCCTCGCCGGTCGTGGACGCCGGAAACAACACGCTCGTGCCCGGCGGCACCACGCTCGACGTCCGCGGGCTTCCCCGCTTCTTCGACGATCCCGACATCACCGACACCGGCGTGGGCAACGTCCCACCGGGGATCGTGGACATGGGCGCGTACGAACGCATTCCGATCACCGTGACCGCGCCGTCGAACCTGACGATCTGCTCCGGCGACTCCGCGTCCTTCTCCGTGACGGCCACGGGCCAGCCCACGCTGACGTACCAGTGGCGCAAGAACGGGGTCAACCTCAGCAACGGCGGATCGATTTCGGGCGTGACGACTCCGACGCTTTCGATCAACCCCGCGGGCACGGGAGACGCCGGAAACTACGACGTCGTCGTCACCGACGGGTTCGGCCAGTCGATCACGTCCTCCGAAGCGACGCTCACCGTCAACGCGCGTCCGACCGCCACGGCGGGGGGAGGCGGCACGATCTGCACCGCCGAGTCCGTCGGCCTGACCGGCTCGGGCGGAGTCTCGTGCTCCTGGTCGCCCTCGGCCGGTCTCGACAATCCCGGAAGCTGCACGCCGACGGCATCTCCCACGATCACGACGGTCTACTCGCTGACGGTCACCGCGGCCAACGGCTGCGTCTCGACCAACGTCTCCACCGTCACGGTCACCGTGAACCAGACGCCCGCGCAGCCCGTCATCACCGCGCCGCTATCGGTACCGGTAGGCGCCTCGGGCGCTTCGGCCAGCGTCGTGAACCATCCGGGAGCGACATGGGACTGGACGCTCTCCGGCGGAGTGATCACGGCCGGACAGGGGACGCGGCAGATCATCTTCGACGCGGCGTCGCCCGGTACCACGATGCTGTGCACCGTCACGGAATCCGCCAGCGGCTGCATCTCGCCGGAGGCTTCGAAGAACATCCAGGTAGATTTCCTCGACATGCCCCCGACCAACGGGTTCCACGATTTCGTCAACACGGTCGCCCGCAACGGCATCACGGCCGGCTGCGGAAACGGTAACTACTGCGGCACGTCAAACATCACCCGCGCGCAGATGGCGGTCTTCCTGCTGAAGGCGAAACACGGAGCCGCCTACGTGCCGCCTCCGTGTGTCGGCATGTTCCCGGACGTCGCCTGTCCCTCGGGCTTCGCCGTCAACTGGATCGAGCAGCTCGCGGCCGAAGGCATCACCGGCGGCTGCGGCGGCGGCAACTACTGCCCGACCAACCCCGTCACGCGCGCACAGATGGCGATCTTCCTGCTCAAGGCGTCGATCGATTCGGCGTACGCCCCGCCGCCGGCGTCGGGCACGATCTTCACCGACGTCCCGGCCGGAGCCTTCGCCGCCGACTGGATCGAGGACCTCTTCGCTCGAGGCATCACGGGAGGCTGTCTGACCAACCCGCTGCGCTACTGCCCCAACAACAGCAACAACCGGCAGCAGATGGCGGTGTTCTTAGTCAAGAGTTTCAATCTTCAGTAATGGTTTGGCGCAAACAGCTCATGCCCGATCTAGGAGCCTCGGATAGTTACCGCCGGCCTTCGGCCGGCGTTGCCTACTGCCGGGGGTCTGCCTTCGGTGGTCGGCTCCTGGTCAAGAGCTTCAACCTGCAGTAGGCCTCGGTCCCGCCGAGATTTTGACTGCCGCCGTGCGACGCACGGCGGCTTTCGTTTTCTTCGGAGCTATCTTTGACCCCAATCCTCCGTCAATCGGAATAGAATCCTCCGACTCGCAAGGGAAGGAAGGAGATTCCATGCGCCCCGGAAAGATCCTCGCCGCGCTTCTGCCGATCCTCGCCCTGTCCGCGGCCGTCCACGCAGCCGACGTTCGTTCGAAAGTCGATCCGTGGGTGCTCCAGACGGCGGCTCGGGGAGAGACGGAGTTTCTGGTCATGCTCCGGTCGCAGGCGGATCTGAGCGGCGTACGAGCCCTCGCCGGAAGAGCGGCTCGCGGCGGCTTCGTCATGGATTCCCTCCGCGCGACGGCGAACGCGACACAGCGCCCGCTGCTCGAGCTGCTCGAATCCCGGAACGCGCCGCACCGGGCCTTCTGGGTCGCCAACATGATCTGGGTGCGCGGCGACGCGAGGCTCGTCGAGGAGCTGGCGGCGCGCGACGACGTCTTTCACCTCTACGCCAATCCCCGGGTCCGTCTCGAAGAACTCGCGGCGCCGGTTCTCTCGAAGGCCGTGCCCGATTCCCCGGACACCGTGGAGTGGGGTGTGGCGAAGGTCCGCGCGCCGCAGGTCTGGGCCCTCGGCTACAAGGGCGCAGGCGTGGTCGTGGGCGGCCAGGACACCGGCTACGACTGGACGCATCCGGCGCTGAAGAACAAGTACCGGGGATGGAACGGCTCCTCGGCCGACCACAACTACAA
>Ga0075434_100000595_pt1 | contig 27967 bp, 21 predicted proteins | sample RhiMethybrSRZTD3_FD_75298 | JGI IMG/M metagenome (GOLD analysis project Ga0075434, IMG submission 75298) | Populus rhizosphere microbial communities from Tennessee, USA - Rhizosphere MetaG P. TD hybrid SRZTD3 | ecosystem: Host-associated > Plants > Roots > Rhizosphere > Soil | place: USA... | reverse complement strand
AGCATGGCGGCGCGGCGCCGAACCTGGCGGCGACGTCCCGTCGCGCGCGACAGGTTCTACGATCACTGTTAACGACCGGGACGATTCCGTTCGTCCCCGGCTTCATCGGCCGCGCTCCGGACGGGAGCGTCACGACCCTCGGTCGTGGCGGATCCGATCTGACGGCAACCCTTCTCGCGCGCGCGCTCGGGGCGCGCCGCGTCGTGCTGTGGAAGGACGTGCCGGGCATCCTGACCGCCGACCCGCGCCTCGTCTCCGACGCGCGCCTGATTCCGCAGCTACACCACCGCGAAGCCGCCGAGGTCGCGCACTACGGCGCGAAGGTGCTGCATCCGCGCGCCCTCATTCCGATCGCCGGCACTCGAATCGTCCTGCACGTCCGTTCGTTCCTGGATCCGAGCCGCCCGGGTACGGAGGTCTCCGCGCGCCGTACGTCGACGGCGCACCCCGTGAAGGCGCTCGCGATCGTTCATCGCCAGGCGGTCCTCACCGTCGCGGGCAAGGGGATGATCGGCGTCCATGGCATCGCCGCGCGGACCTTCGCGGCTGTCGATGCCGAACAACTGTCCGTCTCGACGATCTTCCAGGCATCGTCGGAGAGCTCGATTGGCTTCACGCTCCCCGAGGCGGAAGCCGAGCGCGGCGTTCGTGCCGTGCGGAACGCGTTTCGCCAGGAGCTGTCGACCGGGTTGATCGACAACGTCAGCGCACGCCCGGGAATGGCTGTCGTCGCGGTCGTCGGCGACGGCATGGCCGGCACGCCCGGTATCGCGGCGCGCGTGTTCGGCGCGCTTGCAAGCGGCGGCGTCAACGTGGTGGCAATCGCCCAGGGATCCTCCGAGCGAAATATCTCGTTCGTCGTCACCGAGGACAACGCGCCGGCGGCGGTGCGCGAGATCCACTCGTCGTTCCAGATGTCGAAAATCGGCGGCGGCGGCGCGCCGGCGGCGCCTCGGACCGACGTCGTGTTGTTCGGCTTCGGGCGTGTGGGACGCGCGTTGGCGGATCAGATCGCCGCGGCGCAGGCGGATTCCGGCGTGCGGGTCGTCGGGCTGCTCGATCGATCCGGCTACGTGTTCGAGCCGCGCGGCATCTCACGCCGCCGGCTGCTCGATCTCGCGCGGGCGAAAGATGCCGGCGCGCTGCTCGCGCGGCTCGGCGGCCGCAGCGCATCTGCCGCCGAGGCCCTGACGACGATGGCGGGACACGCGGTGAGCGGGCCGATCCTCGTCGACGTCACGAGCGACGAGAGCGGCGACCTCCTGCGCGCGGCGCTCGGCCACGGCTTCAACGTCGTGCTCGCGAACAAAAAGCCGCTCGCCGGATCGGCAGACAGCTGCGCGCAGCTGATGACGGACGCGGCGGCGGCGCGGCGGCAGATCCGCTACGAGGCCACCGTCGGCGCGGGACTGCCGATCATCGACACGTACCACAAACTCGTCGATACGGGAGATCGGGTGCTGCGAATCGACGGCTGCGTAAGCGGAACGCTGATGTTCGTGTTATCGGCGATCTCGTCCGGCAGCCCGTTTTCGGAAGCGGTACGCGAGGCGGTCGACCGCGGCTACGCCGAACCCGATCCGCGGGAGGATCTGTCCGGACGTGATGCGGCGCGCAAGGCGGTGATCCTCGCGCGCCTCATGGGGTACCAGGGAGCCGCACCGAGGCCTGACAACCTCGTGCCGAAATCGCTCGCGCGCCTCACGCTCCGCGATTTCATGAAGCGGCTTCCGTCGGTCGACAAAACCTGGGCAGCACGCGTGACGCGTGAGGCCGCGCGAGACCGGGTGCTGCGGTACGTCGTGACAGCCACACCGCGGGCTGTCTCGGCACGCCTCACCGCGGTGCCGGCCTCGAGCGCGATGGGCGCGCTTGAAGGGACGCGCAACCTCGTCGCCTTCACGACGCGCCGGTACCGCGCCGAGCCGCTCGTCGTGAGCGGCCCGGGCGCAGGTCCGGAAGTCACGGCCGCCGGCATCCTCAACGACATCCACTCGATCGCCGGCGAAGCAGGACGCGGCTTCATGCCGAGCCTGCTCGAGCATTACTGGCGTCTGAAGACCTCGTAGACGACGCCGCGATCGAGCGACACCACGTAGAGATTGCCGTTCGGCCCGGTCTGCACATCGGTGCCGACGCCAAAGTTGCGGCCGATGAGCAGGCTCTCGCTTTCCGTGATGTCGAACTTCGCGTTGTTGTCCGCGACGCGATCGTCGAGACGCGGATCGTCAACTCCAATCTTCCGGCGATTCCCCGTCAGATTGAAGTGAAACAGATATCCCCCTTCGAGGGTCGTTCGCGCCGCGCCCATGAACAGATCGCCGTCGTACTGCGGCCCGAGCCCTGCCCCGTGCATGAACCCGATCCCTCCGGGCGCGACCGCCCACCGCCAGCTGAACTCAGGCTCGCTGTAGTGTGCGCCTGGAAGCATGAACAGGCGCGACAGCGCCTCCTGGCGCGTATCGGCCAGATTCGTCGGAGGCCATCGCAGCTGCTGCAGGCTGCGGCCGCCGAACGTCGTCTCGATGCCCTTGAACTCCGCGATTCGATCCGATGGTCCGATGATCTGGATCCATCCCGAGTTCTCTCCGGCTTCGACGCGCTCGATCTCGTCGAAGCTGTCGTCGCCGTTCATCTGAATCCACAGACCGCCCGACTCCGGATCGAAGGCCATGCCGAAGCTGTTGCGGATCCCGTACGCGAACACTTTCCGCAGGTTCGCGCCCACTTCTCCCCCGATGCCGGCGCCCGCCGCCGAGAACGGATTGCTCGAAGGCGTCGAGCCATCATCGTTGAGCCTGAGGATGACGCCCGTCAGATGCGCGTTATCAGGTGCGGGACCGCCGAATTGATCGTCGGCCGTCGGCGGTGTGGGGCCGTTCGGCAGATTCTGCAGCCACCCGCGCCGCCCGTTGTCGCCGATGATGATGTACAACCGCCCATCGGGGCCGAACCGGATCACTCCGCCGTTGTGATTCCCTGCAGGGCCCTGCGCGGAGTCACCCTGGCCCGGCGGCTCCGGCGCGCCGTCGGCCTGAAACGCGTGGAGCATGATCAGGTTGCGATCGTAGGCGAGGGTCGATCCATTCCAGATGAACCGATCGACGCGGTTGCCGCGCAGCGGCACCTGCAGGATGGCGCCCGTATCGGCGCCGAACATCATGCTGTCGTCGCAGTGCTCGAGGTCTGGCCTGAAGGGATCGACTGGGTTTGTCAGCGTCCGGCAGGTCCAATAGAGATAGACGTACGGAGACGCGGGAAACGCAGGGTGCAGCGCGATGCCGAGCAGCCCCCGTTCCGATGCGTTGTTCACGGCAAGATCGACAGCGGTGCCCTGCACCACGCCGTTGACGACGTGCTGGACGCGTCCCGTGTTCTTCTCCAGCACGAGCATGTCCTTCGCGCCGAGGAACGCGACCGAGACTGGCGTGACGAGCCCCGACGCGGCTATCCTCACGTCGAGGTTGGGATCTGTCAGGCTCGGTGCAGGCGGCTGCGCATCGAGCGGACGTGTGACGTACACGAGCGAAGCGGCCGCGATCAGTGAGCTCAGGATGAGGCGGCCTCGTAGCGTGGCTGTGTGCATGGTCCTCCTTGTTGTGTGAGTCGGAAAGCCACGCACGTCTGAGCAACTTCATTGCCCTGCGCCGAGCCACCGATGTCGAAGAAAACCGTCCTCGCGTCACGCGGCGATTACGCGGCACGAAATGATCCTTACCGCGCGTGAAACTCAACCGCAGCGCGGGTAATTCGGACTCGCATGCAGCCTTGCACCGCAAGGTTCAGGTTGCTGCTATCCTCCTGTCTTCCGGAGGCGAAGCATGAGACGCGTCATATCGATCGGTGCGGCTGTCGTCGTGTTCGCCGGAGCGCTGCACGCGCAGTTCGCGCCGCCGGCGCCGGCCCCGCTGGATCTGTCGAAGCTGCCGCCCGGCTCGCCCGAGCCGAAGACGTGGACCGCTGACGACGATCATCGGAACATGATGGAGCAGCTCGGCATCAAAGCGCTGCGCCCGGGACCGAGCGGCAACGAGCAGGCCGCCAACCACGCCAACTACGACGAAGCGACCGCGAATCCGTTTCCGGATCTGCCGGACGTGCTGACGCTGAAGAGCGGAAAGAAGGTCACGTCCGCGAAGGTGTGGTCGCAGCAGCGGCGATCCGAGATTGTGGAGGATTTCGATCGCGAGGTGCTCGGCCGTGTGCCGAAGGACGTCCCGAAGGTCACGTGGAGCGTCACCGAAACGAAGCCGCTCGCCGTCGGGAATCGCCCCGTCGTCGGCAAGCGGCTCGTCGGACGGGTCGAGAACGCGTCGTTCCCGGCAATTGACGTCAACATCCAGATGACGCTCGTGACGCCCGCGGATGCGAAAGGCGGCGTGCCGGTGATGATCATGTTTGGCGCGGCGCGTCTGCCCGGCGATCCCGTGCCGCAGCGCGCAGGCGGACCACCTGCGGGATTCACGCCACCGCCGAATGCCGATCCACCGGCCACCGAGCAGTTGATCGCGGACGGTTGGGGATATGCATCGCTGAATCCAGGCAGCGTCCAGGCGGACAACGGCGCCGGCTTGACGCGCGGCGTCATCGGCCTGGTGAACAGAGCGCAGCCGCGCAAGCCGGATGACTGGGGCGCACTGCGAGCGTGGGCGTGGGGCGCATCGCGCGCGCTCGACTACCTCGAGACCGACAGGGCCGTCGATGCCAGGAAGGTCGGGATCGAAGGCGTGTCGCGATACGGCAAGGCGGCGCTCATCACGATGGCGTACGACACGCGATTCGCGGTGGTGCTGGTGGGATCGTCAGGCGAGGGAGGCGCGAAGCTCCACCGCCGCAACTGGGGCGAAGCGGTCGAGAACCTGACAGGCAGCGGCGAATACCACTGGATGGCCGGAAACTTCCTGAAGTACGGCGCGTCGGAGGCGAGCTTCGGCAGCAAGAACGCGGGCGACATCCCGGTTGACGCCCACGAACTGATCGCGCTCTGCGCGCCGCGGCCGACCTTCATCAGCTACGGTGTGCCCGAGAAGGGTGACGCGAAGTGGCTCGATCACCAGGGCAGCTTCATGGCCGCCATTGCGGCGCAGCCCGTGTTCCGCCTGCTCGGCGCGAAGGATCTCGGACGATCGGACGACTACAAGACGGAGAAGATGCCGCCGGTGAACGTCGCCCTGCTCGACGGCCAGCTCGCGTGGCGCCAGCATGATGGCGGCCACACCGATGCGCCGAATTGGAGATATTTCATCCCGTGGGCGGACAGGCTCTTGAGGCACAAGCGAGCAATCACGAACCCCTAATCCCTGATCACGAATCCCTAATCGTTGAATCGATGAATCTTCGAATCGCGAACCGCCCTTCGACGAAGCTCAGGGCGGCCCTGAGGCTCTCGAAGAGCCGCGAATCGCGAACCGCGGCTGCGCTTGCGGCGTGTCTGGCCGCCGCCGCGGTCTCCCTTTGCGCGCAGAGCCGCCCGCCGGCGGATCTTCCGGCGCCGCGGACGGACGAGAACTCGAAGATCGCCCACCAGCAGCTGCTCGAGAAAGCCGCGAAGGGCGGCATCGACGTGTACTTCGTCGGCGATTCGATCGCGCGCCGATGGGGCGCGACGGATTACCCGGAGCTGCTCGCGAACTGGAAGGAGAACTTCTTCGGCTGGAACGCGGCGGACTTCGGGTGGGGCGCGGATCGCACCGAAAACATCTTATGGCGGTTGCAGAACGGCGAGCTCGATGCCGTCAATCCGAAGGCGATCGTCATCCTCGCCGGCACGAACAACGTCGGAAACACACCCGGAGATGCCGGCAAAGTCGCGGAGATCACGCGCGGCGTCGCGGGCATCGTGCACACGTGCCGGCAGAAGGCGCCGGCGGCCACGATCATCCTGACCGCGATCTTTCCGCGCAACGACAACATGGCCGTCATGCCGGAGATCGATGCGATCAATGCAAACATCGCGCGGCTCGCGGACGACAGGATCGTTCGCTTCCTGAACGTGAACGACAAGCTCGCCGACAAGGACGGACGGCTGATCGAGGGCATGATGAACGCCCGCGACAAACTCCATCCCACGCTCAAGGGATATCAGGTGTGGGCCGACGGCCTGAAACCGTTGCTGCGCGAGCTGCTCGGTGCGCCCGCCACAACCGATCATGCGCCGCAGCCGACCGGCGACCCGAGCGCCGCGGGCCGCGGCCGCGGTGCGGGCGCGCCTTGAAAACGCTCCGCCCTACTCGGCTCGCAAGACCTCGATCGGCTCCCCGCGAGCCGCGCGGCGCGCGGGTGCCAGCGACGCCATAATCATCGTCACGAAGCTCCACTTGCTTACCGAGGGGAGTCGATGTATGCTCCCCTCGGTAAGCGAGGTTGATATGAGCAAACCGCCGGACCTGGTGCAGGGTACGCTCGACTTTCTCCTGCTGAAAATTCTCGCGCTCGAGCCGCTGCACGCGTTCGCCATCTCCCAGCGCCTGAAGCAGGTGTCGGGAGACGTGCTGCAGGTCAGCGACGGTTCTCTGTACCCCGCGCTGCACAAGCTCGAGCAGGAAGGGTGGATCGCCGCGGAGTGGAAGCCCACCGAGAACAATCGCCGGGCGAAGTTCTACTCGCTCACGCGCCCGGGACGCCGGCATCTCGAACGCGAAGCGGCGAAGTGGGACCGCCTGTCGGGCGCCATCACGCAGGTCATGAAGTTGAAAGAGATTTAAGGAGGCGCCATGCGCATCGAACGCTGGCGTTATACGCTGCCGCTTCGGCTGCGTTCACTGTTCCGCCGCAATCGGGTCGAAGACGAGCTCGACGAAGAGCTGCGATTCCACATCGATCGCCTCACGGACGAACACGTCGCGCATGGTCTGCCGCCCGACAAGGCGCGTCTCGCGGCGGTCCGCGCGATGCATGGCGTCGAACAGCGCAAGGAAGAGTGCCGCGACGCGAGAGGCGTGCGGCTCCTCGAAGATTTGGTGCAGGACCTCCGCTACGCCGGCCGGACACTTCGCCGGAGCCCGGGATTCACCGCTGCGGCCATTTCGACGCTCGCGCTCGGAATCGGCGCGACAGTTGCGGTGTTTACGGTCGTGAACGGCGTGCTGCTGCGCCCGCTTCCCTTTCCGGATCCAGACCGCCTCTTTGCCGTCACGCTGGCGCCACGCGGAATCCGTACCGCCGGACCCAGCATGGCGGACCGCGACTATCTTGCGTTCGCCGAGCGGACGCACGCCTTCCGGCACGTCGCGACCTTCTCGAGGTTCGGGGCAAAGCTCACGGGCGGCGACGAGCCGGCGCTCGTCGCCGCCGCGAGCGTGACGGGCGACTTCTTCGGCGTCCTCGGAGTACCGCCGGCAATCGGACGCACGTTCGCGCAGGGCGAAGATCTCCCCGGGCGTGACGCCGTCGTGATCCTCGGCGACGGCATGTGGCGCGCCGTTCTCGGCGCAGATCCGGCTGTCGTCGGCAAGACCATTACCGTCGACGGCAGTCGTCGAACGGTGATTGGCGTGATGCCCCCTGGGTTTGCCTTTCCAGGAAAGACGCAGGCCTGGACGCCGATGCGGATCGCGCCCGATCCCGGCAATACATTGCTGCGTCCGGTCATTGGCCGGCTGAATCCGGGTGTCACGCCAGCGCAGGCGCGCGCCGAGTTCGGCACGATCGCGCCGCACCTCTCCACTGACGACGGCGAATCGCTTCTGAGCGGCATCCTGCCGCTCGACGAGCTCGTCGTCGGCGACATCCGGCGGCCGCTTGAAATCTTCGCAGGGGCGATCCTGTTCGTCCTGCTGATCGCGTGCGCCAACGTCGCGAATCTGCTCCTCGCACGTGGCTCGGTGCGCACGCGGGAAATTGCCCTTCGCACTGCGCTCGGCGCCGGGCGAGCCCGCGTCGTGCGTCAGCTGCTCACCGAGAGCATCGGGCTCGCGGTTGCCGGCGGCGCCGGAGGCGTGCTCCTCGCGCGCTGGATCGTTCCGGCGCTCCTCGCGCTGGCTCCGGAAGGCCGCATTCCGCGGCTCGAGTCCATCGCGATTGACTGGCGCGTGCTGGCCTTCGCGCTCGTCATCTCGATCGTGACCGGTATCGCGTTCGGCCTCGCGCCCGCCATCCGGGTCACACGCACGACGGCGCGCGAATCGCTCTCGCCGTCGGGACGCACCTTCGGGCCCAGGCACGACCGCACGCGCGCGGTCCTCGTTGTCGTGGAGATCGCGCTCGCGCTGGTGCTGCTCGCGGGTGCGGGACTGCTCCTCCGCAGCTTCCTCCGACTCATGTCGGTTGACCCTGGCTTCCGGACCGACAACGTGATGGCAATGAGTCTCGATCTGGATGGCACGCCACATTCGACGCCAGAACGCATGCGCGACTTCCACACGCGGCTTCTCGATCGTCTCTCGTCGATCCCAGGTGTCGTCTCCGCGGGCGCGGTCAACTGGCGGCCCATTGGCGACGCGCTGATCCGCGGCGACTTTCACATCGAGGGCAGACCGGATCCTCAGGACCTCACGGTCGTCGACAAGCCGGCCGTCAGCCCACGGTATTTCACGACAATGGGAGTTCGACTGCTGCGGGGCCGCGAGTTCACCGAGCGCGACGATGCCGCCGCACCCGGTGTCGCGATCGTGAGCCGCGCCGTGGCGCGTCTCTTTCCGTCGGAAGATGCCCTGGGCAAACGCATCACCCTCCAAACCACTCCGAAGCCGGAAGATTGGCTCACCATCGTCGGGGTCGTCGACGACGTGAAACAGGGAGGATTATCAGAGCCGCTGCACGCCGCCGTCTATCGGCCCTACAGACAGGTCTCTCACCCATTCTTCCTCGGCCACATGACGTACGTGGTTCGCGCCGCCTCGAATCCGGCAGGGATCGTCCCCCGCATGCGTGCGGCGCTGCGCGATGTGGACCGCAACCTGCCGACGGGCGCCATCGTGTCGATGTCGGACGTGCTGGAGCGATCCACCGCCGACCCGCGGTTCCAGGCGCGGCTGCTGGGAACCTTCGCGTCGCTCGCGCTGCTGCTCGCAGCGCTCGGCACTTACAGCGTGCTCGCGTATTCCGTCGTGCAGCGCACGTACGAGATCGGCATTCGCATCGCGCTCGGCGCCGGACGATCGGCCGTGTTGTCGATGATCCTCCGCCGCACGGCGGCGCTCGCCGCGGCAGGCGTCGCGATCGGCATCGCGGGAGCCTTGGCCGCGACGCGGGTGCTGGAGACGGCGCTCTTCGAAATCAAGCCCGGCGATCCAGAAACGCTCGCGGCCGTTGCCGCCCTCATCATGGCGACGGCGCTCGTCGCCGGGTTCGTCCCCGCCCTTCGCGCCACGCGCGTCGATCCGCTCGTCGCGTTGCGCCAGGACTGAAGGTGCGCCGGGGTCTGAAGACCCCGGCCTACCGGAGAGTCGACAGTCTGTAGGGCGGGGTCTTCAGACCTCCCGCCAACCTGCTGAAAAGTAAACTAATCCCGCGCAATTTACGTCTGAGAACCAGTCATGAACCTCAAGCTCGCCTTCCGTCGTCTGCTCAAGACGCCGTTCGTCAGCCTGATTGCGATCCTCTCGCTCGCGCTCGGAATCGGCGCCAACGCCGCAATCTTCTCGCTGTTCGACCAGACGCTGCTCCGTGCGCTGCCGGTGCAGAAACCAGCCGAGCTCGTCAATCTCGGCGCACCGGGTCCGAAGCCTGGCGGGACGTCGTGCAACCAGGCAGGCGATTGCACCGAGGTCTTCAGCTATCAGATGTTCAAGGATCTCGAGCGCGAGCAGAAAGTGCTGACGGGGGTTGCCGCGCACGTGACGTTCGGCGCGAACCTGGCATTCCAGGGGCAGACGGTCAATGGTCAGGGTGAGCTGATTTCGGGCTCCTACTTCCCGATCCTCGGCGTCCAGCCGGCGCTCGGCCGGTTGCTGACCTGGGACGACGATCGCAACATCGGCGGCCATTTCGTGACGGTCCTCAGCTACGACTACTGGGCCACGCGCCTTGGCGCCAATCCCGGCGTGCTGAATCAAACGATCGTCGTCAACGGTCAACCGATGACGATCGTCGGCGTCGCGCAGAAGGGATTCACCGGCACGACGCTCGGCAGCGAGCCGAAGGTATTCGTGCCGATCACCATGCGCAGCCAGACGAACCCGGGGTGGAAGGGTTTCGACAACCGCCGGAGCTACTGGGCGTATCTCTTCGGCCGCCTGAAACCCGGCGTCTCGATCGAACAGGCGAGGGCCGGGCTCAACGCCGTCTACAGGCCGATCATCAACGACGTCGAAGCGCCGCTGCAGAAGGGCATGAGCGATCAGACGCTCGCCCGGTTCAAGGCGAAGGAGCTCGTCGTCGATCCCGGCTACCGCGGACAGAGCTCTATTCATCGCGAAGCAAAGACGCCGCTGCTGTTCCTGATGTCGGTCACCGGCATCGTGCTGCTCATCGCGTGTGCGAACATCGCGAACCTTCTGCTCGCGCGCGGCGCGGGGCGTGCGACGGAGATGGCGGTGCGGCTCTCCCTCGGCGCGGCGCGGCGCCAGCTGCTCGGCCAGCTGCTGACCGAATCCTGCGTCCTCGCGGTACTCGGGGGGATCGCCGGCCTGCTGTGCGCCCGATGGACGCTCGCATTGGTCGCGTCGCTGCTTCCACCAGAAGCCGTGGCCACGCTCCAGTTCACGCTGCAGCCGCGCGTGGTGATCTTCGCCGCGGTGCTGTCGATCGCCACCGGCTTCATCTTCGGCCTCTTTCCCGCGCTGCACAGCACCAAGCCGGACCTCGTCTCGGCAATCAAGGCGCAGGCCGGCCAGCCGTCCGGTGCGCGCGCCGCCGGCATTTTCCGCAACGTCCTCGTCCGGGCGCAGATCGCGCTCGCGATGACGCTGCTGGCGTGCGCGGGCCTCTTCGTGAAGAGCCTGATGAACGTCAGCAAGGTCGACCTCGGATTGAGGATCGACAACGTCGTCACGTTCGGGATCTCACCCGGCCTGAATGGCTACGAGCCGAACCGCTCGCTGACGCTCTACCAGCGACTGGAGCAGGAACTGGCCGCTCTGCCCGGGGTGACCGGCGTCGCCACCGCTCGAGTTCCCCTGCTCGCGGGCAACAACTGGGGCAACTCCGTCTCGGTCGAAGGCTTCCAGAAGGGGCCCGACACCGACGACAACGCGCGGTACAACGAGATCAATCCCGGATACTTCCGAACGCTGGGCGTGCCGTTGATGTCGGGCCGCGAATTCACCGACGCCGACGTCGCGAGCTCGCCCAAAGTCGCCATCGTCAACGAGGCCTTCGCGAAGAAATTCAATCTCGGACGCGACGCCGTCGGAAAGCACATGTCGCAGGACGGCCCCAAGCTCGACATCGAGATCGTCGGGCTCGTGCAGAACGCGAAGTACAGCGAGGTGAAGCAGGAAGTCCCGCCGCTGTTCTTCCGCCCGTACCGTCAGAGCGAGCGCGTCGGGTCGAACACCTTTTACGTACGCACGTCGTCGGATCCCGCGCAGATTCTAAGGGCGATCCCGGGGGTCGTCGCGCGTCTCGATCCGAACCTTCCCGTCGAGGATCTGAAGTCGATGCCGCAGCAGGTGCGCGAGAACGTGTTTCTCGATCGGATGATCAGCACGTTGTCGGCCGCCTTTGCGTTCGTCGCGACCATTCTCGCGGCGATCGGGCTGTATGGCGTGCTCGCCTACACGGTCTCGCAGCGCACACGCGAGATTGGTCTTCGCATGGCGCTCGGAGCGGATGCCGCGCGCGTCCGCGGTATGGTGCTCCGGCAGGTCGCGATCTCGATCCTGATCGGTGGTGTGATCGGCATCGGCGCCGCGATCGCGCTGGGACGCAGCGCTGAATCGCTGCTCTATCAGCTCAAAGGGTACGATCCCGTGGTGCTCGCGGTGGCTGCGGTGCTGTTGACGCTGGTCGCGCTCGCCGCCGGGTACATTCCGGCCTATCGCGCGTCACGCGTGCACCCGATGCAGGCGCTGCGGTACGAGTAGACCAGCGGCTGGCGGTTCGCGGTTCGCAATTCGCGCTTGGCGGTTCGCGGTTCGATTATCGGCTTCGCAGCAAGATGACGATCGCCAGGCCGACGATCAGCACAAGGATGAACACCACGATCGGTGTGCAGCCGTTGCTCTTCGTCCTTGCGACGGCCGCCGCTGTATTCGGCTCCTGGCTGGCCTGCAGCGCCTCCACGTAGGCCTTCGCTTCCGCGAGACCTAATCCCGTCCGCTCGCGAACGAACTTGATGACGTCGATCTTGCTGTCGACGAGCAGTCGTTGCCGCGCTTCGTCGGCAACCGGATCCGGGACCGCGGTGGAGGTTGATGGCGGCGCACTGCCGTTCAGCATGCTGCCGCAGTAGCGGCACTTGATCGCTTCGTCCTGGATCAACTCCGCACAGTAGGGACATTTCTTCATGGGCGCACGTTCATGACGGCATTGAACAACACGCGGAAGGTGCCGAACGATTGTCCGCGCCACTGCGGACGGAATCCGATCATAATCACGTGCCCCGCGCCGAGCTGGACATCGAGCGCGGCTGCCTTGCCCTGAATGTACTTTTCTCCGACCAGATACCCGGACATGAGCGGCGAGCCCGTCTCCGCGTACCGCGCGAGGACGGTCCCCTTGAATCCATCGAGCGTCTCGAACGCCGGACTGCCATCCGCGAAGACCGCCGCCTTGTCCGGCATACCAGCCATCACTGGATGCGTGGTGTCGATGGACACCTCGACGATCGATCCGCGCAGGAAGAACTCTTCCGGCCGAAGACCGGTGAGCACATTCTTCACCGGCAGCTTCAACTGCTGAATCGCGACGCTCGACGCCGTGTTCAGACAGACAACGGTGCCGCCGGCCCGGACGAACTCCTCGAATGCGGCGAGATCCTGCGGCGTGATCGTATCGGCGTACTCGGGGCGCACCTGGCGCAGCGGTCCGCGCGGCGAACCGCCCCCGAGCGGAAACCGCGCCTGATCGGCAAGCACGACGACGTCGACGCGCGTCGAGAGCGGTGAATGAAAATCGGCGGGACGAAGCGTCATGAAATCGAAGCCGTACTGCTCGAGCACCCAGCGCGTCCACCCCGCATCCAGGCTGCCGCCCCATGGCTCGTAGACCCCGATGCGCGGCCTGGTGATGGACGCGCCCTTCACGTCCGTACCTTCCGCGCGGAGCGCGAGAGAGGAGACGATCGCCTTCGCGGTGTCGCTGTCGAGTCCATCGATCAGATAGCGGCCGCCGGATGACGACACGGATGCGCCGCGCTTCCAGGCCAGATTGATCGCGCGGAAGGCGTTGTTCTCCGCGGGGTCCACCGCAATCACGGTTCCGCTTCCGGCGACGCGCCCCGGCGGCGGAAGAATGGCCGCGGCCGTCGGATTCGAATCGAAGCCCACCCCCGGCACGCTGTCGAACGGCGCTGGATCCGTTTTCACGCTCGGGTACGCGCCCGGAGGCTTGTGGTAATCGATCGGCTCTCCCAGCGGCTTCATCGATGCCCGCGCCTCGGGCGCGAGCATCGTCGAGACCGCAGCGACACGCACGCCCATCTGCAGCGGCAGCGACCATCCCGCGGCGTCGTAAGGCCGCTCGGGCGGCCCGCCGGGGTACTGCCGCAGGTCTGGATAGCGCTGAACGTCGAAGACCTCGCGCGCCATCGCGGCAAATTCCTGATCCGTGGGGACGACCCACGTGCCCGCGGGATACGACACGTCGTCGATGACGGCGGAGGCGGTCAGCTGCGAGACGCGCACGCCGCCGAACGCGAGCCGGCGCAGGAGCTCGACGGCGGCGACGGGATCTCGCTGATCTTGTGGGACGACGTACGCGAATGGCGGCTTCGTGCCGCCGCGCGCGATCTGATCGCGTCCCGCCCTGTAGCGATTGAACAGCAGCGATTCCTTGTACTTCGCGGCGTATTCCAGTACCGAGAAGGAGGCCGTCTCCATGTATTCGACGGCGTCGCGCAGGCGCCAGCGTCCGGGCGGCCACGGGCTCGCGTACAGGCTTCGCGGACGCAGGTCGCGCATGTTCGGGGGGAAGTCCTGCAGCGTGTAGTCGTGCGGCGTCGCGTACTCATAGAGCGCCGTCTCGGTCCAGAACGCGGCGATGTTCTTGAAGTTCGGCGCGTAGTCGATGTAGCCCGGATACCAGGCGTCGAATGCCGTCCCCATGTGCGTCGCGCCGACCTGGCCGCGCTCCTCGAGCCCCTTCGCGATCGCCATGCCGATCATGTTCACTTCGCGCGACATCAGGTACGGCGCTTCGGTGGCGACAGGCTCCGAGAACGGCGGGAGCCAGATCCGCGTGGGAAACGGACCCGACTGATGGTGCACGTACACGATCTGCGGCTCCCATTGCCGCCACGTGTGTTCGATCGCGCGCGATTCGATCATGTCGAGCATGTAGGCGTCGCGATTGTTGTCGTGGCCCACGTACTCCTGATAGAGCGTCGGAACGTCTGACAACTCGTACGGCGTGCCGACATTCTTCATGTACCAATTCGCCACGATTTGCTGACCGTCGGGATTGATCGTCGGCCACAGCATGAGCACGACGTTGTCGAGGATCGCCTTCGTTGCCGGCTCGGACGCGCGGCTCACGAGGTCGTAGGCAAGCAGCGGCGTGTGCTGCGGGCCGGCGACCTCGGTCGCGTGCAGGCCGCCGTCGATATGCACGAACGCTTTCCCCTCGATCGCCAGCCGGCGCGCCTCGCCTTCGCTCAACGCCGCCGGATGCGCGAGCCGCTGCGCGATCCCGCGGTAGCGCTCGATGTGCGACAGGTTGTCCGGGCTGGAAATCAGCGCGAAATAGATCGGTCGGCCCTGGGTCGTCCGGCCCGCTTCCACCAGCGTGACGTATTTGGATGCGGCGTCGAGCTTCCTGAAGTACTCGATCGACTGCTCGTAGGTCGCCAGCTTGTAGTCGGCGCCGGGCTCGAAGCCGAACGTGGACTTCGGCTCCGGGATACCCGCGTTCGACTGTGCGGCCGGCAGCGCAGACAGAACCAGACTAAGAAGAACCGCGAAAGAGGCGGCGAACCTCATGGATTCGTGAGTATAGCTGTTCGCTTTCCGCGCGTTCGCCGTTGATCCGGAAGGCGGGAGTACGGGGGGACCATGGGACAACGGGACTTTGGCTTTCTACTGGTACCGGTTCTCGCTCTGCTTGCGTTCCTGCTGCCGGGAGTCGGGATTACCGCAAGGCCCGCGGGAACCTCTCCGGAAGCATCCGGCGAACCCGAGGCGATCTCGGACGAGCGGCCGCCGCTTTCCAACAGCGCCGCGTCGCTGATCGCGGACTCCTACGGTCCGCTTGCGTCCCAGTCGCAACTGACGGCGCAGGAGTGCCTGATCGCAACGCTTCCAGATCCTGTCGACGCCGCAAATCTCAGCTACACCTACGACCGCTACATCGACGCGATTCAGCGCGCAATGGAGGCGGCAGGCTACGTGCTGGACCGCTTCGATCTGCCGTGGCTCGACAAAGAGACGAATCGACCGGGATCGCAGACCGGCGCGGGGCTGGCGGCCTGCTCATGGTGCTGCTCGCCGTCACGTCGTACCCGTTCCAGCCGCACCAGTTGCTGTTGATGTTCAACACAACCGTGATTCTCGCGATCGTCGGCATGACGTTCGTCGTGTTCGTGCAGATGGAGCGGGAGACAATCCTGAGCGTGCTATCCGATTCGCAGCCGGGACGCGTCACCTGAACAGAGATTTCCTGGCGCGCATCGCGATGTATGTCGGGCTGCCGATCATCAGTCTGCTGGGCGCGCAGTTCCCCGAAGTCTCGCAGCAGCTCTTCAGCTGGACGAGCTCGTTCTTCGGTACCCATTGATCGCATAGCGCGCATGCGCTTTCACGTTGCGCGCACGTTGCAGCAGGCGGTCGCGGACCGTCGGTTTCCAGGTGAATGCCTGACGCGCCCAGGCGGCCTCCTCCTCGATCGACGCGCCGCTGGTGCGCAGACGCACGAGGCCGTCCCAGTAATGACACCAGCGCATGAAGTACTGCGCATCGAGCGCGCAGAGCAGACGGATGTACTCGCCGAAGTGCGGCGACGGCATCGGTCCGGCCTGATGATGCTCGTGCCGAATCAGCGGCCGGCGATTCTCGATGACGCCGTCGGCGTGGCACATCATGATTGCGGTATACACGTTGTCGAATCCCCCCTCGCCAAGCAGGTAGCGGCGGAACCGATGCGCGTTTGCGAGCCACCAGCGCGTGGTCATCGCGAAGACATCGGTTCCCGCGAGCTCCATTCCGCGGCTCGCGCCGGTCGCCCCGTCGAAATTCTCGCGGGAGATGACGAACGTTTCCTTCTGCGTCGACAACATCCAGTCGACCGCCTGCTTGGTGAAGATGATGTCGCCGTTCGTGAAGCAGAAGAGCGGGATCCCGCGCGAGACGGCCTTGGCGGCGAGCCACGAAAAGATTTCGGAGACGTCCGGCTTCATCGGACCGGCGCGGCGGGTCAGGCCGTTGGACGTGTTCCGCAGCACCGCGAGCGTTTCGATGCCCTCGGCATGGTGCGGGTCTCGCGCGAACTGGACATTGACAACGTCAACGCCGTCGAGCGCCCTCAACGACGCGATGCACGCAGCCTGGCGCCGCGCGCCGTCGCCTCGCGCCGCAAATGTGTGGGTGCCGATCAGGATCCGATCGACTGCGCCGTTCACATATTCGCTTTGACTTCAGTCCCGATCGGGCACGACACGCCAGTGCCTCCGAGCCCGCAGTACCCAGCCGGATTCTTCGACAGGTACTGCTGGTGGTAATCCTCGGCGTAGTAGAACTCCGGCGCCGGCAGGATCTCCGTCGTGATCGCTCCGAACCCCGCGCGGCCGAGCTGCTGCTGATAGGCGGCTTTCGAACGCTCCGCGATCTCGCGCTGCGCGTCGCTGAAGTAGTAGATCCCCGACCGGTATTGCGTGCCGATATCGTTCCCCTGCCGCATACCCTGGGTCGGATCGTGGCTCTCCCAGAACGCCTTCACGAGATCCGAGTACGACACCTTGCGCGGATCGAAGACGACGAGCACGACCTCCGCATGTCCGGTTGCGCCGCTGCACACCTCGCGGTACGACGGATTCGGCGTGAAGCCGGCCGCGTAACCGACGGCGGTCGTATACACGCCCGGGATCTGCCAGAACTTCTTCTCCGCGCCCCAGAAGCACCCGAGGCCGAACATCGCCTGCTCCAGCCCCGCCGGGAACGGACCCTTCAGCGGCGCGCCGTTCACGTGGTGTTTGTCCGGGACCGGCATCTTCTCCGCGCGGCCGGGCAGCGCCCGGTCCTTCGCCGGCATCTTGAGCTTCATATCAAACATGTGACCTCTTCGCTTGTCGCTTGTCGCTTGTCGCTTGTCGCTTCTTCCTCAGTTCTGATTCGCCAGAATGAAGATAATCGCAATAATGATCGCGAGGAGCACCAGGAACGCCACCTTCCACGGACTCTTCGGATACTCCCCTGCCATCCGGCCGTCGTACCCGTTCACCACCACCTGATACGTCCTCGTGCCGTAGAGATACGACAGCAGCCAGATCGGCACCAGTATGTGCTTGAACGTCTGCGCCGAGAACGTCGGATGGATCTGCAGGTTGCGCTGCGTGTCGCCCGGGACCTCCGCCGAGCACATCTCGAACAACTTCTGCTGCATCTGTTCCTGCGAGGCACGGGCGGCCTCGAGCAGCACGATCTGATAGTGCTCCACCACGAAGCCTGACAGAAATGCCGTGTCGTACGCCACAAGCTCCTGCGTGCGGAACGGCTCGATCTGTCTCAGCAGGCTGTGCGAAACGCCATGCGTCCCGGGTACAGGCTCGTCGTCGAAGAAATGACTCACCTCGCCGGAGGCGGGTTCCCAACGGACGTGGCGGACCTGGCGCGTCTGACTGCGCCCCTGGCTGTCGCGGTACGACTCGGTCGTGTAGTAGTAGTAGCCCGCCTCCGCTTCCCACGGGCACTCCGCCTGCGCGTCGAACGTCCAGTACGGGATGTACACGCCGCGTACGCGATCGACGAGCGCACGGCTCTTCAGCTTTCCTGGCGCGAGCCACTTGCTCGCATACCAGCGGCGGATCTGCTCGCGCACCTGGGGTTCGCTGACCTTGAACGCCAGCAGGCTCTGCGGGCGGATGGGCGCCTTGATCTCGGTGTAGTCGACGAGCGCAGGCGAGCCGCAGAAGCTGCAGTTCTGCCCGACGCGCTCGGGATCGAAGACCGACACCGCCTTGCAGCTCTGGCACTGGACGGTCCGCTTCTCGGTGAGCCAGCCGCGGGCTTCGTCGGGCAGCTCGCGCAGCGCCTTCGCGAGATCGTTCTCGACGAGCGCGCCGGAGGCCGAATCGACGACGAACGGCGTGACCGTGCCGCAGAACGGGCAGACGAGCGCCTGCTTCGACGGGTTCCACTCGGCCTGGGCACCGCACGCGGCGCACGGGTGCTTCTCGAGCGCGGCGATATCCGGCATCGGATCGGTCGCCGCGCCTACTTCGCCAGATACTCGTCGAGCGCGCTGCGTTTGATGCGATAGGTTGAGCCGATCTTTTTCGCCTGCAGCTCACCCGACTCGATGATCGTCTGGACGTCGGCTTCGCTGACGCCCAACTTCTTCGCGACCTCAGCCGGCGACAACAGCTCGGGCGCGGCGGCGCCCGCAGCGGCCGACCCGACGCTGATCCCCGCGGGCGCAGCCGGCATCCCCTGCTGCTGCATGATCTGCTGCGCGATCGACAAGCCGACGGCGAGCTCGGTTGCCATCCCTCCGGAGCTGCCGCCTTTCTCCATCCCCTGTGCCATCTGGAATTTCACGTAGTCGTTCAGGTTGCCGACAGCGGCCATGCTCGACCGCTTGTCGATCGCCTGTTCGACCTCCGGCGGCACCGACACGTTCTCGACGATGAAGCTCGAGATCTGGAGTCCGTATTTCGCGGCGACGACAGGGTTGATGAGCGGAAGCAGCGCCTCGCCGAGCTCGCTGTATCGGCTCGCGACGTCGAAGACCGGGATCTTCGCGGACGCCAGCGCATCGGCGAAGATGCTCACGATACGGGAGCGCATCGTGTCGGCGAACTCGTCGAGCCGGAAGTTCTGATCGGAGCCGGCCACTTCCTTCAGGAACAGCCTCGGATCGGTGATCTTGAAGTCGAACGTGCCGAACGCGCGCGCGCGCACGATCCCGAGGTCGTCGTCGCGCATCATGATCGGATTCGCCGTGCCCCATTTGTTGCCGGTGAACAGGCGCGTCGTCACGTAGTACACGTCGGCCTTGAACGGCGAGTTGAACCCGTACTTCCACGACTTCAGCTTCGTGAGGATCGGGATGTTGTCGGTCGTCAGCGTGTGCTTGCCCGGCCCGAACGTATCGCCGAACTCGCCGAGGTAGACGAACTGCACCTGCTGCGACTCGCGCACGATGAGCTGCGCGCCGTTCTTGATCGCCTTGTCGTCGTCGGGGAACCGGTAGGAGAGCGTGTCCCTCGAGTCGTCGGTCCACTCGATGACCTCGATCAGCTCGCCCTTGATGAAGTCCATCAGGCCCATTCGCAGTCTCCAGTCTTTGGAATAGGCGTCTATTGTAGAGGAAACGGCAATCCCTAATCCCTAATCGGCGATCCCTCATCGCCGAATCGGCCAATCCACGAATCGCTAATCCGGAAATCCGCGAATCGTTGAATCGATCCACTCGATTGAACGATCGGGGTTCATGAATCAGATTGCAAGGTTCGGCCGATTGGAAGATTTTGCGATTGGTTGATGAGGGATTCACGATCAGGGATTAGGGATTAATCTTTCACGCATGACAGACGCTCGTTCTCTTCATTGCCCCAATTGCGGCGCCGCCGCCGATCCGCAAGCGACCCGCTGCCCGTATTGCAAGGCGCGGCTGGCGACGATCAGCTGCCCGAAGTGCTTCGCCCTGATGTTCGAGGGCACGCGCTTCTGCCCACAGTGCGGAACGGCGGCGGCGCGCGTCGAGCACGAGACGGCGGACGCCCACTGTCCGGGCTGCCGGAACACGATGCAGCAGGTAGCCATCGGAGCCGCATCGGTCCTGGACTGCGATCGGTGCGACGGCGTGTGGCTCGACGCGGCGGATTTCGAGCGGATTTGCGCGGATCGCGAGTCCCGCGCCGCCGTGCTGCACCGCTGGACGACGCCGCCGGCCCCGGCAAACCCGCAGCAGCACGTCCGCTACCGGCCGTGCGTGCGGTGCGGCAAGATGATGAACCGCGTGAACTTCGGGCGTCTTTCCGGCACCGTCATCGACGTCTGCCGCGGCCACGGCACCTTCCTCGACGCCGGCGAGCTGCACGCGATCGCGACCTTCGTCGAAGCCGGCGGCCTGGGCCGGATGCGCGAGCGCGAGATTCAGGATCTCAAGGAGGAGCAGCATCGGCTGGAGGAGCTGCAGCGGCTCCAGGCGCATCACACAGGCGACAACACGGCCGTGACCCTCAACTGGGATTCAACGGGACTCGGCAAACTGCTGCGCGCGATTCTCGACCGCTGACGCCCGCTATCTGGCCTCCGGCTCGAAATTCAACGCCACGCCATTGATGCAGTAGCGCAGGCCGGTCGGCGGCGGACCGTCCGGGAAGACATGACCGAGATGCCCCCCGCACCGGCGGCAGTGCACTTCGGTCCGCTCCATGAAATAGCTCCGATCGCGGCTCGTCCGGATGGCGTCGTCTATCGGCTCGAAGAAGCTCGGCCAGCCCGTGCCGCTCTCGAACTTCGGCCCTGACTTGAACAGCGGCAGCCCGCATCCAGCGCACGCGAACGTCCCGGGCCGCTTCTCGTGCAGCAGCGCGCAGGTGCCGGCCCGTTCCGTGCCGTGCTCGCGAAGCACGTGGTATTGCTCCGGCGTCAGCAGATGCCGCCACTCGTCTTCGGTTCTCGTCACTTCGAATGTCTCGCCCGTCGTCGTCATGATGTGTGCTCCGAAAGAAACTGTAGCAGTAAGTTCCCGGCGACGCGCAGACGGTACTCCGCGGTCGAACGGAGGTCGTCAATCGGCGCGATATCTTCGGCAAGGGCACGCCGCGCTGTCTCGAGGGCCTTCGCGTCGACGCGGCGCCCGCGCACCGCGTCCTCGGCGCGGACGCATCGCGTGACGACCGGCGCGACGCTGCCCAACGCGATGCGAATGTCGCGAACGATCGCCCCGTCCATGTCCGCGGCCGCCGCAAAGCAGACTTTCGAGATCGCTTGCGCGCGGCGTGTCCCGACTTTGCGGTAGGTTTGCCGCCACGGCCCGCGGCCGCGCGGCAGCGTCAGGCTCCTGATGATTTCGTCAGGCCGGAGATCCATCCGCTTATACCCGGTATGGAAACGATCGTATGGGACCTGCCGCGTGCCGCGAACGGATATGAGCTCCAGCTGCGCATCGTAGATCAGCAGCGCGGGCGGTGAATCGGCTGCCGGCGACGCGTTCGCGATATTCCCGCCGAGCGTGCCGCGATTCTGCGTGGCGAGGCCGCCGGTTTCCGCAGCGGCGCGGCAGAGCAGCGGAAACTCTGATTGAAGGACCCGATGCGCGAGCACGTCGGTGTAGGTGGTCAACGCCCCGAGCGTGACCGCGTCGGGCGTCACTTCGATTCCGGAGAGCTCCTTCAGTCCCCATAAACTGACGTATTTCCCCCGCGCGAGCTTGCCGCTCTCGAACAGCACCATGAGGTCGGTGCCTCCCGCAAACGGGCGCCACTCCCCCTCCGCGAGCAGTCCCAGGATCTGCGTCATGTCTTTCGGCGCGCGGAGCTCGTAGTGCGGTAGATACGATCTCATTGACGTGCGCCGGTGTCTGAAGACCCCGGCCTACCGGGCGCCGCCACGCAGGCGGCTACGACTGCTTCGAAAATCCGCATGTAACCGGTGCAGCGGCACAGATTGCCGGACAGCCCGGCACGAATATCGGCTTCCGTCGGATGTGGACTGCGCTGCAACAGATCGACGGCGGCAAGCACCATCCCTGGCGTGCAGATTCCGCACTGCGCCGCCCCATATTCGATGAATGCCTGCTGCACGGCGTGAAGCCGCTCGCCATCCGCGACGCCCTCGATCGTCATGATCGCGGCACCCTCTGCGTGCACGAGCGGCACGAGACAGCTGTTCACGAGCCGGCCGTCGAGCATGACCGAGCACGCGCCGCATTCTCCTTCCCCGCATCCTTCTTTCGTGCCGGTGAGGTGCAGCTGCCGCCGCAGCGCGTCGAGCAGCCGCGTCATCGGGTGCCCGCTGAGCTCGACGTCCTCGCCGTTGACGCGGCACCGGATCTCGATTGAAGGATCAGACAACGGCCCGCTCCAACAACTGCATCAGCGACTCGGGGATGATCGGAATGCGCGCAACGTCCGCGCCGGTCGCGTGCGCGACGGCGTTCGCGATCGCGGGCGCGGGACCGTCCATGGGCAGCTCGCCGATGCCTTTTGCGCCGCCCGGCCCGTAGGCGTACGGCCGCTCTTCGAACACCACGCGGATCGGCGGCAGATCCATGGAGGTGGGGATGATGTAGTTGGTCATCTGCGCGTTGGCCATGCGTCCCTCGCGCCAGGCGACCTGCTCGAAGAGCGCCCAGCCGATGCCCTGCGCGACGCCTCCTTCGATCTGGCCTTTCGCGAGCACCGGGTTGATGACGCGGCCAACTTCCTGCACGGCGACGAAGTCATCGACGCGAATCTCGCAGGTGAGCGTGTCGACCGAGACCTCCGCGACGTACACGGCCCACCCGTAGGTTCCGTACGCATCTCCCTGATAACGCTCATCGTCCCAGCGAAGCCCCGGAGGCGCCTGATACTGCGCCGAGCCGCGGAGGGGGCCGAATCGATCGGTGTACTCCCGGCACGCGCCGGCGAAGTCCGTCGCCTGGAGCGCGGCCCCTTTCAACGTCGCCAGGAGCGTCAGCGCCGCAGATTCCACGAGACGTCCGACCACCATGCAGGTGCGCGAGGCCACGGTCGGACCGCTGTTGGGCACGACCGAGGTGTCGGGCTGCACGACTTCGATCTGGTCGATGCCGACGTCGAGCGCATCGGCCGCGATCTGCGCGAACACGGTGTTCGTACCCTGACCGATCTCCGTGCTCGACGTGAGCACGCGGACCCGGCCGTCGCGGGTGGCTTCGACCGTCACGATTGACGCGAGGTGATCTTCGCCGGAGCCCGTGAAGCCTGCGCCGTGCATGAAGGCGGCAAGGCCAATGCCTCGTTTGACAGCGCTCGCACGATTCGCTGCGTCGAACCGCGCGCGCTTCTCACGGTAGCCCGCGAGCTCGAGCGCGCGGTCCAGGAGCGCGGCCATGTCGATCGGATCGTGCATCACCTGACCGACCGCGCTCGTCTGACCCGTCTCGATGAAGTTGCGCCGGCGCAGCTCGTCCGGCGCAAGTCCGACAGCGGCCGCCACGCGATCCATGTGGCGCTCGAGCGCGAAGAGGCTCTGCGGGGCGCCGAAACCGCGAAACGCGCCGTGCGGCGGGACGCTCGTTGCCACCGCGCGCCCCTGTACACGGACGTTCGGACAGAAATACGGTCCCGCCGCATGGATCGTGCCTCGCGACAGCACGACCGGCGACAGCGTGGCATACGCGCCTCCGTCGATGACGAAATCGATGTCGACGGCGAGCAGACGCCCGTCCCTGGAGACCGCGGTGCGGTGGTGCGTCTGCGACGGATGCCGTTTCGTGGTGGCAGCCATGTCTTCCGCGCGGTCGTACACCAGCTTGACGGGCCTGCCCGACTTCCAGGAGAGCAGCGCCGCGTGTCCGGCGATGATCGACGGATACTCCTCCTTCCCACCGAATCCGCCGCCGGTTTCCATCTGCACGATGCGAATCTTCTCGCCCGGGAGATCGAACAGCGTCATCAACGCCTTGTGAACGTAGTACGGACACTGCATCGATCCCCACACGGTGATGCCATCGTCGCCGCGCGCGAGCGCGAGCATGGCGTTGGGCTCGATGTAGAGCTGTTCCTGCGCGCCGGTCTCGTAGTCTCCTTCGATCACGATCGCGTCAGGCTCCTCGAACGCCGCATCGACGTCGCCGCGCGTGACGAGATACGTCTTGAAGATGTTGTCGGCCCCCCAGACGATCTCGCGGCCCGACAGCGCGTCCTCGATCGAGTAGACCGGCGGCAGCGGATCGATCTCAAAGCTGATCCCGCGGCGCGCTTCTTCGAGCCATGAAGGATCCCGGTGCGCGAGCAGCAGGATCGGCTCTTCGGCGTGATTGACGCGGCCGTCGGCGAGGCAGGGCTGGTCATCCTCGATCAGCGCGACCACGTTGCGTCCGGGGATGTCGGCGGCGGTGACGACGGTGAATTCGTCCCAGGGGATGTCGGGACTGTACTGGATATCGCGAAGGATGCCGCGTGAAACGGGACTGCGGACGGTGACGCCGTGCAGCATCCCCGGCATCGAGAGATCGTCGAGGTAGCGCGCGTGCCCGGTCACCTTGGCGCGCGCTTCTCTTCGTGGAATCGGCTGGCCGATGAACATGTCGTGGCGCCCGGAGCTGCATCGAAGGGCGCGATCGATTCTACGTCGATCGGCTGCGAACGGCGCCCGCGGGCGCGTTCAGCGCGGGGCGCGACTCGTCCCAAAGCGCTTGACGCGCAAACGAACTGAGTCTACAAAGTAGACTCCATGCGCGCGCCCGCGACCCTCGGCGAGCTCGAGCACCTCGTGCTGCTGGCGATTCTCCGCCTGGGATCCGGCGCGTACGGCGTGTCCATCGCGCGCGAGCTCGAGCGCGAGGCGGGGCGCGCGCTGTCGCGCGGCGCGCTCTATACGACGCTCGATCGTCTGGAAATCAAGGGCCTCGTCCGATGGAAGTCGGAGCCGGGAGGCAGCGAGCGCCGCGGTTTGCCGCGGCGTGTCTACAGCGTTTCCGCTCGCGGCCTCGCGGCCGTGCGCGCCTCGCAGCGGATCCTTGCCCGGATGTGGCGCGGCCTCGAAGGCGTGCTGAAGGAGCCGTCGTAGTGCGCCCGCCGCGGCTTTCAGCCTGGCTGCTCTGCCGCGTGCTGCCATCCGGGGAGGCGCGCGCGGCGATCCTCGGGGACCTTCTCGAGGAGCTCGACGCATCCGGGAATACCCCCGCCGCACGGCGGCGGTTCGCCCGCCACGCGTATTCGATCGCGCTGCGGTATGCGCTGCGCCGCGCGCCGCACGCGCGCACCGCCACGAGGAAACGGGGAGAGACCATGGGCATCGATGCCGTGAGGCAGGATCTGAAATTCGCGGTGCGCGGGATCGTGAAGCGGCCGTCGTTCGCCGCGATCGTGCTGGCAACGCTCGCACTCGGCATCGGTGCGTCGACCGCAATCTTCTCGATCGGCAACGGCATCCTCCTCCAGCCGCTCCCCTACGCACACCCTGACCGCCTCGTGTACGTCAGCGAGACCAACCACGGCGTGCGCAGTAGTTTCGGGTATCCCAACTACGTCGACTACCGCGACCGGGCCCGGGCGTTCGACGGTCTTGCCTGCCACTCGACCACGTCGGTCACCGTGCTTGGCGATTCACCGCGTCGCGTCGACGGCCGCCTGGTCTGCTGGAACTTCTTCCAGGTGCTCGGCGTGCAGCCGCAGCTCGGACGGCTCTTCACGGCGGCAGATGACACGCCGGGCGCTCGCCCGGTGGCCCTCCTCAGCGGTCGCCTGTGGCGGCAGCAGTTCGGAGGTGATCCCTCAGTCATCGGCCGCACGCTCCGCACCAATGAGATGAGCTTCACGGTCGTCGGCGTGCTGCCTGACGGCTTCCGGTTCTCACGCGTCGAAGACGTCTTCGTGCCGATCGCGGTGACGCTGACGGCGAGCTCAGGATGGCTCGATCGCGGCAATCACTTCGGCCTGTATGCGATCGGCCGTCTGAAGCCGGGCGCGAGCCTGCAGCAGGCACAGGCTGAAGCGGATCACATCTTCGCGGATTTGAAGCGCGCGTACCCGAACACCAACAGCAGCAATGGCGGCCGCGTCGTGTTCCTCCGCGATCGCATCGTCGAATCGATCCGCGACACGCTCATCGCACTGATGTCGGCGGTGGGGTTTCTTCTGCTGCTGGCATGCGTGAACGTCGCGAATCTGCTCGTCGCGCGAGGCGCCGCCAGGCAGCACGAGCTGGCCGTACGCACCGCGCTCGGCGGGACCCGCTGGCGTCTGGTGCGTCAGCTGCTGGTCGAAAGCACCCTGCTCTCTGCGGCCGGCGGCGTGCTCGGAATCATCGTCGCGTTCTGGCTGCTGCAGCTGCTCATCGCGCTCGCCCCGGCCGACATTCCCCGCATCCACGAAGTCAGCCTCGATCGAGTGTCGCTCGCGTTCGCGGTCGCCGCGGCGGCGCTCTGCGGCCTCCTGTTTGGATCGTTCCCGGCGTTCCAGGCATCGGGCGGAGGCCGGCTCCAGATCCTGGCTCGTGCCAGCCGAACCAGCTCCGTGACGCCGCATCGCACCCGCCGCGCGCTGATGACGGTCGAAGTGGCGCTCGCCCTCGTGCTGCTCGCCGGCTGCGGCCTGATGGCGCGCACCATGGCAGGACTGCACGCCGTGAACCCCGGCTTCCGCAGCGATCACCTGCTCACCGCGCGGTTCGCTCTCGGCGGAGCCGCATGGACGGCCGAGAAGCGTCTCGCGTTCTTCGACACGCTGCTGCCGAAGCTCAACGCGCTTCCCGGCGTCACCCGCGCGGCGTTCACCTACTCGCTGCCGATCGAAGGGTCCCAGTGGGGCTCGATCTTCATCGTCTCCGGCAAGCCGGTCCCGCCGCGCGATCAACTCCCTGCGGCGGCGTTCTGCCCGATCACGCCGGGCTACTTCGAGACGATGGGGATCCGCATGGTCGGCGGACGGACGTTCGATTCCCGCGACCTTGACGCGTCGCCGCGGGTCATCATCGTGAACACGACGCTCGCACATCGCATGTGGCCGGGCGAGGACGCGATCGGCAGGCGGCTGAAGCAGGGCTGGCCCGAAGGGGACGCCCCCTGGCGCGAAGTGGTCGGCATCGTCGAGGACGTGAAGCTCGAGGGCGTCGATCAGGATGTGCCGATGCAGGTGTTCATCCCGCTCACGCAGGACACGCCGCGATCAGTGGCGATCGTCGCTCGGACGTCAGTCGAGCCGATGCGCGTGGCGCGCGATCTCGAGGCCGCCGTGCAGTCGGTGAACCACGACGTCCCGCTCACGAACGTGCAGCCGATGACCGCGCTGATGAGCGATGCCATCGCGCGTCAGCGGCTGTCGCTCGTCGTGCTCGCGGTCTTTGCGGTGGTCGCCGTGCTCGTCGCCGCCGTCGGCCTCTACGGCGTCGTCGCGCACAGCGTGACGGAGCGGACGCGGGAGATCGGCGTGCGGATGGCGCTCGGCGCGGAGGGAGGGCAGGTGCTCGGGTTGTTCGTTCGCCAGGGGCTGTTCACCGCCACGGTCGGGATCTTCATCGGACTCGCGGGCGCAGCCATGTTGACGCGCGCGCTCGAAAAGCTCCTGTTTGGCGTGAAGCCGTCCGATCCCGCGACGCTCGGATCCGTCGCGGTGCTACTCCTGGTGATCGCCGCGGTTGCCTGTTACATCCCGGCGCGCCGCGCGGCCCGCATCGATCCGCTGACCGCACTGCGCGCCGAATGAGGCGGGGTCTGACCCGCCTCCGCTAAAGCTACGGCGGTCCGCCGGAGCCTTGGCGAAGGCGGAAGACCCCGCCCTACCTGAGCGGCGGCTGACCCCGCCTAGCTGCTACCTGCGTGGTCCGAAGCCTTCGCGGTACCCGGCGCGAAAACCGACGCGGTAGCCGGCCTGATAGTCGGACCGTACGCCGAGCTCATTGCGGTACCCCGAGTCCGCCTGCTCCAGCTCGCGCTGTCCTTCGAGATCCCATTTGCCGCCGTTCACGTTCTTGTCCTCGCGTCCTGCCTGCCGTCCTTCTTCGAGTCCCTTCTGATACCCGGCTTGATACGCGCGCGTCTGCACCTGCGAGCCTGCGGCGCCCGCCGCGGGCTCGAGCGA
>Ga0075434_100000594_pt1 | contig 27988 bp, 26 predicted proteins | sample RhiMethybrSRZTD3_FD_75298 | JGI IMG/M metagenome (GOLD analysis project Ga0075434, IMG submission 75298) | Populus rhizosphere microbial communities from Tennessee, USA - Rhizosphere MetaG P. TD hybrid SRZTD3 | ecosystem: Host-associated > Plants > Roots > Rhizosphere > Soil | place: USA... | reverse complement strand
GTGATCTGTCTGATTTTCAGCCCCGAAACATTCCCCTTTACCACAGCAACGTCCGCCGCCGATGAAATCTTTTCGGTGTTGACGGGAATACCGTTCGCAGTGCCGGGGAAATATGCCGTCATCTCGGCAATCACCGGCTCAACCCCGTGATCGAGCATTTCCTTCAAATCGTCATTCTGCCACCACGGCTCGGCCACGTGATGATTGGTGAGAATTCGTCCGGTGTCGGAGACGAGAAAGCCGGTGCCGAAAACGTCCAGGTGGACTTCCGGGCCACTCCCGCTAAGGCTCACGAGCGGGTTGTTGTGTTCGTCGGTCGCAGGCTCACCGCTATTCGTCACCCCGGCATAACGCAGCCTCGATCCTGTAGCGTGTTCGCGGAAGGCGAGCACGACATGAATGAGGCAGACGCTGGGCTGGTAGCTCTGGATAATTTTCTCGGCAAACTTGCCTTCAGTCTCAATTTTTTCAAGCCGGTTTTCTACGGCGGCTAATTGAGCCTGCAATGCAGAAACGTTTTCTGTCTTGCTGATTGCAATCTGGGACCTCAGGTCTTCGCTCTTCTTCTGCAGTTCGAGCGTTTGTGGATCGCTCGCCTGCGAGCTGCCGCGGTCTCCAAGGGTATGACGCGACCGTTCCATCAACTGTTGCTGGGTCAGCACCCCCGCCTGCAATCGAGTGATCGCAGCATAGACCCGGGTGTTCTGCGCCTGGGTGCGACGGTAGAAGAAGGAAAAGACCAGAACAGCAACGACAAGCAAGGCAACGGTCACCAGTCCGCCAACCCGAACCGTCCGCCGTTCTTCGTTGACTGCGGTCACCACCTGCTGGGTAGCGTTTCGATTTTCCTCGGCAAGACGCAACCGCTCTCGAAACTGGTCCGCCATGGTTTTATTCCGCAATTGCGAACGCACCCGCGAACGCAACTCCTGCGGGTCGAAAGGCAGTGACAGCACATCGTCGGCCCCGAGATCCAGCCCACGAGTGCGCTCGGCTGATCCACCCGGAGATAGCATCAAAACCCGTATGTTATGAGTGTGCTCGGAACCCTTGATCTCGGAAAGAAGGTCGCAGCAATCGAGCAGCGGCGGATCAGCACCCAGGATCACGGTGTCGGGACCGAATGCAAGGACTGCCTTCATGCCTCCGTGATAGTTGCTCGAAACCTCATATCCCGCATCGCTCAAAACCGCGACGATGCGTCCCCTGAGATCATCATCAGATTCCACCACCAAGACTTTCCCTGCTGTTTGGTCCATAAGCCTGTTTGTTAGGATGGCGCCAGAGTGTCAGAGGATTCAGTTCGGGCCAGATCGGTGTCCGTAGTACGCTCCAGGCGTGAGGAACTCCTTTTCGAAGCGTCGCAATCTCACCAGGCTGAGCGTCGCCGTATGCGATGCTTGCAACCCCTCTCCTAATGGGGAAAGCCCAGTGGCCTGACCGCGGACCACCGCGGACCGGAGTTGCTAGCATTCTTGAATTTCCTGGTATAGACTCCGTTCCGTTCTATGAGGAAGGCGCCATGGCACGGCACACTCCGTCCGACATCGTGCGGCAGGCTTCGACTTGGTCAATCTTATGGGGCGCTTCGCTGATCATCTTCGGCATGCTGGCGGTGGGATCGCCGTTTGTGGCAGCCGTCGCGGTTAACGCGGTCATTGCTTGGTTGATTGTTTTTGCAGGAGTGGTCCACCTGATCCTCGCCTTTCACGCTCATGGAGCTGGCAGTTTGCTTTGGAAGCTGCTAGTCGGGCTCGCGTATCTGTTCTTTGGTGGATACCTGATCGTGCATCCGGCGCTGGGCGTGGCGTCGCTCACTTTAGTGCTCGCGTCGCTCTTCCTGGTTGAAGGTGTCTTGGATATCGTTCTGTTCTTTCAGATGCGCTCCATGCGAGGATCCAGTTGGGTTCTGATCGACGGGATCGTTACTCTCCTGTTGGGGCTCATGATCTATGCGCAATGGCCGTCGAGTTCTGCCTGGGCGATCGGCACATTGGTGGGCGTGAGCATGATCATCAGCGGCGTTACACGAGTGATGCTGTCCCTAGCCGTGCGCAGGACTAGGGATACTATTGCGCCCCGCATGGCGGCCTAGCGGGTCGGAAGCCGAAACATCAGAGGAAAATAAATCTCTAGTGCTCAAGCAAATTCTGCCTGAAGTTCTTGGGATCTTCTATCAGCAGAACCAAGCAACTGCACCTGTTTAGAAATACCCATCCAACTGGCGATAAGCCAAAACCTGACGAGAAAGCAGAGCGTTTTGATTATGGAAGCTGCACGTCAAAGCTATAAATTTCCTGGGTGCCGACGTCTCGCACTATCAGAGGAGAATCGTCCGGGCTCAGACCGCTCCAACTGAAGACATTCCTAGGGTGCACGACGGATGCTGGCAAGGGAAGTTATTTCTTCCAGGCGATGGTCTCTGATCCTGACCCGGTATAGCTTGGGCACATTCTCAAGGGAATCAAAAATAAACATATCTGGAGTCTGAGGACCAAGTCGGCAAGGAAACCGCTAAGTCCGTCAACTTCGTCCATTGGCGCTCGCGTGTATCAAATAGCACCAAATTCTCTGGTCCTGTCCGTGCCCCCAATATGTAGCGACCGTCTGGAGACCAGCGCGGAGAATAGAGTCCCTTCGATTCCGGCATAACCGGATTCTTCTCCTGTCTTCAGATTGCGCACATGGATGGACCTCTCTTCCGGATTTCCCGACGTATAACCTGTATGGAAAGCGATCGAACTACCATCGGGAGACCAGTTCACATCAGAAATATCCGACATCAACGGCTTGGCTTCACTGCCGTTCGCAGAAATGAGGTACGTGGTCCAAGGTTTGCCGAGTGCAGCTGCGGGAAATGCAATCTGCTTGTCGTCCGGAGACCAACGCGGCAATAACGCGATACTGGAGCCAAACGTAAGCTGAAGTTTCTCCGTCCCGTCTACTTTACTTCTCCAGAGGTTGCCCTCTGGGTAGGTCACGTAGGCTACCCATTTGCCATCTTTTGAAAAACTCACACTGTCCGCTGAGATTCCTGAGAGATATGGCACGAATTGTCTAGATTGCCGATCGTAGCGAACCAGTTCTCCCTTTGGCCGCACACCAACAGCAAAGACTTTTTTGCCGTCGCGGCTAGGACGGCGCAACAAAGTTCATCGGTCCAGAAGTCGAGCGCGTTGGCAGCAAAAGATTCTTCGACAAGCTCCAACCCTCACGCCGGATCCAAATGTCCCAGCGACGCTCGTGTAGCGATTGAAAAATGTAATACTTGCCGTCAGGTGTCCACTCACCGCAGCATTCTGCGGGAGGTGTATTCCAGCCTGGGAGCAAGGGGGCGCGGGTTGCTTCCGTCTGGTGAAGCTTCCCAAATTGTTGCCCAGAAAGTCTTCGAAGCGACGCTGAACCGTATTTTCTTCATATCTGGTGACCACCGGATTGACGAAGGCGTACCGTTCACGGTCAATATCTTGTGCGTCCCACTCCCGTCAGCACTAACTACATTCAAGCTGTTGCCTCGCGCAAATATGATCTGCTTGCCGTCAGGAGACCAATTCGCATCATTGGCAACAATGTCCCCAAGCTGGTGTCGAGAGCCTGCAAGCGTCGGAATTATCCAAAGCGGGCCTTCAAACTTAGTCCCCTCTTGGCTCAGCACCAGAAGTGCTGCGCCATTGGGAGACATGCCTGCCAAAGTGGCGAATGGAAAGGTTTCAGGCACAGCACCAGCATCACCTCCGGTGACTGGCACTTGATACGGTGTAAACCCCACACTTCCCGTTGCGCTTGCTAGAAAGTAAATGCGCGAACCATCCGTGAAAATCGGGGGAAACTTGGTCCGCCCATCGGCGGTTAGTTGAGCGGAACCGATGATTTTGGGCGTGGAGGTTAGAACAGAAGGTAAGACTGAAGCTGCAAAGAATGCGGCAATGAGGACAATGGAAACACCTGTCATAATATACGCTCGTCGCCAACTGAGTGCCTGCGTTGTAGGTTTTTCTATACTTGCAATCTTCCCGAATTCTGTATCCCTGCTTAGCCGCTTCAAATCGGTACGAATGTCCGAGGCATTCTGGTAACGAAGATTGCGATCCCTCTCCAGACACTTATTGACGATTCGTTCCAACTCGACTGGCAGATCGGGATTCAGCCGCGCCACTGACGTCGGTGTCCCATCCAGAAGGGATTTGAAGATGACTCCCGCACTCTCCCCACGAAATGGCAGTGCTGCTGTTGCCATTTCATAGAGAACTGCGCCGAATGAAAACAAATCCGTGCGGGCATCCACTTCCTTGCCGCGTACCTGCTCGGGTGACATATAGGCGACGGTGCCGAGTGCGCTGCCAGGACTGGTGAGATATTCCTCTGCCACCGTAGTTAGCGCCTCCGTATTCTGCGCAGCAACTTGGCTGGAAGAGCTTGCACGAGCGGTAACCTTAGCTAATCCGAAATCAAGAATTTTTGCGTGTCCTCGTTTAGTAACAAAAATGTTCGCTGGCTTAATATCTCTGTGGACGATGCCTTCGGAGTGTGCAGCGTCAAGAGCATCGGCGATCTCAATGCCGAGCGATAGAAGGAGGTCTGTTTCGAGCGGACGACCCGCGATGCGGTGCTTCAATGTCATGCCATCGAGGAACTCCATGGCGATGAAAGGCTGAGTGTCCTGCTGCCCAATTTCATAGATGGTGCAGATATTAGGGTGATTTAATGCAGAAGTTGCTTGCGCCTCACGCTGAAACCGGGCCAAAGTTTGGGAGTCCTTCGATAGTTCGTCGGGTAAAAACTTCAGAGCGACGAAACGGTGCAAAGTAACATCTTCAGCCTTGTAAACCACACCCATTCCACCACCGCCGAGCTTCTCCACGACGTGGTAATGCGAGATGGTTTGACCAAGTGAAGGAACTCCGGCCTTGCGCCGCAATGTTAGGCCGGGAAAACCTAAATTTCAATTTTCTGTGCCGGGTAGTCCCCAACCCAAGCGCCTGGGGGAAGCGCTTTCTGTTTCTAAATTTTCCGATTGGGCACGGCCGACTTGCCGTTCAGAGTTCCCGTCTTTCGATTGGCTTTCTACAAAACCGAATGAATAGAGATCGCGGGGGAGCGGGATGAGGGAGGTCGGACTGGTGCGAGAACGTGCGCCCCCGCGCGATGTGGGACGAATTGTGTTCCGGTGGAAGGGGGAAGTCAAGGAAATAGTGAAAAGGAAATAGTGAAAAGCCGCGACGGGGATGTAGGAGCAGGGTGAGTTACCGATTTGCCTCAAGGGAGAAGTACCAAATAACGGCTCGGCGCTACACGGGGATACTCGAAAGTAACGAGCATTGTCGTCTTTGTAGGTGGGATAATCTGCGGGCGGAGAAACAGCATGCAAAGCAAAATACGAGTCGTCGTGCCTCTGCTTCTGGCCACACTCATCGTATCCTTCAGCTGCTCATCATTGCTCGCCCTCGCACAGACCTCTTCCGAAAATAAACCTAACCAGGACCAAAGCAAGTCCGATCCGGCGCCCTCCTCGGATCTAAAACCAACTGCTTCCGACGAAGGCCAGCTGGCAACCGTAAACAACGCAAAGATACCTGCTTATGCAAAAGTCTATGTCGCTCCGATGTCCGGCGGTTTCGAGAACTACCTCATTGCCGGATTACGCAACAAAAAGGTTCCGCTGACCGTTGTAGTTGATCGTGCCAAAGCGGAATACGAGATTAGTGGTGTCTCGGAAAGCGACAAGGCGGGCTGGGCCAAGATGCTGTTCATGGGATCACAGCAGTCCAATGAGCTGGCCAGCATTAAGGTGTCGGACCTTCGGACGGGAGCAATCGTCTTCGGCTACTCCGTCCACAAGGGCAACTCCGTTCGCGGCAAGCAAAGCGCGGGTGAAGCATGCGCCAAACACATCAAACAAATTGTGGTTGATTGATTCAGGCGACGTTCTAGCGTTAGACGATCCATCGCGAGAGGTAATCCATGTACAACAAGAGATGCGTGGCGACCATTTTGGTAGCCTTGGTTCTAAGTGTGGTTTTGGCAGAAGCCGACGATCCAAAGCATGAGGCCACAGCCAACAAAATTCCGAAAGGTTCGAAGGTGTTCATTGCGCCCATGCCAGATGGCTTCGACACCTACATAAAGGATGCGATAAAGAAAAAGAAGGTTCCCGTCGAGATAGCCGCCAGCCGGGATCAGGCAGATTATGAAATGACCGGTACTTCCGAAACCCAGAAGGCAGGCACTGCCAAGAAACTGATAATGGGGAATTGGCATTCGCGAGAAGAAGCCAGTGTCACCGTGAGTAACATCAAGAGCGGTGAGGTGGTCTGGGCTTACTCTGTTCACCAGGAAGCCTCCACTCATGGTAAGCGGAGTTCTGCAGAAGCGTGTGCTAAGCACATGAAGGATGAAATTGAAAAGTAGAAAAGCCCCGGCGATCTCGGGGCTTTTGTTACCTCAGAAATCTTACTGGCGCTTGGCGCCATTCACCGGTCGGGGCTGAAAGTTCCGCTCTTCCAGCCACGCTAAGACCTGGTGCTCCAAGAAGCGGATATTCGATTCGATCCGCACGAACAGTATCAGGCCGCGCCCCGAAGCCACTGACCACTGCAGAGTCCTTTATATCCATCGAGGCAGCATTGATAACCACTTCCTTGTTCAGTCATTTTCAATCCGACGGGCCAGCCCAATCCACGGTCTCCTTTCTCGCGCCTCGGTCAGGTTTGGCTGAGAGAGCCCATTCTTGAGCGAATGGCTGGTTGGAATTGAGAAGCTAGCGTAGCTCTCAGCGTTGAATTCGAACCTCTGTCAGCGCTGGTAATATGAGAAAGAACCTTTGTTCATTCCATCGGGCGTTTGGTGTATTCCGCCGATATTTTCAGTGTAGTAGCACAACCGACTCACGCGTAAGGACAGCGAACTCCATTCGCGCGCATGTTCGCTGCGGCTCCCGAATGGCAGGCTGGAGATTGGTATGTCGCCCGGAATGCCGCGTGGACTGAGGCTTTCGTCGAGCAGATCACGATGTTTCCGTCGGCTCGGCATGACGACATGTGCGACATGATGACGCAGGCGGCGTGGCTGGTTCTCTGTGGACACCAGCACGACTCTATTGCAAAGGCTGTGGAATGCATTCAAAGTCCTGATGGTTCCGTGAGGCGTTCACAGACGGTCAGGAGCGACCGCTTACAAGCAGAGAGCTGCAGGAAATGGTTGGGGTACTCTTGGAATTGTATGGTCGCGCTAAAAAGTTCGCACGGGAAGATCCCTCGATTTCGGGGCTATTAATTCGGCGTGGATTCATGGAGGTTCTGGAACATGAGAGCACCCGTTCACGCACGTCCACGCAGCCGCTAACGGTAGTCTTTCTCGATCTCGATGATTTCAAATCATTGAATGAGAGGCTGGGGAAGCAAGGTGGGCAATTAGTTTTGAAGGTCATGGGCTGGACTATGCGACGCAACCTGCGCGAGTCAGCTTCTGTTGCTCGGCTCCAAGAAGACAGGTTCGGTTTGCTTTTGCCGGGAACGGACGCGGATCATGCGCGGTTGGTAATCGCCAAACTCCGAAAAGATCTGAGGGATGTTCTGAAAACCTATCAATGGGACGTTACATTCACAGCGTGGTGGCAGTGACCTTCCAAAATCCTCCCGAACGACAAGATGATTGATGTGGCTGAAAGGCACATGGGTTCCGCTAAGCGCCAGGGGGATCTCGTACCTGACTGTCGATTGAGCGCCACGCGACGGGGTTCGACAGCATCAAAATACACATGGGACAAGCTCAGACCGGGCTATTCAGCGAAAGATACCGAGTGGTCGCAGTTGAGGACGAACGGCTCACCATCAAGGGACTGATCACTGGTACTGTGCTAACGATCACGAACACCGACCCGGGTATCCCACTCAGCCCTGAAGAATATCCGCTCGGCCAATTAATTGCCCTCAGCGATCCTTCAGCTTCTGCGTCGAATTAGCTCGCCTCCTAGATTTTCCCGTGCACACCAAAGAAGCGACCACCCAACTGAATTTAATTCAGCGCTCCCAAGGCTTGGCAGGCGCCATGGTCGGCAGGCTTGGTGCCGCTGGAATCGAAGCGTATCACGGCGTCTTCAACCGAACAGAAGCTCCGCTGTCCAGTTGAGCCTACAGTGACCGGGTCTGCCGTTGCGACGTAAAGCGTGTTGTTGGCGCCAGATGTAACAGCTGCAAAGTTATACCCGCCCTTACCTTTGCCGCTGCCATTGGTCGCCAACACCTCATCGATGAGACAAGCCTTGGTGTTGTCGGGGGTCGTGCAGGCGGTGGCGCTTCCGCCGAGAGCGCTCAAAGCCGCATACCCGGTAGTCGGATAAGCAGTGACGTAGCTCACCTGGGCTGTGTTGATGGTACGAATCGAGCTGGCCGCGGCCGACTCGTTGGCTGACATGCGTGCTCGCAACAAATTCGGAATGGCAATCGCAGCGATGATCAAAATGATCGCCACCACGATCAGCAACTCGATCAATGAAAAACCCTTGTGTTTCCGCATCTCGTTTTCCCCCTCTGCGGCTGGTGGAACTCTACTTCATTTTGAAGAGCCGTTGCAATTTCCGCGACGGAATCGGGATGCTTCATTCGGGTGTATACTTATGAAGTCGTTTACACAATTCTCCGCCGCGCCCAGTCGGGTGACGGTCTCTTGTGCAACTGATAGTTTGCACGCGCAGGAGGCCCCAAATGGCAGCTTCAGCTTTATCTCCACACAATCTACGCTACCCAGAATGGCAGGGTGAATACCGCGCCGCTCTACTGGAACTGGATCAGCAAACATTATTGGCTCGGGTGGCGGCGGCCGAAACAGCTATTCTCGTGCGCCTTCCAGCGATTACCCAGAGACCAGAAGGACGCGGTGAACGCCAGGCGATCGAAGATTCTCTTCGGTTCCTGCGAATCCTCAAAAGAGAGAGAAAGTCTGAGGTGTGAATGTATATCAGCCAAGTTACGGAACGCCTCGCTGCCCTAAAACACGAATTAGATGATCTCAAGCGAATGAACGCACGTTACTGGGGTCAGAGCGAGCATACTCCCTTGACTACAGCAGCTCACGAATCTCGGCGGCTTCAACTCACAAAAATTAAGAATGAATTGGAGTACATGGTAAAGCGTGCTGCCTGATTCAACCAGGTCGATTGGTGATCTAAGCCTTGCGCGGTGTGGCCCTGCGTGATATGCCGGTCTCGATGTCGCGCCTCGCACCGGGATACTTGTCTAAAATTTTGGCTTGGGAGGGATGTTTGGCAGAAATTCGACTGCAAGAGGGGGAGTCATTAGATAATGCGCTCCGTCGCTTCAAGCGCAAGGTTCAAGCGGAGGACATAATTAAGGAGGTAAAGCGTCACTCCTACTATGTGAAGCCGGGCGAGAAGCGGCGTCTTAAGCAGGCTTTGGCGCGAAAGCGTGCGCGAAAAAAGATTCGCAGAGAGCCGCCGTCTTAAAGCATTCAAAGCAGAGCCATGCCGGATACCAGGGTACGTGCGTTATGTGCCCCAGATCGCTACAGAACTAGCCTGCATTATTCATGAAGGTCTTTCTGGATCGAGATGCGTCGTGAAAAACGGGGTCGTAATGTGGCGATCGTGAGCGGCGGCGGAAAACAGCTGATCAAATTTCATATCGATGCAGGCGGATTGCACGATCTCACGATCTAAGTGAAGAAAGGGCCGAGACGCTGCCGAGCTTCTGTGGAAGGGATTATTGGGATTGATGAAGCCGGTAGAAGCCGCCGAGGAACCGCAGGATGATCCCCCTCACCTCACGCCGCCTCTTCTTCGCGCAGCTTTGCGCGAAAGCCCCGATGTAGTCTGCTTCACTGAGGACAGTTAGTTGGCTTGAGAGCCGCGATTGGCGCCGGTTTCACAAAAAAGCGGCGTGAGGTTTAAAACTGAAGGCGACCCCCACACCGCTTTGCATTTGCTGTTTCCAGTTAGTGTGATTGCGCCTGGCACCCCAATGGTTGCCGCGCCAGGAGCCGATTCTAGCCCAGCTTGACCACCAGCAAACCCAGCATGCATCAAACATTCTAGGGCAACCTTGCGCAGGGCCTATTTCCGCGCTTGTAAGACGGTTGGAGGATATTTTCCGACCGCTATCCCGGCTCTCGCGGCTACATCGTTTTTTCAGCGGTGGGGTTCAATGCCGACAAGACTGTGGCGGTGCTGTCCATGACCGCTGCTTTTGCTGGTGGCGGCGCTAATGGTGGTATGCACGTATCTAGAAAAAGCGGCAACACATGGCAGCCGTTGGTTCTAAAACGCGGAAAGGGCTGCGCGTGGGCTGCGTAATTGCAGTCAATTATTGGTTTGAAGTCTCGCCGTCGTGCGGTGATTCTTTTGGTACCCTTTTCCGTCCACCCTATGGCCTTGCTGAATGAGTAGAAGGCGGAAGGATATTGAAGTTCATTAGGAATCAGGTTTTCATAGGTCGTCAGCATCGTGACCTTGTGACCTTCCGCCAATAGCCGCTGGCCCACTACCAAGCCGAGCCCGAGTTCGCTGCCACAGAGAAAGACGCGCATCTTGTCGGTAGAATACCTACACAATGTCATTTCTGCATGCTCTCGATTCCTGACTGGGGAAGCGTCTGGCCATTCGCGGCAGAACTGGAACACCAACCGTGCGGGGAACCACGAACGAGAACGGAACATCGCCGGGACCGAAGGATCTCGTCGTGTTCGACATCTTGCGCGATTCTGAATGCGCCGAGTGCCGAAAGAGACTGTTGGCTCGCGACTTTCTGTTCATGGAAGATGGTCGTCCGCTGTGCCTCACGTGTGCCGACCTCGACCACTTGGCTTATCTGCCCAGAGGCGACACTGCTCTGACTCGGCGTGCACGGAAATACAGCTCCCTTTCAGCTGTCGTGGTTCGTTTCAGCAAGGCGCGCAAGCGTTATGAACGCCAGGGCGTATTGGTCGAGGAAGGTGCCCTGGATCGCGCCGAAGAAGAATGCCATGCCGATGCCGCTGAGCGACTGGCCGACCGCGAAAGGGCCACTCGGCGTCGAGCTGAACAGGATCGCAATCTCGCGGCCCGCATGACGGAATCGATTCTCGCACTTTATCCTCGCTGCCCTCCAGCGGAGGCGCAGGCGATTGCGGCCCACACTTCACGCCGCGGCAGCGGCCGCGTTGGACGCACAGCAGCTGGACGGTCGCTTGAGACGGAGGCGCTCAGCGCCGCGGTTATAGCGGCGATCCGTCATCGACATACGGGATATGACCATCTGCTGATGCATGGGTACAGCCGCGGAGATGCACGCGATGCCGTGCGCGACGAGATTAATCGCGTTCTTGAACGCTGGCGTTCCGATAGCGTTAGCTGAGCCGCCGCAGCACCTTTCACGGGTGAAGAGATGTGTGAGGTCCTATTGCACCATCCCAGGGCGATCCAGTCGCCGATACCGCCACTCCATCCATCATTACCACCACCTTGAAAGGCATAGAGAAACAGTCGGCGCATCCGCTCCGTGGCCGTTCTGCCGTATGATGCGGGACGATGAACTTCGACCGTCGCAAGTGGCTTGATGAGGCAGAACAGGCACGGGAAGCCTCCCAAGAGGAATCAGGCTGAACCCTGAGGACGCAAAGGGTTACTGCGGCTTGGGGTGGGCATTGTACAACTGGGTAAGTACCGCGATGCCGAGGAGCCGCTTCGACGCGCTGTGTCCCTAAATCTGACGATGACTATGCCCATTATCACCTCGGGTTGGTTTGGGGTGGGTTAAACCGTTTGGCAGAATCTGAGTTCGAGCTTTTACGTTCAATCCAACTGCGACCCGAATACCCGGATGCACCACAGCTGGGCCGTGCCTTATACAAAGCAACGGCGGTTCGCGGATGCCGCCTCGGCCTGCCTAGAGGCACTTCCCGCCTCGGCCTGCCTAGAGGCACTTCGCCTTAAACCTGATTACGCTGACGCCTATTTCTGTTTAGGTGCGGCTTACCTCAAGCTGAATGAGCAAGACAAAGCGATTGCCGCATACCCTAAGGCTCCGTGCAAAAGCTGCTTACTGCTATACATCGTAAACATCAGCATGGCGGTATTCGGAGCCAGCCGGGAAATCGGGCGTGCCGCTTCAAGCAGTAGCTTGCGAGAGGTGACGATTCGGCAGTGCCGGTTTGCGTCGCAGTCAGGCGCATGCGAGGTAAATTCACTTCATGAGAATACTTAGCGGCTGGAAGCAAATCGCGAACTACATCCGACAGGGAGTCACCTATCGGGCGCGCGGAGACGACTATGCAGGTCTCACGTTCTCCGCTTGTAGACCCTTCGCTCCTTTCCTCACGTCAAACTGCACGGTCTGGCCTTCCTGCAGGCTTCGGAAACCACCCGCTTGAATAGCCGAGAAGTGCACAAAGACATCTTCGCCACTTTGCCGGCTGATAAAGCCGAAGCCTTTGGCGTCGTTAAACCACTTTACTGTTCCTGTTTCCATTGTTGTAGGTTTTACCTTTCGATTATTTACGCTGGAGGGGAGTCGGAGGTACCAAGGCACTACTCGACATCCGATTCTGATCAAACGCGGCAATTTACATTAGCATAAATCGCATGCACAGCCGAAACTAGTTCAACGCTCCCAAGGCTTGGCAGGCCCCGTGATCGGCAGGCTTGGTGCCGCTGGAATCGAAGCGTATCACGGCGTCCTCAACCGAACAGAAACTCCGCTGTCCAGTTGAGCCTACAGTGACCGGATCTGCCGTTGCGACGTAAAGCGTGTTGTTGGTACCAGATGTAGCAGCTGCAAAGTTATACCCGCCCTTACCTTTGCCGCTGCCATTGGTCGCCAACACATCATCAATCAGGCAAGCATGAGTGTTATCTGGGGTCGTGCAGGCAGTGGAGCTTCCGCCAAGAGCCGCGAGAGCCGCATAGCCGGTAGTTGGATAAGCACTGATGTAGCTCACCTGGGCTGTGTTGATGGTACGAATCGAGCTGGCCGCGGCCGACTCGTTGGCTGACATGCGTGCTCGCAGCAAGTTCGGGATGGCGATCGCAGCGATGATCAAGATGATCGCCACCACGATCAGCAACTCAATTAATGAGAAACCCTTGTGTTTCCGCATCTCGTTTTTCCTCTTCTCCGGCTGGTGGAACTCTACTTCATTTTGAAGAGCCGTTGCAATTTCTGCGACGAGCGTTGGAAAGAAGGACACGGCAGTTAGCGCACCTGTCTGAGGCGTAAGGCGAAGAGAATTACCAGAACCACGAACGCAAGTAGCACATACTTCATTTCCACCGATGCCTTTGATGAATGCCAGCGTGAGCAGTTGTCTGTGGGGGAAACCGCCAGTGAAAAAGCACGGATACGCTTGCTAACAGAGGAACTTGTAGCCCTTTCACTTTACCGGTGTCAACTACGCTAGCACAGGTAGCGTCCTCGAGTGGTAGCGGTAGTCGGCTTGGTTATTGCATTTTTGAAGTGGCTGATACCGATTGTCGTTGGGCTGGCAAAAAAGTGAATCTGCCTAAGTCTGACGCCTTTCGCACTGATCCCGGTGATACCGTTTTTGTGAAAATAGGGTTAATTGGAGAAACTATAGAAACTGTAGCCCAAGCTCCGAATGTGCTTGAAATCCGTATAAACACAGGCTATTACGCGCGTGTGTAGGCGTTACAGTGACTTGCAAGAAATGGCGTAGATCGAATCCCTCCCTCTCATAGAGTGGGGCTTAGATTTCCAATAGCGATTCGCTTTCATGCGAAAAAAGCGGATGGGGACATCCGAGCAAGCTCATAACCTTATGCTCCTTTAGGTTGGAGTCCCGTCGCTCTCGCCATCAGATCACGCCAGTAGTGGAGATGTTGGCGGCTCGAAGCGCCTTGATATCGCGCATCGGTGGTTGGCCGAAGAAGCGTTTGTACTCGCGATTGAACTGACTCGCGCTTTCATACCCGACTTCAAACGCCGCGCTGGCTGCATCGAGCCCCTCGATTAGCATTCGCTCGCGCGCCGCGACTAATCGAAGCTGTTTCTGGTATTGCAGTGGGCTCATCGCGGTCAAGGCGTGGAAGTGATGATGGAGCGTCGACATGCCCATGCGTGCAACGTCCGCGAGTTCTTCCACACGCAACGGTTTCGTGTAATTGGCCCTGAGCCAAGCGATAGCCCTCGCCGTTCTGTGACTTTGGTCGCCCAGCGTGGCGATTGCGCGGAGACGCTCTCCTTGAGAGCCTCGAAGTAAGCGGTAAACAATCTCACGTTGAATCATCTTGCTGAAGAAGCGGATCTCGGCGGGAGTATCGAGAAGATCCAGCAGCCGGGAACACGCGCCCAGCAACTCGACGGTGGTTTTTCCAACTGCGATGCCACGAGCTTGCGAGGCAGTTGCGAGTTCAGGCAACTCCTCCTGGCTGAGGATCTCCCGAACTACTGCCATGTCGAGCGCCAGGTGCATCGACAGCAAGGGCACCTCGTCGCTTGCCGAAACGATCTGGCTGACGACTGGGACGTCCACCGAGGTCAGGAGGAATGTCGATTCGTCGCATAGGTACGTTGTTCCCCCGAGGTTTATACGCTTTCGCCCCTGAACGAAAACGGTCAGGCTAGGTTCGTACGTAGCCGGATTGCAAGGAGTCGGTGAAGTTCGCCTGTAGAGTGTGAGACCTGGTATGTCGGTTGCCTGTTCTCCTGCATGTCGAACGTGAGCAGCAATCTTGCGGGCCAGTTCAGCCCGCATCTCAACCACCTGTAAATCCTGATCTTCACTCTTAATCCTCTGTTTCGTCGCCCGGCCAACCATTGCTCCCTCGCGAACCTAGGGTACCTCCAGAGCCTGAGTACGTGTAAACAAAACGCCAGGCTGCGACAGGAATAGGCAATGAATAGGAAGGATCGGGATACCGCTCGAACCACGCTCTCCTGTACGTTTGGAGTGAAAGAGCGGGGAGACACACGAGTGACGAGGGGCCGACATGAAAAAACTTTCGCTCGGCGTAGTGTCTTTATTTATCTGTATGACCGCAACGACGCTATCCGGCAGCCAGGATCGCGGTCGCAATGAGCGCATCAAAGATCGGTTTGTCGGAGCGTGGCGCCTGACCTGGCTCGAAGAGCAGGGCGCAGACGGTAAAATTCACAGGGCTGACTGTACCGGGCTGCTTGTCTACGCGCGCGACCGCCACATGTCGGTCCAGGTGATGTATCGGAACCCGCAAGCCCACTCGCAGGCCGATCCCCAAAAAACGACCAACGCTGCGCCGGTGCAATACGCGCAGGGTGGCTACGAGGCCTTCTTTGGCAGCTATGAGATCGACGAACGCGCTCACAACTTCACCTATCATGTCGAGGGCGCGCTGGTGCGGACCTTATCGGCAAAGACCTGACGCGCGTGTACGACTTTTCGGGCAAGCAGCTCATCGTGAAGTCGTCTAGCACGGATGAACACTGGAGAGTTGCCTGGGAGCATTACTAGGCCATCGGCAAATCATTGCATGCACAGCTTTGTGTACAAGAGGAGAAACAATGCAAAAACGCAAACTTGGAAAAAGCAATCTTGAAGTTTCAGCTCTGGGGCTCGGCTGCATGGGAATGAGCTTTTCCTACGGCCCCCCCAAAGACAAGAAGGAGATGACCGATCTTCTCCATGCCGCCGTGGAACGCGGTGTCACATTTTTCGATACGGCCGAAGTTTATGGGCCGTACACGAATGAAGAACTAGTGGGCGAAGCGCTCGCTCCATATCGTGGCAAAGTGGTCATAGCCACCAAGTTCGCCTATGAGCTCAAACCCGATGGAAGTCCCGGTTGGGTACGGCTGAATAGCCAGCCTGAGCACATCAAACAGGCCGCCGAAGGATCGCTCAAGCGGCTCAGGGTTGATGCCATCGATCTCTACTATCAGCACCGCGTGGACCCCGAGGTTCCGATCGAAGACGTCGCCGGAGCCGTGAAGGACCTCATTCAGCAAGGTAAGGTCAAGCACTTCGGCATGTCTGAAGCAGCCGCAAAGACCATCCGTCGTGCACACGCAGTTCAGCCGGTCACCGCTGTCCAAAGCGAATACTCGCTTTGGTTCCGCGACCGTGAGAAGGACGTGCTGCCGACCCTTGAAGAGCTTGGAATCGGCTTCGTTCCATACAGCCCTCTCGGCAAGGGTTTTCTGACAGGGAAAATCAACGAGAACACGTCGTTTGACAGCACCGACTTTCGCAATCAACTCCCTCGTTTCAATCCGGAGAACCGGAAAGCGAACCAGGCCTTGATTGACCTGCTCGGCCAGATCGCACAACGCAAGAAGGCGACGCCTGCTCAGATCGCGCTCGCCTGGCTGCTGGCGCAGAAACCGTGGATCGTTCCAATTCCAGGCACAACCAAGCTGCAGCGCCTCGAAGAAAACATCGGTGCGGCATCAATCGAACTTACGCCCCACGATCTCCGAGAGATCGAAAGCGCCGCCTCCAAGATCACGGTGCAAGGGGCTCGCTATCCCGAACACATTGAGCAGATGAGCAACCGCTGAACGACGGCAGGAAATCGAAGAGGGAACAATGCCCCACGTTATCGTGAAGGTCTGACCGGGAAAATCCGAACAGCAGAAGGCTCGAGTCGCCGAAGCAATCGTCAAAGACGTAATGAACGTCTTGAACTACGGAAAAGAGTCCGTTTCGGTAGCCGGCGAAGAAGTCTAACCACAGGATTGGGCCGAGAAGGTCTAGAAACCCGATATCGTTAACAGCAGCGATAAGCTATACAAGAAACCCGGATACACGATGTGAATAAACGCGTGAATCTACGCCAGAAATTCCAAGCCAACAGCAAGTCGAAGGAGTGCACATGCCAGCGCCCAACGATGCTCTGAAAGACCGCCTCTCCCGGTATCGTGAAATTAACCTCAGTGTGACCGGCAGAAAGTCAGGTCGCACCATCTCACAGCCGGTCTGGTTCGTATTGGACGATGATAAGGTTTACCTCCTGCCAGTGCGTGGCTCCGATACACAGTGGTATAGGAACGTGCTCAAAGACCCGTCAATTTGGATCGACGCGCGTAGCGCAGAGGCTGAATTCCAGGCCGTTCCTATCACTGATCCCACACGTGTTTCGTCTGTGGTTGAGAAATTCCGCACCAAGTACGGGGCCGGCGATGTGAAGAAATACTATTCAAAGTTTGACGTTGCCGTTGTCGCTCAGGTGTAGTGATCGGCAGTTTGGGAAATAGCAATGACCCACAAGGGACGAATCAGCTAAAGGAAATAGCGAAGATGGAAATCAAGCGAATAGGCTCGCAGCCTTCCAGCAAGGGGCCCTCAGAGTGGTTCACGGGCACCGTGCGGATTGATCCGCTCTTTCAGGCGCCCGATCCGGCACTCGTGAGCGGTGGCAGGGTAACCTTCGAGCCGGGCGCGCGCACTGCATGGCACACGCATCCGCTCGGTCAAACTCTCATCGTCACCGCGGGCTGCGGGCGGGCACAACATTGGGGAGGTCCAATCGAGGAAATCCGGCCCGGCGACGTGGTCTGGTTCTCGCCCGGCGAGAAGCACTGGCATGGGGCTACTCCGACCACAGCGATGACGCACATCGCCATTCAGGAAAAGAAGGACGGCAAGGTGGTCGACTTGGATGGAGGGCGTCACCGACGAGCAATACCGCAATTAGGTCTGTCCACGCAAACGCTGGCCTCATCTCTAAGGAAGCGGCAGCGGGAATGGAGGACTGAACCCTGGATACCAAGTCGGTAGTCCCCAATCCGGTTCAACTGGCACTGAAGCTCAGTTTGTGAGAGGAACGATTTGCCACATGGAAATCGCCGGACAGGTCAGTTCGTGGAGAGTGCATTGGCTGTCAGTGGAAGGTCGATTTGATCCGAGAGGGACCGTGAAATTTGTCGTTTTCTGGTCCGCAGCCTTAGCTTTCCGCCTGAGCCTTCGCTGTTTCGAGTGCGACTCTGGCGAACAAGACCCAGCCTCCGGCAGAGTGGCAGAGTCGGTAGTGTCCTAATTTGCAAACTAGGACACTACCGCAGCCGAGGATTAGGGATTTCCGCAGAGACAGAGTAAGATGAAAATCAGTACTGAGATTAGAGATTAGATGGCGCAAGATGGAGTTCATGCCCGGCTTCGCTGGAGCAGTGGCGGACGAACGCGATCCGCAGAATATTACTGATCTCATTGAGCAGCTTGACCGCGATCTCGCGCAACACCAGCGACTGTAGGGGGCCGTGCGCCTGGCGGCGTCACAGTTAAACTCTTAACCTCGAAGACACACCGATAGACACTGCGCCTTCGCGATTGAGAAATTTACCGGGAGGCGTTCCCACGTGTCTGCAGATCGACCCTTAATACTCAGGAGTTAAACATGTCCGGAATCAATGGTGACAAAGCCAGATTTCACCGGGAACGCAAGCAGAAGATCCATCGTCGCGAACGGCAAAGAGAAATGTTCAAGACCTTAGCGAAGCGCCCCGAACCCGCGGCTCCGCGCTTAGATGCCAAACCAAAGGAGAAGCTGGCGTGACCGCATCCCTGCTTGCGCCAGCGCTTTCCAGTCCTATACCTGAACGAGTGAAGAAAAAACGAGTTCTTTTGGTGGACGCCTCTGCGACCAAGCGCGAGTTGCGGGCCGTGGCTATGCGGGAACTTGGCATGGATGTCGACTGTGCATGCGACATCAGTGAGGCGCGTTCCTGGTGGCGAGCTGACCTGTACAACCTTGTGCTTATCAACATGGAAAACGAACTCGGTCGGCGAGACAAGTTCTGCGAGGACATTCGCAGCGCTACACCGCCACAGCAATTGGCATTCCTGGTCGGTAAACCCGAGTATCTCGCCGATTTGCCGAATGCCGATGGAGAGACAGCGTTCGAGAGCGACGAAGATCGAGCCATTCCAGATCAGGCCAGAGCCGTGCGCTCCGGGAATGCTCCCGCAGTGCCGGAGTACTGGGGCATCATGGAAGCGTCCCGGCGGATCTCTGCCGTCCGTTCTGAATCTGCGGCTCGCGCCCAGGCGATTCGCAACCGGCCCACCCCACCGCGCGATTTCGAAATACGGGACTCCAGAGAAGCGAAAATCGAATTACGGCTGTTGGAACAAGAAAAAGAGGAAAGGAAATGAAGAACCTTTACGTAGGTAATCTGCCCCACAGCACCACCGAAGCGGATCTGCGCAGCGCGTTCGAGGCTCACGGGAACGTGGAACGAGTTAACATTGTCACCGATCGCGATACCGGCCGCGCTCGCGGCTTTGCGTTTGTGGAGATGGCTGATGCCGGCGAAGCCGAGAAGGCCATCGCGGCCTTGAACGGAACGGCGCTGGGCGGACGAACCTTGACCGTCAACGAGGCCAAGCCCAAGGCGGACCGGCCTCGAAGCGGCAATGGCGGCAGGCGGTTTGGGGGTGGTGGCGGTGGCGGTGGACGCGACGACTATCGGGGCCACGCACGCCAGCCGCGGGAGCCGCGCTGGTAGAGGTTTAGAATCATCTGAAATCCTCTGGGCGGAGGCCGCATCGATCCGTTCAGGATTAACGTCATTAAAAGATGGGAGGGCTTGTGAATGCCAAGAGGCCGATCGACGTTTAATAAACGCCAGAAGGAACAAGCGAGACGACAGAAACAACGCGATAAAGCCGAGCGCAGGAGCCAGCGCAAACAAGAAAAGCCGGAAGGCGGCGTGGACGAGATGCGCGAGCTAAGGGAGCACGCCGAAGAGCAGGCGGCTCTGTTCCGCGTCGGCACCGATGAGTCGAGTTCGGATGAGACCGCGGACGACAATAACAGGATCGATCGATAGCAGGGGACTCTGTTTCCCTTTTATGGCACGGAGATAGCCCCGTTCAATGGGGCGCTCTCGCATGCCGTGCAAACGGAACGTTCGCCACAGATCTCGCTTCAAACTGAATCGATGATTGGTGGTCTCCCACTACCGCAAGGAGCCGAAGGGCGCGGGGGTCACCGTCGAGGTCATGATCGGCACAGCGCCACGAGTGAGAAACTGAACAAGACGGACATTCCTTTCTGGAATCGCACTACCGGCCCGGAGTACGCCAAGTTTCGTCAACTTTGCGACCAAGGCGTGGGCGAATTGAAGCGGGAGCACAAAGCTGGCGTTCCGCCCGCCACGGACCAATAAAGTCTCTTCGGACGTTCCAATTTGAATTGGATGCGACGGGTGCGTCGCGCGCCAGCGTCCCTCGCCACCTTCCAGCGTTAGGTCACTCCTCGCGCAGCAATATCAAGGGATCAATCGACAGCGCGCGTTGGGCTGGAATCCACGTTGCCAGCAGTCCCAGAAACGACATAGCCAGAACAACCCCAGCCAATACCAGCGGATCGCGGGGAGTTGCCTGATAAACGATGAAGGCCAGCACCCGCCTGGCCAGAATTCCCAGGAGCAACCCTGCCGCAGAACCAAAGGCCAGCAATTTGAACGCGCGTCCCAACGCTGCCTGTAACACTTCCTTGCGTTGCGCGCCGAGGGCGATACGAATGCCCAGTTCCCGCAACTGCTTGCTGACCGAGTATGCCGCCATTCCAAAGACGCCGGTGATCGACAGGATGGCGCCCATCATCCCCAGTACACCGAGCGACGCGGTCGCCACGCGCGCGGGGAATAGAACTACGTCCAGCTGTCTGTTCCACGTCGCGGTGTCGACGGGGAGCCCTGCATCCAACTCGCGCAATTGACTCCTGATGGCAGCAGCAAGTTGTTGCGGATCGCGGTTCGAGCGCACCACTAGATTGGACGAACTCGTCGGCGACTGCAGGAATGGGGGGAAAATCGCCGGCTCGGGATCCTCCGTAAGACTCATATATTTACCATTCTCCACAACGCCAACAACCTGGACGCGATTTCCATCTTGCATCTTGTAATATCCGCCGACCGCGTTGGCGACCGACCCAAAAATCATGCCGGCAAACTCTCGATTCACGACGGCGACCGCAGGCGCGCTTTTGTCGTCGTGCCATGTTAGGTCTCGGCCAGCCAACAAAGCTGTGCCCGCGGCATGAAAGTACTCGGGAGATACGTCGTACCTGTATGGCCTGGCAGCGGCATTCGATGGCCTCAGATCCTTGGTTTCTTCCTGAAAGACATTTGCCCGGCTGCCCGCGGCATAGACCAAGGGAGGGTAATTATTCACCAGTCCCACTCGCTCTACGCCAGGAATCGTTTCCACCGCAGCGATCATGCGCTTTTGCATGATCGGCAACTGGTCGCCGCTGTAACCGGCCATGGTCAGATTGGTACTGACCAGCATCGCATTCTGCGGCTCAAAGCCGAAGTCGCTGTGCAGCGAGCGCGCCAGTCCACGCAACGCAACCATCGATGAAGTTACCAGCACGGCACAGATGGCAATCTGGGTGGCAAGCAGGGCATCGCGGACTGTGATCCGACGCCCGACTCTGCCACTGGATCCCGCTTTGACGATCTCATGGGGATTGGCCCGTAGAACCTGGCGCACCGGAACAATCCCGAACAGGAATCCGCTTACCAGGGCCAGAACCAACGCGACTACATAGACCTTGGCGTCGGAACTGACAGGCAAATGGATGGGAGCCCCAGGGAAGGGCTGCCACATGCTCATCCGGCGCAACAGCACGATGCTGCCCAGGAGTCCAACAGTGCCTCCGACCAGAGAAATCAGCACGGCTTCGGTCAACAGTTGCCGCAGGATGCGTTTGCGGCTCGAACCAAGCGCGAGCCGCAGGGCAACCTCCCGTGAACGGTCGGCGGCGCGTGCGGCAAACAGGCCGCCCAGGTTGGCGCACGCGGCCAGCAGAATCAAGCCGGCGAGCGGCATCATCCTGTCATGAATTCCCGAACGGGGCCGCCAAAAGAAGTGAGACCTGCACGTTCGAGCCTGAAACTCTTTTGACCAAATTCTTTGGGATGGGTCTTTTCGAGATACGTGCCCACGGCGCTCACCTCAGCGACAGCCTGAGCGGGTGTAACTCTCGGCGTCAGGTGGCCGATCGCCTCAAAAATCGCATGGGTATTTCCGCGCGCGCCCATGAGTTTTTCCCCGTCCACCTGCTCCTGGTTGACGATCGGCATAAAGAAATCGGGAGAAACAAACAACAAAGTCCCACGGAACTCCGGCGGCGTTACACCGATAATGGCGAAAGGATGCTTGTTCACCTGAACGGTGCGACCCACTACGCCGCGATCATCCTGGAAATGGCTATGCCAATACGCGTAGCTGAGCACAAGATACGGGGCACTGTTGGGGCCATGCTCATCGGAGCTCTGAAAGAACCGGCCAAGATAGGGTTGAATGCTAAGCACGTCGAAGTAATTCCCAGTCGTTGCAAAACCCGCGGCGAGGGATGGATCGTTACCGGTGTTGAGCCCGATAAAGGCAAAGTTAAAAGCTGCCAGCTCCTCGAAGCTGCGGTTGCGGTCGCGCAGATCGAGATAGTTGGGATACGACTGAAACCCCGTACCGTAGCCGTACACGGTTCCGTAGAGGCTCTCGGCCTGAGGCACGTTCAGCGGGCGCAGGATCAGGGCATCCATCACTCCGAAAACTACGGCGTTGGCGCCGATGGCCAAGGCCAGCGTCAAAATCGCCACCCCGGTAAAGCTGGGAGATTTGCGCAACATGCGGAAAGCGAACCGTACATCCTGTATAAGGATCTCGATAAAGTTGCCGCCCAGTGCTTCGTGGCATTCCTCTGCGATCCGCCCTGGCCGCCGAACTCGATGCGCTCGGCGTTCTGCCTTGGCGCGATCCAGGCCGGAACGTTCAAGATCGTCGGCGCGGTGCTGGATGTGAGAGCGAAGTTCCTCTTCCATTTCGTGCGCGAGCTGGGAACGATGAAAGAACTTGTCCGAGAGGGACCGTAAGTAGGCGAGTAGTCTCATATTTCCTCCGGTTGGGCGGCAAGGGCCGAAGCAATGGCTTCGGCAAGACGGTTCCACCCGTCAGTTTCCTCTCGCAGGCGCTTGCGCCCTGTAGGCGTGAGTTCGTAGAACTTGGCGCGACGATTGTTCTCTGATGTACCCCAGCTTGCTTTCAGCAGGCCCTGACGCACCAGGCGAAACAATGCGGGATAAAGCGCGCCCTGTTCAATGAGCAGCGCTCGTCCGGAGATTTGCCCGATGCGCAGAAGGATCCCGTAGCCATGAAGCGGGCCCAGAGAAACTGCTTTCAGGATGAGGAGATCGAGTGTGCCGGGAAGATTTCCAATGCTACTTCTGCTATCGAAGATCTCAACGGAAATTGCACCCAATCCGGGTCTGATCGAAAGATCGTGACTTGACACCTCCCGCAATTGCATCAACACATTGAGCTTTTCACGGTCACCCGGCGGGAGCTCTCTTAGTGAACCTTTCCACCCACGAACGCATGAATGGAACTCCTCGGGACAAAGGCGCATAGATGCGGCCCGATGAGCCTCTTGGCTCTTTGCTCAAGAACTCAGGTACTGTCCGCGCCGCGCGAAGAAAGTCGTTAAGGCGGTAAACAAATTTCTCAATTGCGTTCGGGTCAACAATCCGCTTTAGGTCAGACAAGGCTGCTTTCGCATGCGTGAGACTGTTGTGTGCATCACCTTTCGGAGTTGGTAGGGAACTGCATGTTCTGCATGTTGCTGCAGGGTGAAGATTCGTCCCAGGAGGAGGTTGGCGCCGGAAATGCTCAGGGCTTTGCTCCAGGACTTTGTTGAGCAACTCCAACCCCCTTCGGAACACGCCGAAGACGAGCGTACCACGAGTGAATTACTGCGCAGATTGCTGGGGACTTCAGCACAGGAACCGAGGCTTAGGACGGCCTCTCTTTACGGTTACGCCGCACTTGGCCAATCGCTTACCGACTTCCCGCCCCCGTCAATTTCGTCGCCTCCGCCAATTCGCGTTGGGCATCGCTCTGCCGTCCTAGTTGTTCGTAGGCATCGGCCAGAAAAAGGTGCGCTTCACGAGATTCCGGCTGTACATTCCTGGCCTTTTCCAAGTTCGGGAGTGCAGCTACGGGATTCTGCTGTAACGAGAGAATCCGTCCGCGAAGCAGGTTGGCCCGATAGTGATCGGGTGCGAGGCTGAGCGTCGTCCCTAGCTCATTCATGGCGTCCGGAACGCGATCAATACGGGCATAAACCGCAGCCAACGAGAAATGCGCGTCGGCCCAGCGCGGCGCGCGAGCAACAGCGATTTCAAATTCCGGCGCGGCTGCTTTCCAATCTCCCGTCTCAAACAGGGCTAAGCCGAACTCGTAATGCCCCATATTGTTGTCAGGCAGCAGCTTCACGGCTTTCTGCAGAAAAGGCAGGGCCTGATCGTAATTCCTCATCCGCGCCTGTGCCATACCATATTGCATGTTGGCTACTGGCATTTCCGGCTGTTGCTTCAGCACACGGTCAAGCAGGGGCACAGCTTCTTTGTATAACCCATTCTCCACATCAAACATTGCGTCATGTAACAAGTTGGCTATTTCGATTTTTGTCTTCGGATCTGCACCGGTGAGCTTCGTGTCGTCGCGGGTTTCCGCCGAACCCGAAGCGACGTACCCCAGAGCCTGCAACTTCTGCATCTGCTCGGGATCGGGCTTTGTCAACTCGACGAGGGTCTGACTAGTCTTGGTGCGGAAGTCCTCCAGTTGCGCAGCCAAGGTATCCGCGACGGCTTTGGTGGTTGCGGCAAGATTGTGAGCCCCCTCGGGATCAGCGGTCTGGTTGTATAGCTCCCGTTCCGGCGCCTGTACATAAAGATACTTGCCAGACCGAAGCGCCCGCAGCGAACTCCAACTAAAACCACGGTGGGGATAGTCGGTTTCGGCGTATGCCGGCCGGTCCTCAATCGGCGAACCTGATTTCGGAGTGCTCGACCCGGGCTTTGTCAAGCTTAGGAGGGGTTGCCCTTGCATCTCCGACGGGACTTTCAGGCCAGCTGCCGCAAGGAGGGTAGGAGCGACGTCAGCGAGCACCACGCGCGTTTCAACCCGCTTTCCAGCAGCGCGATTCAGAGGCAGTTTGATCACTAATGGCACATGAATCGTTTCGTCGTACAGGAAAATGCCATGCGTGTTCTCGCCGTGCGCTCCCAGCGATTCACCATGATCAGCCATAATGGCGATCATTGTTTCGTCGTACAGGCCATGTTTCTTCAGTTCTCCAAAAAGCTTACCCACTGCCGAGTCGGTATAGGCGACTTCGCCATCGTAGGGCTGGGAACTGTATTTCTCTTTGAAGCTTGCTGGAGGATCATAGGGATCATGAGCATCGTATAGATGGACCCACAAAAAGAACGGCCCGTTCTCCAGATGGCTGAGCCACGCCAGAGCATGGGTGACTACGTCCTCCGCGCGTCGCTCCACCGTTTTGTAGCGGTCCGCACCGAGCCGGCGCGGGTGGAATCCGGCGTCATACACATCGAAGCCACGGTCGAAACCCGGGGCCGTGCCATCCAGCGGGTCAAGAATCAGGGAACCGACAAATGCGCCGGTGTGATAACCGTTTTTGTGAAGAATGTCGGGCAGAGACGGGAGCCGTGTGGATAGCGGGACGCCAAAATCGTTGACACGGTTGAACTGTGGGTAAGTACCCGTCAGGATGGTCGCATGCGATGCCGTCGTGATCGGCGCGTGTGAGTAAGTTCGTGTGAAAACGACGCCGTCCCGCGCCATAGCATCGAGATTTGGTGTTAGGCCTAGCGTCGAGCCAAGGAAACCCATGCGGTCGGCGCGAGTAGTATCGAGAGTGATCAGGATGATGTTGGGTCGCAGCGAGGTTTGGCTAGCCCGCTTTGACTGGCTTGCCTGTGTTGGCTTCGATGCTTGTTCACCTCTAACAATAATCGCGAAGAGTAGGAGTCCGAGGAGGGGAAAAAGGAAGCGCCGAACTGCCATAGGGAAGAAGAAACGAGTCTACCAGAGGCAGACTCCTGGGTTGAGATCGGGTTACTTTAGAAAATAAACTTCAGAGCAAAATTCATATTCCTTGGGCCGCCCTGAGCAATCACAGGATTGCCCGACGCCACATCTGGTGTTTGACTCAAGGTGCCGAATTGATCGCTGGTGCCAGTGTTGTCGAGGGACGCCAAGGCAAAGTTCGCTCTGTTCAGAATGTTGTAAACCTCCCATCGAACCTGGAAGCTGAGCCTCTCATTGATTTTTGTATTCTTGATCAAAGACATGTCCCATTGGCTGAGGCCCGGGCCTCGCAACATATTTCTGCGCGAGTTACCTACAGTTCCAGGGTTCGGGACGGTAAACTGACCTGGGACTATCGCCACGTACGCGTCTGGGTTTCTGGTGTTGTAAATAATCGGCGATCCGTCATAGTCATCACGAATGGAGCTGCCACGAAGCCCTTGGCCGGACGGATCAGAGCCGCCGTTCTTGAAAACGCTGAAAGGTTTTCCACTGAGGGCAGTGTAAATTGTGCTGAGTTGCCAACCGCCGCCTAAACGCGTTCCCAACGCTTGAATCGTGGGCAGCGAATACACGCCTCCAACATTGAAGTTCAAGGTTCTATCGTGATCACAGAGGCCACGGTTATTTGCCAGGTTCAGCGGATTGTTAAGCTGCGGATAATTACCCTGTCCGCCGCGATTCACGGAATTTAGGTCAAAGCACTTGCTCCACGTCAGGTTGTACTGGGTATCTAGGCCGTGCCAGCTACGCTGATTGTAGGAGGCCTGTAAGCTATCGTACTGCGAACTCCCGAGGCTAGTAGCTGCGATTACGTGTCTCAAGTCAGGGAAGGTGCTTGCGTAGGGACGGAACGGATCGCAATCTACATCCCTGGTGCAGGGTGAGCCCAGAGGGGACGCATTCAGATCGTGGTAGATGAGGAGCTTGCGCCCGCGCTGCCCGGAGTAAGTCAACGTCAATACATTGTTACGAAACAGTTCGCTCTGAATGGCGAGATTAAAATTGTGGTAGCGAGGAGTTTTGAAGTCCTGAACGACAGAGAAGGCATTAAATGGCGATACTCCGGTGGGGTCCGCTCCATACAGCGGGCCAGCCACAGCGGAGTCAAAACATATGTAATCACCAGTGTGCGCCACCGGGTCGTAGCAGCCCTGCCCTAATGTATAGTTCGTGTTCGAAGGAGGCTCGTATGTACCAGCGCTCCCGGCACCCCCAGATCCTATTTCCGATGCGTTCGAAATTTGGAAGAAGCCAAGATTTGGCTCGGTAAACACCCCAGCTCGGGCCTGAGCAAAACCGTAAGGCGCCGCCAAAGCCCCGAAATTCGCGACATCGAAGGTCAGAGAATATCCACCACGAAGTGCCACGCGCCCGTTGCCGAAAACATCGAACGCAAACCCAAGGTGCGGCCCAAAATCCTTGTAGTCTACATTGTGAATGCCATCAAGTCCTTGTCCGACCTTGACGAGTCCCCGACCGGGTACAAAGTTAGCCTCGTTATTTTCAGTGTCACGAATCGTGCCATTGATCTCATATCTCAGCCCATAGTTCAGCGTCAGACGTGGCTTGATTTTCCAGTCGTCCTGGACGTAGAATCCTACCGAATTTTGGTAAATATGGCGGTGTGTGTCACCGAAGCTGCGGTCTGCAAGGTCGGCTTTTCCCAGCAGCAACTGCTCTATATCACTCTGGATTGGATCATCGTTTACGTAGCCGTGATTGCCGTAGTAGGACGATGCCACATAATACCCGGAGTAGCCCACCGCAAGGCCGGTTCGGCCAAAGTTTCTGAGGCTATTTGTATAAGCGCGCTGAAAATTCCCGCCCATCTTTATCGTGTGGTTGCCTTTCACCCATGAAAAATGCTCAGACCAATCCCAGGTCTGATCGGGAGCGGTAGTGATCGGATATCCTTGGACTCCGCCAATGTAGCCACCATACCCTAAGTGGTACATGTAAACGTAAGGAACGCCGAAATCACCGGGGCTGAGCGGGCCAGTATCGATGCCCAAACTCTTCGGATCTATCTTGTTGCCGATTCCGAGGATCTGGGAGAAGCGCGTAAAGCCTAACCGGCTCTCCAAAACCTTGTTGTTGCCCATATTCATGATCCAGCTAACGCCCGCCATTTGGGCGCGTGAAGGTGCCACAGAATTGAACA
>Ga0075434_100000592_pt1 | contig 28019 bp, 28 predicted proteins | sample RhiMethybrSRZTD3_FD_75298 | JGI IMG/M metagenome (GOLD analysis project Ga0075434, IMG submission 75298) | Populus rhizosphere microbial communities from Tennessee, USA - Rhizosphere MetaG P. TD hybrid SRZTD3 | ecosystem: Host-associated > Plants > Roots > Rhizosphere > Soil | place: USA... | reverse complement strand
ATGAGCGGCGGTACGCCCATGTCGCGGAGGATGGCCGCCGCCCGCCGGGTGTTCTCGGCGGAGTAGGACGAGATCCCGGCGTAGAGCGCCTTGCCGGACTTGACCGCGGTCGCGAGCGCGCCCATCGTCTCCTCGAGGGGCGTCGCCGGGTCGAAGCGGTGGGAGTAGAAGATGTCGACGTAGTCGAGCCCGAGCCGGCCCAGGCTCTGGTCGAGGCTCGCGAGCAGGTACTTGCGCGAGCCGTGGTCGCCGTACGGGCCGGGCCACATGTCGTAGCCGGCCTTCGTCGAGATGACGAGCTCGTCGCGGAAGGGCCGCAGGTCGCGCGCCAGCAGCCGTCCGAAGTTCTCCTCGGCCGAGCCGTAGGGCGGGCCGTAGTTGTTCGCGAGGTCGAAATGGGTGACGCCCAGGTCGAACGCGCGGCGGACGATCGCGGCGCTCGTGTCGAGCGGCCGGTCGTGGCCGAAGTTGTGCCACAGCCCGAGCGACACGGCCGGCAGGTCGAGGCCGCTGCGCCCGCAGCGGCGGTAGGTCATCCGCTCGTAGCGGTGGGGAGCCGGCTCGTAGCGGGTGACCATCGCCGGCGCAGGATAGCCAGCCGCCTCGAAAACCGGGGACTGTCCCGCCCGGCGGGGACAGTCCCCATCTCGGCCGTGCGCACTAAAAACTGCCTAAGAATGCGGCTCTTCGGCTGTTTTGGCGTTGCGTACGGCCCCGGGCGTGGCGCATAGTGAAGGCAGTGTCCCGGGATGGACACCGGGGATGAAGACCTGCTCGAGGAGGATGTGGTGAGCGCACGCATGAAGCGCCGGATCGTGATCGTGGCGGTGGCGCTCGGCGTCGCCGGGCTGGGCGGAACGGCTCTCGCCACATCCTCCTCGGGCGGCAACTCGTTCTTCGACGACGTCGCTCACCGCCTCGGCGTGTCGCCTGCGAAGCTCCAGAGCGCCGTCAACGGCGCGCTGGCCGACCGGCTCGACCAGCTCGTCAAGCAGGGCGAACTGACCCGTGCACAGGCCGACGCGATTCTGAAGCAGGCCAAGGCGCACGGCGGGGCGTTCCCGTTCGGCGACTTCGGCCACCACCGCTTCGGCGGCCCCGGCCACTTCGGCTTCCACCGCGGCTTCGGGCCGGGGCCGTTCTTCGGACCGGGGCCGTTCCTCGGACCCGGGCCGGTCGGCGGGCCGCTCGCGGGCGCCGCCAAGTACCTTGGCGTCTCCACCACGGATCTGATCAAGGATCTGCGCTCGGGGAAGACCCTGGCCGCGATCGCCAAAGCGAAGGGCAAGTCCGTGAGCGGGCTCGAGTCCGCCATGGTGGCGCCCATCAAGTCGCACCTCGACTCCGCGGTGAAGGACGGCCACATGACGAAGGCGCAGGAGCAGCAGGCGCTTCGCATGATCACCAAGGGAATCGACGGCTTCGTCACCCACGGCTTCCACTTCCGCATCCGGATGCATGACGACTGGGGCGGCCACAGCGACGGGCACGGCTCTGCGGCGCCCGCCGTGTCCGGTCTTTAGCTACCGGTCCGCGGGGACGAGGACCGTCGCCTCGCCGTCGACGACGAGCGTCTCGCCGACCCACGCCCGGGTCGCGAGGGTTGCCCGCCGCCGGGCGGCGTCCCAGGCCGTGACGGCGACCTCGCAGCGCACGTCGTCGCCCGGCCGCACAGGCGCGGTGAAGCGCAGCTTCTGGCCGAGGTAGATCGTGCCCGGCCCGGGCAGCTCGCCCGCGAGCAGGGCCGAGAAGAACGCGGCCGTCAGCATCCCGTGGGCGACCCGGCCGCCGAAGGGCGTCGTGGCCGCGTAGGCGTCGTCCAGGTGGACGGGGTTGCGGTCGCCCGACACGCCGGCGAACGCCTCGATGGCCGCGTCGTCGACGTGGAAGGTGCGCTCGGCGCGGCGGCCGATCTCGGGGTCGCCGGCCATCGTCAGCCGAGGTGCTCCGCCAGGAACCCGAGCGTGCGCGCCCAGGCGTCGCGCGACGCGCGCACGCGGTACGACGGCCGCGTGTCGTTGAAGAAGGCGTGCGGGGCGCCGGGATAGATGCGATGGTCGAACGGCTTGCCGGCGGCGGCCATCGCGGCGGCGAAGGCGGGCACGGCATCGGTGATGGCGCGGTCCTTCCCGCCGTAGATGCCGAGCATGGGGGAGGAGATCGAGCCGGTGCGCTCGGCCGGCGGCGGTGTGCCGTAGTAGACGACCGTCGCGCGCACGTCGCCGGCATCGCACGCGAGCAGTCCGGCCAGCCCGCCGCCGAGGCAGAAGCCGACCGTGCCGATCTGGCCGTTGCAGTCGGGGTGGTCGAGGAGGTGCTCGACGGCGCCGCGCAGGTCGTCGACGAAGGGCTCCGGCGCCTGCATGCCGGCGAAGACCGCCCGCCGCGACTCCTCGATCCGCTCGCGCTCGGTGTCCGGCAGTGCCTCCAGGCCGCGCTCGCGCACGTCCCGGTCGCCCAGCCCGCCGGGCGGGAGCGTGTCGGTGAAGCGCTTCAGCGCGTCGATCCGGTCGGGCGCGAGCTCCGCGGGCCGCGCGCCGCCGTGCGAGTAGAGGTCGGGCACGAACGCCAGGTAGCCGGCAGACGCCATCCGCCCGGCGACGTCGCGGATGTGCGCGTCGGCACCCCACGCCTCGTGGATCACGATGACGGCCGGGAGCGCGCCGCGGGCGGCCGCCGGCCGCACCATCATCGCCGCGACGGTGCCGCCGTTGCCGTTGCGCGAATAGGTCGTATGCGAGATGGAGTGTTCCACGACTTCCCCCCTGAGTCGCGTGCCGAACGCGGAGGAGCATAGCAGCATATGCTTGCATGTGGCAAGCAACTTTGCTACGTTGAGATCATGGCTCTGGCGGACGACCCGACCCAGCGCGACGACCTCACCCGCATCGGGGAGGCGCTCGCCAGCGTGTTCCGGGCCGGGCATGCGGCCCGGCTGCACGAGCGCGTCGCCGAGGAGGCGGGCGTCGCCGTCGACCGCACCGGGTTCGTCCTGCTCGCCAAGGCGATGCGGGAGCCGGCCCGGATCTCGCAGCTCGCCGAACGGATCGGCCTCGACATCTCGACGACGAGCCGCAAGGTGGCGGAGCTCGAGGCGGCCGGGCTCGTCGGCCGCACGCACGACCCCGGCGACCGCCGCGCGGCGGTCGTCTCGACCACGGCGCTCGGCGACGACCTCGTCGCCCGCGTCCGCGAGGCGCGCAACCGCGCGTTCGGGCAGATGCTGTCGGGCTGGGCCGCCGCCGACAGGGCCCGGCTCGCCGACCTGCTCGAGCGCCTCGTGGAGGACATCGAACGGCAGGGAGGACTGAGTGGCTGAGCAGGGGGCAGGGCACGTGCAACCGCGGGTGTACACCCACCGGCAGATCATGGTCATCCTGGGCGGGCTCATGCTGGGCATGCTGCTCGCCGCGCTCGACCAGACCATCGTCGCGACGGCGCTTCCGACCATCGTCGGCGACCTGGGCGGCCTCAACCACCTCTCCTGGGTGGTGACCGCATACCTGGTGGCGTCCACGGTCACGACGCCGCTCTACGGGAAGATCAGCGACCTCTACGGCCGCAAGAAGGTGTTCCAGTTCGCGATCGTCGTCTTCCTGATCGGGTCGGCGCTCGCGGGCCTCTCCCAGAACATGTCGGAGCTGATCGCGTTTCGCGGGCTCCAGGGCGTCGGCGCCGGCGGCCTCATGACCCTCGCGATGACGATCATCGGCGACGTCGTCCCGCCCCGCGAGCGCGGCCGCTACCAGGGCTACATGGGCGCGGTGTTCGCGCTCGCAAGCGTGATCGGCCCGCTGCTGGGTGGCTTCTTCGTCGACAACCTCTCCTGGCGCTGGGTCTTCTACGTGAACATCCCGGTCGGCGCCGTGGCGCTGGTCGTCACGAGCGTCGTCCTCGACCTGCCGCACCGGCGCGTCTCCCACAGCATCGACTACCTGGGCACCGCGCTCCTCGTCGGCGGCGTCGGCTCGGTGCTGCTGGCGGTGACATGGGGCGGCACCCAGTACGCCTGGAGCTCGCCGACGATCATCACGCTTGCGGTCGTCGGGTCGGTGCTCCTCGCGGCGTTCATCGCCGTCGAGCGGCGCGTGGCCGAGCCCGTGCTGCCGCCGTACCTCTTCCGCAACCGCGTGTTCACGGTGGCGACAGCGACGATGTTCATCGTCGGCCTGGCGATGTTCGGCGGGATCATCTACCTGCCGCTGTTCCTCCAGGTCGTCACCGGCCGCAGCGCCACCAACGCGGGGCTGCTGCTGCTCCCGCTGATCCTCGGGATCATGTTCACCGCCATCCTGTCCGGCCGGATCATCAGCCGCACCGGGCGCTACAAGGCCTTCCCGGTAGCCGGGATGCTGGTGATGGCGTTCGGCATGTACCTGCTCTCCACGATGGGGACGACCACGACGACGCTCGACGCGTCGGTCAACATGGCCGTGCTCGGCCTCGGCCTCGGCATGGTGATGCAGGTGCTCGTGCTCGCCGTGCAGAACGCGGTCGACAAGCGCGACCTGGGCACGGCGACCGGGGCGGCGACCTTCCTGCGCTCGATGGGCGGCTCGTTCGGCGTGGCCCTGTTCGGCGCCGTGCTCACGAACCAGCTGGCGTCGAACCTGCGCGAGCTGCTGCCGGGCGGGAGCCTGCCGCCGGGCGTCTCGCCGGACACGCTGAAAGGGAGCCCGGCGGCCATCCTCAGCCTGCCCGACGCCGTTCGCGGCCCGGTGATCGAGGCGTTCGCGAGGTCGATCGACACCGTCTTTCTGATCGGCGTCCCGATCGCGATCATCGGCTTCGCCATCTCCCTCCTCCTGCGCGAGGAGCCGCTGCGCACGACCGACGTCGGGCCGGAGGCGGTCATGGAGGTGGCGCCGATGGACGTCGAGTCGGCGCAGGAGCGGGTCAGCAGCCCGAGCTGACCCGGGGCACGGGCGGCCCGACGGGGATGTGGTACCGGCGCAGGAGCGCCCTCAACCGGGTGCGGTAGACGGCCATGTCGGCCGGTTGCCAGTCGGCGTGGGTCTGGCAGCGCCACGACGGGTAGAGCTCGTGGTGCCAGGGCGAGGTCAGGCTCTCGGCGTGACCGAGCACGTCGCCGAGGGGGATGCGGTAGCGCTGCATCAGCCAGGCGGTGAGGTGCAGCGACGCCTTCATCTGGGCCGGGTCGTCCAGGATCTCGGCGTCGGACATGCCGACGTGCTCGATGCCGAGCGCCATGAGGTTCAGGCCGACCGTGTGCCGGCAGATGACGTCGACGGGGACGAGCTGGTAGATGGTGCCGTCACGGTCGACGATGAAGTGCGCGCATGTTCCGGGCAGCTCGTGCAGCTCCGAGTCCGGCACGTCCTGGGCGAACGTCGACCACGCCGACGTCATGGTCGTCGACTCGGTGTAGTGCTCGACGATCACGTGCGGGCCGCGGATGTGCCAGGTGTCGACGCCGTAATGGCGCTTCGCGTAGGCGGCCGTCTCGGCCAGCCGCTGGGCGGAGAACGGGATCGGCTTCCAGACGATGTGTGGCCGGGCCAGGCGCGGCGGGGGTGGGGGCGGCGTCGTGGTGCCCGGGATGACGAGGCTCGCGCTCGCCGGCGGCGTGGTGGAGAGCGCCGTCGAGTGGGGTCGAGGCGTGTGCCGGGAGCGCGCGTGGACAGGCGGTCCGCTCGCCGAGTCGCCCGACCGGGAGACCGCATATGCGGCGGCCGCCCCCGCAAGCGCGAGCGCGACGAGGACGGCGCCGGCCGTCCACTTGCGTGCGCGCTTGCTGGTCACCGGGGAAGCGTATTGCCGATTCGGCCGGTTGCAGGGAATTTACGTCGGTCTTAGGATGCCCGCGGATACTGTGGCTGTGGAAGTCCTGATAGTCGATGACGAGCCGGCCGTGGTCGACGCGCTCGACCGAGCCCTGGTCCAGGAGGGCTACAAGGTCGCCTCCGCCGGAGACGGCCGCGCCGCCCTCGACCGGGTCGCCGCCGCTCCGCCCGACGCCGTCATCCTCGACGTGAGCATGCCGCACATGAGCGGCCTCGAGGTGTGCCGGCGGCTGCGCGCGAACGGCGACCGCACGCCCGTCCTGATGCTGACCGCGCGCGACCAGGTGACCGACCGCGTCGCCGGGCTCGATGCGGGCGCCGACGACTACCTGTCGAAGCCCTTCGCGCTCGAGGAGCTGCTCGCGCGGCTGCGGGCGCTGCTGCGGCGGACGGGCACGGGCGACGGCCAGGGCGTGCTGCGCTTCGCCGATCTCACCCTCGACCCGACGACGTACGAGGCCCGCCGCGGCGACCGCGTCATCGAGACCACCCGCACCGAGTACGCGCTGCTCGAGCTCCTGATGCAGCACCCCCGCCAGGTGCTCACGCGCGCGACGATCTTCGAGCGGGTGTGGGGCTACGACTTCGGCTACGCCTCGAACTCGCTCGACGTCTACATCGGCTACCTGCGCCGGAAGACCGAGGCGGGCGGCGAGCCGCGGCTGATCCACACCAAGCGGGGGATCGGCTACGTGTTGCGGGAGCCGTGAGCTTCCGGCTCCGACTCACGCTCGCGGCGGCGGCGGCCGTGGCCCTGGCGGTGGCCGTTGCGTGCATGATCGCCTACATCGTGGTGGGGCGTCAGCTCTACAGCCAGGTCGATGCGAGCCTGCGTGACGAGGCCGGCCAGTTCTACGGAGCGCCGAAGCAACCCAGCGCGAACCACGGCGTCCCGTACGCCATCTACTACTACCAGTGGGTGAGCGCGAACGGTGGGGTCGCGCAGCCGAGGGCCTTCGCGGGCCAGGACGCGCTTCCGGTCACGCAGCAGGCGCTCGATGCCGCGCGGGGCACGTCCTCGGCGTTCATGCTCTCCGACATGACCGTCGGCGGCGTGCATCTCCGCGTGGCGACGTTTCCGATCGGCGGCGGCGTTTCGGTGCAGATCGCGCGTCGCCTGAGCGACGATGACGTCGTCCTCTCGCAGCTTCGGATCTGGTTCCTGCTCGTCGCCATCGGCGGTATCGCGCTGGCCGCGCTGCTCGGTGCCTTCGTCGCCCGCGAGGCGCTGCGGCCCGTGCGCAAGCTGACCGATGCCGCCGAGCACGTCGCCGCGACGCACGACCTCACCCAGCGCATCGAGGTCACGGGCGACGACGAGCTGAGCCGGCTCGCGACCAGCTTCAACACCATGCTGGCCGCGCTCGAGCAGGCGGTGGCCGCCCAGCGCCAGCTGGTCGCCGATGCGTCGCACGAGCTGCGGACGCCGCTGACGAGCCTGCGCACGAACTTCGAGGTGCTGATGCGGCCGGCGCCGCTGCCCGAGGAGAGCCGCCGGAAGCTCGAGCAGGACGTCCACCGCCAGTTCGACGAGCTGACCGTCCTGGTCGGCGACATCGTCGAGCTCGCGCGTGACGGCCAGTCGCCGGGCGAGGAGGACGACGTGCGCCTCGACGTGCTCGTGGCCGAGGCCGTCGAGCGGGCGGAGCGGAACTCCGCCGACGTGAACTTCCGCCTGGACGCCCGGCCGACGCTCGTGCGCGGCGTCCCGGCTCGGCTCGACCGGGCCGTGCGCAACCTGCTCGACAACGCGGCCAAGTGGAGCCCGCGCGGCGAGGTGGTCGAGGTCGACGTGGGCGAGGGCACCGTCACCGTCCGCGACCACGGCCCGGGCATCGCCGGCGACGACCTGCCCTTCATCTTCGACCGCTTCTACCGCTCCGCCGAGGCGCGCAGCATGCCGGGCTCGGGCCTCGGCCTCGCGATCGTGCGCCAGGTGGCCGAGGCGCACGGCGGGCACGTGATCGTGGAGACCGCGCCGGACGGCGGCACCCGCTTCGTCTTCTCGGTGCCGCCGCTGCCCGTCCCGAGCGAGGACCTCGTCGATGTCTGAGGCGGTCCGGATTTCTGGATAAACCCTTAGCCCGCCCTCAGACAGTTCTTAGGTGATGGTTGTTCAATAGTCCGCATAGCCCACGCGACCTCCTCGGAGACGCCCGGGCGCACTGAGCCGGCTACCGGAGGGACATGCCGGCCGCAGGGCCCCCGGAGCGGTCATGGTCGCGTTGGTGGGCGGTACCCCCGCCCGGTCTACGGGTTACCCCTCCTCGTAGCCGGGCGGGAGATACCCGCCCAACCGCTCAGGCATGGGCCATACTGGCGCCGTCACGCACGTCGGCCTCGACGGCCGGGATCCGGAAGCGCAGGCGCGTGCCCTCGCCGGGGGCCGAGATGATCTCGATGTCGCCGCCGGCCAGCCGGATGCGCTCTATGGTCGCGTCGAGGCCCAGGTGCAGGCGGGTGCGGTGGCGGTCGAGGGCGCGGTGGACGTCGAAGCCGAGGCCGTCGTCGGCGACCGTGCCGACGAGCTCGCCGTCCACGTGGAGCAGCGTAACCTCCAGCCGGCGGGCGCGGGCGTGGCGGCGCACGTTCGCCACCGCCTCGCGGACGATCCGGTAGACGAGCGTCTCGAAGTCGCCGGCGTAGCGCGGCACCTCGACCTCGACGGCGACCTCGAGCCCGAGCTCCTGGTTCGCGTGCTCGACGAGGTCGCGCACGGCGGGCGCGAGCCCGTGTGCCTCGAGCAGCGGGGGGCGCAGCTCGAACATCAGCCGGCGGGTGCGCTCGAGCGCGAGCCCGAGCGTGTGCCGGGCCTTCTGCGCGGCCTCGGCGGCGGCCTCCGGCTTGCCGTGCGCGTCCGACCGGCGCTGGCTGTCGAGCGCGAGCAGCGTGGCGGTGAGCACCTGCACGGTGTCGTCGTGCAGCTCCTCGGCAATGCGGGCCCGCTCGTCGGCCTCGGCGCGCAGCATCTGGTTCAGCACCATCCGCCGCTGCTCCTCGGCGTCCTCGAGCGCCGCCCGCAGCTGCTCGCTCTCGCGCAGACGGCGGAAGCTCAGCGAAACGCGGATCGTGACCGCGAGCAGGACGAGCACCGAGAGCACCATGGCGACGGGGTTGGCGGCGTCGATCAGGTTGAGCGCCTGGAGGGCGACGGCGATCAGCGCGAAGACGGCGGTGAACCCGACGACGGGTCGGGCGGGCGTCGGCCGGGGCGCGCCCGACGGCACGATCGCGGCGATCGCGAGCAGGACCGCCGCGACGGGGACGAGCGTCTGCCGCGGCCCCCCGGGGAGGCCGACCATCGCGGCCGTGCCGTGGTAGAGCGAGAGGGCGTCGCCGGCCCCCAGGACGATCGCGCCGGCGAAGAGCAGCCAGCGCTCGCGATGCCCGCGCGAGGCGGCGAGCGCCGCGCACCCCGCCATCACGCCGAGCAGCGCGAGGTCGGACGCGACCCAGATCCCGTCGACGGCGATCCCGGCCAGGCGCTGATGGGTGTGGTCGAGCAGCGGCCGTAGCCCGACCTCGGCCGCCACGGCGGCGAGCGTGATCCCGCCGATCAGCCCGTCCACGATGAGACCGGCATCGAAGCGGTCGGCGCGGCTGCGGGCGAGCAGGACGACGCAGGCGATGACGAAGGGGTAGAAGGCCAGCCACAGGGCGGCGGCCGACGGCGTCACGGATGCCATCCCGTGTCCCAGCCGCGGTGCGGCGACGATCGTGACGGTGCCGTACCCGGCGAGGCCGATGCCGAGCGCCGTCCACGCCGCCCGATCGGCCCGGTCGGCGGCGGCCCGGCCGAAGGCGGCCAGCCCGCACAGGACGATCGCCGCGGCCGAGAGCCGGCCGTCGAGGTCGGTGCCCGACCACGACCCGGCGGTGCCGGAGGCGACCCGGGCGAGGTGCAGGGCGGTCAGCCCCAGGGCGGCGGCAGGGAGCGCCGCGAGGATCAGGTGCGCCCGCCGGCGAGCGCGAATGGGTGTTTGCGCGAGTTGCACGTCCAGGTATCCTCGCGCGCTGCCCGCCCGGCCGTCTCCCCGCATCGGGGGATCGTCCGTCACACCTCCGGGTGAGCCACAGAATTCTTACAAGTGCAGGCATTTTCTGCCTATCGCACAGGTCTTGCCAGACGCATCACGGCGATTCCGCGCGGCCGGGCCTAAACTGGGCGGGGATGCCCGGATTCCGGATCGATCGCGACGGCGAGGGGCGCAGATCGCTGCGCCTCGTCGGCTGCTGCGGCGACCCCGAGCGGATGCGCCGGGACTACGACCAGGCGTTCCTCGAGCAGACGCTCGCCGAGGGCGGCACGCTCGTCTCGTCGGGCCCCGACGGCGTCGAGCTGCGCGATTGCCGCGGCCGCACGCACCGCGTAGGCGCGGGCGTTACCGTCCCATCAGTCTGAGGCGGCCGGGGGCTCGAGCTGGGGCGGCGCGGGCGGCGGCGCCGATTGGGGTGGGTGCGCGTACGGCGAGAGACCGGCGAAGGCCATCACCCGGATCCCGACGACGGTGGCGAGCAGCATGATCACGGCGTCGAGCAGGTCGGGCGGGGAGAGGGCGAAGAAGTCACGGGCAGGCTCGAAGCTGAGCGTGCCCAGATAGGCGGCGCCGAGCGTCCCGACCAGGGCCAGGATGCCGATCGCATAGGGCCTGCTGGCGGTCATCCGCTCGGCGTCGAGCACGAGCAGGAGGTAGAGACCGAGCGCCACGAAGACGGTGACGCCGGCGGTGCGGGCGTCGGTGACCGACCGCACCCGCACGGCCCGCTCGAGCAGGTACGCGACCAGCACCGCGCCGGCGATGACGGCCCCCGCCGGGATCGAGAAGCGGGCGACCCGGCGCAGGAACGAGCTCGTGTCCGGCCGCTCGTTCGCCGGGATCAATGCGATCACGAAGCCGGGGATGCCCACGGTGACGGTGGCCGCCAGGGTCAGATGCCGGGGCAGGAGGGGGAATCCGGCGGTCGCCAGCCCGAACGTCAGGATCACCGCCGCGGCGAAGACCGTCTTCGTCACGAAGAGGCGGGCGACCCGCTGGATGTTCAGGATGATCTGGCGGCCCTCGCCGATCGCGGCGGGCACGGCGGCGAAGCTGTCGGTGACGAGCACGCTGTCGGCCACGCTCTTCGCCATCTGCGCGCCGCTCCCGAGGGCGATCGCAAGCCGCGAGCCCTTCATCGCCGGCACGTCGTTCACCCCGTCGCCGATCATGGCCACGTAGCGGCCCGAGCTCCCCAGCGACTCGATCAGCGCCCGCTTCTGCTGCGGTGAGAGGCGCGCGAACACCGTCGAGCCGGTCGCCGTCTCTGCCAGGTCGCCTCCCTCAGGGAGGTGAGCGCCGTCGATCGGCGGCCCCTCCACCACGATGCCAGCACGTTCGGCGACGGCGGCCACCGTGGCGGGCGAGTCGCCGGACATCACCTTGACCGAGACCCCCTGTTCGCGCAGGAACTCGATCGTGTCCCGCGCCTCCGGCCGGACGTGCTCCTCGAGCGCGATCACGGCCAGCGGCTCGATCGCGGGGGCCGCCGCGCCGTCTTCGGGCGGTGACAGCTCCGTCGAGGTGGTGCCCAGCACGAGCGTGCGCCGGCCGGCGGCCTCGTGGTCGCCCACGAGCGCGGCTGCGCGGTCACCGAGAAGGATGTCGGGCGCGCCCAGTACGAGCGTCGCGTCGTCGTCCTCGAGCCGGCACGCGCTCCATTTCCATCGCGACGAGAACGGCACCTCCGAGGTGACCGGTCGGGCGGTCGCCGGAAGCGCCTTTGCGATCGCGTCGACCGTGTCGTTGCGTGAGGTGATGCTGGCGGCGAACTCGCTCACCCGGCGCTCCGCGTGGTCTGCCGTCGCGCCCCCGGCCGGGAACACGCCATGCAGGGCCAGGGTGCCGTCGGTCAGGGTGCCCGTCTTGTCGAGGCAGACCGTGTCGACGTTCGCGAGCGATTCGACCGCGTTGAACGCCTGCACGAGCATGCCGCGGCCGGAGAGGCGCACGGCGGCGACGGCGAACGTGAGGCTCGTCAGGAGCACGAGCCCCTCGGGCACGAGCGTCACGATCCCGGCGGTGGCCGTGGCGGACGCCGAGCGGAACGGCGCGTCGTGGTTGATCAGCACCCACACGAACGCGGCGCCGAGCGGCAGCATCACGGCGACGGTCACGAGCAGCAGGCGGTTGATCTGGTGCTCGAGCGGCGAGCGCCGAAAGCGGAACTCGCGGGCCTCGCCGACCACCTGCGACGCGTAGCTGGCCGCCCCCGTGCCGCTCGCGACGTAGCGGCCCCCGCCCTCGACGCAGAACGAGCCGGAGAGGATCTCCTCCCCGACCCCCTTCGCGATCGGCCGCGACTCGCCCGTGAGCTGCGACTCGTCCAGCATGAGCGCGGAGCTCTCGACCACCGACCCGTCCGCGACCACCTGGTCGCCCGGGCGCAGGGCGACGAGATCGCCGTCGACGACCTCGTTCGCGGGCACGGTCGTCTCGGTCGCGTCGCGCACCACGCGGGCGTGCGGGGCGACGAGCAGCGCCAGCCGGTCGAGCGCGCGCTTCGCGCGCACGTCCTGGAGGATGCCGATGCCGGTGTTGGCCACGAGCACGAGCCCGAAGAGGCCGTCCGCCGGCCTGCCCGCCGCCAGGATCACGACCCAGAACGCCCCCAGGATGAGGTTGAAGAGCGTGAGCGTGTTCGAGCGGACGATGCTCGCGTAGGAGCGCGTGGTCGTCTGCGCCTCGGGCGGTGGGGCCGCCGCCAGGCGGCGGCTGGCCTCGACCTGCGAGAGGCCGGTGAGCCTGGCTTCGGTCACCCCAACGAGTCTAGAGGCGCCGCGTTGGATGGCCCTCCGTGGGCTCCGTAGGGTTATTGTGCGGTCAATACTTGACGGCTCAGGTTTCTCTGCTAGGATTCCTTGCGTAGTCAAGTTTTCCCACGGAGGTTTCACGCATGAGCACCATCGAGTCCACGAACGCCGCAGTCCTCCCCGCCGGGACGTGGCAGCTCGATCCCGTCCATTCCCAGGTCGGCTTCGCCGTCAAGTACATGGTGGGGACGTTCCGGGGCAGCTTCTCGCCCGTCGCCGCGACCCTCTCGGTCGCCGACGGCGTGGCCAGCCTGACCGGCGAGGCGAAGGCCGAGAACGTGAAGGTGCAGGAGCCGAACCTGGTCTCCCACCTGCTCGCGCCCGATTTCTTCGACGCCGAGCGGACGCCCGACCTGCGGTTCTCCTCGAGCGACGTGCGCGTGGACGGCGACCGCATCGCCGTCGAAGGCGAGCTCGAGATCAGGGGCGTCACGAAGCCCGTGACGCTCACGGGCGAGGTCGGCGAGCAGATCACGGATCCCTTCGGCCGCGAGCGGATCGGCATCACCCTGGCCGGCACGATCGACCGGACCGAGTTCGGCATCAACTGGAACAATCCGCTGCCGAGCGGCAAGTCGGCGCTCGCGAACGAGGTCACCCTCGACGCCGAGCTCTACCTGGTGAAGGAGTAGCGGCCGCGATGAAGATCCTCGGCGTCTCGGGCAGCCTGCGCGCTGACTCGCACAACACGGCGCTCCTGCGCTGCGCCGCCCGGCATCTGCCCGAAGGCGTGGAGCTCGAGGTGTGGGACGGCCTGCGCGCCGTCCCCCCGTACGACGAGGACGACGACGTCGATCCGGCCCCGCAGGCGGTCGCCGCGTTCCGCGCGGCGCTCGCCGGGGCCGACGCCGTCCTCTTCTCCACCCCGGAGTACAACTCGTCGATCCCCGGCCAGCTGAAGAACGCGCTCGACTGGGCGTCGCGGCCGCACGCCACGAACGTCCTGCGCAACCTCCCGGTGGCCGTGGTCGGCGCCAGCACCGGCGCCTTCGGGGCGGTGTGGGCCCAGGCCGAGCTCCGCAAGGTGCTCGGCGCAGCCGGCGCCCGGGTCGTCGACGGCGAGGTCATCCTCGGCCACGCCCACCGCAAGCTGGACGACGACGGCGTGCTGCTCGACGACGAGATTCGCGCGCAGCTGGTGGAGGTCATCTCCGACCTGGCCGGCGCCGCCGAGGCCCGCGCCGCAGTCGCCGCCTAACCGGGGTCTGACCCCGAACGGCGGCCGGCACAGAATCGTTGCAGAGGTGTGACGGGGACTGTCCCCGGAGAAACGGGGACAGTCCCCGTTCGCGGCTCTAGCCGTGTGGGTCGTCGCGATCCTGGCGGCGGAAGCGCGTCGGGGCCCGGTGCACGGCGGCCGCGCGGGAGTCCCCGACCGGCTCCTGCTTGCCGCAGCGGACACAGCGCCGGTGCCACAGCCGGCCCTCGTCGTAGAGCGACTCGAGCACCCACTTGTGGCGGCAGGAGGCCTCCCGGGCCAGACGATCCTCGCGCCGCGCGCCGAGCCACAGGGTCAGGAGCAGCAGGCAGAAGAGGAGTCCGACGACGTCCGAGAGCATCGAAGTTGGCTACCCGGGCGGGTGTGTTGCCCAAACACCGGGAGGCGCGTCGGTCTACGGCAACAGGTGGACGGTGCGGCTGATCATCGTCATGTCGAGGATCCGCCGGATCGAGGGCGAGCCGCACACGAGCTCGAACCGGCCGCCGCGCTCCGCCATCCGCTGCGCCGACGCCAGGATCACGCCGAGCGCCGTCGAGTCCAGGAAGGTCACCGAGGCCGCGTCGACCCGCAGCACCGAGCAGCCCTCGGCCTCGGCCGCATCGAGCGCCTCGCGGAGCGCGTCCGCGGAGTTGATGTCGAGCTCGCCGTCGACCTTCACGACCGTCGCCGTCTCTTCCACCGTGTCGCGCGTGAACCGCGCGGATGCCGCCCTCGGAGCACCCCTGCTGCTGGCGTCGTCCATTCGCGGAACACCTTACCCCGTCGCTCGCATCGGCCACCACGGCAGCCGCTCCGGCGCCGTTGTCTGGAGGCACGACCGTATCACGGGTCGTCCGGGATGTTTGGGAAGGGCGGATGCCCGCACACGTTCCTCTTCGACGACCCGATCCTGGAAGGAGCACTGCAACCGGATGGATTCGCTCACACATCGCACCGACATCGAGCTGATCGCCGCGTATCGCGAGGGCGGCGACCCCGCTCCCCGCGAGCAGCTGGTGATGCGGCACTCGGGCCTGGTGCGCTCGATCGCGCGCCGGTACCACGGCCGCGGCCTGCCGCTCGAGGACATCGAGCAGACCGGCTACGTTGGCCTGATCCAGGCGGTCGACCGCTACGACCCCTCCCGCGGGGTGCCGCTGCGGGCGTATGCGGCACGGACGATCGACGGTGAGATCATGCACCTGTTCCGCGACCGCGGTTGGGCGGTGCGCGTGCCCCGCTCGCTGCAGGATCTGAGCCGGCGCGTGGCCGCCGTGCGCGAGCGTATGGGCCACCGGCTCGGCCGCTCGCCGTCGCTCGAGGAGCTGGCCGAGGCCACCGGCGAGAGCGAGGAGCGGATCGCCGAGGCGATCGCCGCCGGCCGTGCCTACACGGCCGAGCCGCTGGTCGAGCCCGATGCCGCGTCCGAGAACGCGGCGGGCGAGGGCCTTCCGGCCGGTCGCGTGCTCGCGTCCGAGGAGCCGGGTTTCACGGCGACCGAAGACCGCGACCTGCTCGAGCGGGCGATGCGGGCGCTGCCACCGCGGGAGCGCCGGATCGTCGGCCTGCGGGTCTACCACGACCTCACCCAGGCCGAGATCGCCGCACGCACGGGCATCAGCCAGATGCACGTTTCCCGGCTGCTGCGCGGGTCGCTCGAGACGATCGCCGAGGAGATCGACTCCGCCGCCGTCGCCTCGTAGCGGGCGGTCCCGGAGTGGCCGGTCGCGGGGACCGTCAGGCTTGCGCGGCGGCGCCGGCGATCGCGTCGGCGCGCGTCGGCACCGCCGACAGGCGGTCTTCCATGCCGGTCAGCTCGAGCAGGCGGCGGACGCCGTGGCCGGTGGTCTCGCCGAGCGCGCAGCGGAACCCCACCGAACGCTCGCCCGCCTGCTCGCGGGCACAGATCAGCACGCGCAGCACGGTCGAGTCGATGAACGTCGTCCCGAGCAGGTCGATCACCACCGGCTGGCCCGAGTCGAGCGCGGCCTCCAGGCGCCGCTCCAGCTCGGGCGCGGTGGAGAGGTCATGCTCACCGGTGACGACGACGACCTCGACGCCGGGCTCGGCTCGTTCGACGACGATCCCGCTCACCACGCCCTGCAGGATAACCAAGACCGGGGCCGACTCAAGGCGCGGTCGCCGTCGCGACGTCGAACGTCATGCGGACGATGGTGCCGGCGCCGTCGGGCGTGTCGATCTCGAGCGCGTCGGCGATCGCCGCCATCACGGGCAGGCCGACGCCGAGACCGGGGCTGTCGACACGCGGCGCCATGCCCGACCCGTGGTCGCGCACCGTGACCACCAGCTCCCCGGCGGCCGACAGAGCGGCCGAGGCCTCGAACTGGCCGCCCGTGTGGGGGTACGCGTGGAGGACGGCGTTCGCGCAGGCCTCGGTGACCGCGAGAGTGATGTCGGAGATCCGCTCCTCGCCGACGCCCGAGGCCTCGAGCAGCCCACGCAGCGCATGGCGAACGAGCGGGACGTTGTCCGTCTCGGCCGCAAGCTCGAGCTCGAACCCGGATGACAGTGGCGTCATCGCGGTCTCGGATACCCGGCCAGTCATGGGTCTAGTCATTCCCCGTTAGGCGTAGGACAATCACGGCGACGTCGTCGGCCGGCGGCCCGGGGGTGAATTCGAGCACCGCCCGCTCGATCCTGTCGGCGATTCCGGCGGCGCTGAGGCCCGCGGAAGCGCGCAGCAGCTCCATCAGCCGCTCCTCTCCGAACATGCGCCCTTCGCGCCGCTCCTCGGTCACGCCGTCGGTGTGGAACACGACTGCGTCGCCGGGCTTGAGGTCGACCGTGAGGTCCGAGAGCTGTACCTGCTCGTAGATGCCGAGCAGCGTCCCCGGCGTCCCCGCCTCCTCGACGCTGCCGTCGCTGCGGACGAGCAGAGGCGGGGGATGGCCGCCGCAGCAGACGGTCAGCCGCGCCCCGCCGTCGCGCGCCTCGAGCCGTCCGACGGCCACGGTGCAGAAGCGGTGCTCGATCATCTGCCGCAGCAGGGCCTGGTTGAGGGTGCGCAGGATCGCCCTCGGCGAGCGCTCGCGCACCGCGGCGGCGCGCACGGTGTGGCGGGCGATGCCGGTCAGCGCCGCCGCCGGCGCCCCCTTCCCGCACACGTCCCCGATCGCGAGGAACAGGCCGCTCTCACCCGTCTCGAACGCGTCGTAGAAGTCGCCGCCGACGTCGCCGCCACCGCCCGCGGGGTGGTAGACGGCGGCGAGCTCGATCCCGGGCACGTCCGGTAGGTCCGGCGGCAGGAGGCTGCGCTGGAGCGTCCGCGCCACCTGGTCGCGGTCCTGGTACAGACGGGCTGTATCGATCGCCGTCGCCGCTCGCCGGGCGAGCTCGGTGGTGAACGCCGCGTCGTCCGGTCCGTAGGTGCGCCCCGACTCGGCGGTCACGAGGGTGAGCGTGCCGTGGGTGCGGCCGCGGGCGGTCAGCGGTGCGACGATCACCGAGCGGACGTCCAGGCCGCGCAGGATCGCGCGGTGCTCCTCGTCGGCGGCCGTCTCCTGGAACGCGGGAGGTGCCGGCTGCGCCGGAGCGGCCTCGCCGGCGCGCAGCCCGCTCGCGCCGGCCGCCGCCTCCGGATCGGCCGGGTAGCGGCGGACGAGCTCGTGGGCGAGCTCGACCTTGGCAGGGTCGGAGTGGGCCACCCAGGTGCGGTGGGAGCGGTCGGGTTCGACCAGGTCGACGGCGCACCAGTCCGCCAGGTGGGGCACGATCAGATGCGTGAGGCTCCCGAGCGCGGCCCGGAAATCGAGTGACTCGCCGAGCACGTCCGAGGTGCGGGCGAGCAGCTCGAGCCGAAGCCGGGCGGCGTGCTCCGCCTCGTAGGCCTGGGCGCGGTCGACGGCGAGCGCGATCCGGCCGGCCACCAGGCCGACCAGGTCGATCTCGTCCTGGCCGAGCGGCCGCGGCGCCAGCCAGTCGGTCTGGAGCACGCCGACCGTGCGCGGCCCGACCCGCAGGGGCGCCGCGAGCAGCGTCCGGACGCCGCGGTGGAGCTGGAGCGGCCCCATCTCGGCCTCGGTGGGGTCGTGGACGACCACGGGCTTGCCCGCGGCCACCGGGCCCGCGATCGGGGCGTCGGCGGCCGCGATGCGGGCGCCGATCCCCGCCTCGGTGCCGGCCCCGCTCGCCGCGCGCACGGCCAGGTACTCGGCGTCGGACTCCATCAGCAGGACGGCGGCCGCATCGGACTCGAGCTCCTTGCGCAGGAGCGCCAGGATCTCCTCGAGCAGGTCGTCGAGGTCGACGTGCGAGAGCGCAGCGTCGGAGAGCCGCTGCAGGCGCTGGGCCGCGTCGGCCCGTTCCTGGGCCGCGCGCAGCAGGACGCTGTTGTCGACCGCGACCGCCGTCCGCCGGGCGAGCTCCTCGGCGACGGCGACGTCGTCGGCGCTGAACGGCGGCCGGTCGCCGCAGGAGAGGAGCAGCATCGCCCCGAGGGTGCGGCCGCGGGCGGCGAGCGGCAGGATGAGCGCCGACCGGGCGTCGATCTGGCGCACGGCCTCGATGTGGCGGGGGCCGCGCAGCCGCTCGCGCAGGACGTCGTCCGAGAGGTCGTCCAGGATCTCGGTGCGGCCCTCACGCAGGGCCGCGGTCATGTGCAGCGCCTCGGGGTCCGGCGGGAAGGCGCGGAGTCGCTCCGTGAGCGGCGCACGTGTGCGGTCGGCGTCGGCGACCGCCACCCGGCGCATGCCGGCCTCGTCGTCGAGCAGGTCGAACGCGCACACGTCGGCGAGCCACGAGGCCGCCAGCCGGGCGACGCCCTGCAGGCCGGCGTCGGCGTCGAGCGAGCGGGCCAGGAGCTCGCTCGCCTGCAGCAGCAGTTCGAGCCGCATCTGGGCGGGCGGGGCAGCGTCCGCGGGGGCGGCCTCGAGCGCGACGCTGACGCTGCCGGCGGGATTGCCGTCGGCGTCGGTCACGGGCGCGCTGACGACGTGCACGCGGATGTGCCTGCCGTCCTTGCGCACGGCGGCCACCTCGCCCTCCCACACGTCTCCGGCGCGCGCCCGCGATCCGAGAGCCGCCGCGGCCGTGCTGGCGCCGAGCTCCTCCGGCGTACGCCCGATCGCCTCCTCGGCGGTGTACCCGAACAGCTGCTCGGCGCGGCGGTTCCAGGCGGTCAGCGTGCCGTCGGGCGCGGTCGCGACGATCGCGGCGGGCGCCTCGTCGATCAGGTTGGAGCCCGCGATGCCCGCGTGTGCGGTCTCCGGGATGTTCACGCCCCGCCCCCGCGGCCGGCGGGGACGCACAGCTCGCCTCTGAGCGCCGATGACATGCGGCACCCTAATGCCGCTCCGAATCGGTGTCAATCGAGGTTATCGGGCCCCGGCGAGTGGGGTAACCTGCTCGTCGGTGGCGGCGATGGACGGCACAGTGAGCCTGCGCGTGCTGGGTGCGGCGCCGGCCGCTGCGGTGGCCGAGCCGGTGCTGCTTCTGCTGGGCGCGCGCGCCGGCCTCGACGTGGCCGCGCTCGACGAGCTCGTGATGGCGGTCGAGCTCGCGGTCCGCGGCGCGGGACGGCCCCTCCTGATCGAGGTGACGCCGGACGACGGCCGCCTGACGGTCGCCGTGCGGCCGCTCGAGCCGGATGGCCTGCGCGCGTACGGTCAGGCCCTGCGCCGGCTCGTCACGGACGTCGAGATCGACGGCGATGGGGCGGGGATCGTGATGCGTGCCGGCTGACCCGGCCGGGCGGCTGGCGGTGCTGGCGGCGGCCGGCGACGGCGCCGCGAAGGCGGAGCTCGTCAAGCAGATGAGCCCGCTGGTGGGGCGGTTGGCGGGCCGGATGGCGAACGCACGGGTGCCGCGGCAGGATCTGGAGCAGGCCGGGGCGGTAGGGGTGCTCGCCGCGGTCGACGGCTTCGACCCCGACCGGGGCGCGGCGTTCGCGCCCTACGCGATGCGCTACGCCCTCGGCGAGATGCGCGCGCTCGCGCGCGGGGCGGCCGCAGTGCACGTCTCGCGCACCGGCCGCGACCTGGCCGCCGCGGTCGAGGCGGCCGCCGCCGCCCTCACGGCCGAGTCCGGCGCGCCGCCCACCGTCGACGAGATCGCCGACCGGGCCGGGCTCGACGAGGAGCAGGTCGTCACCGGCCTGCGCGCCCGCCGCGGCCTGGCCCCGCCGGCCGGCGGCCAGGACGAGCTGCTCGAGGCCCACGGCGGCTGGGAGGACGCGATCGAGCAGGTAGAGCGCCGCCTCGACGTCGGCCGTCGGCTCGAGGAGCTCGACCCCCGCTCGCAGCGGATCGTGGCCATGCGCTTCGGCCTCGAGCTCTCCCAGACCGAGATCGCCGAGCGCCTCGGCATCTCCCAGATGCACGTCTCCCGCTTGCTCCGCGCGGCCCTCGAGCAGCTGTGGGGGGACGAGGGGTAGCCGGGGCCGCGTCGTCAGTACTGCGTCGTCGTGAGCGCGTCGACCTGGAACCCGGTGCCGGCGACGATCTGGAGCGTGTGCTGCCCGACGGTAGGGAAGGTGGCCCGGAACACCCGCTGGCGCTGGCCGCTCGTCGTGTTCTCGTCCACAGTGGTCGGGTTGACGCCGTCCACGGTGACCGTGGCCGAGGCGAGACCTGGGCCGGTCGGCGCGATCACGCTGACGCTCTTGCCCGTGAACGAGAACGTCATGGTCGCTCCAGCGGTTTTGGCGAGGTCGACGCCGCCGCCCCACGCCCGTTTCGATGAGACCGTCGCCCATCCTGCGCTCCATGTAATCGTCGGGCTTGACCCGTCGTAGATCTGGATCGGCGTGAGCAGCATGCCGGTGGAGTCGTCGTTGCCCTCCTGGTCGTCAGTCGCGACGAGGAGCTGGCCATGAGCGTTCGAGCTCGCGACGCCGTCCATGAGCACGCTACACAGCGGGCGGCAGTTGAACCCGTTGTACAGGTCATTGCCGAACGGGACGTTGGCGGTCGCCACCGCCTGCTTGCCGCCGAGGGTGCCCAGATCCTTGAACGTCGACCCGTCCCACAGAAACGCCCGCTCATGGCCGCTCGCGTTCTGGTATCCACCCACGAGCCGTCCGACGCCGTTCACCGCGTATGCCTCATCGGTGGTGCCGAGGGTCCACCCGCTGGGGTTCATGTAGAGGTCCCACAGGTCCGGGAGGCCGCCGACCACCGGCGTTGCCTGGTAGTACGTGGTCGCCTGGGCATTCGCCGCGCCCACCGTCGCCGCCAGCACACAGATCAGGAGCGCCCCAAACGCGGCACCGAGTCGCCGTCGACCTACGCTCATCCGTCCATTCCTCTCGCCCCGGGGTACTGCCTACCGTCAACGGTACGGATGCCGCCACCGGTGTCAAGCAGCGGGTGCGACGCCGCTTCTAGGCCGGCGAGGCGTCGACCCAGGCGGTACGGTCGGGCGGGCCGGGCGCGATCCGCGCTCGCGGCGATGCGCCGAGCTCGGCCCAGATCGAGCCGAAGGTGAGCCAGGGGTGGCCCGGCTCGGCGACGACGCAGAGCGGCGCGTCGCGGTCGGCGAGGGCGCGCTCGCAGTCGGCGCCGGTCGCGACGTCCGGCGCGGCGGCCTCGATGGCGGCGAGCCGGACGTGCGAGTCGTTCCGGCCCTCCGCGGGGACGGCCGGGTCGAGGTCGGTGCTTCGCAGCGGGTGGTTCGTGTGGCACAGGCGGCCGTCGCCGGGGTCCGATCGGACGGCTCCAGCGGCCGAGCACTCGTAGCCGGCCACCTCGGTCGGGTCGGCCACGGCGTAGTGCTGGCCGGAGGCGTGCTCCACCTGGTCGAGGAACCCGGCGGCGCCGGCCACGCTGCCCTGGGCGAGCGCGCCGCGCATGACGAACGCGACCGGCAGCCCGTCGCGGGAGTGGTTCAGCATCGAGAGCGTGTTCACGCACACACCGAGCCCGGCGGAGCTCACGCCGGTGAGCCCGATCATCCCGGCCGCCGTGAGGACCGTGCCGCCGTCCCCCTTGCCATCGTCGTAGCGCACGATGGCCTGGGCGCCGTCCATGACCTCGGGCAGGTCCATGTTCTGGGCGAGCACCGACGGCCGCCCCTCCGTCGGGCCGACGGCGATGAGCGTGCAGGCGTCGCGCGGCTCGGCCGGGGCGGTGAACCACCACTCCTCGTCCATCAGGTTCAGGGCGAAGATGCGGTCGAAGGCGACGTTCGATCCCTCGGCGATCCCGCGCACCTCGGCGAGCAGATCGGGCGTGTGGCGCTCGATGGCCGCGAGGAACCCGGTCGTCTCGACGAGGTCCGAGACGAGCGCTTGCGGCCGCCGTCCCAGCCGGGTGGCAGCGCGCGCGTCCCAGCGCTCGAGCAGGCCGTCGATCCGCTCCCGCAGCGCCTCGCCGTGGGCGCGCCCGCGCTCCCGCCCGCTGCCGCGGCACTCGACGATCTCGTGCGATGTGACCGCCATCGCCAACGATCGTAGCTTGGGTGGGCCGCGATCTCCGTCCGGGGCCGGTCGTCAGGCTCTCGGGATGCCCCGGCGGCGTAGATCGCCGTCGAGTCGCAGGTCACAGGTGAGTGACGAGGCGTGACAGAGGCGTCGCGGAACTGCAAATGACACATGCCAACGCCGTCAACCGCCCGTGAGCAGCAGGGTTAACCGCTCGTCCAGCCACCACGCCGGCCGCCGCCCGGGAGCCCGTCCTCAGTACCCCGACGCGTTCGCCTCGTACTCGACGTCGCACCCGCCCACCCTTACCAGCAGGTACCCGTTGAACGCGCCCCGATGGAGGCCGTACTCGGGCAGCCCGCCGATGCCTAGCGCGCTCGCGAGCGTCCCGAGTCGGCGCGCCGCCCGCGCGCCGCTCACGCCGCCGTGCTGATCCCACCACCCGCCCGCGTGGCACCCACGCTGCCCGAAGTACGTCGCGCCGTGGAAGCTGATCGTGTCCGGCAACACCCGCGGGTACGGCCAGGTGTCGCCGAGCTCGCTCACCGCGAACACCGCCCACGCGAAGACGGCCACGCAGCCAACGCCAACGCCGATGAGCCCACGATTCACGTCCACTCCATCCCCAGGTATAGACCTCCGCCCACTTCACCGCTACAACGAGAGCAGTGCGGTCGTCCCGTCTCATCACGCTGCTCGTCGTCCTCGCCGGCGCCACCGCCTGCGGGCAGGCGCAGGCGAACCACACGAACGCCGGCGCGCCGCCGGCCTCGACCCGGTCGAGCATGCCGGCGCCGAACGCCGAGCTCGCCGCCTCCGCGGCACGCACGTCGCATGCCAGGAGCGCGCGCATGGCGATGACGATGCGCATGACGGCGCCGCCGAACGGCGAGTCGATCGTCGCGCACGCGAGCGGGGTGGTCGGCTTCCGCAGCCGCGACGGCGAGCTCACGATGAGCATGACCATCCCCGGCGCCGGCGTGATCCGGATGCGCGAGGTGATGGTCTGGCCGGTCATCTACATGCACTCGCCGCTCTTCGCCGCCGGGCTGCATGGCAAGCAGTGGATGAAGCTCGACCTGGCCAAGATCGAGCGCGCCCACGGAGTCAACCTGAACGCGCTCACGAGCACCCAAAGCAGCGATCCGACCCAGATGCTGCAGACGCTCGAGAACGAGTCCGACTCGCTCCAGAACCTCGGCGTCGCGACGGTGCGGGGCGTGCAGACCGTGCACTACCACGCCGTCATCGACCTCGACAAGGCCGCCAGGAACGCGCCGGCCGCCATGCGCGCCGCCGTCCAGAAGTCGGACGCCCGGCTGGTCGCGATGCTCGGCACCCACCGCATGCCGATGGACGTCTGGATCGGGCATGACCATCTCGTCCGCCGCCTGGCGTATCACATGGCGCTCCCGATCGCCTCGACCGGCGACACCATGTCGATGGACGTCAAGCTCGACATGTTCGACTTCGGCGTCCCCGTCCACGTGACGGCGCCTCCGGCAGGTCAGGTGGCAGTGCTGCCCGCTGCGGCCATGGCTGCGACCCAGTAGTAGTGTCCACCCGCGTGAGCGGGATCGCGCACTGGGACGATGTTGAGGGCGTCCACGCCGAGGCCGGCCATCTCGACGCCGTCTGGCGCGACCTCGGCACGGCGGCGGGCACGTTCACGGTCGGGCTGCAGCGGATCACCATCGCGCCCGGGAAGTGGTCGACGCCCGCGCACATCGAGCACGCCGAGGAGGAGATCTTCTGGGTGCTCGGCGGCAGCGGCCTCTCCTGGCAGGACGAGGGCGACGGCCCGGCCACGTACGAGGTCGGCGCCGGCGACTGCCTCGTCCACCTGGCCCGGTGGGAGGCCCACACGCTGCAGGCCGGCCCCGACGGCCTCGACGTGCTCGCCTTCGGGCAGCGCGTGCGCGGTGGCGGCGCCTACCTGCCCAGGGCCGGCCTCTCGTGGCACGGACCGAGCTGGGTGCGCTCCGGCGGCGAGCCGTCGCCCTGGGAGGGCGAGGCCCGCGCCGGCGCCCCCGAGGTCGTCGACCCCACGCCGCGCCCCGGCAGGATCGTGCACGTCGACGCCGTCGAAGGGCAGCGCCGCGACGGCGCGACCGTCTGCCGCGAGCGGCGCAACCTCGGCCGGGCGGCCGGCTCGGCCACGACCGGCCTCCAGCATGTCGTCACCGACCCCGGCAAGCTGTCCTCGCCGCCGCACTGCCACTCGGCCGAGGAGGAGATCTTCGTCGTCCTCGCCGGCGAGGGGACGCTGATCCTGGGCGACGACGAGCACCCCGTCCGCCCGGGGACGGTCGTCTCCCGCGAGGCAGGCACGGGCGTCGCCCACGCCTTCCGGGGCGGGCCGGAGGGGCTGACCTTCCTCGCCTACGGCACCCGCGAGCCGAACGACATCTGCTACTACCCGCGCTCCGGCAAGGTGTTCCTGAGCGGCGTCGACGTCGTCGGCCGCATCGAGCAGGTCGACTTCTGGGACGGCGAGGACTGAGCGAGCCCCTCGAGGTCCGCTCGATCGAACGGCCGGCCGCCGGCGAGCCCGCCGGGATGCTCGTGCTCACCCACGGCCGCGGCGCCGACGAACACGACCTGCTCCCGCTCGCGGACATCCTCGACCCCGGCCGCCGCCTCGTCGCAGTGCTCCCGCGCGGGCCGCTGCGGCTGCCGCCCGGCGGCGCCCACTGGTATGCCGTGCACGAGATCGGCAGCCCCGACCCGGCCACGTTCCTGCCCACCTTCGCCGCGTTCAGCGGCTGGCTCGACGCGACTGCCGAGGCGCACGGCGTCACGCCCGACCGGACGGTGCTCGCGGGGTTCTCGCAGGGCGCGGTCATGTCCTACGCGCTCGGCCTGGCGGCGTCGCGGCCGCGGCCGGCGGGCATCCTCGCCCTCTCCGGATTCGTCCCCACCGTCCCCGGCTTCGAGCTCGGACTGGAGCAGCGGGCCGGCCTCCCGGTCGCGATCGGCCACGGCACCCACGACCCCGTGATCGGCGTCGAGTGGGGGCGGCGGGCGCGGGCGCTGCTCGAGGGCGCCGGCGCCGACGTCCGCTACCGCGAGTCGCCGATGGCACACAGCATCGACCCCGCGTATCTCTCCGAGCTCGTGGGCTGGCTCGAGGACGTGCTCGCTGGCCGCTGATACCCTTGTCCGGGCAACTACTGCCGCAGGGGGAGCGATGCAGGAGAGCTCGGCCGCCGATACCGTGCTTCTGACCCGGAGCGAGCTGGCCTCGTGGCGGGGGTTCCTGCGGGTGCACGCGGCCCTCGAGCGGGAGCTCGACGCCGAGCTGATCGCCGCCCACGGTCTCCCGCTCAGCTCCTACGAGGTGCTCCTGACGGTGGCCGACGCGCCGGATGAGCGGATGCGGATGTCCGAGATCGCCGATTCCGTGCTGCTCTCGCGCAGCGGCGTCACCCGCCTCGTCGACCGGCTGGAGCGCGACGGCCTGGTCGAGCGCGTGCCGTGCGAGGACGACGCCCGCGGCCAGTACGCGGTGCTGACCGCGCGCGGCCGGATCGCCTTCGACGCCGCCCGCGCCACCCACCTGGCGGGTGTCCGCCGGCGCTTCCTGGAGCAGTTCGACGCCGACGAGCTGGCCGGGCTGGCCGCCTACTGGGAGCGGCTCGTGCCCGGGGTGACCTCCTAGGGGTCCGCGTTTGAGCAAGCGCCTCGACGCCTACCGGCGCAAGCGCGACCCGGCCCGCACGCCGGAGCCGTTCACCGGCGCGGGCGGCGGCGACGACCCGATCTTCGTCGTCCAGCGCCACGACGCCCGGCGGCTGCACTTCGACTTCCGCCTCGAGCGCGACGGCGCGCTCGCCAGCTGGGCCGTCCCCAAGGGCATCCCGTTGCGCAAGGGTCAGCGCCATCTGGCCGTCCACGTCGAGGATCACCCGCTCGACTACGCGACCTTCGAGGGCGAGATCCCGAAGGGCGAGTACGGCGGCGGGACGGTCGAGATCTGGGACCGCGGCCACTACGAGACGGTGGAGGAGAAGCGCGACGGCGGCCTGACGGTGCGCCTGCGCGGCGAGCGCCTGAACGGCCTGTGGACGCTCATCCCGGCCCGGATGGACGGTGACGAGAAGAACTGGCTGATCGTGCGCAAGGACGAGGGCGACCTCGCGGGCGATCCCGCCGAGCTGCGGCCGATGCTGGCGGTCGCCGCGACCGACCTCCCCACCCACGGCGACTGGCTGTACGAGGTGAAGTGGGACGGCTACCGGGTGATCGCCGCGATCGAGGGCGGCGAGGCGACCCTGCGCAGCCGCAACGGCAACGACCTGACGGCCCGCTTCGCCCAGGTGGCCAGGGCGTTGCCCGGCGCCCTGCGCAGCGCCGACTGCGTGCTCGACGGCGAGGTGTGCGCGCTCGACGAGGCAGGCCGGCCGCGCTTCTCGCTGCTCCAGCACGGCGGCGGGGCGCTCGCGATGTACGCGTTCGACCTGCTCATGCTCGACGGCCGCGACGTCACCGGCCTGACCCTCGCCGAGCGCAAGCAGCTGCTCGCCGACACGCTGATTGCGGGCGAGACGATCCGGCTCTCGGTCGCGTTCGACGACGGGCCGGCGCTGTTCGCGCAGGCCAAGGCGCATGGGCTCGAGGGCGTCATCGCCAAGCGGCCGTCCAGCCGCTACCTGCCCGGGCGGCGCAGCGAGGCGTGGGTGAAGGTGAAGCCGCAGCAGCGCCAGGAGCTCGCGATCGCCGGCTACACGCGCGGGCAGGGGCGCCGCGACAACGCCTTCGGCGCGCTCGTGCTGGCCGTCGAGCGCGGCTCGGAGCTCGTGTGGGCGGGCAACTGCGGCACGGGCTTCGATGACGCCGAGCTCGACATGCTGATGGAGAAGCTCGCGCCGCTGCGGCGCAAGACGACGCCGCTCGCCGTCGAGCCGAAGATGCCGCGCGTGCGCTCCGGCGACGTCACCTGGGTCGAGCCGAAGCTCGTCTGCGAGGTGGAGTTCCTGGAGTGGACGCGGGACGGGAGGCTGCGGGCGCCGTCGTACAAGGGCCTGCGGGACGACAAGGAGGTGAAGGACGTGCATCGCGAGCACCCCCGCAAGGAGCGGGCGGGATCGCCCGGGCGGCCGCTCGAGCTCTCGAACCTGGACAAGGTGTTCTGGCCGGACGAGGGGATCACGAAGGGCGACCTGATCGACTACTACCGGGCCGTCGCCGACGTGGCGGTGCCGCACCTGGAGGGGCGGCCGTTCACGATGAAGCGCTACCCGGACGGGATCGCGGCCAAGCCGTTCTTCCAGAAGAACGCGCCGTCCCACATGCCCGACTGGATCCCGACGGCGGAGTTCCCGGCCACGTCGCGCGAGACGCGGGAGAAGCGCATGATCCGCTACCCGCTCGTGAACGAGGAGTCGGCGCTCCTGTGGATGGCGAACATGGGCTGTATCGACCTGAACGCCTGGTGTTCGCGCATCGACCGGCCCGACCGGCCGGACTTCGCCCTGTTCGACCTCGACCCGACGCCCGAGGCCGGCTTCGCCGCGGCCGCCGAGGTGGCCCTGCTGATCCGCGACGCGCTCGCGGCCGTCGATCTGCGCGGCTACCCGAAGACGAGCGGCTCGGACGGCGTCCATGTGCTCGTGCCGCTCGCCCGCCGCTACGGCTACGACCAGACCCGCGCGGTCGTGCTCGCCATCTCGCGCGCGCTCGCCTCGATGCGGCCCGACCTGGTCACCACGGAGTGGTCGAAGGCGAAGCGCCGCGGCGTGCTGATCGACGCGAACCAGAACGGCGAGGGCAAGACGATCGCGTCGG
>Ga0075434_100000591_pt1 | contig 28020 bp, 21 predicted proteins | sample RhiMethybrSRZTD3_FD_75298 | JGI IMG/M metagenome (GOLD analysis project Ga0075434, IMG submission 75298) | Populus rhizosphere microbial communities from Tennessee, USA - Rhizosphere MetaG P. TD hybrid SRZTD3 | ecosystem: Host-associated > Plants > Roots > Rhizosphere > Soil | place: USA... | reverse complement strand
CGAGCCGCCCGACATCGACGTCGATTTCGAGCACGAGCGGCGCGAGGAGGTGATCCAGTACCTCTATGCCAAGTACGGGCGCCAGCGCGCCGCGCTCACCGCCACGGTGATCTGCTACCGGCCGAAGAGCGCCGTGCGCGACGTCGGCAAGGCGCTCGGCTTCGACGCGTCCCAGGTCGACCGCCTCGCGCACGGCATGCAGTGGTGGGACGGCCATGAGTCCGACGACTCGCGCATCCGCGACGCCGGCTTCGACACGGCAAGCCCGCCCGTCGCGCGTTTGCTCGCGCTCACGCGCGAGCTGGTCGGGTTCCCGCGGCACCTGTCGCAGCACACCGGCGGCTTCGTGATCTCGCGCGGCCCGCTCGAAGAGCTCGTGCCCGTCGAGAACGCGGCGATGCCCGAGCGCACGGTCATCCAGTGGGACAAGGACGACCTCGACGAGCTCGGGCTGCTCAAGGTGGACGTGCTGGGGCTCGGGATGCTGACCGCGATCCGCCGCGCGCTCGCGCTCGTCTCGTCGCGCCGCGGCCGCGAGCTGCGGATCGCCGACGTCCCGGCCGAGGATCCGGAGGTGTACGGGATGATCTGCCGCGCCGACACGGTGGGCGTGTTCCAGATCGAGTCGCGCGCGCAGATGGCGATGCTGCCGCGGCTCAGGCCCAAGTGTTACTACGACCTCGTCATCGAGGTCGCGATCGTCCGGCCGGGGCCGATCCAGGGCCAGATGGTGCACCCGTACCTCCGGCGCCGGAACAAGGAGGAGAAAGTCGACTACCCGGGCCCGGAAGTGGAGCACGTGCTGAAGCGCACCCTCGGCGTGCCGATCTTCCAGGAGCAGGTGATGCAGCTTGCGGTGGAGGCGGCGGGCTTCACGCCGGGCGAGGCGGACCGGCTGCGGCGCGCGATGGCGGCCTGGAAGCGACGCGGCGGCCTCGAGCCGTTCGAGGAGAAGCTCAAGGCCGGCCTGCGGTTGAAGGGCTACAGCACGGAGTTCGCCGACCGGATCTTCCAGCAGATCCTCGGCTTCGGCGAGTACGGCTTCCCGGAGTCGCACGCGGCGAGCTTTGCGCTCCTAGTCTATGTCTCCGCCTGGCTGAAGCACCACGAGCCGGCCGCGTTCTGCTGTGCGCTCCTCAACAGCCAGCCGATGGGCTTCTATGCGCCGGCCCAGCTCGTGCGCGACGCGCGCACCCACGGCGTCGCGGTGCTGCCCGCGGACGTCAATGCGAGCGCCGTCGAGTCGACGCTCGAGGATCCCGGAGACGGGACCGTCGCGCTCCGCCTCGGCCTCGATCGCGTGGGAAGCCTGCCCCGCGAGGCGGCAGAGCGGATCGTGTCGGCACGCTCCGACGGACGGTTCGGCCGGGTGGGGGAGCTCGCGCGCCGCGCGGCCCTCGGCCGGCGCGAGCTGTCGGCGCTCGCAGCGGCCGGCGCGCTCGCGGGCCTCGCCGGCCACCGCCACCGCGCCGCCTGGGCCGTGCTGGGCGTCGAGCCGGCGCTGCCGCTCGTGCCGGTTGCGGAGCGGGACGAAGGTGTCCCGCTCCTTGCCGCGCCGACCGAAGGGGAGGACATCGTCGCGGACTATCGCGCGCTCGGGTTCACGCTGGCGCGGCACCCGCTCGCGCTTCTCCGGGCGCTCCTCGAAGGCGATGGCTGGCTGACGGCTGTGGAGGTGGCGGCGCTCCCGGATGGTGCCCCGGTGCGGACCGGCGGCATCGTCGTCACGCGCCAGCGGCCGGGCAGCGCCGGGGGCGTCATCTTCGTGACGCTGGAGGATGAGACGGGCTACGTGAACCTCGTGGTATGGAGCCGGATCGCGGACGCACACCGCAAAGCGATGCTGGGCGCACGCCTCCTGGGGGTGCGGGGGCACCTGCAGCGGGAGGGGGACGTTCGCCACGTCGTGGTCGATGCCCTGGAGGACCGCTCGGCGCTCCTCGGCAGCCTCAATACCAAGGCAAGGAGCTTTCGCTAGCGCCGGCGCGTCGGAACGGACCGCGGCTTCTTGACCGGGCCGGCGCCCGACTCATCGACGTCATAGTCGTCGAAGTCCGACAGGAGACCCGCGGTGCGCTTGTCTTCGCGGATCCGCTCGAGCTTGCGCCACGCGGGCTCGTTCCCGGCGTTGCGTGCGCCGCGACGCTTGCGGGTGTCGAAATCCCGCATGAGCTGGTCGACGTCGAGGTCTTCCGCCGCTTCCTCGAGCTCGTCGGGCTCTTCGTCCTCGAATTCTTCCTTGGGCTTCTCGCTCATGCGACCAGTCCAGGGTCACTGCGGGCCGACTTATAAGGCGCGCAGGCTCCGTCCGCAAGGGGTCTCAGCGCACCAATTGGTTCAGCTGGAAAATCGGCAGCAGAAGCGCGATGACGATCACGAAAACGAAACCGCCCATGAGCAGGATCATCACCGGACCCAGGATGCCGACTGCGGTATTGACCACGCCGTCGAGCTCGCGTTCCTGGTTGTCGGCAGCGCGCTCGAGCATCTCCTCGAGCTCGCCGCTCGTCTCGCCGCTCGCGACGAGGTGCACGAGCATCGGCGGGAACAGCTTGCTCGCTCCCAGGGAACGCGCGATCGGCGCGCCCTCGCGCACGCGCACGGCCGCGTCCTGGACCGCGCGCCGCATCTTCGTGTTGGTGACGACCTCGGCCGCGATGCGGAGGGCCTCGAGAACGGGGACCGCGCTCGCGGCGAGGATCGACAGCGTCCGGGCGAAGCGGGCGGCATTGTTGCCGCGCGTGATGCGCCCGACGAGCGGCAGCCGCAGCTTGAAGGCGTCGTAGCGCATCCGCGCGGCCTCGTCGCGCAGCCAGCGTCGGAAGCCCCAGGCCGAGCCGACGATCACGATGAGGAGCAGCCACCACCAGGCGCGCAGGAAATCGGACGCGGCGATCAGCATGCGCGTCAGGATGGGCAGGGGACGGTCGCCGGCCTCGAAGACCCGGACCACTTCGGGCACGACGTAGCCGAGCAGCAGCCCGACAATGCCCAGGCAGACCACGGTCAGGAGCACCGGGTAGATCATGGCGTTCCGGATCTTCTGCTGGAGCACCTGGCGGTTCTCGGTGTAGTCCGCCATGCGCTCGAGCACGGCATCGAGATGCCCCGACTGTTCGCCGGCCGACACGGTTGCGCGGTAGATCTCCGGGAATACGGTCGGGAAGGCCGCGAGGCCCTCGGCGAGCGTGCGGCCTTCCATGACGCGAGCGCGCACGCCCGCGATGACGCCCCGAACCCGCGCTTTCTCGCTCTGCTGCGAGACGGCGAGCAGCGCCTCTTCGAGCGGGATTCCGGAGCGCACCAGCGTCGCCAGCTGTCGCGTGAGCAGCGCGAGGTCGCCCGCGCCGATACGGTTGCCGAACGAGAACGAAAACGCCTTGGGCGCCGGCGCGTCGCTGACCTCGGTAACCGTGACCGGGAGCAGCGCCTGCTCGCGCAGCAGCTGCCGGACCTGGCGCGCGCTGTCGCCGTCGAGGATGCCGCGCTGCTCCCGCCCGGAAGCGTCGAGCGCGGTGTATTCGTAGGCGGCCATCACTCCTCGCGGGCGACGCGGAACAGCTCCTCGAGGGAGGTGGCGCCCGAGAGCACCTTGGCGCGGCCGTCGTCGCGGATTCCCGGCGTGACCTGCCGCGCGTCACGCTCGAGCTCGTGCTCGCCGGCGCCGTCGTGGATCATGACCCGCATCCGGTCGTTGATGATCACGAGCTCGTAGATGCCGGTGCGTCCGCGATACCCGCTGCCCGAGTCGGCGCCGGGGCGGTAGATCGTTGCGCGTCCGGCATCCGCCTGCGTCAGGCCCAGGAGCTTCGACTCGTACTCGCCGGCCGGGTAGCCGATGCGAGTGTCCGGGTTGAGGACACGGACCAGGCGCTGGGCGACGACGCCGAGGAGTGTCGAGGCCAGCAGGAAGGGCTCGACGCCCATGTCGCGCAGGCGCGTGACCGCGCCGACCGCGGTGTTCGTGTGCAGTGTCGAGAGCACGAGGTGGCCCGTGAGCGAGGCCTGGACCGCGATCTGCGCGGTCTCCGTGTCGCGGATCTCGCCCACCATCACGACGTCCGGGTCCTGTCGGAGGATCGCGCGCAGTCCGCGCGCGAACGTCATCTCCACCTTGGTGTTGACCTGGGTCTGCCCGATGCCGTCGATGTAGTACTCGATCGGGTCCTCGACGGTCATGATGTTGCGCGTGCGGTCGTTGATCCGCTCGAGCGCGGCGTAGAGCGTCGTCGTCTTGCCGGAGCCCGTCGGCCCGGTGACGAGGATGATGCCGTGCGGCTTGTGGATGAGGTCGTCCACCATGCCCTGGACACGCGGCTCCATGCCGAGCGAGGCGAGGTCAAGCCGGCCCGCCTGCTTGTCGAGCAGTCGAAGCACGACGCGCTCGCCATGCCCCGACGGAATCGTCGAGACGCGGACGTCGACCGCGCGGCCCGCGATGCGAAGGCTGATGCGGCCGTCCTGCGGCAGGCGCTTCTCGGCGATGTCGAGGCGCGACATGACCTTGACGCGCGAGATGAGGAGCGGCGCCACCTGGCGCTTGGTCTGCAGCACTTCGCGCAGCACGCCGTCGACGCGAAACCGGATCACGAGCCGGTTCTCGTACGGCTCGATGTGGATGTCGGAAGCGTTCTCCTTGATCGCCTGCGAAAGCACGGCGTTGATCAGGCGGATGACGGGCGCGTCATCCTCGCTCTCCATCAGGTCGGAAGGCTCCGGCAGCCCCTCGGCGAGCCCGGCGAGGTCCGTCTCGCCCTCCATGCCTTCGACGATCTGGCCGGCCTCGCCGCTGCCGCCCTCGTAGGCCTTGCGCAGCAGCTCGTCGAACGCGCTCTCGGCCACCCGCTCGATGACGAGCGGAATCCCGAGGAAGCGTCGGAGCTCGGCGACGGCGGTGGGCGAGGCGCCCTCGCGGTAAACGACCTGAGCCTTGCCGTCGGCGACGCCGCGAACGAGCACGCCGTGGCGCTTCGCGAACGCGAATGGCAGTCGGCCGACGGGCGCGATCGGTTTCGGCGTGCCCGCGATCATCGAGCGGGCCCGGTCACTGGGGCGGCGACTCCTCGGGAGGCGGCGGCTTCGGCGGCGTCTCCTGCGCAGGAGGTGGCGTCGGCGCTTCCGTCCCCGGCGGGGCCGACGGCCGCGGCTCCGCATTGACCGGCGAGAAAGACTCCAGCGACGACGGCGGCGGCGGCAGCTGAGTTGGCTGCGTCGGCCCGACAACGGGTGGCAGCGTCGGCTGCTGGGCGCCCGGGATCATCCGCACCTTGCCGTCGTTCCGCCCGAGCTGGAGGTCGCGCAAGTAGTTGTACTTAGAATTGGTCTCGATCGCCGCCTGTTCCGCAGTCCGCAGTACGCGCGGGCGGATGAACACCATGAGGTTCGTCTTGGTCTTCTGTGTGTTGCGCACACGGAACAGCGCGCCGATGACGGGAATCTTGCCGAGCACGGGCACGCGGCTCTCGCTTTCGGTCAGGCGGTCCTCGATCAGGCCGCCGAGGACCAGCATTCCGCCGTCGTCCACCAGCACGCGTGTCGAGATCGTGCGCTTGTTGGTGACGAGGTCGGTGCTCGAGACCTGGGCTGCGGCGGCGGCGATGCCCGAGGCCTCTTGCTCGATCTTGAGAAGGATCGTGTTCTCATCGGTGATCTGCGGCGTGATCTTCAGGATGTTGCCGACTTCCTTGCGTTCGATTGTCTGGAACGGATTGACCGCGCCGCCGGCGCCACCGGTGTTCGTGAACTGCCCCGTCAGGAACGGGACTTCCTGCGCGACCTTGATCTGCGCCTCCTCGTTGTCGAGCGTGATGACCGAGGGCATCGACACGACGTTGGTGTCGCCGTTCGAGGCGAGCGCGCGCAGGATCGCCGCGAAGTTCGTGCCGGAGTCCTGGTTGCGGCCGCCGCCGATCGTGAGGCCGCCCGGCGCGGTCGTGACCGAGGAGGGATCCTGAATGCCGCGCGCGATGTCGGCGATGCTCGTGCCCGCGATCGGCTGGTTGAAGAGGCCGACCAGGAAATTGTCGCCCGAGCCGTCGACGATCCAGTTCACGCCGAGGTCGCGCGAGGCATCGTTCGACACCTCGACCAGCATGGCCTCGATGATGACCTGGGCGCGGCGCACATCGAGGCGGTCGACTACCGACATCAGCGAGCGCATGGTCTTCGGGGGCGCCGTGATCACGAGGGCGTTGGTTTCGGGCTCCGCCCAGATCGTCACCGACTTGTCGGCCCCGCCGGGGGTTGCGGCGGCCTGCGCGGCGGCCGCTCCGCCGGCGGCGGCGACGGCGGCGCCCGTCTGCTCCTTCAGCTTGGCGGCGAGCTTCTCGGCATCCGCGTAGCGGAGGTAGCGAACCTGGGTGTCGCCGCCGGCCTCGAGCGGCGTATCAAGGTGCGCGACCAGCGTGCGGAAGCGGAGTCGTGCGGATTCCTCGCCGCTCAGCAGCACGCTGTTGGTGCGTTCGTCGGCGACCACCTTCGCTCCGCCCCCTGCGTCGGCGCCCTGTGCGGCGGCGAGCGAATTGATCACGCGCACGATCTCGTTGGCGGATGCGTGCTCGAGGCGGATCACCTCGATGTCGCCGTCCCCGCTGCGGTCGATGCGCTGGACGATCCGCATGATGCGATTCACGTTCGAGGCGCGGTCCGAGATGATGAGCATGTTGGTGCTGGGGTAGGCGGCGAGGTGCGCCGACTGCGGCATCATTGGCCTCAGCATCGGCACGAGCTGCCCGGCCGAGATGTTCCGCACCTGCATCACCTGGGTCACGATCTCGTCGGACGTCGAGCTGACGCGGTCGGGCAGGTCGTTCGACGGCACCTGGCGTGCCGTCGCGTCCGGAAGGATCTTGATGACGTTGCCCTGCGGGACCGCGATGAAGCCGTGCACCTGCAGTATCGCGAGGAAGGCCTCGTAGAAGGCGGCCGGGTTCATGGGCGTCGTCGACAGCATCGTCACCTGGGCGCGCACGCGCGGGTCGACGATGAATGTCTTGCCCGTGACCTGGCTGACGGCCTCAATGACCTGTCCGAGGTCGGCGTCCTTGTAGTTGGGAGTGATCTGCGCGCCCTGCTGCGCGCCGGCGGCCAGCGGCAGCGTCAGGCAGAGCAGGGCGGCCAGCCGGATGAATCGGGTCATGGCGTCATTCCTTGGGTGCCGGCCCTTCACTCGGTTGCCTCGTCCACTTCTTCTTCAGGCTCGTCCGGCTGTTGCGCCGGCTGCGCGGCCTGCTGCATTTCCTGCACCACGGCCGTGGGGTCGATCGTCAGCTGCTGCTGCTGGCCGCCACGGTCGACGGTGAGCGTCACCGCCCCGCCCTGGCCGATGCCGCGCAGGGTCTCGAGGCCGCGGTTGGGATCATCGAGCGCCGCGCCGTTCACGGCGAGCACGAGGTCGCCCGGCTGCAGGCCGAGCTGCGCGAACTGCGCGCGGTTGCGGCCTGGATAGACGCGATAGCCGCGCAGCGAGCCGCCGGCGAAGACCGGCTGCGGCCGGAGGAGTTCGCCGCCCGCGGCGGGATTCTGCGCCAGGATCTGCCGCACGTTGTCGGCGAGCGAACCGTCGCTTGCCGGAGCCGCGGGGTTCCGCGACGCGACGCGGGGCGTGAAGCCCGGGCCGGCGCCTGCAAGGCGCGGCAGGAGCAGCGACTCGCGCGAGCCATTACGGTCGAGGATGACGCGATCGGGGTAGACCGCGAACAGCTTCGAGCCGCCCGGCAGCGAGGCGCCGGTCGCGTAGACGCGTGCGGACTGGCCGTTCGCGCCGATGATGGCCCAGCCATTTTCCGGCTCGCGTCCCGCGAGCGTGCCGGTCAGTGTCAGGTTCGCCGCAGTTGCCGGCGCGTCGGACGGATCGCCGGACGCGGCCGCAACGCCGAAGAGATGGGCGTTCACGATCGCATTGAGGTCGACCGCCGGCGCTGCGGCGGCGACGACGGGCGCCTGAGTTGCGGAATCCTCCGAGGAGCCGAGCACCCGCCAGAGGAGGGCGGCAAGCTGGGCCGCGATGACGAGGACGAAGATGAAGCTGACGAGCGTGGGCGCGGCGCCGGCCACGCCCGAGGCCGCACCGCCCGCCGGGCGGCGCCATGGCGCGACGATACGGTCGACTAGCTGCATCCGGTGATGGGTCCGACAGCCCGGGAAACCGCGCCATGATACGGGTTGGCGGCGCGGCCCCACAAGGAATAAGCCGCCGGAAACCGAAGGAACTGCGGGCACTTGTGCGACACTTCTCAAACCGGGATCGCTCCAGTGTCGCCGATTGGCGAATGACGGACCCGTCACTTGTGCGACCCGGGGTCGGCCCCTATAAATGAGCCGAAGGCGAAGGAAGGACGGAAAGCGGTGGCGACGGACAAGGATCGGGAGCCTGGGCAAGGCGGCCTCGACCTCGTGGTCGAGGAGGCCCAGCCCAAGCTGCGCAAGCCGCCGCTGTACCAGGTGGTGCTGTTGAATGACGATTACACGCCGATGGAGTTCGTGGTCGACGTGCTGGAGAGGATATTCAGCTTCGACCGGATGCGCGCGACGCGCGTGATGCTCGAGGTCCACACGAAGGGCAAGGGCGTCTGCGGTGTCTTCACCTTCGAGATCGCGGAGACGAAGGTGGCGCAGGTGATGACGTACGCGCGGCAGCACCAGCACCCGCTGCTGTGCACGATGGAGGAGACCTGATTGCTCTCGAGTGAGCTCGAATACTGCCTGAACGAGGCCTACCAGAAGGCCCGCGACGCGCGCCACGAGTACATGACCGTGGAGCACCTGCTCCTGTCCATTCTCGACGCACCGCGAGTGCGCGAAATCCTGAAGGCCTGCGGCGCCGACATCGAGCGCCTCCAGCGCGAGCTCCAGAAATTCATCGACGAAACGACGCCTGCGCTCGCGGCGGAGGACGACCGCGAGGTGCAGCCGACGCTCGGCTTCCAGCGAGTCTTGCAACGCGCCGTCTTCAACGTGCAGTCGAGCGGCAAGAAGGAAGTGACGGTTGCTAACGTGCTGGTCGCGATCTTCAGCGAGAAGCAGTCGCACGCGGCGTACCTGCTGTCACTGCAGGACGTTACCCGCCTCGACATCGTGAACTTCATCTCGCACGGACTGCCTTCGTCCAGCGAAGGCCGCGAAGCGGCGCGCGAGGAGAACTCGGCAGGCGAGCGCGAGGGCGCCGAAGAACCTGCGGGCGGCGCGCTCGAGAAATACGCGGTCAACCTGAACGCCCAGGCCCTGGCCGGGCGTGTGGACCCGCTGATCGGCCGCCAGCTCGAGGTCCAGCGGACCATCGAGATCCTGTGCCGGCGCCGCAAGAACAATCCGCTCTACGTGGGCGAGGCGGGTGTCGGCAAGACCGCGATCGCCGAGGGACTCGCGCGGCTCGTCGTGGAAAAGAAGGTTCCCGACGTCCTCGCCGACTGCACGATCTACGCGCTCGACATGGGCGCCCTGATCGCGGGCACGAAGTACCGCGGCGACTTCGAGAAGCGGCTGAAGGGCGTCGTCAGCGAGCTCAAGAAGAGGCCCGGCGCAATTCTCTTCATCGACGAGATCCATACGGTCATCGGCGCGGGCGCCGCCTCGGGCGGCGTCATGGATGCGTCGAACCTGATCAAGCCCGTGCTGGCGAGCGGCGAGCTGCGCTGCATCGGCTCGACGACTTACCAGGAGTACCGCGGCATCTTCGAGAAGGACCACGCGCTCGCGCGGCGCTTCCAGAAGATCGATGTGGTGGAGCCATCGGTCGCCGAGACCATCGAGATCCTGCGTGGCCTCAAGTCCCGATTCGAGGAGCACCACGGCATTTCCTACGCCGATGACGCCCTGGTCGCTGCGGCGGAGCTCGCCGAGCGCCACATCAACGATCGCCACCTGCCGGACAAGGCGATCGACGTCGTCGACGAGGCGGGCGCGTCGCTTCGGCTCAAGCCCGAGGCCGAGCGCGAGAAGACGGTGACCGTGGCCCACGTCGAGGCGGTCGTCGCGCGTATCGCGCGGATCCCGGCGAAGAACGTCTCCACCTCTGATCGGGAGGTGCTCGCGAACCTGCAGCGCAACCTCAAGCTCGTGATCTTCGGCCAGGACGCGGCGATCGACGCGCTCGCGGCGGCGATCAAGATGTCGCGCGCGGGCCTTGGCGACGAGCGGCACCCGGTCGGCAGCTTCCTGTTTGCGGGGCCGACCGGCGTCGGCAAGACCGAGGTCACGCGCCAGCTCGCGATCGCGCTCGGCGTCGAGTTCCTGCGCTTCGACATGTCGGAATACCAGGAGCGCCACACGGTGTCGCGGCTCATCGGCGCGCCGCCGGGCTATGTCGGCTTCGACCAGGGTGGGCTGCTGACCGAGGCGGTCGCAAAGCATCCGCACTGCGTGCTGCTGCTCGACGAGATCGAGAAGGCGCATCCCGAAGTCTACAACCTGCTGCTGCAGGTGATGGACCACGGCACGCTGACGGACAACAACGGTCGCAAGGCGGATTTCCGGCACGTCATCATCGTGATGACGACGAACGCGGGCGCGGCCGAGATGAGCCGCAGCAGCATCGGATTCACGCAGCAGGACCACGCGACCGACGGCATGGAGGCGGTTCGAAAGATCTTTTCGCCCGAGTTCAGGAACCGCCTCGACGCGATCATCCAGTTCGCGCCGCTCGATCCGGTTACCATCGAACGCGTGGTGGACAAGCTCGTGATCGAGGTCGAGGCTCAGCTCGAGCAGAAGGGCGTCGCGCTCATGGTGGACGACGATGCCCGGCGCTGGATTGCGGCGCGGGGCTACGACCCGAAGATGGGAGCGCGGCCGATGGCACGGGTGCTCCAGGACCACGTCAAGCGGCCGTTGGCCGAGGAATTGCTGTTCGGCCGGCTCGCCAACGGCGGCAGCGTGCGCGTCACTCTCGCGCCCGGCGGTGAAGAGCTCGTGCTCGATATCCGGCCCGCGAAGGCGCCGGAACTTCTCGGACAGGACTGACGCGTTCCTATCGAGCTCTGTAGATGATCCGGCCTTTCGTGAGGTCGTAGGGCGTCAGCTCGACGGTAACCGTGTCGCCCGTGAGGATCCGGATGTAGTGCTTGCGCATCTTTCCGGAGATGTGGGCAGTCACGACGTGATCGTTCTGCAGGCGCACGCGAAACGTGGTGTTCGGCAGGGTCTCGACGACCTCGCCTTCCATCTGGATTGCCTCTTCTTTCGCCATACGCCCCGGTGCTGTCGCGGAAACCGCGCGGATTGTGCCGTACGCGGCACGGAGGCGCAATTACGAGTATCTTTCCCGCCACACCGGGGCCCGGGTGTCAATCAACGCGCCGAGCTTCGACTCGAATTCCCAGCGCGGGATATTGCGGCTGCCGAGGCTCGCGAGATGGGGGCTCGGCATCTGGCAGTCAATCAGCGGCACCTGCCGCGCGAGGCACTCCGTGACGAGGCGAGCGAGCGCGACCTTTGACGCGTCTGACTCACGCGTGAACATCGATTCCCCGAAAAAGACACGGCCGAGTCCTACACCGTAAAGTCCGCCGATGAGGCGGCCCTCCTGCCAGGTCTCGAAGGAATGCGCGAGGCCGCGGCGGTGCAGGAGCACGTAGGCCTCGTGCATCTCGCGCGTGATCCAGGTGCCCGGCATGCCGCGCCTGGGCCCCGCACAGGCCTCGATGACGTCGTTGAACGCGGTGTTGACCCGTGTCTCGTACCCGCGCTTCGCGATCGAGCGCCTGAGGCTACGCGAGATGCGGAATTCGTCTGGAAGCAATACGGCACGCGGATCCGGCGCCCACCAGAGGATTGGCTGCTCTGCGGAGTACCAGGGGAAGACGCCGTGCCGATAGGCATGGATCAGCCATTCAGGCGTCAGCGCACCGCCGACCGCGAGCAGGCCATTCGGCTCGATGAGCGCGCGCGAGGTGGGCGGCAGCGCCGTCGGCGGGTCAGTCTTCTGCAGCCAGGCGATGCCGGACATCGGGATTGAGCCTAGCCGGGATGTCTGCGCGCCGGAAGGGCAGGTGCCAGGCGGCTTCCCGCAGCCATTCGAGGCGCGCCGCGCGCTCCCGCGCGAGCCAGTCGCCGATCGCTTGCGCGAAATCCGGGTCAGCGATCTCGTGCAGTGACCACACGGGCGTCGGCAGGAATCCCCGGAGTAGCTTGTGCTCGCCCTGCGTGCCGGGCTCGAAGCGTGCCAGTCCCTCGCGGATACAGTACTCGATCCCGCGGTAGTAGCAGAGCTCGAAGTGCAGGCTGTGGAAATCGCCGCTTGCACCCCAGTAGCGACCATAGAGCGTGTCGTTCCCGCGCAGCGAGATCGTGCAGGCCACGGCCTCGCCACGGTGCGTGGCGAGCTCCACCACGAGCGCACCGGGCATCGCGTTCGCCAGGTATCCGAAGAACTCGCGATTCAGGTAGGGGGCGTGGCCGTAGCGCGCGAACGTCATGGCATGCAGGCGGAAGATGACGTCGAGCGTTGCCTCATCAAGCTCGGGGCCGGACAGCGTGCGGCACTCGATGCCGGCCTCGGCGACGCGGCGCCGCTCGCGCTTGAGCTTCTTGCGCTTCTCGGCGGTAAAGCCCGCGAGGAAATCGTCGAACGACGAGTAGCCTTCGTTCTTCCAGTGAAACTGGCAATCGAGGCGCGGCATGAGACCTGCGGTTTCGAGGCATTCGCGGTCACGGGGCGCCGGGAAGAGCACGTGCAGGGACGAAGCGCCGACGGGCTCGAGGAGTCCGCGAGCGCCGGCGAGGAGCGCGTCGAGACTTGCGGCATCCGCGGCCAGCAGGCGAGGGCCCGTCGCAGGCGTGAAGGGGACCGCGCACACGAGCCGCGGGTAATAAGGAATGCCGGCGCGGTGATACGCCTCCGCCCAGGCAAAGTCGAACACGAACTCGCCCCAGGAGTGCGATTTCCGGTAGAGCGGCATGGCGCCTGACAGCCGGCCCTCTCGCGTCCGGAGCAGCACATGGTGCGCGTCCCAGCCGGTCGCCGGCGTCGCGCACCCGGAACGCTCCAGCGCGAACAGGAACTCGTGTCGAAGGAAAGGCGCCTCGGCTCCCGGCAGCGCGTTCCACTCGGCCGCATCCACGTCCGCGAGCGAGCGTGCGATGCGCGCCTTCACGGCTCAGCCGGTCGCGACCCGCTCGAGGTATCGGTCGGCGTCGAGCGCGGCCATGCAGCCGGTGCCGGCGGAAGTCACCGCCTGCCGATAGACATGGTCCGCGACATCCCCGGCCGCGAACACGCCCGGCACGCTGGTTGCGGTCGCGTCGCCCGAGTTTCCGGTCCGCACGGTGATGTAGCCCTCCTTCATCGTGAGCTGGCCCTGGAACAGCTCCGTGTTCGGCGTATGCCCGATCGCGATGAAGACGCCAGTCACGTGGAGGTCGCGCGTGGCGCCGGTCTTCGTCGAGCGCACGCGCAGTCCCGTGACCCCTTGCTCGTTGCCCAACACCTGGTCCACGGCGTGGTCCCAGAGGAAGGAAACCTTGCCCTGGTCCGCGAGCGCGCGGATGCGGTCCTGGAGGATGGCTTCGGCGCGAAGCTTGTCGCGGCGGTGCACGAGCGTCACGTGCTTTGCGATGTTGGTCAGGTAGATCGCCTCTTCGACGGCGGTATTGCCGCCACCGACGACGACGACCTTGTGATCACGGTAGAAGAAGCCGTCGCAGGTCGCGCAGGCAGAGACGCCGCGGCCGCGGAATTGCGTCTCCGAGTCGAGGCCGAGGTAGCGGGCCGACGCTCCGGTCGCGATGATGAGCGCGTCGCAGCTGTATTCGCCGCCTTCGGCGACGAGATGGAACGGGCGCTTCGAAAGATCGACGCGCAGGACATGATCCGATGCAATCTCGACGCCGAATCGCTCCGCGTGGCGACGCATGCGATCCATGAGATCCGGGCCGAGCAATCCCTCGACGTCACCCGGCCAGTTGTCGACTTCCGTCGTCGTCATCAGCTGGCCGCCCGGCTGCAATCCCGAGAGCAACAGCGGCTTGCGATTCGCGCGCGCCGCGTAGACCGCCGCGGAGTAACCGGCAGGCCCCGAGCCCAGGATGATCAGGCGCGAGTGGCGAGGGGTCGTCATGTGTATAGTGGCCTTTGCGCCGAGCGCGCGTCACACGCTCGCAAGCAGCCGAGCATGGGTGCTTGCCGCTCGATTTGCAACGCTCTTATAATCAAACGCTTATGACTGTTTTCTTATCAGGATTCTGAGCCGTGGCGAAATCCGCCGCCGAGGCCATCGGCCCGAACGCAAAGCTCGATCCGGTGTTCGCGCGCGCGCTGCGCGAGGCGCTGTTCTGGCTGCTCGCGACGCTCGCACTCGTGCTGCTCATCGCGCTGGCAAGCTTCGATGCCTCCGATCGCAGCTTCAGCTACACCGGCGAGCCGGGCCAGGTAAGCAATCTCATCGGGCCGCTCGGGGCCTGGCTCGCGAGCGCGCTGTTCCTGCTTTTCGGCTGGCCCGCTTTCCTGTTCCCCGTCGCGATCGCATTCAGCGCGTGGACCGGGCTCAAGCGGGCGCCGGGCGAGCCGGGACATGGACGTTCCACGATCGCGCTTCGCGTGATCGGACTCGTGGCCGCGCTCGCGACGAGCTGCGGGCTCGCGTCGCTGCACTTCTCGGCGGGCACGTTGCCGGCGGGCGCAGGCGGCATCCTCGGGAGCCTCGTCGGCGGCGGAATCGCGCAAGTCGCGTCGCTCCTCGGTGCCACGCTGGTGCTGCTCGCGCTCTGGTTCGCGAGCGTGCAGCTCTACACGGGCGTGTCCTGGCTCACCGTCATGGATTGGCTCGGACACGGCGTGCTGCAATGCGCGGCGTGGATGCGCGGGCGCCTGGCGGCGAAGCGCGACCAGGCCATCGGCCGCGAATCGCGCGAGGCGCGCGAGACGGCCGTGCGCGAAGTGCAGAAGAAGGCTTCGAGCCGCACGCCACCGCGCATCGAGATGCCGGCGCCGCCGGTCGCGGAACCCAGCAAGCGCGTCGAGAAGGAGCGGCAGGTCCAGCTCTTCGCCAAGCCGCCGTCGCGCGACATCCCGGAGCTGACGCTCCTCGACGAGCCGCCGGCGCGCGAGAAGACCTATTCTCCGGAAGCGCTCGACGCGATCTCGCGCCTCGTCGAGATCAAGCTCAAAGACTTCGGCATCGAGGTCGAGGTCGTGGCCGTGCAGCCGGGGCCGGTCATCACGCGCTTCGAGCTGAAGCCCGCGCCGGGCGTCAAGGTGAGCCAGATCAGCGCGCTCGCCAAGGACCTCGCGCGTGCGCTCTCCGCGATCAGCGTGCGCGTGGTCGAGGTGATCCCGGGCAAGTCGGTGGTCGGCCTCGAGATCCCGAACGAGTCCCGCGAGCTCGTCACGCTCGGCGAGATCCTGCGCTCGCGCGCCTATGACGAGCTGGCCTCGCCGCTCGCGCTCGCGCTCGGCAAGGACATCGGCGGCAACCCGGTGGTCGCCGACCTCGGTAGGATGCCGCACCTCCTGATCGCCGGCACGACCGGCTCCGGCAAGTCCGTCGCGATCAACGCCATGGTGCTCTCGCTCCTCTACAAGAGCTCGGCCGAGCACGTCCGACTGATCCTGATCGACCCGAAGATGCTCGAGCTCTCGGTGTACGAGGGGATTCCGCACCTGCTCGCTCCGGTCGTCACCGACATGAAGCACGCGGCGAATGCGCTTCGCTGGTGCGTCGCGGAAATGGAGCGCCGCTACCAGCTGATGAAGGAGCTCGGCGTCCGTAACCTCGCCGGGTTCAATCGCAAGGTGCGCGACGCACTCGATGCCGGCACGCCAATCCCGGACCCGCTGGTTGCGAAGCTGCGGGCCGCGGGCAAGTTCGAGGGCGAGGTGCCGGCGCTGCAGCCGGTGCCGTTCATCGTCGTGGTGATCGACGAGCTCGCGGACCTCATGTTGATCGTCGGCAAGAAGGTCGAGGAGCTGGTCGCGCGTCTCGCGCAGAAGGCGCGCGCCTCCGGCATTCACCTCGTACTCGCCACGCAGCGCCCGTCGGTGGACGTCATCACCGGCCTCATCAAGGCGAACATCCCGGCACGCATCGCGTTCCAGGTATCGGCCAAGGTCGACTCGCGCACGATCCTCGACCAGAACGGCGCCGAGTCGCTGCTGTCCCACGGTGACATGCTGTATTTACCGCCCGGCACCTCGACGCCCGATCGCGTGCACGGCGCATTCGTGTCGGATCGCGAAGTTCACGCTGTCGTGGAATCCCTGAAGGGCGGCAGCGCACCGGTCTACGTGGAGGAAGTCCTGACCGGCCCGCAGGAAAGCGTCCCGGGCCTCCCGGACGAGCCGGGCGAGGGCGGCGCGGAGGGCGGTGCGCCCGACGGAGAGCAGGATCCACTGTATGACGAGGCGGTCCGCATCGTCACCGAGTCGCGCCGGGCGTCCGTGTCCGGCGTGCAGCGTCGGCTCAAGATCGGCTACAACCGCGCGGCGCGACTGGTCGAATCGATGGAGGCAGCCGGCCTCGTCGGTCCGCTGCAGTCGAACGGCAGCCGCGAAGTGCTCGCGCCACCGCCGCCGGAAGAGTGATGATGCGCGCGAGCCTCGCGCTCCTTGCGTTCCTGTTGCCCGGGATCGCCGCTGCCGACGCGACGGCCGATGCGCGTGCGGCACAGCGCCTCGAATCCGCGCTGGCGGGGCTTTCCGCCTTGCGCGCCGAGTTTCGCCAGACCGTCACCGATGCACAGGGACAGCAGGTCGAGTCCGCCGGGGGAACCGTTTCGCTGTCGAAGCCCGGGCGATTTCGCTGGGACTACCGCGAGCCGGCGCAGCACATCGTCTCCGACGGGACGACGGTCTGGTTTCACGACGTGGATCTCGCCCAGGTGACCATCCGGCCGGCGGCCGAAACGCTCGTCGGCACGCCGGCCATGCTGCTCTCGGGCGAGGGCGACCTGCGCGCCGAGTTCAACGTGGCGGATGGCGGTGAGGCCGAAGGTCTCGGCTGGGTGCGGCTGACGCCGAAGAACGCCGAAGGAGATTTCCGGGAATTGCGCGTCGGGCTTTCGGGCAATGCGCTCCAAGTGATGGTCGTTGTCGATCGCCTCGGCCAGACGACGCGGCTCGAATTCGAACACGTCGAACGCAATCCGCGATTCGATGCTTCGACATTCCGCTTCACGCCGCCACCCGGAGTGGACATCGTGGGCCGCGCGCCCGCTGGAGCGACTTGAGCGAAGCGTGGCTGCGACGGCTTTGGGTCGCTGCGACGCTGGCGCTCGCCTTCGCGATCGTCTACTGGAGCCTCGCGCCGCAGCCGCCGGTGCCGGAATCCGTGCTTTCCGACAAGGTCGGTCATGCGCTCGCGTACTTCACGCTGGCCTTGCTGGGCTCCGGTATCGCGGCACCCGACAGGCTTTGGGTCACGATGCTGCGTTGCCTTCTTCTCGGCGCTGCGCTGGAAGTCGCACAGGGCCTCTTCACGCTGCAGCGTATCGCCGAATGGGGCGACCTGCTCGCGGATCTCGCGGGAATCCTGGTGGCGTGGCTGATCGCAGGCTGGGGCCGCGCCGGATGGGGCCTGCGGGCCTTCGCGAGATTCTTCGGAAGCAGGACCTGAACGCCGGCGCGACTGGATAGAATTCGGCCCATGCCGAGGCAATCCGAACTCCCGATCGACGCGCCAGCCGGCGGTTATCGCCCGCTGGCCGACCGCATGCGTCCGCGCACGCTGGCGGAGTTCACCGGGCAATCGCACCTGCTCGCGCCGGGCCGGCCTTTGCACCGCCTCCTGACAGACGGAACCGCGCATTCCATGGTGCTCTGGGGTCCGCCGGGCAGTGGCAAGACGACGCTGGCCCGCCTCGCAGCGAAAGCCTGCCAGGCCCATTTCATCGCGCTGTCGGCGGTCGTCGCGGGCGTCAAGGATATCCGCGCCGCAGTCGATGAAGCGCAGGCGTCGCGGCGCTCCGGTGGCCCGCCGACGATCCTGTTCCTCGACGAAGTCCATCGCTTCAACAAGGCGCAGCAGGACACCTTCCTGCCGTTCGTCGAGGACGGCACGCTCGTGTTCATTGGCGCGACCACCGAGAACCCGTCGTTCGAGCTCAACTCCGCCTTGCTGTCCCGGGCCCGCGTGTACCTCTTGAAGGCATTGACGCGGCCCGAACTCGAGGGTCTGCTCGTGCGCGCAATCTCCGACACAGAGCGAGGACTGGGCGGGAGCAGCCTGGAGGCTCCGCCGGAGTCCCTCGCGATCATTGCGGACGCCGCTGACGGTGACGCGCGGCGCGCGCTGAACCTGCTCGAAGTCGCGGCGGATCTCGTGTCCGACCCGGCGGGCGCGCGGGTCCTGACGCCGGAGACCGTGCGGGAAGCGACGGCGGGCGGCCATCGTCGTTTTAACAAGCGCGGCGACCTCTTTTACGACCAGATCTCGGCCCTGCACAAGTCGGTGCGCGACAGCGATCCGGACGCATCGCTTTACTGGCTATGCCGCATGCTGGACGGGGGCTGCGATCCCGGCTTCATCGCGCGCCGCCTCGTGCGCATGGCGAGCGAAGACATCGGGAACGCCGATCCTCGCGCCCTGACGCTGGCCCTGGCGGCGTGGGACAGCTACGACCGGCTCGGGAGCCCGGAAGGCGAGCTGGCACTTGCGCAGGCCTGCGTCTTCCTCGCACTCGCACCGAAGAGCAATGCGGTTTACGCGGCATATGGCGCAGCCATGGAGGATGCAAAGGCGCAGGGCACGCTGGACGTGCCGCTGCACCTCCGCAACGCACCGACGCGGCTGATGAAGGACCTCGGCTATGGCGAGGGTTACCGCTACGCGCACGACGAGGCGGATGCGCTGGCGCCCGGCCAGACCCATTTCCCGGATACCATGGCTCCGCGCACGTACTACGAGCCGGTGCCGCGCGGGCTCGAGCTGAAGCTGCGCGAAGCGCTCGCGCGGATCCGCCAGGGAGCCGCCACGCGGGCCAGAGCGATGACGGAACGGGACGACCATGATTGACATCCGGCAGCTCAGGAGCGACCCGCAGGGCGTCGCGGCCAATCTCGCGCGCCGCGGTTTCGCGCTCGACCTTGCGCAGTTCACGTCTCTCGAGGCGCGTCGAAAGGAAGCGCAGGTTGCCGTCGATGCGCTGCGCAACGAGCGCAATACGCGTTCCAAGGCGATCGGCCACGCCAAGGCGAAGGGTGAAGACGCCGCGGCTCTCCTCGCCGAGGTCGAGACGCTCGGCACCCGCCTGGCGAAGAGCGAGGAAGAGCTCGGCGTGCTCCAGGGCGAGCTCGATCGAATGCTGCTCGACCTGCCGAACCTGCTTCACGACAGCGTGCCCGCGGGTCGTGACGCATCCGCCAACGTCGAGGTGCGCCGCCATGGCGAGCCGCGGCGGCTCGACTTCGAGGCCGCCGACCACGTGGCGATCGCCGAGGGTCTCGGCGGCCTCGACAGCACGGGCGCCAGCCGAATCTCGGGTGCGCGCTTCGCGGTGCTGACGGGTGCCGTCGCAAGCCTGCACCGCGCGCTTGCACAGTTCATGCTCGACCTGCATACGCGCCAGCACGGCTACCGCGAGGCCTGGGTCCCGTACCTCGTGACTCGCCGGACGCTGACGGGCACCGGCCAGTTGCCGAAATTCGAGCAGGATCTCTTCAAGCTCGCGCGCTCGGAATCCGAAAGCGAGCTGTTCCTGATCCCGACGGCCGAAGTGCCGCTCACGAACCTCGCGGGCGACCGCATCTTCGAGCCGGCCGAGCTTCCGCTGCGGCTCGTCGCGCATACGCCATGTTTCCGCTCCGAGGCCGGCTCGTACGGCAAGGACACGCGCGGTCTGATCCGCCAGCACCAGTTCGACAAGGTCGAGCTGGTGCAGATCGCGCGTCCGGATGACTCCTACCGCGCGCTCGAGGAATTGACCGGCCACGCCGCAAGAGTGCTCGAGCTCCTCGAGCTGCCGTACCGCGTGGTCGCGCTCTGCTCAGGCGACATCGGCTTCGCAAGCGCAAAGACTTACGACCTCGAGGTCTGGCTGCCGGGGCAGGGCGCCTATCGCGAAATTTCGTCCTGCAGCAATTGCGAGGCTTTCCAGGCGCGCCGCATGCAGGCGCGCTGGCGGAACCCCGAGACCGGCAAGCCGGAGCCGCTGCACACCTTGAATGGCTCCGGCGTCGCGGTCGGTCGGACGCTCGTCGCGGTGCTCGAGAACTGCCAGCAGGCCGATGGAAGCGTGACGGTGCCCGGCGTGCTGCAGCCCTACATCGGCGGCGTCGATCGCCTGCGTCCGCCGTAGGCCACGGTGCCCGATGGCTAGGCCAACCGAAACGACGGGCTTTTCGCTGACCAACTGCGGTCCCCTTGACCGCGCGCTCATGCGCGTCGGACTGAAGAGCACCGAGCCTCCGCGCATGCTGGTGCGCGCCTTCCTTCCGGCCCTGATCATCTGGCTCCCGCTCTTTATCGTCGCCTGGCTGCATCCGGGAAACGATGCCGCCAGCGTCAGTTTCTTCGACGACCTTGCGACGCACGTGAGATTCCTCGTCGTCGTGCCGCTCCTGCTCTACGTCGAGGTCGGCATCGGGCGACGGACGAGGCTTGCCGCGGCTCACTTCGTCCAGGCCAACCTCGTCTCGGGCGCAGACGAGAAGCGCTACCAGGAGCTGTTGCGGAAGGCCAGTCGCGCCTTCGACTCGTCCTTCCCGGAAGCCGTCATCATGGCGCTCGCCGTGTTCTTCGTATGGCGTGCGACCCGGGAGTTCACGACGGACGACGCGCTGTTCTGGTTCGAGGAAGCGACGCCCGAGGGGGCCCGGCTGACCACGGCCGGCTGGTGGTATGTGATCGGCTCCTGGTTGCCGCCTTTCCTGCTCCTGCGTTGGTTCTGGCGCTACATGGTCTGGTCGTGGTTCCTGTTCCGGACGTCGCGCCTCGACCTCCAGCTGGTGGCGACGCACCCCGACTACGCGGCCGGCATCGGCTTCGTGAGCTTCGGCCACACTTCCTTCGCGTTGCTCGGGTTCACGGTGAGCTGCCTCGTGGCAGGCGCCATCGGGACGCGGATCCTGCACGAAGGCGCGACGCTCGCGGAGTACCAGTGGCCGCTCGCGGTCTTTGTCGGAATCTCGATACTCGTCGGTCTCGCGCCGCTCGCGGTGTTCCTGCGTCCGCTGCGCATCGCCAAGGAACGCGGCCTGATGGCCTACGGGACGCTTGCTTCCCGCTACGTGCAGGACTTCGAGCGCAAGTGGGTCGGAACGAAGGCGGGCGAGACGCCGCTGGAAGCTTCCGGAGATGTCCAGGGCCTTGCCGATATTGGTGGCAGCCTCGACCGCGTGTTCGAAATGCGGCTCTTGCCGATCACGCTCAAGAGCGCGATCGCTTTCGCGGTGTCGGCCATGGTCCCCATGTTGCCGCTCCTGCTGACGGTCATGCCGCTGAAGGACCTCCTCAAGCTCCTGATGCAGGCGATGATCTAGAATCCCGCCCGGCGGCCCGAAGCCCCGGGGAGAGGTGGCAGAGCGGTTGAATGCACCGGTCTTGAAAACCGGCAGGGGCGCAAGTCCCTCGTGAGTTCGAATCTCACCCTCTCCGCCAAATTCAGAGCAGGGTTTGTAGGACAGAATTGTGTGAATCATGCACACAGGGGATAGGAGTCCCTCACAATCGCATGTGCACCACGCATGTGCGTACAGGGGATGCCTCAATTGGACAGAATCCGGACCTTCATTGGTGCTTGCGCTGTCCTTCTAATTGTCTCGGCAGCACACGCGGCTGAGCGCCCCAACATCGTCGTGATCATGGGAGACGATGTCGGCTGGGGCGACATTCGAGCAAACAATCCGAACGGCAAGGTGGCACTGCCGACACTGGAACGCCTGTCAGCCGAAGGCATTCGTTTTACGAACGCACACACTTCTGCCGCGAAGTGTGAGCCTTCGCGGTACGCCATGATTACCGGCAATTATCAGTGGCGTGGACGCCTCAGTTGGAATTTCGGGCACTACACGGGTGGTTCCGAAATTCTTCCGGGTCAGGAGACTTTGGGCCAACTCGTCAAGCGCGCGGGATACGCGACCGCTTACGTCGGAAAATGGCATCTCAGCGCAAACTTCTATGCGCTGGGATCCGATGAATTCGCATCTAGCTCGCTTCCCGACACATCGGTCGATTTCTCGCGCGAGATGGCGGATGGCCCGCGCGAGCAGGGCTTCGACTACTCCTTTGTGGCGATGGAAGGCATCCAGGCGAGTCCATACGCCTTCTTTGAGAATGACTCCCTCGTCGGAGATCCGTCGCAACTGGTGATGTGGGAAGTCGGGAACTACGGAGACACCAAGATAGTTAAAAGGGGCATCGGCCTGCCAAACTGGAACACGCGGAACGTCGGGCCGACCTTGATGACCAAAGCGACCGACTTCATCGAATCACACCACTCGAGCCAGGATCCGAATCCGTTTCTCCTCTTCTTGAGCACGGAATCGGTACATGTCCCGAATAAGCCGCCGGCAGCGATCAATGATCGATTGATTGGCGGCACTACCAGGCTCAGTGCCAGGGCCGACATGCTTGTCGAAATTGATGTCATCGTCGATAACATTCAACGAAAACTCCAGCAGGTTGGCGAACTCGATAACACGCTGATCATTTTCACCAGCGACAATGGCGCCAATCGCCTGGATGTCGAAGAGCAGGCTGGGCACGTTTCCACAGGGGGATTTCGCGGTCAGAAAGGCACGATTTATGAGGGCGGACATCGCGTGCCGCTGATCATGAAATGGGGTCCCCAGGCGTTCGGCAGTTCTCCATTGCCACAGGGCACCGTAATCGACGCGCTGGTCGGGACCCAGGACCTGTACGCGACGCTGGCGGACTTGATTGGCATCGCCTCGTCAAGCGACCAAGGTCGCGACAGCTTCAGTCTTCTGCCTCTGCTGATGGGCGAGGCCAGCGTAGCACGCGGTCAAATCGTGCATGAAGGCGATGAAAACGAAAATGGCGTCGAAGGACTTCCATATTTCGGCTACCGAAGCGGTCCCTGGAAGCTGATCCTCGACGTCGCTGGCCAACCGGCCGGCCTTTTCAACCTTGATGTTGATCCGTACGAAACGACCGACTTGAGATCGCAGCCAGACAAGATTTCTCGGGTGGCGGCAATGAAGGCGGGACTGGACAGCGCTCTAGGCAGTGTCCGGACTGCACCGTCTATCGGCGCGCCACTGGTCAGCGTGCCCGGCTTGACCGGGTTGGCTCAGCTCGACGCAGAGAGTGCCATTGAAAGCGCGCAACTGAATATTGGCACGGTCGTTGGCTTGAACAGCCAGTCAGTGCCAGCCGGGAATGTGATCGATCAAGACCCATTTGGCGATACGCTCGTGCCCGCAGGTTCTGCGGTGAGTCTGGTCGTATCCCTGGGTGCGGCGTCCACGCCGCAATATTCACTTGCTCCAGCATCCATCGCATTCGGCAATCAACCGCTCAAGCTGACCTCCGACCTTCAGAATGTGACTCTCGATAGCACTGGGCAATCGGAACTTCCCATCACATCGATTTCCCTCAGTGGCACCGGTGCAGGACAATTCTCGCTGTCCCACGATTGCGGCTCCTCCGTACCCGCAGGCAGCGCCTGCACACTGTCCGTCCGTTTCAAGCCAACCAGTACGGGGTCCAAGGCGGCAGATTTGACGGTTGGCGCCGGCGCAGGTGCCGGCACCCAAATAGTCAAGCTGTCCGGGACAGGTGTGAGATCGGTCGTTTCGGTTGCGCCGGCCTCGCTGGCTTTCGGCAACCAGGCTCGCGGCACGACGAGCGCCACCAGGGCCGTCACGATCAGCAACGGCGGAACCGTCATCTTGCCAATACTTTCCATCTCGATTACCGGGACGAATCCCGGTCAGTTCAGTCGGAACAGCACTTGTCCTGCGCAACTTCCCGTAGCGGGACAATGCGTTGTAAACGTCGCGTTCAAGCCCACTTCGAAGGGCGTAAAGACTGCCAATCTGACGATCGCCCCGGGAGGGGGTGCTGCCAAAGCGGCCGTCTCCCTTAACGGCAATGGAACCTGATACACCTTAAGCAGGTGGTCGTGGTCGGCAGATACGCGCTACTTTCGCTTGCCTTGGATGTTGGGCACGGCATTGCCGCAAACAAATTCGCCAGCGGATGGACTCCAGAACGGCTCCTGAGGCTCCGGTCAACGTCTACGCGCCAAGATCGACTCGAAGGCGCGGAATCCCCCCTCCGAGTTAGGCAGAAATCTGGCTCGCAACACACAAGAAAACTGGCAGGGCGTCGCGCTCAGCCGGCCTCCTGCACGATGGGCTGCGAGAGAATCCAGAGGCTCGTGCTCGTGAACGCCACCATGAGCACCAGCATCGGCAGCTGGCTCAACAGCGCGGCCCGGCGCGTCGGGAACAGGCGCAGCGCCTCGATGTGGGCCAGCGTCACGGAAACGACGTGCCCGATGACGATGGCGACGACCGCGATGTACCAGACGGTCTTCATGCTGATCACGCTGAGGTCGATCGTACGGCCGCCCGTGCCGAAGAGGTCCCAGCCCCAACCGAATGGATCGGATGCGAGGGGAATTGCCAACTGGCCGGCGAGCAGCAGGTACGAAAGATAGTGCGCGGCGTGGTACGCGATGGCGATCGGCAGGAAGGAGAGTGCGAAGGCGCGCATCGCCTGGCTGCCACTGACGCCCCCGCCGATGAGCGCGCTGAGCCGGCAGACGGCAACAAAGACGGCGAAGAAGACAAGCGCTGTCAGGAGCAATCCCAGCGTCTTGGCAGTCATCAGTACGTCGATGTCGAAGTCGCCCAGCCACAAGAGGACGGGGTGCAGGGAAGGACTGTGCGCGAGCCACTCGACGGCGGAGTTCCATGGCGGTGTTTCCGACAGGCCGTCGAAGGTCACCGTCGCCAGCACCAGTAACACGAATGCAATCTCGCCCAGCGCACGCGGGTGGTTGCCGAGGAGTCCCGCACCAGGCAGGCGCAGCGCAAGCCGGCCATCCGTGCCGCGGCCGAAAGGCGCGAAACGCCCAAACAGGCTGAAGACGCGACCAAAGGGATCAGCGCCAGCGCTCCAGCGGTTTTCGCCGAAAAGCGCCATCGCCGCCCATGCGCCCATCGAGTACAGCAATACGAGCAGTGCCAAATCGCGCGGCAGCTCGCCGAACTCGCTGGCGAGCTCCAACCACGCGTAGACGAAGTACATGACCACCGCTGGCCAGGCGCCCCATGGTGGGGACATTTCAGCAGGCGCCTCAACTGTTCGGCCCATCCAGCTGCGTGTGTGGTTCCAGATCGTGCTCCACGGGTCGAGCCTCGGCCAGGCATTGCCGATCAGGGCGGTCAGCAGCATCAGGCCGATCCACCAGAGCACCCAGACCAGCACGGTCGCGATGTTTTCGCTCGGCTCCTGGTTGCCGAAATATCCCGCGACCAGTACCAGCAGGAAGAGAAAAACACCCAACGCCGCGAGAATGGTCCCGATGGTCGCTCGAAACCAACGCGGTGGCGACGGAATGGCCCAGCGCCAGGAACGCTCGCTGGCCGGCCGCAACACGACGACGGCAATGACGAAGGAGAGCAGCACGACGGCAGCGCCACCTGCGAGGAAGTAGTCGAGCGGCAGCGGCAGGTCGTAACGCTGGCCAAAGGCGTGCGCCTCGGCCGGCTGGCTGGCGCAGGCGGCAAGTACCGCCAGCGCAGGCGTCGCTGCCGTCACCCTGCGCATGGTCAGCCGGGGTGGACTTCGAGGTAGAGCAGCGGCGCGTGGCCGTGCCGACCGCCGTGATCGTGTACCGCGAGCGGGAAGCGGCCGCTCGACGGAACGGCAAAGCGCCAGGTTGCCGGCACGCCGGCCTTGAGTTCAAAAGTCAATGAGTAGCCGTGCAGGTGCAGCTCCAGATTGCGGTCGCTGCTGAGCTCGAGCACAACTTCATCGCCCTGCGACACGCGGTACGTCGGCGCGGACTCGGCGAGCTTTCCGTCATGGATGGAAAGCTCGAAGTGGCGCTCTGCCGTGCGAGCGGTCGCCGACAGCAGCAACGCCGTCAGCATCACGGTGACTGGCAGGATCAAGGCAGCTGCCCGAGTAGTCCCCACACGCCCTCGGTTTCTGGTCTGCTCGCGCCATGCGCATGGTACCCAAATAACGGCTCGCCGTGCGCCGGTGTTATCTTTTCTCCGTGGCACGCAAGACGCGGGAACGCAACGGACTTGTACTGACCCCCAATGAAATGCGACGTCTCGCCGATGTCGCGACCGAGCGGCTGATCGCGCGACTCGAGCAGTTGCCGGAAGAGGCGCCGTGGCGAGGCGGAAAGCGGACGACGCTCGAGCCCTTGCTGCGCGAGCCTCCGCCCGAGCAGGGGCGCGACCCCGTCGAGGTGCTGGAGCGGGCGGCACGGGACGTGCTGCCGTTTGCCGCGCGCGTCGACCATCCGCGATTCTTTGCCTTCGTGCCTTCGGCCCCAACCTGGCCGGGCATCGTCGCCGACTATGTCGCCGCGGGCTTCAACATTTTCCAGGGGACGTGGCTGGGCTCGGGTGGGCCGAGCCAGCTCGAGCTCGTCGTCATCGACTGGTTTCGGGACTGGGTCGGTTATCCCGACACGGCGGGCGGGCTGTTCACGTCGGGTGGCTCCGCCGCGATCCTCGATGCGCTCGTCGCGGCACGCGAGCAGGCGGGCGCGCCGGATCGTCCGGCGATCCTCATGAGCGACCAGACGCACTCGGCGGTCGAGCGTGCGGCGCGGATCGTCGGCGTGCGCCGCGAGGGCATCGTCAAGATTCCCGCCGACGATCAATTCCGGCTGACGCCGGCTGCGCTGGACGTAGCGATCAACCAGGCGCGTCGCGACGGGTTCACGCCGATCGCTGCTTGCGCGAACGCAGGCGCGACGAACACCGGCGCCGTCGATCCGCTCCCTGCGATCGCCGACATCTGCGAGCGCGAACGGATCTGGCTGCACGTGGACGGTGCCTACGGCGGATTCGCGGTGCTGAGCGGGCGTGGAAAGCGGCAGCTCGCCGGCCTCGAGCGGGCGGATTCCATCAGCCTCGACGCGCACAAGTGGCTATACCAGCCCTTCGAGGCCGGCTGCCTCCTCGTCAAGGATATCGCGACATTGGTTCGCGCGTTCAGCGTGAATCCCGACTATCTCCAGGACACGAAGCTCGGGCTCGAGCACGTGAACTTCGCCGATCGCGGCTACCAGCTGACGCGCTCGTTCCGCGCCCTCAAGGTCTGGATGTCGATCCAGACCTTCGGGCTCGCAAAATTCCGCGAGGCGATCGACCGGACGATCGATCTCGCGGCCAAGGCCGGCGAACTGGTGACGAAGACCGAGGGCCTCGAGCTTCTGAGTCCGCCTTCACTGGGCGTACTCTGCTTCCGCTATCGGCCCGCGGGCGACGGCTGGACCGCGGATCGGATCGAGAAGGTGAACGAATCGATCCAGGCACGCATCATCGAGTCCGCCACGGCGATGATCTCGTCGACGCGGCTGCGCAGCACCTATTCGCTGCGGCTCTGCATCATGTCGCACCAGACGGTTTGGAGCGACGTGCGCGAGACGATCGGGAAGATTGCCGCGTTCGGGCGCGAAATCGCTCGCGCCTGACACGATCGAAGTCACGCGGCCAGTCGATGTCGGCGGAGGCCGCCGCGAGTTCCACGGCCACCACGCGCCGCGTCCCATCGCGCAGCAGTTCCCGCGCACCCTGATCTCCTTGCAGGCGGCGCAGCTCCGGAAAATGCCGCCGCGGAAAGACCGCCGGAGGACCGACATTCCGGCCGGATCGCGCCGCAATGATGGCCGTGGGCGCTGCGCGCCAGGCTGCGCACAGGAGTTCGAGATCCGCGGCACCGACGGCAACCTGGTCCGCGAGCAGCACCAACGCCGCGCGCGCGTCGACAGGCAAGGCCGCAATGCCAAGCGCCAGCGACCGGCCGAGGCCGGATTGCCAGCGTCGATTGACCACCGTGCGGATCGGCAGGTCTTCGAGTTCGCGCGTGAGTCGAGAGGCCCGCGCACCAAGGACGACGACGCATCCTGCGGGTGCGGCCGCGAGCGCGACTC
>Ga0075434_100000590_pt1 | contig 28022 bp, 23 predicted proteins | sample RhiMethybrSRZTD3_FD_75298 | JGI IMG/M metagenome (GOLD analysis project Ga0075434, IMG submission 75298) | Populus rhizosphere microbial communities from Tennessee, USA - Rhizosphere MetaG P. TD hybrid SRZTD3 | ecosystem: Host-associated > Plants > Roots > Rhizosphere > Soil | place: USA... | reverse complement strand
CGTATCAAGCCGCGCAGGATTTCGAGATCACCTGGCATGCGCAAATCAAGTTCGGCGCTCAGCTTGCCGTGCCCAGTATCCCATTCCTGATGACCAAGATTGGGAAGATGCGCGGCGGTGATCTTCATGACGTCGGCGCCATGCTCGGCGAGCGTCCGCGCACATGTCGGTCCCGCAAGGACGCGCGTCAGATCGAGCACGCGGATATTCGAGAGTGGTCGGTTGCCAGCTGGCAGCGGCTCTGGGTCACTATCGCCGATGCGAATGATCTCCAACAACGGCAGTCCAGCGATCGCAAGGGCTTGCGGGTGTTCCCTCCACTCCGCCGGCGTGCGAGCCATGCCCCCGGCACCAGCAGCGGCAATGATGGCCTCCTCGAGCTCCGCGCCGTTCCAGGTGGCAACAGCACGCGCCACGGCGTCGCGATCCTCCGCCGCAGCAAGCACGGCAAGCGCCGCCGCGCGATGGTTGGGGAAGTTACAGTGCAGATAACTCCAGCGTCCATCCCGCGTAGGATAGACGCCCATGATGCTGTTATGCGCCGACGAAACGCTGCTGCCGGCAAGCTTGAGATACCGCCCACTGCGCAATGAGGCGGTGGCCTGGCGAAGGTCGACCGTAACTTTCTGACGTTGCCCGGTGCGGATCTCCCACAGCTCGCTGGCCGCGAGCCCTGTGGCAGCCAGAGCTGCAGCACCAGCCGCGCCGATACGGAACGGCGTCGGCAGCACGGGATCGGCACCGCCAGTGAACACCACCTCGGCGGCTTGCCGGTCCGACCAACCGGCGATCGGCAGAATGCTGCGCAGCGCTTCGCTTGGCACGGTCATGATTTCTTTTGTCTCCGCCCGACAAGGAAAGGATCGAAAATGCAGTCCACGCTTGTTGGCGCCTCTCGATAGGCTTATTTTACGGCAAAATCCGCTCGGAGCACCTGAAGATGGCAGGAGAGTCCGCGCACTTCGCACTGCGGCAGAGGTCGCCGATGCCGGCAATCCGGCCGTTCGATCTGCTGCCCCGGCTGAGAGCCATGCTCGATCAGGCCAATGCGGGTCTGGCACAGCCGTTTCGTGGTGTCGGCAGCGATGGGATCGTCTCGGGGCTCTTCCCGCTCGCTCGAACCGGAATTTCGACAGGATCGATGCTGGAGGCGGCTCGATCCCTGGTCGCCAAGTTGAGCCCAGCGCAACGCAAGGTGGCGTGCTTTGCAATCGACGATGCGGCATGGCGAAAATGGTCGAATATCCACCCGTGGCTAATGCGGCACGGGGTCTGTCTCGCCGATCTCGGGCATGATCAGCGCAAGGCCGCGCTCGGGCTCATGCGCGAGACCATGAGCGCGTCGGGATACCAAAGCGCTCGCGACATCATGCGACTCAACGCTCACGCCCTTGAGATCACCGGCAAGCCCGAAGAATACGGGGAATGGTTCTATTGGGTCAGTATGTTTGGCACCCCTTCGCCGACCGATCCGTGGGGCTGGCAGATCGACGGGCATCACCTCAACATCAACTGCTTCGTGCTCGGTGACCAGCTAGTGATGACGCCCACCTTCATGGGCTCCGAACCGGTGCTGGCGCGGTTCGGCAAATACGAGGGGACACGTGTCTTTGCCGCCGAGGAGGAGCAAGGCTATGCCCTCATGCGAGCGCTCTCTATAGACGAGCGTCAGCGAGCGACGATCGGCACGGATCTCCCATCGGAACTGCTCCTGGGCGCGTTCCAGGACAACCGTCGGATGCACCCCGCGGGCATCCGCTATGATGATCTGTCGGCCGAGGGCCGGGAGCGTCTCGAAGCGCTGCTCGGCACGTATACCGGACGCTTACGTCGGGGCCACGGCGAGATCGCCTACCAAGATGCGAAGCGCCACCTGCGTGAAACGCATTTCGCTTGGATCGGCCCACTCGATGACGCTAGTCCCTTCTACTATCGTATCCTCAATCCCGTGATCCTCGTCGAGTTCGACCACCAATCCGGCATCATCTACGACAACGATAAACCCTCACGCGATCACATCCATACGGTGGTGCGCACGCCTAATGGCAATGACTATGGCAAGGACCTGCTGCGCCAGCATTATGCGCAGCACGATCATTCGCACAGTGGGCTCACGCATCGCCACGGTGGCGCCTGAACAGCGACAGGCAGTACCGCGCTGGGCGTGATCAGAGATCCAACGCTAGAATGGCAGGCTGAGCAGATCAGGCAGCTCAGATCACACCCTTCTCCTTGAGCGCAGAGATCTCACGCTCTGACATGCCGAGTAAACCCTTGTAGATCTCATCATTGTGCTCTCCGAGGGCGGGCCCAAGCCAATCGATTGAGCCTGGCGTATCGGAAAGCCGCGGACACACGTTGGGCATAGCAATCTCGCCGACCCGCGGATCTTTGAAAAGCTTGATGTTCCCTCGCGCCTTGTATTGCGGATCTTCGAATATTTCGGCTACCGAATTGACGGGTCCATAGGGGACGTCGAGGCTATTGCAAAGTTCCATGAGTTCGTTGAGCGTGTGCTTTTCTGTCCACCTTGCAACCCACGCGTCGACTTCGGATCGATCCCGCACTCTGTCCTTGACCTTGCCCCACTTGCCGTCCGCCGCGAGGCCGGGCTCCCCCAGCAAATGCGCCAGCCGCGTAAAAATCTTGTCGGAAGTGCAAGCGATCGCGATCCATTTGCCGTCTTTGGTCGGGTAGTGGCTGTGGGGGACCACGTTGACCGTGCCAGGCCCCATACGCTCGCGTACGTAACCACAATGATGATAGGCGGCGGTCAGCTCATCCAAAATGCGGTGGATCGGTTCATAGAGGGCGATGTCGATGAATTGTCCGCGCCCCGTCATATCGCGGGCACGCAGTGCGTACATGACACCGAGGGCACCGTAGAGTCCCGCCAGGTAATCGGGGATGGTGGCAGAACCGGGCGTTACCGGCGGCCGGTCAGGATAGCCGGCCAGATAAGACAACCCTCCAAAGGCATTGCCAATGCGACCGAAGCCTGGGCGCGGACTGTAAGGCCCTGTTTGGCCGAAACCTGAAATGCGTACCATCACCAATTTCGGGTTCTGCTCTTTGAGAACATCCCAGCCTAGTCCCCATTTTTCCAGCGTGCCCGGCTGGAAGTTCTCGACCAGCACGTCCGAACGGATGACCAGCCGCTTGAGGATTTCGGCGCCTTCCGGCTTCCTGAGGTCGAGGGTCGCTGCCTTTTTGTTGCGGCTTTCCTGCAAGAACAGCAGGCCGTCGCCGCTGTTCGTGATGGTACCGAAGGTGCGCAGGGCATCGCCCACCTTGGGCAGCTCGATCTTGATGACTTCGGCACCGAACTCGCCGAGCTGCGTGGCACAGAACGGACCAGCAAGAAAGCTCGAGGCCTCGATAACACGGACGCCTTGCAGCGGTTTAATGCTAGAACTGGGCACGGGGCCTTCGGCCATGCTTTGGGTCTCCCTTGCTTTATCGCTATTTGCTTCGGGCTGCGATGCGTTGAGCAATTGCCAAAACGCGCCGTGCACGATGAACGATCGGGTAGTCGATAAACTTGCCTTCAAGCTGGATCGAAGCCGAACCCGCTGCCTCAGCGGTCTCGAACGCCTCCACCGCCCTACGCGACCAGTCGATTTGCTCAGCGGAAGGGGAAAGGCCTACGTTTACGATCGGCACTTGCGCCGGGTGAATGCACATTTTGCCCTGAAAGCCGAGGCTTCTGATCTGGCGAACGGAGTCGCTGAAGCCGACTAAATCTTTCAAGTCGGTCCAGACCGTGTCTATCGGTGGCTCAATCTCAGCCGCCCGCGAAGCCAGCACGCATTCGCTGCGATAGGCAAACAACTCGACCTCGGATCGGCTCCATTCCATATTCATGTCGAGCGTGAAATCGCCTGCACCGAAGGCAATCCGCCTGACGCGTGTGCCGGCCGCCGTAATAGCGCGGATATTGGCCATACCTTTGCCGGTCTCGATAATAGGAATCACGTCAACAGCACCGATCGGGAGGCCCCGCTCCTGTTCGAGGTTCGTCACCACCCAATCTACGGCTTTAATCTCATCGGCCGTCTCCACCTTCGGCAGCACGATACCGTCTACCCCAGCGTGGACCACAGCCACGATGTCACCGTAGCCGTATTCGGTCGATGTGGCATTGATCCGAATGTAACCGAGGCATGTGCGGCGGCTCTGGCAGGCCGCAACAACGATGCTGCGCGTCGCTACCTTCTCCGCAACAGGGCAGGCGTCCTCAAGATCGAGAATTACCGCATCGGCGTCGAGCGAAAATGCCTTTTCCACCCTTCTGGGGTGATTGCCTGGGGCAAATAGGAACGAGCGATATATCACCACGGCATCTCCTAGTCGCTACGATGCGGCACAATGCTCGCGTCGGGGCCAAAGTTTAGATCCCTCCGATTTCCTCGGTGCAGCCAAATGATGTTGGCAGAACCCACGGAAAATAGAGCGAAACCTGGGCGATCGGGAAGGACGCTAACGGATCCAACGCAGTGATTCCATGATTGACGTGTAAGATGGGCTTTGTGCCAGCCCTACCAAAATTCTCGTTGTAGCGAGCACCCGATGGTCGCAGGCCTGGCGCACTAGAAAGGGCGCACCGTGCGTTGCGGCGCAAAGACAGCAAGCAATGGAATGCGTCGGGATCCTATCGGCAGAACGGGAAATTTTGCTCTGTCTGATGACGTGCTGAGCCTTATCCCCGTCGACCAGGAGTACGTGCCCGGCGCGGAGGCGCGGGCCAAGGCGGTGGTGCTGCTTCAAGAGTTGTTGCCTGACGGCGAAATGTGCGAAACAAAGGTCTACGACGAGCTACGTTTCATCGACCAGGGTGCAAACTGCGAGGCGGTCCTATGTCCCTCGTGCGGAGGTCGGTTAAAAATCGATTATTTACCGACAATGACCCGGGGCTAACGTGGTGGCTGGGGATATCGCAAGCCGCGCCGGAGGATGGATCCATCAAGGACGTGCGAACCAATATGCCGTGCTGCGGCTCGACTGTCCCATTTACCTCGCGCGAGTTCGATTGGCCTGCCGGACTTGCCCATTTCGCCGTCAGCATCTGGAATCCAAACGTTAGAGATGGGCTGCTGACTGGAGCAACTCGCCACGCTTGAGGAGGTGCTCGGCTGCAAACTCAAGCAGATACGGGCGCACTACTGACGCCAAATTAGCTCGGACGCTGAATCAAACGGGGAAAGCCGGCTTCGGCACTAGATTGCACACCGGTTGTGGCTCTGGCGATGGGCGCCGTCCTGGACGATTTCTCCGGTAACGGTCGCTAGCGCGCGTTCGGTGTGGCGCGTTATCCTTTGATGAAAGAGAGCAGGTCGGCGTTGACCTGATCCTTGTGGGTCGTGCACATGCCATGGGGCGCCCTCGGATAAACCTTGAGCGTGGCATTCTTGACTATTTTGGATGCTAGTTTTGCGGCGGCACCGATCGGGACGATCTGGTCGTCGTCGCCGTGTAGGAAAAGCGTTGGTACATCGAACTTCTTGAGGTCCTCGGTGGTATCTGTCTCCGAGAAGGCCTTGATGCAGAAATAGGCGGCGGGGAAACCTGCCATCATGCTCTGCAGCCAGAATGACTCGCGCACGCCTTCCGAGATCTTCGCACCCGGCCGATTGTAGCCATAGAACGGCAGGCTCAGCTCATTCCAGAAGCGTGACCGGTCACTGACTACGTTGGCGCGAAGCTCGTCGAACACTTCGATCGGCAGGCCACCCGGATTGGCGGCCGTCTTCAGCATAAGCGGCGGGATGGCGCCGATCAGCACGGCCTTGGCCACGCGCTTGGTGCCGTGGCGACCGATGTAGCGTGCGACTTCACCGCCACCGGTCGAGTGACCGACGTGAATCGCGTCCTTGAGATTTAGCTTCTCGACCAGCTCGGCAAGGTCATCCGCGTAGGTATCGAGGTCATTCCCCTGCCATGGTTGGCTTGAGCGGCCGTGGCCGCGGCGATCATGGGCGATGCAGCGACAGCCGCGCGAGGCCAGGAAGAACATTTGGTCCTCGAAAGCATCAGCGCTGAGCGGCCAGCCATGGCTGAACACGACGGGTTGGCCGGTGCCCCAGTCTTTGAAATAGATCTCCGTGCCATCTCTCGTCGTGATCGTACCCATAACACTGCCTTTTCCTTACCAGGGTGTCTCGATGGATTGATCTTTCGGCATTGGCGCAGTCAGAACCGATGAGATATGGCTCACCGCAGTCGCGGCGAGTAGGTGGCCGCACAATGCTCGCGGGCCTCGAGCTTGCACTGCGTAAGTGAGACGGAGGCTGAGAGCCATTGGGGTAAACCCCAAGTTCCGTCTTAGACCTACCCCGACGCGCACGGCCGTGCGGACGTGTGCTCGCAGTACCGGCCGTCCCCTGCAAGCGGTTTTCAGGGAAGCTGACTTGCGCCGGCCGGGATCCCGACTACTTGGCGCGCGTCTGGGCCGGGGTTCAGGTTGGGTAGCCACAACGTCACCCCGGACACAGAGACTGAGGCACGCCATCTGCCGTGCGACGACGCACCCGCGCTGCTCATCCTTCGGTAGCCGATTGTTCGATATCCCATCCCCGTACGGCTTTTCGTGCGTAGCGGTGGCGCCAATCAACTCCCTCGAACAGAAAAAGTGCTCTCGTGAGGAACCAATTTGCCGACAAGAAGCTGACCAGGGGAGAATGAGCTCCGGGCTACCAAATGCTTTTTCACGGTCATTGCCTATGTGGATACGTCCGGTACGACATCATCGGACCGCCGCTGCGCGTGCACTATTGCCATTGCGAGATGTGCAGACGTGCGACTGGTGGCCCCTTCGCAGTCCTCGCGTGGGTCGCGCGTGAGAGCCTTCGCTGGACCTCGCATGGCCCCGCAATCAGGCGATCCTCGCCGATAGCCGAGCGGGGCTTTTGCCCGGAATGTGGTACCCGCTTTTCCTGAGTTATGACGGGCGAGACGACATAGCGCTCACGGTGGGCAGTCTCGACGATGCTGCATGCTGGGCGCCAACGTCTCATTACGGCATTGAAGGCAGATTGCCCTGGACCGATTGCGGGCAGGGAATGCGCGCGGTCAAGACCAAGGAGAGCTTCTGATCCGAGCGCGTCGGTCACGGACCGCCTCGCATCTGTGTTCCACAGACCTTCACTCGGCGTGCGCAGCTGCTCCGCGCTAATCATCTTTCACCCAACATCGATCCAGGACCGTAGGTGATAAGGAGCTGAGCCGATTACCACCCGACGGGATGCTCGGCCGTACCAGGGCCGCCGTACAAATACGGCGCAAGATCGGGACTCGCTTCGTCGCTCAGGAAATCGGTAACTACACGGATGCCGGCATCGCGCAGCATCTCAATGCCCCGCCCCGAATTCTTCGGATGTGGATCGATCAGAGCGACGTATACCGTACCAATGCGCCGCGCAATCATCTCTTTCGCGCACGATGGGGTGCGTTGATGGTAAGCGCAGGGCTCGAGCGTCACGAAGGCTGTCACGTCTTGGAGATCTCCCTCGACCTGACGCAGCGCCATTGGTTCGGCATGCGGTTGAAAGGGCGGCTGGGTATAACCACGTGCAATGATCACTCCCCGGCGAACGAGCACGCAGCCCACCGGCGGATTGGGTAAGCAGGCAGGCAAGGCAAGTTTTCCTTGCGCTATGGCTTCACGCATGAATGTTGCAAGTGTTGCCTGCCGTTCCTTTTCATCCTTCGCGGGCATGCTGGTCACCTTCTATGGATTGGCGGCAGGCGCGAACACGCCGCCCACTCAGCTGTAAATTCCAACAGCTCGCGATACGAAATCAGCTTCGGCACCGCTTTCTCGATCAGCTCGAATAGCGCGCGTGTCTTTCGTCGGTCACCGTCTTGTCCAGTGCAAACCAGACCGAGATCTCATTTATTCGCATCGCCCAGCAGGGCCGCGAGGGCACGCAGCGGGGCCAGAGCCAGTCAATCGAGCCGTCCCGCGCCAGGAGCGCGGCCGTGGTGATGCCCGCCTGTTGCCGTCCCCTAAGTGGTGTTAGGAGCTCCACTCCAGCAAGTGGGCCGCGTGGAGCTTGTTCCACAGCGTGGCGCATCCACAGGCTACCATTGTCGGTTCATCCGGTCTGGTTGCAAACCCCCAAGGAGCGGATGCGCGACTGAAACCGCGATCAAGGCGCGCAACGATAGCGCCGCGCCGGCTTCGCTCTTGCGCGCGTTGGGTAACCCTGACTGGTGTCCTGGACGCCGAAGAGCCAAAGGGGAGCATGAAGAAGCTTTCGAGGCTCGCTGCAAATTACCCCTGTCGTAGGAGCAATCGGCACCGGGCCGATGCTGGTATTGCAAATCCTTGGTGCTAATTTATCGCCAATTCGATAGCTCAATAAAGTTCATAAATATCAATACCCTGTGATGTCCATCACATGTCCCGTATTAAAAATCTGGCAGCATGCCTTTGTGCGAGGTAGCTGAAAGGACGACCATCATGAAGAAGTTGGTAGCATTGTCAGTCTTCGTATTGACGGTCTTTGCTTGGATAGCCGAGCCTGCTCTCGCAGCGGATCGGGGTGTTCCGGGCTGGTTTGGACCGCAGGATCCTTCACCTCCATGGGCTCCTCCCGGCTAGTAGAGCCGCGGGAATCGCTGCCGCGCCGGCCAATCCGGCGCGGCACTCGCTACCCAGCATGATCCAGAAAACCAAAGCTGGCACCTGCCCGAACGACGGCCATATCCATTGGGATTTACAGTTGCTGGATTTGCAGGGCTTCCCAGCATTGCACCACCACCGAGCCGACCAACCGGCGTTGTGCTCAGGGTTGCTCACATAACGCTGCGGGTTTTCATCTCCATTTGGTTCGATGCGGCCAACGATCGCAGCTGATCGATGCCCAGCGCCGTCCACCTGCGCACGAGCCATCCAGAGTAAACACGTGCTCGCATTCGATCTGCCGCATCCAGACGGCGGCGACAGGCGCGGCCTGCCCTGTCCGAGCGCAAGCACGACTCGTTGATGCGTCGCGCAAATGACCCAACCGAAGCTCAATTTTATTTGCTGCGTCGCAGTGTTGCACGCCAGCCACTAAGGGCGCATTTGTTTTTTTTGCTTTCCGCGCTCGCTAATCAATTGCTCTTGCGACCGAAAAACGTCCTTCGCGGCTGCACCATGGCACAAATGACAGGCACTTCACAGCACTTCGACCTGGGCCTCGGGAAAGCACTGAAATCCGGTACCTTTCTAATAGTGGTGAGTCGGCATTGGACTTAGGAAACCAATGGGGTGGCAAATGGACGCCGTAGGCTTACTCAAATCGTGGATCGGAGCGCTCACGGACATCGGCTTGATGTTATTGGCGCTGGCGATCGTAGCGTCGCTGCTTGTCGGAGGCACGCTGCCCTTCTTCGGTGGCGTCGTCGGTAACATCGTGGCCATGGTCAAGGATCTCGGCAGCAATGGCTTGGTTGGTCTGATTGCCGTGGGCCTTATCATGTGGCTGTTCTCTAAGCGCTCGCTCGCCTGAGCAAGTGCTGGCGAGGCGGGTCTCCCCGCCTCGCCATCGCACTCGATCCATTGGGGCCAATCGCGATGATCGAGCGAATCCGAAAAATTGGCTGGCTTGCTGCCGAGGCCGGTCTTCTGCTGATTGTGCTTTGCATTCTCCTCAACATTCTGCTCGGCAAGGATAGCGGACCTTTCATTGGATCTGTTGCTGAAAATGCATCCAAATTATTGGGCGGGCTGCCGCCTGGCGTGACCCTTGGAGTCGGGCTTATTCTCCTTCTCTACTGGTTCGTGAAGTCGCGCCTGATTTAGGCGCGAAGACCAACAAAATCGCCGACTCTGCGCAAGCCACTTGCGCAGTTCACGATCGTTAGCCGACCGCAGCGCTCACCAACGGGCCGACAATTTTTCGACGGCTTTGCAAGCATTCGGCGCAGCCCGTTGGGATCCACGTAAATTTCTGGCCAAAAGCAGTTCCCACCATAATGGGCGAAAGAATGGGCGCTCGCGACCCTTGAGCTGAGCTGTCCAACACCTCGAAGCGCCTCAACCGAAATTCCGCAACGGGTAAAGCGGTCCTCGCTTGCGAATGGCCGATTATTATGATGAGCCACCTCGCGCTGAAACCGGTGACCCGGTTCCATTGCAAAGTTTCATGAAGATTTCCTCCCCGAGTGAATGCGGTCAGTGAGTGGGGCGATCATGTCGATGGGATCCCAACCTGCAGCGTTACTATTTTCACATCAAACGCAGCAAGGTCACCGTGCTTAACCATGACTGTCTCGAATGAGTAAGCATCCGAGATACCGCCCGGAAGCGGCGCGCCAGCCTCGGGAGATGGCATCCCATTTCATCCAGCAGTAGGGTAGTCATCGACGTGGTCGCCAGTGTTTGAAGTACTAATCGAGGAGCTAAAGTTGCGTCATCAAGATCAAGCGCGGTCACGTGCCTCGCGGCGCACCAGTGGCTAGCGGATGGCGTCCGTTTGCTGGCCCTAAGGCGCGCCGCAGCAAAGCTGGTGCGGCGCGGATGTCCACGAGGAGGCTACCAAGGTGTTCCAAAACTGGTTGGATCTTAATGGCCCGCTGTTTGGGCCCGTCCTCTATGTGTTCGAGCGCATCAGATCATATCTTGAGGAGCGGGCTGAAGCGTTCGATACACGTTTCGGCACAGATACGGCAGCCCCCTTCTTTGGGCGTGACGAAAAGCCAGCGACTCACTTCTACACAGCGACGACAGCTTCGCTCATCTACGAAATTCTCAAGTCACTTCCGTTGCAGTCGAATACGTTCGCTTTTGTTGATATGGGATCGGGCAAAGGGCGAGCGTTGCTTGTCGCGTCGGAGTTTCCATTTGCGAAGATTGTCGGCGTCGAACTCTCACAACATTTGCACCAAATCGCAGAAGAAAACATCAAGCGGTACCACCCTGCATCCCAGCAGTGCACGGCATTCCATCTGCATTGCATGAATGTGATCGACTACGTCTATGGCCAAGAGCCGGTTGTGCTCTTCCTTGCCGATCCCTTTGGGCGGGAGACCGTGGGGAGCGTAGTTGCCAATTTGGAGGCGTCCCTAAGCGCAACGCCTCGCGAAGCTTTTGTTGTATATATTTACCCGCAATTTGAGGATTTGTTGCGGAGCTCGCGCTTGTTTCGAAGGGTGAGAGAAGGTGGCCCGCGGTGGCGGCCCTGGAACCGGTATGTGGTCTACGCGGCATCAGCAGCTGAGGTCAGATGACGCGGCGTAGAATTAGGTCAACCACGAGGTCTGGCCTAAGAGCACGCACGCTAGAACTTGCAATAGAGACGACGCCCGTTGCACGAAGTGCCTTACTGAGTCCCGCTGTGTCCAGCTCATCCCCGCAAAATTCGCGCACGGGTTGCAAGCCCGACCAGAATGGGGTTCACGGGCGCGGAAGCACCTCACATCGATGCCCCTGCGAACGCTTCAGCATGCAGGGATTTGGGGGCTCCCCTGGTGGCTTCGACAGAGTCGATTAGAAAAGGACACGCGGATCATCTCATGATTTGCGGGCGGGTTTGCCGTTCGTCTGCATCGGTCGCCGAAATCCCAAACTGCCCTTGTGCTTCTTAAAAATCGCCAATGGGTTCTGTTGGGACGTGTTGCAACGTCGATGTTGGACCAGAGGTGATGAGTGACAGCGGCTGTGCACTGCACGCCGCCTTCCTCGTTTTCGACACCGTCCCCCAAGGCTTACAATCTCAGAGCTCACTCAGAGTCCTGTCGTCGTCCGGCGATTCATCACTGCACTCCACTGCTACGTTTCACTTCCATCGCGGCAGCAGTCGTGGCATAGGAGCCTTGCGCGTGCCGCGGGGATTGAGCGCATCAAACGGTTTGCGATTTGGGGGTCCAATGCCGCGTTCCGTCGCATTCTTTGCAGTTCCGAACTTCTTGCAGTAATTCGCCCGACACGCGAACCGCCTTCTCGACGCTATTCATGCCCAAATAGGGGGAATTCATGCTGACACCGCACCTCCTCCGCCTCGCAGCCACAATTGCCCTGGCCTTTGTTGCTCCCGCATGGGCTCAGCAGCAGCCGCCGATGAGCGCGGGTCTTGTCAATCAACTGCAAGATGTCGAAATCCAAGAACAACTCATTGCCCTGGGCGTCCTCGACAGCACTGCGGGACAGGCGTCCAGGGACGATCTACGCAAAGCCGTGGACTGGTTTCGCAGGGCCTACCAATTCAAGCGGGGCATGGAAGCGTTGAACGATGCGGAGAAAGAGAAACTGAAGGAGGCCAAAGACAAACTGTATGCCACGACCGGCCTGAAGGTGGTGACGTACAAGGACTCAAATCCGAGGACAAAGACCGATCTGCGACTGCTCGTGCCTGTCAAACTTGTCAGCGAAACTCCGCAGAAATTTGTTGGAACCGCCACCGGCGGAGACTGGCAGGAGTACCGCGACAACGTCAGCAACGTTTCCGTCGGGCCTGTCATTCACTTGCTGTCGGACTTCACGCCCATTGCGCTGTTCAGGCAGAACATCATGCAGGTGGCGCTGAACTACCGGCGTCTGCATTTGACTTCGGAGGAGTTCGCCGCCGTGGGCGACGCCGAAGACAAGGACGGTGGGTACGTCTCTTCGAACCTGGTGCTCACGTCCAAGGACAAGCTCATGGGGGTGTTGATGCGCTATCGCAAGACGCCCCCCACGTCCTTCGTCCAGGTTCCCGATTTTCTCGCGCGCGTGGTAGAAGCCGAGCCCGCCCAGTCCGACGCGCCGAAGCCAGATCCGACAGCCAGAGGCTGGCAGCTCATGATGCAGGGTGTCGCCAATCTGGTGGTGAGCGCGTTTCCCCGCGAGAACGGCTGGTCCGTCGTAGACACCAAGCCGTGCCCGGAGACGCTTGATAAGGCCGGGCCGAACAGCATCCGTATTCTCTTCGGCACGGATCGAAAGGGGAATGCCGGATTCGAACAGAAGGGTGGAGCCGTCGCCAATCCCGATTCTCTTTTTCTCAACGAGCCCGGCAACAAGCTGCATATCGGGTGTGCCTACGTCGTGCCTGCCAAGAACGATGTCAAGAATGCTGGCGATTTAGCCTCAAGTGAAATCACCTGGTACCACTTACTCCATTCCACGCCTGAAGCTGATCTTGGCGATCAACTCTATCTGGCCCACGAATTCGCGGAGAGGGCGCAGACGAGGACGGCGCCAAAAGGGCGGGTCGCAAGACGGCTTTTTACAAGAGGGATCGACAGCCCCGTGAGCGCCAGCAGCGCGTTGCTGTTCATCCACGGCTACAACGTGTCCTTCAAGGATGCCCTCTTCACGGTGGCGCAAATCAAATCGGCGACCAACTATAGCGGCCGCATCTATATGTACAGCTGGCCCTCGGCGGCCAGCACCCTCAACTACATTGCGGACATGGATAATGCCGAGGAGGCCGAGCCGTTCTTACAGTCATTCCTGAAGCTGCTGATGCGCGACGCCGATATCGACGATATCGATATCCTCGTGCACAGCATGGGCTCGCAGCCTGTGCTGCGTGCCCTTAGCGCGCTTCGGTCAGTCTTCGAAACGGAGCGGGAGGGCGCGGACCGACCAACCAAGATACGCATAGGTCAGATCATGTTTGCCGCTCCGGACGTGGCGAGGCCGGTGTTCGACCAGAAGATTCGCCGCATCGCCCCGTACGCGGATCGCGTAACGGTCTATGCCTCGATGACCGACGCGGCCCTGCTGGCGTCCAAAGTTCTGCGGAGCGGCGCCTCTCGCATGGGTGAGCTCAACGATGATGGCAAGCCCCTATTGGTCGAGGTGAAGAACGTGCATGTTATCGATGCGACTGGGCCGGAACGCTGGTGGCGGCTCGACAGGATCTGGAAGGGGTACGGCCACGACTACTTCCTCCAAAGCGAAGGTGTCCGGGATGATATCAAGCGCATCCTGGCATCGATCGGAGAAGACGATACCAAGACGCCGAGCGAACGGTCGCCAGAGTGGTTCGACAAGGTGCCGTTCGAGGCAGACAAGGAGTGGTTTTACTGGCGTTTGCACGACCGACGTTCGCAGGAGAAGTAGGCACTTAGAGCGTCGGTTGCCGCACCCACAGCGAACACCCTCTCCCACGAGGCTTACAGCCCCACATATTGCAAAATTGATAGTATCCAATTGGCGGAATTTATAACCGCCAACCGAAAGCACCTCGACGCCAGGATCGGCATCATGGTCGTGCTCCAAACGCGCAAGGCCAAATGCGGTTTCGACCTCGCCCGACTGGCAAAGTGCGGCGATGCAACCGGCCGAAGCCGCGCGGAATCAGGCACGGCAATCGAAGCCCGCAGAACCCCCAACGTCTGCCATTTTCGATTTGTGTGACAAGGCAGCAACGCACAGACGCCACATTGAAACGCGGCGATCAGCGACCTACGTAGATGGTGCCCCCACAGCGTGCGTGCTCGACGACTTCAAATGAAAGTGTTGAGCCAACCAAGGAGGGGTCAAATGGCACGAGTTTCAGCAAGAACTTCTGATGGCGCACTCGCCCAAACGGCGACTGCTGCACATGTCCACGCTATCGACAGACGTAGCCCACTCAAATACCTGCCTGGTTTCGCGTACATTCTGGTTCTCTACATAGCCGGCAAGTTTACGTTTTCCGATCCGAGGGCGACCCTAGTCCAGTGGGGGGAGTATCAGCTCTCCTGGGTCGAAGTTCTTTTGGTCGGCGCCGCTATGATGGCGATGGCCGAGCAATTGAGGGTCTCGCATCCTGGGATCGATAACACGATTGAGGCAATTTTGATGGCCGCAATTGCAGCCTTTCAAGTGCTTCTTTTCGCTCTCGGAGCGGCTGGCGTCAGACCGCTGAGCATCTTCAATAATACAGAGTTTCTCATGCTGACCTTGATCAGCATGACGCAGGCAGTCGTTGCAATCTTGATCAATGCCAGGACTTTACGGCGCACCATCGGCGTCGGCGACAACGGCTAGCGAGGCTGAAACGAGGCGGGACTTGGAAAACCGCTGCCCACGGGCACGCGACATGCAGCCAATGATCAGGTCCGTTTCATTCTTCAGTCCGGCGGGCGTTCCCATGCCGCAGTTTTGCCAACGAGGGCTGTGCTGGAGTCAACTTCTCCTGACAACCGGCAACCGCGCCACCCGATTGCACCGCCTGTGCTTGGGGTTGCGATACGCCGACAATGCAAATTAGGCATTTACTTAGCGGAGAATGGAACTCACGTTGAGCCGGCGGATTGTTTGGTTGGCCGGAGCCCCTTTCCGGTCAGAAGGCCCGATACAGACGCGCAATGCCGTGATCTCTGCAAAGCCGCCAGCCCCTCACGTATCTAAGTCCGCGCTTTCTTCAGGTCCGGCAGAGCCTGCAGACACGTGTCGCAAGCAAGCCCCAGGAACGGAACGACCGCCGTCTTGGGCACCGCTTCGCGGGGTCGTGACGACTCCCTCATACGACACGGCGGACATCAGGTCTTTTTTTGATCAATGTGCCTCAACAGGCTCTCCTGAGCAGCATGGGGACGCGCAGCTACTGCTCGAATATCGGCTGGCGCTTGTACGAAGCTTGGCTCGACCCCGCTCGACTGATGTTCTACTAGACCTCGGCTGCGGCACTGGTCATCACCTCTGCGCCCTCGGACCTGAAGTGACTCGCGGGATCGGGATTGATATCTCGCCGGGCATGATCGAATTGGCGCGCGCTCGTCTTCGAAGCTCGCATTCGAAGGTCAATCTGACGTTCGAAATCGATGATGCCGAGGAGCTGAATGGAATTGCGGATCAGTCGATCGATCTGGCGATTTGCATCGGCGCTTTCGAGCACATGCTCGATAAGCGAGCGGTCTTAGCCAGCATCTATAGGGTGCTGAAGTTCGGAGGACGTTTCTTCTGCCTCACACCGCGAGCCGATTACGTTTGGTATCGCAGCATCGCACCCCTATTGGGTTTAGCAACCAAGCATCTTTCCAGTGACCAGATGCTGACTAAGCGGGAATTCTTGACGCTGCTTGATGAGGCTCAGTTTCGCCGCAGCCTGTTTGCTCCGTGGACGTTCATCCCCAAGGGAGACATACCGCCCGCCGCTGCATTGGTTCTCACTGTGCTTGATGCAATCGGGCGACGCGCACGATTGGATTCTCTTCGCGGCGGTCTCTCGGTATGCGCCTGGAAGGAAGCAGGGCCGACGTAGCCAGCAGAGAACCATCGCAGGATCTGGACTGTGCGCAAATATCGACCCAATAAACTACGTCTTGCTTTCGGGGTGCCGGGTGATCTTGCCACGCCGACTGGAGGTTACGGCTATGACCGGCGCATCATCCAGGAGCTTCGGCATCTGGGTTGGCACGTGGATGTCGTAGACGTAGGGGACAGCTTTCCGTTTCCAAGCGTTGCTCAGCGCATGACCGCGCTGGCCACACTATCCGAGGTGCCGCCCGGTTGTCCGACGGTCCTCGATGGCCTTGCGTTTGGGGCATTGCCCGAGGCAGGAGCTCTCCGGTCCCGCGCGCCCCTCATTGCGTTGGTGCATCAGCCGCTTGCTCAGGACCCCAGTCTCAATACCACACAGGCAGACATCTTCCGCGCGACCGAGCGCACTGCGCTCGCCGCCGCCGCGCGCGTCGTGGTCACGAGTGAGGCGACGGCGCGGATCGTGGTCGCAGACTATGACGTCCCACCTCAACGCATCAACGTTGTGCGCCCGGGTAATGATCCGGTTCCGCCAGCGTTTGGCAGCAATGACGGCCTCGTTCGGCTTCTCTCGGTTGGTTCGGTAGTGCCGGTCAAAGGCTACGACTTGCTGATTGCGGCGCTTGCCACGCTTCCGGACATGTCCTGGCGGCTGACGATTGCCGGCGACCGAACGCGCAACCCGGCCGCCGCCGCGCAGCTCGATGCCGATATCGCGGCGAACGGCCTTTGCGACAGGGTCTCGGTGCTCGGTGCCGTGCCGCCTAAGCGCATCATCGAACTGTATTTGGCCTCCGACGTATTTGTGCTCGCATCGCGTTTCGAGAGTTATGGGATGGCGCTTGCCGAAGCGATGGCGCACGGGCTGCCGCTCGTTTCCACCATTGCGGGCGCAATCCCCGACACGGTACCTGTGGGCGCGGGCCTGCTGGTGCCACCGGACGACGTTGCTGCGTTGGCGCAGGCGCTGCGTCGGCTAATCGGCGATTCGGCCGAACGGCGACGGCTTGCCGCGAACGCTTTGGCGGCAGCGGCGCAGCTTCCCACTTGGCAAGATTCAGCCCGGCTGTTTGCCGGCGCAATCCAGACGATCGCATGAGGTTTGACGCATGAAGGCAAGCTTACTCAGTGCGTACGTGCGGGAGGCAGTTCTAGCTTGCGATTCCGCGCAAGCGACGGAGGGATGACATGAGCGAACTCAATCGGCTCCGCTGCCAACTGCGGGCCGTAAACATCGAATACAGCGAGCTCGTGCGCCGCAAGAGAGCGGAAGTCACTTACGGAAGGATGGTCGGGCTCCGCAGCGAGCGATACCTGCTCATGGCGCTCATCGCGGCAGAGTGGCAAGAAACGTCCTCTGGAGCATTGCCCTCCGAGGTCCGCTGCGCTCTGCCCTACGTCGAAAAGTAGGCAGCTATCGCAGCACGTACCCCCTTTGGTAGTTCTTTATTCGAAAACCGCCGGCTCGAACAGTCTGCAGCAAAACGCCTGCTTCGAAGAGCTCGTCGACGAACTCAATAACCAAGGCCCGCACGAAGCACCCCAAATGAGGTGTCCGGCGCAGCTCTATCGATCTCCGATAGGGCCCTATCGCGCTGTCCGATCTCGACCCCGCCCGATCGCGATGCACTCGTTACCGCGCGACGGCATCTGCGTGCATCGAAAAAATAAATCTCCACCATTCTTGGCGGATAGAGGCTCGGCATCAGGACGAGGGAATTTGGCTCGCCACCTTCATCGACTACGATCTGGGATATATCGATCTGGAGCAGAGCAGCTTGCAGACCCCCAGCTTGTCACCCATGTCTTAAGTACATTTTGTCACCCATGTTCGGACAGGGCCGGACACAACCGGTTTATTTGGTGGGTCTAGAAGGCTCGAACTTCTGACCTGCTGATTAAGAGTCCTGGAAGATCCCTTTTGGATCAGCGCTGTTCCCGTCTTGGGGTGAGCACCAGCTTGATCATCGCAAGCGTGATGGTCGCTGCCCTGGTGCCGCCCAGAAGATCCCCGACCAATGCGAAATGTATATATAACCCGGCTCCCTTGCCCGAACTTTGGCCATGAACATCCAATTGCTCAGCAAACCATTTGGCGTCAACCTATATGGGAGGCGCAGGCGAGCCATTCCTTCTCAAAAGGGACGTCACCATGAGGATCGGATTTTTCGACGACTACAAGCTCGGCGTAATTCGAGGTGCGGCAATCGTTGACGTCTCCTCGGTGCTCGCCGATATCCCCCATCTCGGTCCGCACGATCTCATCAATGGTCTCATTGCCCGCTACGAGTCATGCCGAGCGCGGCTCGAAGAGACTTCGGTTCGCGGCAAGGCCATTCCGCTGACCTCCGTGAGACTGAGGGCGCCGCTGCCGCGCCCCATCAACATCGACTGCATGGCCGTCAATTACATGGAGGATGGCACACGCACGGAGCCGGCACCTATTAACGCCTTCCATAAGTCGCCCTCAGCCATCATCGGACCAGAGGAGACAATGGTGCTGCCCGATACACCGGCCAGCGTATTTGAGGGTGAGGCGGAGCTCGGCGTCGTCATCGGCAAGCGGGCCAAGAACGTGAAGGCCGCCGAGGCCATGGACTACGTGTTCGGCTACGTGAATTTCATCGACGGCTCGGCGCGCGGGCTACCGCCGCCAAACAACGTGTTCTTCCAAATGAAGTCGCGCGATACCTTTGCACCGATCGGCCCCTATCTCGTTACCAAGGACGAGATCACGAATCCCCACAAACTGCAGGTGCGCTTGTGGAACAATGGCGTGCTGAGACAGAACTTTAACACTTCGGACATGGCACATAAGATCCCGCGCTGCATTGAGTGGGCAAGCGCACTGCACACGCTGGAGCCCGGCGACATCCTGGCGAGCGGCACCAATCACCGCGGGCTGCATGCTTTCCAGGACGGCGATCGGATTGAGCTTGAGATAGACGGTCTCGGCAAGCTCGCCTTCGGCGTGCGAGACGATTTGGGGCGCACTTGGAGCCGCGAGACGCGCCTCGAGCGCCAGGAAAAGGGACTTAATCCGGTGGCTCCGCAGTTGACGGGCAAGTATGCACCCGGCAAGGGCTAGAACGCCGTGTCGATGTGCCCATCGGCACGACAGCAGTATCTGGAAAGCTGACGAAATCGCTGCAGCGCCGAAGGTGGCCGTGCGACGACAGCGCATCCTACGAGCGTGATGAACTGTCGCCGCCTCAACGATCCACCTCCGCGAAATAACAGACAGCAAGAGCCTATCCTGGACAAAAAAGCAAAGCGGTAGTGGCAACGGTCGCACCTCTGCGGAGCAAGATGGTCTGTTGGTCACCTTTGAGACAGAACGGGGGAAGGTGGCGCCGGCAAAGTGCGAAAAAATACTGGGGCGCCCCGGGGACCGAGGCCGACAAGCTCGACGCCGGACGCTGGCCAAAGGAACCGGCATCTGCAAGACGGCAAAACTTGCCGGCCTTAGCACCGGGACGGTGCACAAGCTCAGGCGGCAGATGAGGGGCGTCAATTGATCGTCGATCTTACGACACGATCCGTCGAGCGTCCTTCGTGAAGATCTTGTTTTGTGTGCATCGGCTGGCGCTCACTCGCGACGCTCGCGTCAACACCCAGTGTGGATGCCTATTGCGCGGTATTGTTGCGCATCTTCGCAGACCTCGCCTCCAATCTTGACAGCCCACCAGCCATGGTGCAGCACAACGACCGCATTGCCTTCAATTGCGCACAAGTACGGGCGGGGGGATAATTGCGAGATATGTGAGGACGCCTTAGCGCTCTGTGCATGTGGAAGAGGCTACATGAGGGGACGGCATGAGTGACCGCAAGCTGTCCGGCAAGGTTGCCGTTGTCACCGGGGGTGCGCGCGGACTAGGCCGCGGCTACGCGCTGCGGCTCGCGGGCCTTGGCGCCGACATCGCCATCATCGATAGGAATTTGCGAGCCGCCGAAGTCTACGAGTTCGAGCGCGTGGCCATGACGGCCGGAACCGTCACTGCCGAGTGCGAGAGCAAGGGCGTGCGCGCTCTCGGCATCGAGGCGGACCTGACAAGCCGCGCAGCGACCATGGGTGCCATCGACAACGTCGTGCGGCAGCTCGGACGTCTCGATATTGCCGTCTGCAATGCCGGCGGCGGCACGGTAGTCTTTGCGGACGAGCGTCCGCCGGGCCTGGACGCCAACGAGACCGGCGACGCGGTCACGACTGGCACACCCTCGGACTGCCCGGAGGAGATGTTGGTCCGTGTCTTCGACATCAACCTCAGGACCACCATGTACACCTGCATGGCGGTCGCGCCGCACATGAAGCGGCAGGGCGGCGGAAAGATCATCACGGTCTCGTCGACGGCCGGTGTCGATGCGCGGGGCACCTATCACCCCTACGGCATGGCGAAGGCCGCCATCATCCACTACACGCGCTCGCTCGCGCAAGAGCTCGGGCCCTTCAACATCAACGTCAACGCCATTGCGCCGGGCATCATCCGCACGGGAAGGCTGGGCGACCGCTCGCACATGGCCGGGATGACGGCGCTGCGCCGCGAAGGCACCGTCGAAGACTGTGCCAAGGTTATCGAATTCCTCGCCACCGACCTTTCCGACTACATCACGGGCCGCACGATCGTCATCGATGGTGGTCTAGTGCGCTGAAACGCGTGCCTAATTCGCCGCCAGCGGGCTTGTCACGTCCCGGAAAGAGGGTCTGAACGAGGTCACCACGTCGACGACCGTCGGCTCAGCGCCGCCGAGGGCCTCGCGCAGCGCCGGCCCGATCTGCTCGGCGCGCTCCACCCGGATGCCCCGGCACCCCATGGCACGCGCGACGCCGGCGAAATCCATATCGGTGAACGTACTGGCTATCGGCCTGTTGCCCTGGCCGTGCTTGACCCAGCCGAGCGCGCTGTTGTTGAGCACGACGGTGACGATGGGCACCTTCTCGTCGCGTGCCGTCATCAGCCCGTTGATGGCCATCGAGAACCCGCCGTCCCCGGTTACCGCGATCACCTGCCGCTGCGGAAAGACCAGCTTGCCGGCCAGCGCCGCAGGAACCGCGTATCCCATGGCGCCGATGCCCGGCATCAGCAGCGAACCCGGTGCCTTAGTTTGGAAGTAGTGCGTCATGAAAAGCCGGTTCTCGCCGGCATCGCAGGTGAAGAGCGCATCTGGCGCAGTCGCCTTCAGAATCTCGGCGAAGAGCCGCTGCGGCAGAATGGGCACCTCGTCGGAGGCGTAGCCAGGGTCTGTGAAAAAGCCATGCTTCTCGCGTGCCGCTTCCAGTGCCTTCCTGCGCGTGGCCAGCGCTTCGGCCTTTGGCGCGCCGGCAGCCCTGATCGCGTCAGCAAGCTGTGCGAGGGCGAGCTTGGCGTCGCCGACAATGGCGACGTCACACGGGAAGGCCCAGCTTGCATTTTTGGGCTCGACATCGATCTGCAGGAGCGTCTGCCGGGCGGGATCGATGAGATGCGGGTTCTCGTTGGCGGTATCGGCCGGTCCGAGGCGCGAGCCGACCGCGAGCACGAGATCGGCGTCGCCGATGACCGCGTTGGCCGTCGCCTGACCGAAGTTGCCGCACACACCGAGCGCCAAGGCATGCGTTTCCGCGAACGTGCCCTTGCCGGCGGCAGTCGTTGCCACCGGCGCAGCGACCAGCTCGGCCAGCGAGCGCAGTTCCGCGTAGGCGCCGGCGATACGCACGCCGTTGCCTGCGATGATAGTGGGCCGCTTGGCGGCAAGCAGCGCCTTCGCCGCGGCAGTGACATCTTGCGCAGCAGCGGACATCGGCTTGGGCAGGTAGGCCTTGGTGGCGTAGAGGAACGGCCGCTTGCCGGGATCGATCGAGTCCTTGAACACGCGCGAGTGATAGAGCACGCCAACGGGACCGCGCTCGCCGCTCAAGGCGTGCTTGATGGCGAGCTGCGTCGCCTGCACCGCCTCGACAGGCTCGCTGGCGACAAAAGTCTCTTTCGTGACGCCGTCGAGCGTCCTGCGCGTGTCGGCGCTGCCGTAGTCGCCGGTGCCGCTCTGGTAAGGAGAGTGCTTGGAGAACGGAGAGACATCGGAGAAGTCGGTGAGCAGCAACATGGGCGAGCTGCCGAAATGCGCCTCGAGCGCACCAAGGAGGCCATTGGCAAGCATAAAGATGCCCTGTCCGATCGCAACGCCGGGCTTGCCGGTAAGGCGCCCGTATACCTCGGCCATGACGCTGGCGAGCTGCTCGTGGCGCACGAGGACCGTGCGGATGGTGCCCTGGTGGTCGTAGAGCGCGTCATAGACGCGGCCCATGTTGCCGCCGGCGATGCCGAAGACCATGTCAATGCCGGCTTCCTCGAGCACCCGGACGATCGCCTCAGGCGCGCGCGTCTCCGCATTCAACAGCTTGCCACTCATGGATTCGTGAGCTCCCAATATGGCTGCGTCTCTCAACGCTATCCAGCCCTTCGCCAGCAGCCTAGGCCGCGTGAGGATCCATCACAAGCCACGCGACATGTCAGCCGAGCGCCACATTACTCGGGCGCCGGCCCGGATGATGCCGCCGTCCCCACTGCAGTTGCGCCACCCGTGGAGGGCGCAGACCCGCGATTATGGCGCGGATCGACGCCGCCTTCGCTTCGTGAGCTGTATGCTCCCGGCGAGAGATTTTCTCCCTAGTACGCAGCGCGCAGGATCTCCAACACCTCCTCGGAACTCGAGATCGGCCGCGGGTTAGAGTAGGTCCAATCGTCGAGCATGCAATTCTGAGCCAAGCGAGGCAGGTCTGCTTCCTCGACCTTCACCTCGCGCAGGCGGCGGGGCATGCCGAGGCTGCGAATGAAGTCGTCGAGCACGTCAGATGCGCGTTTTTCCGGCCGGCCCATGGCTGCCGACACTTCGAGCTGGCGTTGCGCATTGACCGGCGCATTGAAGTCAAGCACATAGGGCAGCATGACGCAGGACGTGTGGCCGTGCGGCACGTTGGCCGAGCCACCGAGAATGTGGCCGATAGCATGACTGGCGCCAAGCCGCGTGCCTGACACGATGCCGACCATGGAAAGCCAGGCGCCCATCATGCACCGCAGTCGCGCGTCGAGGTTGCTGGCCTCCTCCTTGACGCCCCGCAGGCCTGCGCCAAGCGCGCGCAGCGCCTGCAGCGCAGTGCCGTCCGTGTAGTCGTTGGCGTCGAGAGAGAGCAGGGTCTCGACCGCGTGATCGATGGCCCGGACGCCGCTCGAGAACCAAAGCCACTCGGGCGTGTGTACGGTCACGGCGGGATCGAGAATGACGCTTTCCGGCACGATGGCGCGGTGAACGAAGCTTTGCTTGAGTTTGAGCCGTGTGTCAGTGACGCCGGCGCGAGCGTTGAACTCTCCGGCAGAGAGTGTCGTCGGCACAGCGATCTGGCGGACCTTCGGGGCACGGAAGTCCGGGGTCTGTCGCTTGCCGTTCGCGACGATGGAGCGGAAGGGCTCCATTGCATCCACGTCCGTCACGCCGTGCTCGAGGCAGATGGTGACGGCTTTGCCACCATCGGTTACTGAACCGCCACCGAAAGTGACGAGGAGGTCGGTGCCGGCCGACCGCGCCGCATTGGCGCAAGCGACCACCGCGTCACGGGGAGAGTGGGCGGGCATCTGATCGTACACGCCAGCAAAGCGGGACCCGAGCGCCCGGCGCACTTTTTCGACCTCGTCGGTATTCCTGTTAAGCGTGCGTCCCGTGAGCAGGAATACCCGCTTGGCCCCAAGCCGCTCTGCCTCCGCGACTATCGTTGCGGCGGCTGGCTGGCCAAAGATCACGCGGTTCATCTGCGTGAACACCATCGTCCCCGATTGCATGGTATGCCTCGTGCTCTGGGTTGTCCGGCGGCGGCATTTTGGTGGAGCAAGCCGTCGGGCACAACGTTCCTGCTCCACGGTTGGGCGCCCGTCCAAACGACTGAAGGTCCGTCAATGACGAGTTACGCAACCGCAACTGACAGACGCGTCGTGCTTCACGACCATGCCTCAACGTTTGGGCAACGTGGAGGCCTGCCAAGTTATGCATGCTCTCGACGGACTGATGCCCGGCTCGTTCAGGCTCTCATCTGTCTTTGGTCAGTCCTACCGCCGCCGTCGCGCAGAGTTCGAGCTTCACGCCTGGCCCTAGGTCGGCGACACCTATCGCTGCCCGGGCGGGCATGTCGACTTCTTTGAAATGGGCCTTCCAAACCCGGTTGAAGTCTGGCTTTTCGGCGAGGTTCGTTAAGTAAATAGTGACCTGCAGCACGAACGCGATACTCGAGCCACCCGCCGTCAGCAATTTGGCGAGCTGACGCAGCACGTCGTCGGCTTGGCCGGCCATGTCGAGGCTCGTGTCCTCCGCAACGATGCCGCCGATGTAGAGCACTCCACCGTGCGCTACGACCTCGTGACCAAGACCATCCCAGGGCTGCAAACGCTTGATCATTTTCTCTCCTGTGCCAATGCCGATTCATCCCGCGGCTTGCCTAGAGCTCGCTCGTGCGCCATTGGCGTGGGCAGCCGTGGTGACTTCTATGAATTTTGGAAAAGGTGGCCGATTGCGATTACGGGCCTCATGCTCCCGTGTTTTCCGAGATCCAGCAAGCCTCAGGTCCCCTCTGCTGGGGCCACGTTCGGGATTCCGGCCATCAGGGAAGCTGGAATGAGCTTGATCAATTCATCGACCGTGAACTCACCGTTGTTCTCGTACTTATAGATCGAGCGCGCGACGTCGCCGTAGCAGTAGGTGTGGTAGTGCGATTTCTCGGCGTGGAAGATCTGCCCGTTCACATTCTTCGCCGCGTCCGTGCAGAGATAGGCGACCATCGGAGCCACGAACTCGGGACCGGGCATCGCCATTCGTGTCTCGAACTCCGCCTGTGTCAGAAGGCCGGCCTCGACGCGCCGCTTCCAGTTGGCGATGACGGCATCGTTGACCGTCATGCGCGTGGCCGCAAAAGGACACATGGCGTTGGCCGTTATGCCATAGCGACCACACTCACGTGCGATCGTGCGCGTCAGACCGATGACGCCAGCCTTCGCCGCCGCATAGTTGCACTGGCCGACCGAGCCCTTGAAGGCATCCGAGGAGAAGTTGACGATCCGACCGAAGCGCTCGCTGCGCATCAGCTTGATCGCGTGGTGGGACATGTTCCACGTACCTTTGAGATGCACGGCGATGACGGCGTCGAAATCGTCCTCGGTCATGTTCCAGATCATGCGCTCGCGCAACATACCGGCCGCGTTGACGACGAAATCGATCTTGCCAAAGGTCTCAGCACACTGGCGCACCATGCGGCCGGCGCTCGCGTAATCAGCGACGGAATCGTAGTTGGCAATGGCCTTGCCGCCCGCCTTGCCTACCTCCGCCACCACTTCATCGGCCGGGCGCTCGGTCGTGACCTCGCCATTGCGACCGGCACCGGGATCATTGATTACGATGCGCGCACCTTCCCTAGCCATCAGCAGCGCGATGCCACGGCCGATACCGCGACCGGCGCCAGTGACGATACCGGCCTTGCCATTGAGGTTCATCTGCCGCTCTCCCGTTCGTTGTTGGCGCTCCAGCTTTGCTAGTCCCCGCGAGCAATCCGAGCCAGTGTCCTACAGATGGCCCGGCCTTCAGTAACGATGCTCATCTCGTGTCAAATTGGTGTGAAACAGGGCAGCTTGCCGCCACCCTCATTCGGCTTAAAGACGACCTTCACCTTCTGGCCGACCTTCACCTTTCCAGGATCCACATCGACAATGTTCGTGAGCATCGACACCCCCTCATCGAGCGTGACGTAGGCGACGACATAGGCAGGCTTGGCCGCGTGCATGATCGAATAGGTGTAGATCTCGCCGGTGCCCTTTGCCTCCCTCCACTCGAGGTTGGTCGACATGCAATGCGGACAGACCCCACGCGGATAGTGGTGGGGCTTCCTACAGTCCTGACACCACTTGACGAGGAGCTTGCCCTCTTTGGCGCCGTCCCAATAGGGCTCGGTGCCGGGCGTGGGCGGAACCGCTGGGTAGACCTTATCGCTCATGATCACTACTCCCGCTCGAGAATGACAGTTGCACCCACGTGGCGCGTCGCGAGCGAGCCGCCCGTGCCATGCGCGAGCACAATGTCGTGGTCCTTGACCTGCACCTTCGGGTGCGCCTCGCCGCGGGCCTGGCGGACCGCCTCGATGACCTTGGTCATGCCACCGCGGTTGCCCGGATGGTTCGAGCACAGCCCGCCACCGTCGGTATTTAACGGCAACCTGCCGACGCCGGATATCAGGTTGCCATCTGCAACGAACTTGCCTCCCTGCCCCTTCTCGCAGAAGCCAAGATCCTCGATTTGCATGACGACGGTGATCGTGAAGCTGTCGTAGATCGAGACGTATTTCACGTCGGACGGCCTCACGCCCGCCATCTCGAAGGCGGCCTTGCCTGACTCGCGCCCTGCCGAATAGGTGAGGTCGAGGCCGACGCCGCCGCCCTGGATCTTGCTCGCCTCCCCGACGCCGATGACCTTCACTTTTGGTCGCTTCAGGCTCTTTGCGATCTCGGGCTTGGTGATCACGAGCGCGCCGCCGCCGTCCGAGATAACGCAACAATCGAGCCGATGCAGAGGGTCAGCGACCATTGGGGAACTCACAACCTCCTCGACCGTCACCACCTTCGGCAGCATGGCATGCGGATTGTGTTGGGCATGGTGCGAGGCTGCGACCTTCACCCAGGCGAGCTGCTCGGACGTGGTGCCGAACTGGTACATGTGCCGCCGCGCCGCCATAGCGTACATGTTTGCCGTCGCAGGTCCGTACGGAAACTCGAACTGTACATCGGGTTGCTGCACATTGCCCGCGCGCGGCGCGGTGCCGGTCTGCATGCCTTCCGAGCGCGGCCTGCCGGCGAGCGTCACGAGCGCGATGTTGCAGCGCCCCGCCGCGATCGCCTCTAGCGCATGACCGACGTGTACAATGTAGGAGGAGCCGCCCGTATCGGTCGCGTCGATGTGGCGGACTCTGAGGCCCATGTACTCGACCATCGACAGACCACCGAGGCCCGGCGTATCGCCCGAAGCGCAGAAGTAGCCGTCCACATCGGTTTTGCTCAACCCCGCATCATCGAGCGCACCCTTTGCGACCTCTGCATGCAATTGCGCCAGCGACTTGTCTGGCGCCTTGCGGGTCTGGTGCTCATAGGCCCCCACGATGTAGGCCTTCCCCTTCAGACTCATTTCGGCAAGCCTCCTCCACTCACACGCAAATTGTCGTGAAGGGAAGTTCGCGCGTACCGGCATGAAGGTCAATACAGTGTCCGAGGATGCCTGCCCCACGCGACGGCCCGGCTCCCCGAGCTCCACTTGTTCACGCCTCGCTATCGACCAGCCGGTCCATTGACCGCGCTGGCTCTCTATGCAAGCGCTTGTTTTTCCTGCTGGGCGCCCTGCTGTGGTGAGGCCGGCGTGCGCCGGCTATACATTTGCGGAAGTCGACACCCTCGTGGTCGGCACTGCGAACAACACCGAAGCAGCGGCGCGGGCGCGCGACGTCCGCGACGACGCCGATACCCCATGTTTGCAGGCTTGCAGAAAGAGATCCTCGGCGACACAGCCACTTCAATTAAGTTTCAGCGCCTCGGATTGCTCATTGCGCGGGGCGGGCGGATACTCGGGCCTGAGACAGGCAGGCGGCAGGAGGCTTCGATGATAAGCGGAACAGCAGGCGGCGGCTCGGGCCTGGCCTTCGTGGATTGTGGAATGTCGGCTGCGGTGGGCAGCCTGCCGGAGGGGCGACGGCGCGGCGTCGCCGTGAACGGTCGGCGCATAAGGACAATCGACATTCACGCCCATTGCGCCGTGCCGGAGGCGCTGGCGCTGATGGGGCACAAGCTCGAGGGTCCGCAGAACCGGC
>Ga0075434_100000588_pt1 | contig 28051 bp, 23 predicted proteins | sample RhiMethybrSRZTD3_FD_75298 | JGI IMG/M metagenome (GOLD analysis project Ga0075434, IMG submission 75298) | Populus rhizosphere microbial communities from Tennessee, USA - Rhizosphere MetaG P. TD hybrid SRZTD3 | ecosystem: Host-associated > Plants > Roots > Rhizosphere > Soil | place: USA... | reverse complement strand
CACGCAATATTAGGGCAAGAGCCGCCAATATACTTGCGATCGACGACTGCGACACGCTTCCCTTCGCCAGCAAACGTCCACGCCGCGACGGTCGAGCCCGTGCCGCCACCGAGAATCAATAGGTCAAATTCTTCCGGCTGCGACTTCGTAAGAACATGGGCGAATGGAGAGGTCTCGGTGCTTTTCATGCTACTTTTCCTTTCTGAGCAACAGGTTCGCTCTTTGCTTGCATTGATTTGACGAGATCGGCTGCCGACGCTCCTTCGAGCGACAGTCCGTAGCCAACTTCTCGCACGATGCGTTCTTTCAAGGGCTGCATGAAGTGTATGCGCGTGTTGCGGCGCGTCACTTCGGGAGCCTTCAAGTAGATCTCGGCCAATTCCCGTGCCCGACTGAGCGCCTTACCGTTCGGCACAACTTCGGCAACCACTCCCCATTCATAAGCGGTACGCGCCGTTAGCGGCTGAGGATTCAGCAGGAATGCCTCCGCTCGTCCTGCTCCGGCGCGATAACTCCAGGTGGTGAAGATTCCGTCCCCGGGCACAATGCCTCCCGCGAAGTGCGGCACATCGTGGAAGGTCGCACCCTCGGCCGCCACAATCACATTCGCGAGCAGCGCATATTCTGAGTGCACATGAGCGCGTCCCTCGATAGCCGCGATGACCGGCACGCGTATGTTGGCTATGTTTTCGAGAAGCTGAACGCCTTCATCGTGAACCTGGTCCCAAACGCCGGGATCGGCGACGTTGCCAAAGGAGGAAAAATCGATCTCAGGGATGAAGTCCCCGCCTGCTCCGGTCAAGATTACAATCTTGTTCGCCCGGTCCTGCGCGATCCTGTAAAAGGCGTCGACAAACTCCGTATGATCTTGTGCCGTGAAAGTGAATGGCCCGTCGTTGCTGTGAAATTCGGCGACCAGGACCCCTTCGGAGTCCCGAGTTAGTTTTAGGCTGCGATATGCAGCTAAGTAGTCATCTTGAAGTCGTTGCATAGGATCTCCTGTCTAAACTTGGCGTTGGGCGTGATGGAAGATGCAGCGTTCATTGTTAGCGTGGTGAAGTTTGGCGCAATATGGTGGCGCGCCCCGGCGGACTCGAAGAAACACCTCGCCGGCGGCCAGCATCCCCATCGACGGAGCTACGAAATAGATCCAGAGCGCGTGCCAATAGTTCGCGTGCAGTGCTGAGCCGAATGTTCGCGCCGGGTTCGTGCTCATGCCTGACAGCGGTGCTTCGAAGGTGTAGTAGGTAGCAATCAGTACGCCCACAAAATACGCGGTGTATGGTGCCAGTCTTTTGTGATTGGTGGCGAACATCACAGTGATCATCAGAAAGAAAGAGATCGCCAATTCGGCCACGAATGCGGCAGTGTTTCCATACATGCCTGGCACTGTCACCGCATAACGTACCGCATCATGAGCAAGGGCCCCCCGCAACATATATTTGGCAAGGGCGACACCGCTCGTCGCGCCTAAGAACTGCGCGATTACGTAGAACCATGTATCCCAAAACTCTACCTTTCCTAGGCCATAGAAAGTGAAAGTGATTGCCGGATTGAAATGACCCCCTGACCGTTTGCCCCAGGGTGAGATCACAATTGCAATCGCCGTCGCACCCATCACCAATCCCATGAGCGCCCTGCGAGCAACGCCGCTAGAAAAAGACTGCCGCACAATCGACGCCGGGTGCTCCAGCAACGTCACAACCACGCACGCAACGAAGAGGTACAATCCCAGCCCACCCACTTCCATCAGATATTCCGGCCAATGGTGACGTAAGCTGGCAATTGCACTTAATCCATCAGATCGTCGAAGCGCGGCTGAGGGACGCTGTACGCCGATGTTCGTCACCGTCATGGCCCGGCCCTGTTTGTTTCACAGTTTTTTGAAGAATGCCGACCAGCCGCTTGCCGAGCAGCGTGGCTGAGAAATTTTGGAAAAAGGTGGCCTCCTGAATTAGCTTCGAGGTCAGCACGTCGCACTCAAGTGGCAACAACGAGGCCGCCTGCGGCCCGAATGACCTCTCCCGTGATCCAGGCTGATTCGTTTGATGCTAGGAACACCGCCAGCGGGGCGATATCACTGACGCGACCGAGCCGGCCCAGCGGCGTCTTCCCAGCCAGAACGGCGCCGGCCCCACCCGCAAAAGTCCCCGCCGCTACGTTGCCTTCGGTTTCGGTATGACCCGGAGAGATAGCGTTGACGCGTATCTTGCGCGGCGCCAGTTCGAGCGCCAATCCCTTTGTTAGTGTTTCGATGGCGCCCTTCGTGGACGCATACAGCAGCGCTCCCGCCACCGGATGCGATCCGACAATAGAGCTGAGGTTGATGATGCTACCGCCGTCGGCCCCGAACCGCTTGATCGCCTCCTGTACGTTGAGAATTGTCCCAAGAACATTGATGTCGTAGTGGAGGTGAAAGCTCTCTTCGGTAATCTCCGCGAAGGCACCGAAACGGAATACTCCAGCGTTGTTGACCAAAACGTCCAGTCTTCCAAACGCAGAATCCACTTCTTTGAATAACCGCGCGACATCTGCCGCCTTGGACACGTCGGCCCCGACCGCGATCGCCTTGCCCCCGTTGTCGGTGATCGCCTGAGCGACCCGTTCGGCGCCTTCCCGGTCGGAGGAATAGTTCACGGCCACGCGCGCGCCCGCGGCGGCCAGTGCTGCTGCAATCCCAGCGCCTATTCCTTTGGAGGCGCCCGTCACTATTGCCACTTTGTCAGACAGTCTGCTCATAATTCACCATTGTTCTTGATCCGACTCTCCGTAACCCCGAACGTCCATCCTGTGAATTACGCCTCGCGATTATGAAAATCTCGATTTGAGCTCCGTATGCTAATGAGCGTTTTGAAACAGCGCATCAACATTCAATTTTGCATCCTGAACGAATCGTCGGCAATCCAGAAAGAACAATCTCTGCGATGAGAGATGGCGAGCTGAAACCCCCACCCGAATTTGTCGCGTACACGCCACGAATACCAAGGGTTTACGCCGGCTGAGTTGTGAGAGCGGAAAATAGTGCCTTGGTAGGAATAATAAGCAGGTTGGTCACTTTAGCGTTCGAGTACTTGTTTTTGAACCATGCACATGCGTTGTTCATTTGGCCCGTCTCGGTTTTGTATATCTCGGCCCTACTAAGCTCGACTTCGCTCTTGCTCTCACTGAGCAGGTATTCGCCATCCCGAACGGCCCAGAGATTGTCCGGCCCCTCCTTCCACTCCTTGTCGGGTCTCTGTGTGCTGAACCCAAGCGCAATGCCAAGACGGTCGAACGCCTCCTCGAAATCGTTCGCGGAGACTCCGAATTCCAGATTACCCGCTATCTCCTCAATAGCGAGAAGCATCGCTTCATTGTTTTCAAAGTTCCGCAGCCAAGTCTTGATGTTTTCTATCCTCTTTTGGCCGACTAGTTTTTCGAATTTCATTCCGGATTTCGGCCGAAGTAGGAGCTTATTTAGTTTGTGAGCCTTCACTTGGATTTCGTTAGCTTGAGTTTTGCTGTTGGCGTAGGTGTATCTCGCAGTTTACGGGTCACGCGGGCGTTGAACGTGCCTCTCTCGGCATCTGAGCGGCAGAGCGGGGTGGTTCTAGGGGTCACACGGGACAAGAAATTTCTGGGTCAGGTAGTTACGAAAAACCGCACGTCATCTCCCCGTGGGCCAGCGTTCGTCAATCGCCTTCATGATTTCCTCGGCCCACCGCACTGCGTCTGCGATTGCGCTCATAGTTGCCGGAACTCTTTTTCCGCCATCAAATTGAGCGAGCTTGCGGGCGGCGAGGATACTCGCTGCGATCAGCAGCACACGCTTCCTGCCCTCGTCCACGGCAAAGCAGTTTAGCACATTCGCTTTTTCTTCGCCCACGGCGGTTTAATCAGCGACCACAGGTGTGAAATCACAGGTGTGAAATTTATGGCTGGTCTGCTAAACCATTGAGAGATATGGTGGCCAGGGACGGAGTTGAACCGCCGACGCCAGCCTTTTCAGGGCTGCGCTCTACCACCTGAGCTACCTGGCCACTAACGTGGTACTACGCGAGCTTATTGTTCGCGCGAGTCTATTCGCGACACGCTGGTTCGTGAGCTGGTCTGTCGGCGGGCGCTGACAACCGGGTTGCATTCGAGAGCGTGCGGAACGTCGTTGATTATAACAATTCGTGTTGATGTCCCTCAACGTGGGGGATAGGAAACAACTGCAACAACAGTTCGCGCTCTTCCGAGCCGAACGCGCCTTTGCAGCGATCAAGCTAAAGATCGTCGCGCTCCAGTGGCATTCGCAGGTTCTGTATTCTTCAGCGGCTCCTTACTTCCCTGACGCCCCTCCCCGACGCTCCAGCCACGAGGACAATTGCGGGGTCTGTCGCGATTTCAGATCCACACAGTAGTTCATCCGTTCTACTGATTGCTTCAGCGTCCGCTCTGCGGTCGGGACTTTATGCGTTGCGAAAAAGTCCTGTGCTTCGTCGCGCAAACCCGCGTCGCAAAACACGCTGGTCGCAGCAACCACTTCGCCGCTGGTGAAGCCACCACCGACTTTTTCAATTTCCAGCCAATGGGCACGAACGAAATCCCAAGCGACTCGGGTACCGGCCGGATTCTCCATGACCACCGAAATCAGCCCCAGAGTGTCCTGGCTGCGCACGGCAGGCGTCAAGGCGTACTCCAGCGTACGTTGCAGTAGTTTTGGATCTCTGAATTTCGCGACCGTCTGGAAGTAAAGGTAGTACTCTTCGAGGCTCGCGCCTTTCTTTTGCAGGTGATCCATGACTTTGTCGTAGAGCGCAGCATCACCATTTTGTGCCCCCAATGAGAATGCCGTGAACGCGATCGTGTGATCGATGGATGCGGGATTCTCCAGCGCTTGATCGGTGAGCTTCTTCGCTTCCGCCAGCACTTCTGGATCATGTCCGGCGTAGCCCAAGGTATGCATCACACGCGCACGCATGGTTTTTGTCTCGTCGCTCTCGCCGGGCTTGGGCGTCCAGCCAAGTTCCTTTGCGACCGGAGTTAGAAGTCGACGCACCCACAGCTCGTAGCCCTCGCGATCGCCGTCGGTAACGAAATGATCGCTTATGTATTCGAGCTGTCCGGTAACTTCTTCCACGACGGCGCGTGTGCGATCCGACTGAAGACCCTCGGCCAGCGCCAGGTAGTCGCCAATCTGTTGCTCGCCTACGCGAATCGAGGACCAGGAATCGCTGAGTAGTACAATGCGCTCTGCCGGCGTCAGACTCTTTTCAATATCGCGGCCGATAGCCCGAATCGCATCAGAAGAATATCCGGTTCGATAGTATCCCTGTGCCCCACCGTTCGCCATCACCCAAGAACCGCAGGTGGCAAGTGGGAAGGTGTCCTGCTTCTTGGTGAGAAGGACACACTTTGTCTGTCCATTCCCAGTGGCGCCACCCTCTTTCAGACAAACCGGCACCTGCCACAATTCGTTGCTGCCAGCCTGGAAGAGCGTCCGATCATAAAAATAGCGGGTTTGCGACAGCGTGACTGTGCTCGATCCTCCTGCACACTGAGCTTGCACACTCACCATCGGCGCGCCCGGTTGCTTCACGAACGTGGGCATGATCTGATCGACTGGCTTTTTCGAAACTTGCGCCAAAGTCTTCCAGAAGTCGTCGGCTGTGGCGTTGCCGTAGGAGTGCAGTTTCAGATACTGATCCACTCCCGCGCGGAATGTTTCCGGTCCGAGGTACGCTTCGAGCGTGCGTAACACCGCGGCGGCCTTGCCGTAGGCAATGCCGTCAAAGAGCTCCTGAATCTGTGCCGGAGTCTCCGCCGGCTGGTGGATGGGACGGGTGTTTTTCAGCCCGTCGACATTCAGACTTCCGGTCGTTCCTTGTACGTCGTCGAGTTCGAGATGCCATTCCGGCTTCCAGGCAGCGATGGGCTTCGTCTCCATCCAGGTAGCGAATCCCTCGTTGAGCCAGATGTCGTCCCACCATTTCATGGTGACGAGGTCGCCAAACCACTGATGAGCAATTTCGTGCGCGATGACGGCGGCTACTTCCCGATGCAAACCGACTGACGCTTTCTTGTCATCGATAAGCAGAATGACTTCGCGATAAGTGATCAGTCCGGTATTTTCCATGGCGCCCGCAGCGAAGTCAGGCAGGCCGATCATGTCGAGTTTCTCGAAGGGATACTTGATTCCGAAATAGTGGTTGAAATACTTGATGCACTGCTCACCGACTTGCAGCGCAAAGGTCGCGTCCTGCTTGGTCCCCGGCGTTCCCCATACCCGAATGGGGATGCCATCGGCCTGACCTTCTACATACTCGAATTCGCCGACGGCCAAGGCTACGAGGTATGAGGACATTTTCGCGGTGGTCGCGAACTTCACGGTGTGCTTCGTATCTCCGGGTCCAGGTGTGTCAGACAACACTTTGGCATTGGAGATCACTGAGTGTGCTTTATCGGCAACTACTGTGATATCGAAGGTCGCTTTATAGGCCGGTTCATCAAACGATGGGAAGGCGCGACGCGCATCGGTAGCTTCGAATTGCGTGGCAGCGTACTTGCGGCCTTCCTTGTCTTTTCCTAAATAAAGGCCGCGCAGTTCGTCATTGAGAATTCCGGCGTACTTGATGTGCAGGCTTGCTGGACCGGGTTGGAGCTCACGATCAACGGCCAGCGTCACCATTTCCTTTTCTTTATCGAACGTAACTCTGGCAGTTTGGCTCGTGGTGCCGCTTGAAATTGTGGCTTCCTGAATTTCGATTTCGGCCGAGTTCAGCACGATCTGAGAGGTCGGCTTGAGCACACGGATCTTGATAGCCTCTTCGCCCGCGAAATTATCTTTGACAAAGTCCGGAGTAAACGAAAGGTTGTAGTTTTCCGGAACCGCCAGTTCCGGCAATCGCTGAGCTGAGGCAACTGCGGCCGTCAGGGTTATGAGTGCAGATGAAAGAATCAGAGAGAGACGCTTCATGCTTTCCTCAAATAATGAGATGAACTTACAGACCCACGTAGCGCTTACGCATACAAAAGCGCCCGTAGTAGTCCCTGGTGCGCCTCTGTGTCACCGCTTCTTACTAAGTTATACGGAATTCTCCCAGTGGCAGTTCACTCCAATTCACCGGAGCTGCCCGAAGCTACCAGAACTCCATTCAACACCGTGAAAGCACACCGGTTGGATGCAAACCAGTAAGCGATTTCCCGGTAATCTTGCACATCGAACGCCGCCAGATCGGCGTCCTTCCCCGGTTCGATGGACCCTTTGCGGTCCTGCAAGCGCAGTGCCCACGCGCCATTGATCGTGGCCGCGGCCACCGCCTCCGCCGGAGACATCTTCATCTGCGTGCACGCCAGCGACATGACAAAAGGCATGCTGGCGGTTGGGGAGCTACCTGGATTGTAATCGGTCGCGAGCGCCACGGGAACCCCTGCGTCGATGAACATTCGCGCCGCGGGATACTTGTTCAATCCAAGAAAGTAGTTCGCGCCCGGGACAAATGTGGCGACCGTGTCCTGCCGAGCCAATCGCGCAATGTCGTCGCTGCTGACGTGATCCATGTGATCGAGGGACGCAGGATGAAAGTCCAACAGCGACTCTAGCGGAGTTTCCGAGAGCTGTCCCATGTGCGCGCGTGTGCTCAATCCGTGCTGCTTCGCGGCCGCAAAGATCTTGCCTGTGTCCTCTGCGGAAAACGCGCCCCGATCGCAGAACACATCGACAAAATGCGCCAGTTTCCGCCGCGCAGCCTGCGGAACCATCTCTTTAAAGACGCTTTCGACATAGTTTTGTGAGCGACCCTGGAACTCCTTTGGGATGACGTGGGCACCCAGCAGGGTTGCCACGACGGTTCCCGGCCACTGTTTCGCGGCGCTGCGGATGGCTTCCAGGGACTTCAGTTCTGAGCCGACGCTGAGCCCGTAACCTGATTTTGCCTCGACGGTGGTGGTTCCCTGCTCGGCCATCTCGTGGAGGGCGTCAAGGACTTTTTCGGCAAGCTGGCTCTTCCCTGCCTTACGCACCGGTTCGACACTCGAGCGGATACCGCCGCCAGCGTCCGCGATTTCTTCATATGTGGCGCCGGCGGTTCGCTTTTCGAAGTCGACTAAGCGGGGATTCATGAATGCGGGATGGGTGTGGGAGTCTACGAATCCGGGAAGAACGACCTGGCCTTCACAGTCAATTTCGACGACCTTCTTGCGATTTTTCGTTACCCAGGAATCGCTGAGCGCGTCTTTGGTCTTACCGACGGAGACGATTTTGCCGCCGATGCAGAGGACGGCGGCGTCTTCGAGGATCGCGAGATCGGAGAGCGCCTTGGCGCGACGAGGGCGCGACGAGTCGCCAGAGGAACGCAGCGTTAGCAATTGACCAATGTTGACGAGCAGGAGGGCCTGTGCAGTTCGTGGTCTCAATGATGTCATCTTGAATTGTGAAATGGAGTCGCGATTGTAGCGCCGCCGTCCCAGCGGCTGTCCGGCGGGCGTCTCGCCCGCCGCACCGAGGGCGAGACGCCCTCGAGACAGCCGGCAAGATGCCGGCGCTACACAGAAATACAGCGCAACTGAGCCGCGCCTCGGCAGACTTCCGCGGACGAGTAACGACTAGCTGCTTTCTTCCATTGGGACCTTCACACCTTTTCTCTGTGCAAACGCCTTCGCCTCCTCATACCCTGCATCCGCGTGGCGGATGACCCCCATGCCGGGATCCGTTGTCAGCACTCGCTCGATGCGCTTCGCCATCATCTCTGTGCCGTCGGCGACTGTGACTTGTCCTGCGTGCAGAGAGTAACCGATGCCCACGCCTCCGCCGTTATGGACCGAGACCCACGACGCGCCGGCTGCGGTATTGAGCAACGCATTCAGAATCGGCCAATCGGCCACGGCATCCGTGCCGTCTTTCATGCTTTCGGTCTCACGGAAAGGTGAGGCCACCGAACCACAATCCAGGTGATCGCGGCCTATCACGATGGGGGCTTTGATTTTTCCTTTCTTCACAAGGTCATTCATCGCCAGGCCAAATTGCGCGCGCTCGCCGTATCCCAGCCAGCAGATGCGCGCGGGCAGTCCCTGGAACTTGATTCGTTTGCGAGCCAGTTCAATCCAACGGCGGAGAATTCGGTTCTCGGGAAAGAGTTCCAGCACCAGGTCATCGGTCACGGCAATATCTGAAGGCTCACCTGACAACGCGACCCAGCGGAACGGCCCGCGTCCTTCACAGAACAGTGGACGTACGTAGGCCGGAACAAATCCGGGGAAGTCGTACGCATCTTTCACGCCGCGCTGGAAGGCGAATGTGCGGATATTGTTGCCGTAGTCAAACGTAACTGAGCCCATTTTCTGCAGGCGCAACATGCCCTCGACGTGCCGCGCCATCGCATCGAGCGACTTTTCCTGGTAGGCCTGCGGATCGCGCTTCCGCAGTTCGAGTGCCGCCTGTAACGTCATGCCGTTCGGCACGTAGCCGTTGAGCGGATCGTGTGCCGAGGTCTGATCGGTGAGAATATCGGGCACGACGCCGCGCTCGGCGAGTTCCGGAATAATGTCAGCGCAGTTCCCTACCAGCCCAACTGAGACATTCTCTTTTTTCCGCACTGCGTTCTTCAGAATGCGCAACGCTTCATCGAGCGTGGTCACCATGAAGTCGCAATAGCCAGTTTTGAGTCGTTTCTTGATGCGCTCGGGATCGACGTCGATACCGAGGAAGGCCGCGCCGGTCATGGTTGCGGCCAGTGGCTGGGCTCCACCCATTCCGCCCATGCCGCCGGAGATGATGAGCTTGCCGGCAAGATCGCCACCGAAATGCTTTTCACCGGCTGCGGAAAACGTCTCGAATGTTCCCTCGACGATTCCCTGCGAGCCGATATAAATCCACGAGCCCGCAGTCATCTGGCCGTACATCATCAGGCCGGCGCGCTCGAGTTCATTGAACTTCTCCCAGTTCGACCAGTGGCCAACAAGGTTGGAATTCGCGATCAGCACGCGCGGGGCGTAGTCGTGCGTCTTGAACACGCCGACTGGTTTACCAGATTGCACCAAGAGGGTCTCGTCGTTGTCGAGGGACCTTAGCGACTCGACGATCGCGTGGTACGCCTCCCAGCTGCGCGCCGCGCGCCCAGTGCCGCCGTAGACCACCAAGTCCTGCGGACGCTCCGCGACTTCTTCGTCGAGGTTGTTCATGAGCATGCGCATGGCCGCTTCCTGCTGCCAGCTCTTGCAGGAAATGTTCGTGCCACGCGGTGCGCGGATGGGAGAGTAGGTTTTAGGGGAGACCTCAGTTTCAACCGGCATATGAATAATGGTAGTTGGTTGAGGAAGACAGCGCAATTCAGTGGAGCGTCGGGCGTCCCGCCCGACCGGACGGGCGGGGATGCCCGTCCCTACATTTTTGCGGTGGGTTCATCCTCGCAACGTTACAGAGGTAATTAGCCAGTCATCATTTCCCGGCTTAAGCTATCGGGAACGGACCGCGGGATTTGCCAGTAGGCACAGCTTTTCAGGAGGCACGCATGGCGACGGCAGCTTTGGCTTATGGGGAACGTCGGTTCGGCGCGGCATACACAGGCCGGATTGTTCTGATTCTAGTCATAGTCGGTTTTCTGGTGGGACTCTGGATGTCAGAAGAAAATCCGCGGCTATCGTCTCACCCCACGCTGATGTGGGTCTCCATTGGACTACTGGGAGTTTGCGCCGCCCTCTGGATCGTCATGGGCAAAACTGTGCTGACAATCAGCGACGCAGGTATCCGACGCGAATCGATCTTCGGACAGCAGGAGATGGCCTGGAACCAGATCAGTGAAACTCGCTATCGTGTGACGCCCATCAACGTTTACGCGCATTTCGGATTGCTGGGTGCACTGCTTGCCATGTCAGGCAAGTCAGGGTCGACGCAGCTTTGGCTGGAATTGATCGACGCGCATGGCAACAAGCTGAAGGTCACCTCGATCTTCCGGGATGCAAGCGACGCAATCGGGATTATTCTTGGACGCATCAATCCTCCCCTGGTGCAGGGCACTAAGGCGCGGTTGCAGAGAGGCGAAACCGTCCAGTTCGGCAACCTTGGGCTTTCCGCTACAGCGGTTATCTGGAAGAACAACTCCATTCCGGTCTCACAAATCACGAAGGCCGAAATTCTGCGCAGCTACCTGCAGATCAAGCGCCAGCGAAAATGGCTGGCGGCGGTTAACGTCAGGTCTGACAAAGTTCCAAACGTGCTGGTGTTCCTGGAGGTGCTGGAGTCGCTGGCGCCTCAGGTGAAGGCAACGGGGATTGATCCCATGGCGAGAGTGAGATTGTAAAGCCTCGGCCGGCACGCTGGAATCGGCACTTCCCTCCAACAGACAGAGTGCGGGTCATTGCGAAACCACAAAGCCATACCCGCGCGTTAGATCACGCCGGGCTCCGACGCATGGTTTGACTCTGCCCTATACCCGTGCTACTGTCTGGAGCAAATCTTCCCCTCGGCCTCTAGTTAAATCTGGCACCGAGGTTATTCCGTGCGTTCAATCTCAAATCTCTCCTGTTTCCCGCCGATGCACCGGCTTGCTCTGCTTATCGTGTCTTTTGCAATCTCGTTCGCACTGACAAGTTGTGGCGGCAGCAGCATGTCTGTACCAGCGCGCCAGCTGACTTCGATCAGCGTCCAGCCCGCGAACGGCGAAGCCGTCGTAGCTAGCGGCACTGTGCCTTTTTCCGCCAGCGGCACATTCGATCAGCCGCCAACCGCGGAAGACTCACTTGCAGTTGCCTGGTCAACCTCAGACACAACGATCGCAACGATCGACGCGAGCGGCGGGGCCGCAACCTGCATCGCAGCCGGAGGCCCCGTCACGATCACAGGCAGTTTGTCCGGGAAAGAGGGTACGGCCACTCTCACGTGTGTCTCCGCACAGCCCGTCGCAACGGGAAATTGTGTGTATGTGTGCGGCAGCACGCGCTGCGGTGCATTGACGGGCTATTGCAGCTTTTCCGACGGCAACGCATGCCATCAAGCGTACGATCCCGGCTCTTGCCCGGTCGGCAAGCCTGCGAACGGTACAGCCACGGACAGCTGCGGTGTGGGAATCGATAACACGCGATCTTGTACGCCGTGAGCGGGCCGAGCATCGGCTATCTCAGATAGGTATCAGTCGCCGAGCGACAAGCTAGTTGGAACTTGGCTAACAACCGCGACTTGTTTCCTACCACGACGAATACGCGGTTCCATCCGAAGACTTCAGATTTGAGGCGCTGTGCACATCCACAATACCCGGCGCCGGCGGGTCGCCGCCTTCGATGGGTTGGTCCTCGTCAATGATCCAGGTCGCGTCCTCGGTGAAGGGATCTTTCGGTATGACCTTGATATAACCAGATTGAACCAGATCTTCGAGCGACTGTGGCGCCTTTTGCTTATCGAGAATATTGTGAAATCACGCTGCGTAGCGCAACAAGCCCTGTCGTAACTTTTCTTCCTTTGCATGCCGAACTCGCCCACACGACAAGAAAAGGACCACAACCCAGACAAGCTAAGGGCGTCAATAGCAGAAGACGCCCTCGAACAGTACGGGGAAATTTCTTAGCCAACGACCAACGACCAACGACTGCTTTCCTACCACGACGAATACGCCGTTCCATCCGAAGCTGTCAGATTGGACGCGCTGTGCACATCCACAATCCCGGGCTCTTGCTGGTCGACGGCCATGATGGCGTCTTCCTGATCAGTCGTCCAGTTGGTTTCGTTGGTGAAGGGATCTTTGGGAAGGGACTTGATGTAGCCGGCAGGGATCAGGTCCTCGAGCGACTGCGGGGCTTTCTGCTTATCCAGCGTGTATTGCGAAATCACGCTGCGCAGCGTGAACAGGTCTTGGCGCAAGGTCGCTTCTTTGGCGTGCAGGATCGAGTGGTTGTAGACCGGCACCGCGATCGAAACCAGGATGACGATCAGGCACACGACGATCATCATCTCGATCAGCGTGAAGCCGCGACAGGAGCCGTTTTTGCGAATTCGTTGCATACCCGGAATCTTTACCAATCCTTATATTTCGTGCCGTCAAGTGCCGTGCCTTCCGACTGACTGTAGACATCGAACACATTCTCTCCATTCCAGGAGGTCGACGTCGGATCGTCCTGCACGGAGCGCATCCCCCATTCGGCCTTACCGGTCATGGGATCGACTGGAACTTTGCGGAGGAATCTGAGTTTCTTGCCGTTCGAATCGACGCCTTGTACGAGTGTATCCAGATCCGGGGGATAGCCTTCGCTTCCGAGTTTGATCTGGAAGGCAGCGCGATCGGCGGCGTCTTTGTATCGGTCGATGGCGTCGCGCATTTGCCAGAGGTCGTAGCGCAACTCGCGTTCTTTTTCGCGCTTGATGCTCACGCGCGCCAGGGGCAGCGCCATGGTGGTGAGAATGACAAGAATCGCAGTCGCAACGATCAGTTCGATCAACGTGAATCCGCGAAGCGGCCATCGGCGCGACTTCCCTGCCGCCTCTCGCCCGACCACGTTTTGAATCTCTCTACTACTCACAACAAAGCTTCTCCTCAATCCTACTATTGAATCGTGACGACCGCCTGAGCGCCGTTCACGGTGATCGCCTGCATAGAGGGATCACGTGCGCCGCCGCGGGTGATGGTCAGCGGAGACTGGCCGCTGGCTTTGGCGACAAACGTCAGAGTCACGACCGAGCCTTGGCCGGAAACGCCGCCAGAGTTCGGCGGACGCGTGGCTGTTATCTGCAGCGTGCCGCTGGTTTCATCTTCGCGATGCACAAGGGCGACGGCTTGCCCATCTTGCGAGAGAAAGCCACCATTGGAAACATTCACCAGCTGCAGCTTGGCCGGATCGTAATTCAGCTGCAGCGGCACGGAGTAGACGTTCTGCGCGCCGGAAATCAGGATGTTGACCGTAAAGGTCGCGCCCTTGGGTTGGGCAATCGATCCCGGATCAAACAGGAAGCTGGCTCCCACTGGCGTTACTGGAGATACTGGTGCCGTTGTCGCGGGCCTTGGCGGAGCCGCTTGAGCTGTAGGGGATGGAGCGGGAGGCGCCGCCGTGGGGGCCGGTGCGGGCTCCTGCGGCCGGCTCACACGGCGCAACTCCAGCGCGTTGGCTGTTCCCACATCGAGCATTCTCTGGTTCGCCTCGCTTACGTCCGGTCCACGCACAACGTGCGGAATCAGCGCAAAGACCAGTTCGTTTTCGCGATGGTCCTTCGTCTCAGACCCGAAGAAATACTTGAGGAACGGAATATTTGAAAGACCTGGATAGCCGCTCCACGACTTGGTCTGGTTGTCTTCCAGCATTCCGCCTAGCAAGTTGACTTCGCCTTCTTTCAGGCGAATTTCATGCTCCACTTTGCGTTGTCCGATGATGGGCTGGCTGATGCCGCCGATATTGGATTGCCCCGTCACCGATGAAATATCCAAACTGACCTTCAGCGTGACTTCGCGTCCAGCGTGCACCCGAGGCGTGATGTCAATATTCACGCCGACGTCGAGATATTGGAACTGAGTATTGACCAGAGGGTTGATACCCACGCCGCCGATACCAGGCTGAAATGAGCCGGTCGCCACGGGAACTCGGTCGCCGATCTTAAGGGTGGCTTTTTGTCCATCGAGAGCGCGAATCTGCGGGTTCTGAATAATCTTAGTATCGCTGGCGCCCATGACGGCGGACGCCGTAACGCCCGGAATGGTAATGGTGAAGTCGGTCGCGTTCAGATTTCCGATGCGGTTCAGGTTGATGCCGCCGCTGCCGCTTGACTGGGTTACTGTACCGGTGCCACCGGCCGGTCCGGTTGCCGTCGTGGTGGTGCTGTTGATGTTATTGTTGAGTGAAATGCTGGTAGTGGTGGGCGGGTTGATACCAAGAGTGCGCGTGCGGTCTTTGCTGACCTGCATTACAACGACGTCGACAATCACTTCCGGCTTGGCCTTATCAAGATCGTCGACCAGTTTCTGCGCAAGAGCGATCTGGTCCGGCGTACCGCGCACAATCACCGCGTTTTGCGACTGCAACTGCTGAATACGGCTTACTTCCAGCAGTGTGCGCATGGCATTTACGACGTCCTGTAACTCGGTGGCTTGCGACAAGTTCGAAAGATAGAAGGTCTTGATGACGCTCTGGTCCAGTTCCTTGCGCTTGGCGGGGTTGTCCGTGGCAATAAAGATTGTGTTGGCGGTTACCGGACGCCAGAAGGTCTTTGATTCGAGGGCAATAATTCCCAGCGCATCTTCCAGCGTGACTCCGTTCAACTCGATGCGGATGCGGCGCGAGGTGTAATCCGGATCGAACAACACATTGATTCCAGCCAGCTTGCCGACTGTTTCGTAAATCACCTTGGTGTCTTCCGTAAGCTTCAAGGTGATGGGAACATTCGAGATCGTGGCGAGTTCCACTGGTCCCTGCGCTTCGGCCAGTTTCTTGCGCAGTGTGTCGGGGACCGGAGCTACCGCCTGCGGCGGGGCGGCAGCTTTTTGGATCATCTCCTGGGTTCGCTTGACCTCCTGCTGCGCGATGAAACTGGAGGGATCAATTAGGGCGGCTTTCTGGAACTCCACCAGGGCGTCGTCCAGCTTGCCGCTATCGCGCATGATCTGGCCACGATGGACATGCGAAGCGGCGGCCAGAAACTTGATGCGCTCGTAGGAGGCGCGGTAGCGCAAGTCCTTCGGCTTCAAGCTGAAAGCTTCCTGGTAGAAGTCGTAGGCTTTCTCGTAATCCTGGCGGGCCTCGGCGTCCTTACCTTTATTCCATAAGGAATGTGCCTTGTCGGCGATGGCGGGAAGGGTGATTGCAAGAACGACGAGCAGCAAGGCCGCCGGGCGGAACAAACGTCTCATTCAGTGAGCCCTCATATTGTTTGCGGGTCCGGCATCGCCAATGGCTGGGGGAGGACTTCACCGAAATCCGCAGAAAGACACAAAAACAGCGTGATTATAGCATCGCCCTTCATCACTTCCGAAGTGTCTGTAGGATCGGCAGTTACACTCTTTAGTCTTAGTCCCACGAGGATCGAAAATCACCCCTGTGGGCAGGACAAAATCTGACTCGGTTTCAGCCGGGAAGGCCCGTCTGACAGGGGCTTTCGGCTTTGGGTTTCGGGGGTTCAAAAGCTCAAAGCCCAGACCCAGAGCCAAATCCAGAACCCACTCTATGCTAACGTTTCCTTACCTATGGCCCGGCAGTCGACCCACCAGACGAAGCCCAATGCGGAGAAAAATCCCCGCCGCGACCCGACCGCTTCGGGTCAGAGGGATGCCTCCGTCAATAGGATCGCTTCGCATAACTACTTCTTGCTCGAAAAATTTGAGACCGGCGTCGTTCTGACGGGGACCGAAGTAAAGTCAATCCGGGCCGGACGGGCTAATCTCAAGGACTCCTATGGCATCGTGAAAGATGGCGAACTGTGGCTATTGAACGCCCATATTGGGCCCTACGAGCACGGGAACATCTTTAATCATGCTCCCCTACGCACCCGCAAGTTGTTGGTACACAAGGACGAATTGCGCAAACTGGTAGGCAAAACCCAGCAGAAGGGCTTGACCCTGATTCCCACCCGCATGTACTTCAAAAATGGCAAAGTGAAGGTCGAACTCGCGCTCGCAAAAGGCAAGCAATTGTGGGATAAGCGCGAGACCGAGCGCCGACGCACCGCCGACAAGGAAGCCCGCGAAGCCATCGTGCGCGGACGCAAAAGGTAGTCTCTTTTCGGGAGGGTCAGCCACCGTACATCACAGACTTAGCTATCCACAAAAGCCGAAAATCGCCGTGAACAGCGACCATGCTTGTGCGTTCCGCGGCGCGAGACCAGGATGAATCGGCCAACTCTGTCGCTAAAGTTGTCCCGCGTGTGGCGGGGAAAGCGAATTGGACATGGGCTCTTGCTGTTGTTTGCGGCCGTAGTGTCTTGGCAATCGCCGCTCAAGCAATCGTAGCAGTAGTTTTCTGGCTGAAAGGAAACTCATCTCCCTGGCATGCGGCGGCTCCATGGTGGTCGGTGTACGGCACCTTAATTGACGCGACGCGATGGCTCGTGCTGATGGCGAGCTTGCTGCGTGCTGAGGGGATTGGGCTGCGCGATCTGATTGGGAAGATCCGATGGGTGCGCGACCCACTCGTGGGAATTGTACTTTCTCGTGGTTTTTCCGTTCTTCTGGGTCGCCACCCCTTTGAGCAGTTGGCTGGTCTGGGGCGCCACGGAACCGAAGCTGTATCCGGGTCTACTGACCGCCCGAGCCCTTCCTTTGTGGGCAATGATTTACAGTCTGACTGAGTGGTGGATGATCTGGTCAGCTACAGAAGAGATGACCTACCAAGCCTATGCCTTGCCCCGGCTGCAGGCTCTTACCGGACGCTCATGGGCTGGCATTCTGATCGTGAGTTTCTGGTGGGCTCTGCAACACAGTTTCATTCCGCTCATCCTCAATTGGCATTACGTCATCTGGCGCTTCTTTGCATTCCTGCCCGGTGTGATGGCAATGACGGTGATTTACCACCGGACGCGGCGCCTGCCTCCGCTGATCTTTGCGCACTACCTCATGGACTTTTCCGCCATGCTGATGACTTTGAAGTTCTAGGCGGACAAAGCGCGAACAAAAAGTGGTTGCCCTGCGCCCCTTGCGGCTTTGCTTTGCGATCTCTGCGGTAGAAGGCTTTTGACCCACAAAGTCTGCGAAGGATTCGCAAAGATCGCAAAGTTGCTGCATGAAAGTCACTGCATTTCCCCCTCCCTAGAAAGCCGTCCCTCATTGCAACCTATTTCCAGGCTCGGAAATGAATTCGTTTCGTCATTTAACCAATTATGTTATACCTATAACTTACTGCAATGACTGTAACTAAAAGCCACCACGCCCCATGGCTTCTCCTGGTTTTCAGCCTGCCTGCGAGTCGCGCCAGCCAGAGGGTTGGGATCTGGAGGAAACTCCAGCGCTACGGAATGCTGCCCCTGCGCAGCGCGGGGCACGTCTTAGCGAACTCCGCTGCCAACCACGAGCGAATGGAATGGCTGGCTACCGCGATCCGCTCCTATAAAGGAGATGCCTCCGTGGTTCAGGTACAGAGTTTCGACAATTTATCTGACGATCAACTGAAGAAGCTCTTCCTCGATGCTCGAGCGCGGGACTATCAAAAGTTGCTGCATGAAACGAAGAAGCTTTTGGCTCTGTCTCCCTCGCGCCGGCCTTCTGGGGCTCTCAACCGCATCCGCCGGCGCTTCCTGGAACTGCAGGACATTGATTTTTTCGGGAGCCCGCTGCGCTCAAAACTCGAGAGCCTGCTGGCTCGCGCCGATCAAGGCGAGCAGAAAACCCCGGGGCGAGGCAAGCGTAAATTTGGCGAGTTCGCGAATCGCGTTTGGATCACGCGACCGCGGCCCGGCATCGACCGCGTGTCTTCGGCGTGGCTGATCCGGCGCTGCATCGATCCAAAAGCCCGCTTCGTTTTTGGCGCGGCACCGGATTCGCATGCAGATGCCATTCCCTTCGACATGTTTTGTGAGCAAGGGTTCGGACATCGCGGGGACAGCTGCACCTTCGAAACCTTGGTACAAGAGTTTGGTATCCGTGATGGCAAGGTAAAGCGAATTGCCCAAATTATTCACGACGCCGATCTCGGCGACGGGAGATTTGAACGCCAGGAAGGCGTCGGACTGGACAAAGTACTCACCGGCTGGGCCAAGCAAGACGTTCCTGACGATGAACTTCTGCTGCACGGCATGGAGTTGATCGAGGGACTGTATGAGTCGCTGGCGTGAGAGAGCAAAGCAACATGAGAACGACATTGACGTTAAGACTTTGCGATCTTCGCGAGTCCTTCGCGAACTTTGCGGTCAAAAGCTTTTAACCGCAGAGAGCGCAAAGAAAGGCCGCAGAGATCGCAGAGACACCACTTCTTATTCGGGTTGCTGACAATCTGAATGTCATTATGTTCCGCGTTACTCAATAGTGGACGCGACGCGAGGTGTGGGAAAGTATGATGAATATTGAAATCAACCACCGCCTGCTTCTGATCAGCAACTCCACACTTCACGGCCGCGGCTATCTCGACCATGCAGAGTCCGACATTCGCAATATCGTCGGCAACGGCGCGAAGGTCACCTTCCTCCCATTTGCCCTCCAGGATCGAAGAGCCTACGCCTGCAAGGCCAAAGAACGTTTTCGCAGCATGGGATTATCGCTCACGTCGATACACGACATCTCCAACATGCGCCGTGCGATCGATGAAGCTGACGCTATCTTCATCGGCGGCGGCAACACATTTCGGCTGCTGAAATCGCTGTATGACCACAACCTGATCGAGCCGATTCGTCGGCGGGTGGCCGAGGGCATTCCGTACATCGGATCGAGCGCCGGCTCGATTATCGCGTGTCCGACCCTGAAAACCACGAAGGACATGCCAGTGGTGCAGCCTCCTTCATTCGACGCACTAGGATTAATTCCTTTCCAGATCAGTCCCCACTATCTCGATCCCGATCCTAGCTCCACGCACATGGGAGAGACGCAGGAAGAGCGGATTCTGCAATTTCTGGAGGAGAACGAAGCGCCGGTAATCGGTTTGCGCGAAGGCTCCCTGCTGCGAATGGAGAGAGAAGAAGTGATTCTGAAAGGCCCGCACACGGCGCGTATCTTTCGTCGGGGTGAGGAACCGTTCGAGGCAGCATCAGGCTCGAACGTAGCAGCTCTGGTGCAGCCGTCTCCTTTCCTAACAGGAGTGCGAGTATGACGAGCGAAGAGATCCTCTTGCTAACACCGCAGGAAGCTCGCTCACTTCTGAGCATGGACGAATGTATCGCGGCGGTTGAGGCGGCATTTCGGGCTCATGGCGAAGGCAAGGCGCCTCCGCCGGGAGTGCTGGGCTTGCATGTGCGAAATGGGGGCTTCCACATCAAGGCGGGAATGCTCCAACTCAGCCGCGGCTACTTTGCGGCGAAAGTTAACGCCAACTTCCCCGAGAACGGTGCCCGCTTCGGGCTGCCGACCATTCAAGGCGTGATTGTTCTGTGCGACGCGGAGAAGGGCTCTCCCCTGGCAGTGATGGACTCGCGCGAAATCACCGCGTTGCGCACGGCGGCCGCGTCTGCAGTGGCGGCGAAACATTTGGCCCGCTCCGACTCGCACACCCTAATCGTCTGCGGTTGCGGCGAGCAAGGTCGGGCTGAGGTGAAAGCCGTCTCGCGAGTGCTACAACTACAACGCGTCTTTGCGTATGACACGAAGCCATCGCAGGCAGAACGGCTAGCGCAAGAACTGACGGCTGCATTGAAAATCCCTGTAACTCCCGTCTTGGACCTAGCCACCGCCACGCGACAGAGCGATGTTTGTATCACCTGCACGCCGTCGCGCCAACCTCTGCTGAATGTCGACGATGTCCGGCCGGGAACTTTTATCGCTGCCGTGGGCGCCGACAACCCGATGAAGCAGGAAATCCACCCCGCGTTGATGGCAAAGAGCAAAATCGTGACCGATATAACCGACCAATGCGCAGTCATGGGGGACCTGCATCACGCTCTTGATGACGGTTCAGTCACACGAGATAAGGTTCACGCTGAACTGGGGGAAATTGTCGCTGGGAAAAAAGCCGGGCGCGAAGGGGCGGAGGAAATCATCATATTCGACAGCACAGGCATGGCGCTCCAAGACGTGGCCGCGGCGGCAACTTTGTATGAGAAGGCTGAGAGGGTCGGCTCCGGCGTCCGCTTAAGCTTTGCCGCGTGAGTATTGCTCTTGAGATTTCGAAAGAGAATGGAGACTGAAAAATGCACACGAACCTCCCCCAACCCTTTCCCTTTGTAAAAGTAATAAGAGTGGTTGTCCTTACTCTCCTGTGTTCATTCGCGGTCGCACAAACACCGGCGGCCGACTGGAAAGACGTCGAGACTGCGATGGGCCGTAGCGGGCAGGTTCAGCCGGGCGAAGTCCTGCGCTTTGGGATGCCCAGAAAAGATATGCACATCGTGCTCTCCGGAGTAGAAGTCAAGCCTGCGCTGGCGCTCGGCTCCTGGGTGGCGTTCAAACGTGACGGAAACCAGGCGATGGCCATGGGCGACATGGTGCTTGCGGAGGACGAAGTTGGTCCGGTGATGATGAAGTTGCAGGAGGGCGGCATTCAGGAATCTGCCGTCCACAATCACCTGATCGGCGAAACACCACGTGTGATGTACATGCACATCGCCACGCACGGTGACGCGGCCCAAATCGCCAAAACAATTCACGACGCGCTGGCGTTGACGAAGACACCCGGCCCCGACTCTGGACCGGCTCCCCAGCCTCCCGCCGATCTCGGCATCGATCAGAAGCAGGTCGAGCAGATTCTTGGCCACACTGGCAAAGTGAACGGCGGAGTGCTTCAGATCGGTGTGCCTCGGGCGGAGAAAATCACCGACTCAGGCATGGCCGTTCCTCCATCGATGGGCGTCGCAACTGCCTTGAATTTCCAGCCTACCGGCAACGGAAAAGCTGCCATCACCCGCGATTTTGTGCTGCTCGGCAGCGAGGTCAACCCGGTAATCAAAGCCCTTCGCCAAAATGGAATCGCGGTTACCGCGCTTCACAGCCATATGCTGATGGAGGAACCGCGTTTGTTCTTCATGCACTTCTGGGCGAACGACGACGCGCCAAAACTCGCCAAGGGTTTGCGCGCCGCGCTCGACCAAACGAATTCCGCAAAATGAGTGCCGAACCGCGCCAGGCCGAGAGTCTCCCCGAAACCTCTTCCCTGCCTCGTTTCGTGGGATATTTTCTCTGGCTTGGTACCGTCGGTTTCGGCGGCCCCATCGCGCTCGCCGGCCATATGCAACAGGACCTGGTCGACAAACGCGGTTGGATCAGCAAAGAAGATTACGTCGAAGGACTCGCGCTAGCTCAACTGGCGCCCGGACCACTGGCCGCGCAGCTGGCCATCTACCTCGGTTACATCCGTGCAGGCATCGTGGGCGCGACAGCCGTGGGCATCGCTTTTGTGCTGCCATCTTTTCTGATGGTGTTAGCGCTATCCGTTGCCTACGTCCGTTTCGGCGGCCTTCCCTGGATGCAAGGAATGTTCTACGGGATCGGCGCAGCCGTAATCGGAATCATCACCCGCTCCGCGTTCAAGCTCACCAAGCTCACTCTCGGGAAGGACAAACTGTTGTGGGGCATCTTCGCGGCGCTTGCCATCTCGACCGCGTGGACGTCTCGCGAGATCATCTGGCTCTTCCTGCTGAGCGGAGTCATCGCGGTGCTGGTGAAAGCGCCTCCGCGGCAGATTCCGGCGAAGACTACTGTGTCGTTGCTGCTCCCCCTGGGGGCGGGCGCAATCGACAATCCCCTGCTGGGAATCTTTGTCTATTTTGCGAAAGCAGGACTGTTTGTTTTTGGGAGTGGACTGGCAGTCGTTCCATTTCTTTATGGAGGCGTTGTGCAAGGCCACCATTGGCTGACGGATCAACAGTTTGTTGACGCAGTGGCGGTCGCGATGATTACTCCCGGCCCGGTGGTCATCACCGTGGCGTTCATCGGATATTTAGTGAATGGCGTCGCTGGTGCCACAGCGGCAGCGTTAGGAATTTTCCTGCCCGTGTACCTGGTGGTGATCTTGCTAGCGCCATCTTACAAGCGCTGGGCAAAGAATCCTCAACTCAATGCATTCGTGCGAGGAGTCACAGCCGCGGCCACCGGGGCCATTTCCGGCGCTGTAGTAGTTCTGGCAAAGCGCTCCGTCTATGATCTTCCGACCGCTCTGATTTGCGTGCTGAGTCTGGCGATTCTGTTTCGCTGGAAAGTGCCGGAGCCGATTGTGATCGCGTGCGCGGCGGGAGCGGGGCTGCTGCTGCATCATGCTTAGCAAGTCGCTAATCACCTCAGGGGCTGAAGCCCGCGTATTTATTGGGCTCCAACGGTACGGCTGGAAGCCGTGCCCTTCCCGGATCTTTTTTGAGATCACTTCTGAGAACTGACATCAGGAACCGAGTAATAAAAAAGGGCTCGGAAACAAGTCCCGAGCCCTGCGTTTGGAGAGAGTGGACAGCGACCCAAGAACAACCGACTACCAATACTTCTTACTGGATAGTCAGACTCACCGGCGTTGAATGCGTAATGCCTCCCGATGTGCCCACCACCATCATGGTTTGCACTCCCGGCGAATTTGTATGGCTGCTCGAGTAGTTGCTGCAACCAATGCCCCACAGCAGCAACCACCCGAGCAGCAACGCAGCGGGTCCCAGTGCCCATATCCCAGTCCGCTGCGTTCTGCCGGTCTGGTGTTTGTGGCGAATCCCAAACACCAGACCGAGCAAACCCAATCCGTCAAATTCGCCCATGCCATGTAACCCATGGGCGGAACGTAAGTGGAACCTACCGAAATCGTCAGCGTGGAACTCGCGCCGCCCGCCATAATGGAAGCGGGCGTGAACGCGCAGGTCACGCCCGTCGGCTGGCCCGAGCACGACAGGTTGATCGCATTGTTGAATCCACCTGAGGCACTGGCGTCGATGGTCAGCGAAGTCGATCCGCCTCGTGCCACTGTGGCGGAACCTGCCGACAGTCCAAGCGTAAAATCCGTCCCGGCTGCGGCTCCGGGAACGAAGGTCCCGAACAAGCCGTGGGTTTGTGTGCTCCCGCCAGCGGTGAAGTAGAGCGTATTCGAATCCCCTGTTCCGGTCACGCCAAACACCAGCTCCCACAAGCCCGGAATGAAGATTACGTTTCCGTTGCCGTCCTTGACCTGGCTGAGAAATGTGCCCGTCGTATCGAACGCGCTGATGCTGCCGTCGCCGAAATTGCCGACGAGCACGCCGTTGGAGAAATCGCCAAAGTCTGCCGGCGTAGCCACCACGGCCCAGGGCGCGTTGAGGGTCCCACCAGTCATCCCCCGGCGCAGAAACTTGCCGTCAGTCTGAAACAGATCGACAACACCCAGCCCCGCACCCAGTACCGGATCGTGCTTGGCAGTATCCTGCTGCGCGTAGGTCACGAAGACCACGCCGTTGATCACGTGCACGCCGTGCGGCGCATAACCCGCAGGCAGATTGGGATCGGTGAACGTACCTCCGCTCAGCGTCGTGGGAGCTAAATTCTTGTCGTAGACCTCGATTGCGCCGCTGTGAAAGTTGGCTGCCAACAGAAAGTCACCGGCCGCGTTGCTCAGGAGTGCGAGACCCTTGTAGACCGCACCTGCTGAGGAATTGTCGCGCGCGATAGTCGCATTCCCGGTCTCATTCGACTTGGCGAGTACGCCGTCCTCGGTATCGAAGATGAAAAGTGCGCCGCCAAAGTCGGTCGTGCTGTTGGCTACAATTCCGGTCGGACATCCCGGGTTGCAAGGGTTTGTGGCCGCGACGGGAATGCTCACGACTGTTGTTTGCTTCGCGCCTTGCGCGTCGTACAAGGTCGCGGTTCCGCCGTTGTTGTTCGCAATCCAGAACGGGTTCCCGGGAAGAAAAGCCATTCCCCATGGATTCGACTACTGTGCATCTGTGTGACTCCCCACGCCCGCCTGGTCGGCGACCAGATTCGTCTGCTTGTAACCGGTCTGGGCCCATGAGATGGTTGCGACAGCCCCCACCACCGCCGCAACCATCCATAGTCCCCTTAAAACTCGTGTCCCCAACGTCACCGCTTTCTCCTCACCTCAATCGAAGCCCCGGGGCTACGGGTATGTTCAATGGTTGAGAGGAGAGTAGCCAGAAACAGTGGGAGAGTTGTCATCCGTACGTCTGCAGTATGTAAAAGGTTTGCAAGCGGAAAAAGGCTGCCTGAGCAGTGGTTTCTCAGACGGTTCCCTGCCTTGCGCATTTCCCTGTCCGCCGACGATACTGGAAATCGACACCATGAAGACTAATTTGACTCTCAGCACTCCTGCCCAAGTGGAAACCGAATGCCTGGTCGTGGTCGCACTGGATCGCGCCACCAATAAAGACAAACCTGAGGTCAGCGTGGAGACCCCAGACGCCGCCGTCAAAAGCGCAGGCGCCGAAGTCATCTCCAGCGGCGAGGTCTCGGGAAAGACTTTTGAGACGGCGCTCATCCACCATCCTGCCGGCATGAAAGCCAAGCGGCTGTTACTGCTTGGTGGAGGAAAAGCCAAGACCTTTTCCGCGTTCGACCTGCGGCGGCTGGCGGGCGCGGCTGTGCGTACGCTCAAATCCAAAGGGCTCCGCAGCTTTGCCTTTATCACTCCGCAGAGCAGCACTCAGGAAGAGTCGGTCAAGGCCGTAGTGGAAGGAGCCTTCGTCGGCAACTTCGAGGCCGACACCTACAAGAGTGACCGCAAAGATCAGCGCATCGACGAACTCACAGTCGTCGCCGCCGGCGATCAGAACAAATTGCAGCAAGCCGTCGACTCGGCACGCATCATCGGTGAATCGCAAAACTTTACGCGCACGCTAGTGAATGAACCCAGCAACCGCATGACGCCCACGATGCTCGCCGACCAAGCGAAGAAGATGGCACAGGAGGTCGGGCTGAAATGCGAAGTGTATGGCGCGGACAAGATCAAAGAACTCAAGATGGGCGCCTTCTGGAGCGTGGCCCAGGGCTCCGACGAACCGCCCGCCCTCATCATTCTTCGCTACGAACCGGCGGGGGCACCCGAGAAACCCGTGCTGGGGCTGGTCGGCAAGGGCATCACGTTTGACACGGGTGGCATCTCGATCAAACCCGCCGACGGCATGGAGAAAATGAAATACGACATGGCCGGCGGCGCCGCCATGTTAGGCGCGATGCGGGCCATCGCGCTGCTGAAGCCGAAGGTGAAAGTCACGGCGATCGTTTGCGCAACGGAGAACATGCCCTCTGGAAAAGCCCAGAAACCGGGAGATGTGCAGATCGCGATGTCGGGCAAATCGATCGAGATCATCAACACCGACGCTGAAGGCCGACTGGTCTTGGCCGACGGCCTCTTCTACGCACGCCAGCTTGGCTGCACGCATCTGGTGGACGCGGCCACACTGACCGGCGCGGTGGTCGTAGCTCTCGGTTACGTGAACGCCGGCATCTTCGCCAACGACGAGCAGATGTATACACGCTTCAGCAAAGCCGAAGACAAAGCCGGAGAGAAATTCTGGCGCATGCCTCTGGACGAAGAATACAAAGAAGTGATCCGCTCCGGCATCGCCGACATCGTGAACTCCGGCGGCCGCTGGGGGGGCGCGATTACGGCGGCGATGTTCCTGAAAGAGTTTGCAGAAGACACTCCGTGGTTGCACCTCGACATCGCCGGCACTGCATGGACGGAGGAAGCAAAGCCGTGGATCGCGAAAGGGCCCTCGGGGATTGCGGTGAGGAGTCTGGTGGAGTTCGTGAGGGATTTTGCAGCCTAGCGGCAGATTAGATTTTGACAGATGTTTCGCTGGAGGTGGGAGTGAGGATGATTGAGCGGAACACAAGGTCCCTCGACTGCGGCGATCGTTCACTCCGTGAACGATCGTCCTCGCTCGGGATGACAGTTCGAATAGGATGACAGTCATTGAGGGATGGCTGTTTTGAGGGATGACAAATCTTAGAGAAGTGACAGTTCTTGAGGAATGACAGTCCTTGCGCATTGATCCTGCTCTGTCATCCCGAGCGGAGTGTTCCGTTCGCATAGCGAAGGGAACACGCAGTCGAGGGACCTTGCGTTCCCGCGCGCCGCTCGAAACGCCTCAGCTCGTTGGGAAAGCGGAGGTTGGATCAAACGCTACGGCTTCCCCACCCCCGTCCCCAGCAGCTCGCAATTCGCCACGCACTTATAGGTCTGCACATCGATCTCGACCTTCTTACGCGGCTTGCCGTTCGGAATAATGAGCAGTGACTGCGAGCCATCCGCCACATTGAACAGGCAGTCGAACTCCATGGTCTGCACGCCGCGCTGCTTGCACGAAGTTTGCGACAGCGCAGAACTGAGTTGCTCAGGATGGTCATACACCTGGTCAGCAAGCGTCGTCGGCATCACGCCCAGCGTCATCGGCACGGGTGCCTTGATCTTCATCCAGAGTTTCTGGCCATCGTTCTCGGGCGTCAGGATGCTGTAGAGTTTAGGCACATTGGTGAGTTCGTACTTCTCTTTCACCAGCCGGACCCATTCAAACTCGGGCTGCGCGCAATTCGCGACACATGACCAGCTGTGATAGGTGATGTCGACGTCGTTGGGAGCAACCAACGCGCGCGCTCCGCTCTTGCCGATGATGACGCCAATCCCCTGCACGATGGCCCGCTCGGGCGTACGCTCGTCGTGGATGATCAGCGCCATAGGCTGATTGGGCGGTAGATGGCATTCGTAGGTTGTGCTGGTCACGTGCTCGCGCCAGCAGCGATACTCGAGACCGCCCCATTTTTCCGGATGTCCCTGCGCGGCATTCCACTCCGCGGCCGGCGTCATGGCCAGCGTGACTGGCTTTCTGGCCTGAATAATCACGTGCATGTTTCCGCCATCAGGCCCGGGCCGATAGACGCGTCCGGTGTGATAGTCGGCCGGATCGAGTTGCACGATTTCGTCACTGGCACGTACCCAGTCGAAGGTTCGAGGCGGAAGTTGCGCTTGCGCTGATGCAACAAGTCCGCAAGCCAGCAGGGTGAGCAAGAGAGTTCTGATTCGCATGGGTGTTCCCCGTTGCACAGGGTGCTTCAGGCTAATTGTGGAGAACCTGCGGATGCGGAGCCACGGCAATCGATCGGGGAACGTTACAGAGGTAATGGAGAAATGGAGGGACGGGCGTCTCCCCCATCCCGGCGGGCGGGGACGCCGGCCGCTCCACCTGCAAACGGCGAAAACCACGGCGCGGGCACTCTCCAGGATCAGGTTCGATCCCGTCAGATGCGCACGTCCGTGGTTCGCTTACGACAACTGCGCGCTTATGAAATTCCTACTTGGGTTCGGCCTTCTGCACGCCTTCAAAGGCCTTTTCAAACTGCGTTACCAGTGGCGCCTCGCCAGCTTGCAAGCCGTCGCGTCCCATGACGCGCCACAAGTACATACTGGTCTGGTGTGCGTCGTAAACCGCCAGACTGTCTTCTGATGGTCGGCTCTCGACGAGCACAACGATGTCGGCTTCTTCAGGACGATAGACCAGCGTCAACTTACCCCACTTCTGAATTGCGTTCTGCACGGCGACGATGGCCTCCCGATCTTCGGGCAGCAAATGAATATTGAACTC
>Ga0075434_100000584_pt1 | contig 28101 bp, 33 predicted proteins | sample RhiMethybrSRZTD3_FD_75298 | JGI IMG/M metagenome (GOLD analysis project Ga0075434, IMG submission 75298) | Populus rhizosphere microbial communities from Tennessee, USA - Rhizosphere MetaG P. TD hybrid SRZTD3 | ecosystem: Host-associated > Plants > Roots > Rhizosphere > Soil | place: USA... | reverse complement strand
GACGACCGCCATCTTCTTCGCCGTGTTCGCAGCCGTGGAGCTGGGCCCACGGCAGCGGCAGCGACCTCGACTGGAGAGCGGCTAGCCCCTCGCGTGCCCGATGGCGCTCAGACCGGCGCGTAGCGGCGGTGCAGCATGATCGTGTTGCCGTCCGGGTCGTGCAGAAAGGCCATGTGGCAGACGCCGGTGTCGATCGTCTCGCCGGTGAACTCGACGCCGTCTCGCTCGAGCGTGGCTCGTGCCTCGGCCACGTCCGGAACGCGCAGCGAGATGCCGTTGTGGTTCGGCTCGAACGGCAGCCCCATCCGCTCCGGCTCCCAGACGCCGAGCGTGACCTGGCCGGCCCTCACCTCAAAGCCGGTCGGCGTGTCGCGCTCCAGCGGCAGCCCCAGCGTCTCGGTGTAGAAGCTCTTCGAACGCTCGCGGTCGCGGCTTGCGACGGGCACGAAGTCGACCCGCTCGACGGTGATGGGCATGGCTGCCTCCTGGTCGGTGATGACTCCAGGGTAGCCAGCCCGAGCCTTCATCCGGATATCGTCGCGCACATGCCCGCCGCCACCGACACCGCACGGATCCGGCGCATGCGGACGACGGCGCAGCTGCTGGCCGGCCCTCCCGCGCGCCACGTGGCCGCGGTGCCGCGCCAGCTGCTGGCCTTGCAGGCGCAGGATCTGCGCGCCGTGCGGCTGGCCGTGCGTGCTCGCAGCGCCGGCATCACGGCAGCCGGCGTGAACGACGCCCTCGACCGGCGTGAGGTCGTGATCGGCTGGCTCTGCCGCGGCACGCTGCACATGGTCGAGCCGGAGGATTATCCCTGGCTGCTGGGGCTGACCGGCCCGCCACAGCGTCAGGCGAACGCGCGGCGGCTGCTGGAGGAGGGGTTTCCGCCCGGGCGCGCCGGGCGGGCGGTGCGCCTGCTCGAGCGCGCGCTCGCCGAAGGCCCGATGGAGCGAGGCGCGATCGGCGAGATGCTGGCCGGCCACGACCTCGATCCACGCGGCCAGGCGCTCGTGCACCTGCTGTTCCAGTCGGGCTTGGCCGGGGCGACGGTGCGCGGCCCGGTGGTGCGCGGCCGCCAGACGTTCGTGCTCACCCGTGACTGGCTGGGCAACAGCCCGGCGGGTGAGCTGCGCGGAGCCGACCGGGACAGGGCGCTGGCTGAGCTGGCTCGGCGTTACCTTCGCGGCCATGGACCCGCCACGCCGGCCGACCTGGCTTTGTGGGCGGGGGTGCCGCTGCGCGACGCGCGCGCTGGGTTCGCCGCCATCGGGGGCGAGCTGCGCGAGATCGGGTCGATGGCGATGCTGACCCGCGGCGCCAGGCGCACGGCGGAGCCGCCGCCGCGGCTGCTGGGTGCGTTCGACGCCTACACGCTGGGCTGGAAGGACCGCGAGTTCGCCGTGCCCGGCGTCCACTCCCATGAGGTGCGGCGCGACGGATGGATCAAGTCCGTCGTGACCGTCTCCGGCATAGCGATCGGCGTGTGGTCGTCGCGCGCCAGCGGGCGGCGCCTGGCCGTCGAACAGCAGCTCTGGGAGCAGCCGTCGGCGGACGACGCCCGGCTGCTGCACGACGACGCGGCCGCGCTGGCACGGTTCGAGGGCCTCGAGCTGGATTCGCTCGCCGGCTAGCGCTTCTCGGACCCGACCAGGGCGGTCGCCACGCCCAGGCCGATGAATATGCACCCCGTCACCCACCGCTGCAGGCTGCGCACCGTCGAGCGCCCCTTCACCCAGCCCGCCGCGCTGCCCGCCGCCACCGCCCAGGTGCCGTCGGTGATCAGGCCCAGCACCGCGAAGGTCAGCCCTAGCACCACGATCTGCTCCGGGATCGGCGCGCCGTTTCGGTTCACGAACTGTGGCAGGAACGCGAAGAAGAACAGCGCCGTCTTTGGGTTGGTGACGTTCACCAGGACGCCCTGGCGGAAGATCAGCCCTAGCCGTGTCTCGCGTGCCGCGGGCGCCTGCGCGCGGGCGCTGCGATCGGCCAGGGTGCGGATCCCCAGGTAGATCAGGTAGGCGGCGCCGATCAGGCGCACCGCCCCGAACGCGATCGACGAGGACACCAGGATCGCCGACAGCCCCAGTGCGGCCGCGGTGATGTGGACCAGCGTGCCGCAGTGCACGCCAAGCGTGGCCATCAGGCCCGCGCGGCGCCCGTGCTCAACGCTCTGCGAGACGATGTAGAGCACGGCCGGCCCCGGGATCAGGAGCAGCACCAGCGCTGTGGCGACGAATGCCAGCCAGGTGGCGAGGTTGGGCATGGTGCGAGTCTATCGGCGCGAAAGGCTGCCGATGCAGCCCAATTGCGGTGGTACTCCGTCCGATCGCCCACCTACGCTGTGATTTGATGGCAAACGAGCGCAAAGACACGTTGGCGATGGCGATCGACGTCCGGCTGGCCGAGTTGTGGGCTGAGCTGTTCGAGCTGCGCCCCGAGCACCTCGATATGGAGCTGCTGGGGTGGTTCCTGCGCGCCGCTTACGGCCAGGGCTACACCGACGCCCTGCGCGAAACGCAGCGCGGGCAGCTGTGCCTCGATCTTGGCTACGCCGTGCCCGATACCGCTGCGTGAGCCGCCCTGCGTCTGAGCGGCGAACGCCCTTGATACGCTGACGGCGATGACTGCCGCTCCGCGTCTGGTGATCGCGCTTGCCGTCGCAGCTCTGCTGGCGGTGTTCCTGGTCTATCAGGTCGCCCGCGGCTCCGGGCAGCTGGTCGTCACCGTCAGCCAGCTGCGCGCCGACAAGGACGGCGCCGCCAAGCACACCGTGCAGCTCACGGGCACCGCCGTCAGCTGCGAGGGCGTCGACTGCGCCACCGCCCAGGCACCGTTCACGATGGTGGTCAAGGACGAGGGGTCGACGCAGACGGTGCCCGTGCGCTACACGGGTGGGTCGGTGCCCGACGCCTTCCAGCAGGGCCGGCGGATCATCGTCACCGGGCACATGGTGAACGGCCAGTTCGTGGCCAACCCCGACTCGCTGGTCACGAAGTGCCCGAGCAAGTACTCGGGCGGCGGCTCGGGGGCCTGACCTTGGCCACCGTCGGCAGCGCGCTGCTGCTGCTCGTGCTGGCGCTGGTCAGCTACGCCACCGTGGCGTCGGTGCTGGCCGGGCTGCGCCGCGACCGGCGCTTGATGCGCAGCGCCGGCAACGCCGTGATGGCGGCGTTCGTGTGCACGGTGTCGGCCGTCGTGCTGCTCGAGATCGCGCTGGTGCGCCACGACTTCTCGATCGCGGTCGTCCTCCAGCACACCAGTCGCACGCTGCCGACGCCCTACCTGCTGACCTCGCTGTGGGCCAGCCAGCCCGGCTCGCTGCTGCTGTGGCTGACCGTCCTGACCGGCGCCTCCTCGCTGGTGACGCTCCAGAACAGGCACAAGAATCGTGAGCTGATGCCGTGGGTGACGGCGGTGCTGGGCGGCTGCATGGTGTTCTTCGCATCGATGGCGACGATCATCTCCTCGCCGTTCGAGCGCACTGCCGGCGTCGTGCCGCGCGACGGGTTCGGCCTCGACCCGTCGCTGCAGAACCCCTACATGGCCGCGCACCCGCCGGCCCTGTACCTGGGCTACGTCTCGTTCGCGGTGCCGTTCGCGTTCGCCATGGCGGCGCTGATCACTCGCCGCACCGACGCCCGCTGGCTGGCGTCCGTGCGCCGCTGGACGCTGTTCGCATGGGCGTCGCTGGGCGTGGGCATGCTGCTGGGCGCGCACTGGGCCTACGTCGAGATCGGCTGGGGCGGGTACTGGGGCTGGGATCCGGTGGAAAATGCGGCGCTGATGCCGTGGCTGGCAGGCACCGCCTACCTGCATTCGGTGATGGTGCAGGAGAAGCGGGGCATGCTGAAGGTCTGGAACGTGGTGCTGGTCACCGCCACGTTCGCGCTGTCGATCTTCGGCACGTTCCTGACCCGCAGCGGCGTGGTCGACTCGATCCACTCGTTCGTGCAGTCGCCGGTGGGGCCGGCGCTGCTGGTGTTCCTGTCGATCGTGCTGGCCTTTGCGACGACCCTGCTGGTGTGGCGGCTGCCGCTGCTCCGCAGCGACCACAAGCTGGAGTCGGTGGTGTCGCGCGAGGCGACGTTCCTGTTCAACAACCTGCTGCTGCTGGCCTTCGCGTTCGTGATCCTGTGGGGCGTGGTGTTCCCGCTGCTGTCGGAGGCGGTGCGGGGGGTGCGCAGCACAGTGTCGGTGCCCTACTACAACTTCTTCCTGGTCGCGTTCGGGCTGCCGCTGCTGGCGCTGACCGGCATCGGTCCGCTGATCGCGTGGCGGCGGGCGACGCCGGGCAGCCTCTGGCGCACGTTCCGCTGGCCGGTGATCTCGGCCGCCGCCGGCGGCGCGCTGCTGGCGCTGCTCGGGTTAGGCTCGAGCTGGCCGGGGCTGACGGCCTTCTCGCTGTGCATCTTCGTGACGGTCACGATCGGCCTGGAGTTCGCGCGCGGCGCCTCGGCCCGCCGCGCGATCGCCGGCGGCTCCTGGCCGCGGGCGCTGGTCGACCTGGTCAGCCGCAACCGCCGCCGCTACGGTGGCTACGTCGTGCACCTGGCGGTGGTGTTGCTGGTGGTCGGCATCGCCGCCTCGGGTGCGTACGGCAGCGTCAACCAGGCCGTGCTGAAGCCCGGCCAGTCGATGCAGGTGGGCGGCTACACGCTCACCTACACCGGCATGCGATCGACCACCGGTCCCAACTATGTGGACACGGCGGCGCGGCTGGTGGTCAGCCGCGGAGGCAGCACACAGGGGACGCTGTATCCGGCCGTGCGCGACTTTACCGACCACACCGTGAAGACGCAGTCGAACGAGGTCGACATCCGCCACGACCTGCGCGGCGTCGACGTCTACACGATCCTGCAGGGCGCCGACCCGAGCAAGAACGAGGTCGTGATCAAGGCGCTGGTGAACCCGATGGTGAGCCTGATCTGGCTGGCCGGCCTGGTGTTCGTGCTGGGCGCCGCCATCACGATCTGGCCCGATCCGCGCGAGGCCCGCCAGCTCGCGCGACGCTACTCGACCGCGCTGGCCAAAGAGGCGTGAGCACCGCCATCGAGGCCGCCGTCGTGGCGGTCATCGTCGCCACCGTCGTGGTTGCGGTGGCCTGGCCGTTCCTGTCGCCGGAGCGGGGAGCGCCCGAGCCGGCGTTGTCGCCGCGCGAGCGCAGCCGGCTGGAGCTGATGGAGCGCCGCGACGCCGCATACGCCGGCCTGCGCGACCTGGAGCAGGATCACCGCACCGGAAAGGTCGGCGACGAGGACTACCAGAGCGAGCGCCGGCGGCTGCGCGCGGAGGCCGCGGGCGCCCTGCGAGGGCTTGATACGCTAGATTCCGAGCCCGGTACGTCGTCTCCGGAGGAATGACTGTGGGGTTGTGGCAGCGGTTCACGATGATCTTCAAGGCCAAGGCCAGTCGTACGCTGGACCGGGTCGAGAACCCGGGCGAGACGCTCGACTACAGCTACCAGAGGCAGCTGGAGATGCTGCAGAAGACCAAGCGCGGCCTGGCCGACGTGGTCACCGCGAAGAAGCGGCTGCAGCACCAGACGCAGGGGCTCGAGCAGAGCGTCGTGAAGCTCGATGGCCAGGCCCGCCAGGCGCTCTCGGCCGGGCGCGACGACCTCGCCCGCACCGCGCTTGAGCGAAAGGTGCTGGTGCAGGAGCAGCTGCAGGGGCTCGACCAGCAGATCGCCGGGCTCGAGGAGCAGCAGCGCCAGATGGTCGCGCAGCAGCAGGAGCTCTCGCAGAAGGTCGAGGCCTTCCGCACCCAGAAAGAAGTGATCAAGGCGCAGTACTCGGCGGCCGAGGCGCAGGTGCGGATCGGCGAGGCCACGGCCGGGCTGTCGTCGGAGCTGTCGGATATCGGCGCCGCCACCGCGCGGGCCCAGGACCAGGTGGAGCAGATGCGGGCGCGCGCGTCCGCCGTCGAGGAGCTGGTCTCGACCGGCGCCCTGGACGAGGTCGGCTCGTCCAGCACCTCCTCGCTCGACCGCCAGATCGCGGCGCTCTCGGCCGATGCACAGGTCGATGCGGAGTTGGAGAAGATCCGCACGGAGCTGGCCGCTCCGGCCGCGCCGGCCGGGGAGCTGAGCGAGGGGCAGGCTGCCGAGCAGCCCGCTGCAGCGCCGGCCGAGCAGCCGGCCGCCGAGCCGGAGCGCGAGCAGTAGAGCCAGGTCCGACCGCCTCGTGCGAGGCGAACGTATGTTCGCTATAGTGTCCGCATGCGGTGGCTACCTGACGAACCGCAGCTGGCGCTGTTCGGCCCCGAGCAGCGAGAGCTGCCCAGCGTGGAGTACATGGCGGTCAACGCGCGGCGGATCATCAACACGCTGCCGGCCTCCTCGCGGATGCCGTTTCGCCACACGATCAACGTCTACCGCGGCTGCCGCCACGCCTGCACCTACTGCTTCGCGCGGCCCACGCACGAGTACCTGGGTCTGAACTCGGGCGAGGACTTCGAGCGGCGGATCGTGGTCAAGGTGAACGCCGTCGAGAAGCTCGACCGCGAGCTGGAGGACCCCGCCTGGAGCGGCGACTCGATCGCGATGGGCACGAACACCGATCCCTACCAACCGGCCGAGGGCCACTACCGGCTGACGCGGGGGCTCGTGGAGGTGCTGTCGCGACGGCGCAACCCGTTCTCGATCCTGACCAAGTCGTCGCTGATCGTGCGTGACATCGACCTGCTGAGCGAGGCCGCGGGGCGCACGCGCGTGAGTGTGGCGATGTCGATCGGCACCGACGAGGACGCGGTGGCGCGGATCACCGAGCCGGGCGCGGCGTCGCCCAGCAGCCGGCTGGAGGCGATCTCGAGGCTGGCCGCCGCCGGCCTGCGGCCGTCCGTCCTGATGGCCCCGATCCTGCCCGGCATCAGCGACGGCGAGGAGCAGATCCGGCGGCTGACCCGGGCCTGTCTGGACGCCGGCGCCGACCACGTCAGCCCGATCCTTCTGCACCTGCGCCCGGGCGTGCGCGAGCACTACTTCGAGTGGCTGGAGCGGGAGCTGCCGGCGCTGGTCGACCTGCACCAGGACGCCTACCGGGCGGGTCCCTACGGACTGCGCCAAGACCGCGAGCGGGTGGCGTCGATCGTGCGCGACGAGCTCAGCGTGCGAGCAGGTGGATGTCCGGCAGATTCCGGAAGCGCTGGCGGTAATCGAACCCGTATCCCACAACGAACGCATCGGGGGCCGTGAATCCGACGTAGCGCGGCTCGATCTCGATCAGCCGCCGGTAGGGGCGGTCGAGCAGCGTGCACACCTCGACCGATTCGGCGCCGCGGAACCGCAGCGTGGTGAACAGGTAGTTGAGCGTGAGGCCGGTGTCGACGATGTCCTCGACGATCAGCACGTGCGCGCCGCGCACCGGCCGGTCGATGTCCTTCAGCAGCCGGATCCGGCCGCTCGAGCCGGCGGAGGCCCCGCGGTAGGCCGAGATCGCGATGAAATCCAGCCGGTGGGGGATCGTCAGTCGCCGCGACAGGTCGGCCAGGAAGATCGCGGAGCCCTTCAGCACGGTCACCAACACCAGGTCGCGGCCGCGGTAGTCGCCGCTGATCTGGCGGGCCAGCTCGTCCAGCCGCCCGGCGATCAGATCCGCTCCAAAGGCGACTTCACCGGGCGATGGCGTCAGCAGGTTCTCTGCGGCCACGCTCACGAAGCCTCGCCGAGCTCATACTTCTCGGCAAGGGCCTCGACGTCGCGCCGGTAAAACAGCTTGACCCGCACGTCCGGGCGCAGCTCGCGCAGCCTGCGCAGCTTGCGGTTCTTCTTGGTTACGAGCGATTGCTTCATGGTGGTGATCTCGAGGTAGAGATCCTGCTCGGGCAGGTAGAAGTCGGGAGTGAACGCCTCGAGCGTGTTGCCGTCCTCGTCGACGTCGAGGGTGAAGGTGTGCGGCTCGTATTCCCAGGGTACGCCGTGGTAGTCAAGGATCTGCGCACACTCGAGCTCGGCCTCGTTGGCGAAGGCCGGCGGAGAGTCGCCCGCGTAGGCGTGGAACCGAGGTTGTTCCTGCATTCCGCTTGGAAACTGTACTTCGCAGGGCGGACAGCGCGTCTATGATCGCCACCCTATGACAGCGGAACGCCCGTTCGTGATCGCGCATCTCTCCGACCTGCACTGCGGGTCGCCCTACTTCGTGGCCAACCTGCTGGAGCGTGCCATCGTCGAGATCAACGACATGCAGCCCGACGTCGTTGTCTGCTCCGGCGATCTGACCACGTTCGGCTACAAGCAGGAGTACACGCAGGCCCGCAGCTACCTCGACCGCCTGGACTGCCCGGACGTGATCACGATCCCCGGCAACCACGACTCCCGCAACGTCGGCTACGTGCACTTCGAGGAGATGGTGGGGCCGCGCTCGACCGTGCTGCGCAAGCACGGCATCACGTTCGTGGCTATCGACTCCTCCGAGCCCGACCTCGACCACGGCGTGGTGGGGCGCAGCCGCTACGACTGGATCGAGGAGCAGTTCCAGCCCGAGGCCGACTTCCGCGTGTTCGTGCTGCACCACCACCTGCTGCCGATCCCCGGCACCGGCCGCGAGCGCAACGTCGTGCACGACGCCGGGGACACGCTGGAGGTGCTGCAGCGCGCCAAGGTCAACCTGGTGCTGTCGGGGCACAAGCACGTGCCGTACGCCTGGCGGCTGGAGGACCTGTTCGTTGTCAACGCCGGCACCGTTTCGTCGCTGCGCGTGCGCGGATACACGCGTCCCTGTTACAACGTGGTCGAGATCGGCGACGACCTGGTCGACATCTACCGCCGCTACCCGTACCACGACCGCGAGACGATCATCCGCTTCTCGACCCGCACGCTGGCCTACGAGAAGCACCCACCCCAGCGTGGGAGCCGCTGATGCGCCCGCGGGTGCTCGCGCTGGTGGACGGCGAGCACTACCCGCAGGTGGTGCGGGCCGCGCTCGAGCAGGCCGCCGCGTCGGCCGACGTCGTCGCGGCGCTGCTGCTGGGCGGCACCGAGAAGCTGGCCGGCGATCCCGACTACGGCGTGCCGCTGGAGTCGCTGTCCGGCGACGCCGCCTCCTCGATGCTGGAGGCGGCCGCCCGCCACGGCGCCGACCGCGTGCTCGACCTGTCCGACGAGCCGGTGCTGAGCGAGCGGCGGCGGCTGTGGCTGGCCGCGAACGCCCTCGCCGCCGGGCTGGCCTACGAGGGTGCCGACTTCGAGCTGCGCCCGCCCGTGGCGGAGCCGCTCGAGCATCCGGCGCTGGCGATCGTCGGCACCGGCAAACGGGTCGGCAAGACGGCGGTCTCGGCGCACGCGGCGCGCCTGCTGCACGCGGCCGGCCGTGAGGTGGTGGTGGTGGCGATGGGCCGCGGCGGTCCCACCGAGCCGGAGCTGGTGGTGCCGTCGGACGGACCGCTCGGCGTGCAGCAGCTGCTGGAGCGCTCGCGAGCCGGCATGCACGCAGCCTCAGACTTCCTCGAGGACGCGGTGCTGACGGGTGTCGCCACGGTCGGCGCCCGCCGCTGTGGCGGCGGCCTGTCGGGCGGCACGTACCTCTCGAACGTGGCCGAGGCGGCCCGGCTGGCCGGGTCGCTCGACCCCGATCTGATCCTGCTGGAGGGCTCGGGGGCGGCCGTGCCGCCGCTCCGCGCCGATCGTACGGTGCTGGTCACGTCGGCTCATCGCCCGGCCGCGGCGCTGACGGCGGGGTTGGGGCCGGTGGGGGTGCTCCGCAGCGACCTGATCGTGATCACCATGGCCGAGCACGGCTGCGACGACACCCGCGAGGCGATCGAGGCGGTTGCGCCGGGGCGGCCCACGGTGGCGGTGACGCTGCGACCGTCGCCTACGGAGCCGCTCGGCGACGGCTCGGTGGCGTTCTTCACGACCGCCCCGCCCGAGCGGGCGGGCGGCCTGGCCGAGCGGCTCCAGGCGGACGTAGTGGCGGTGGTGCCGGCCCTGTCCGATCGCCAGGCGCTGCGCGAGGCGCTGGCGCGGGACGACGTCGCGGCGGCCGGCACGTTCCTGGTCGAGGTGAAGGCGGCCGCAATCGACGTGGTCTGTGAGTACGCGGCCGAACACGGAGTTCGCGTCGTCTTCTGCGACAACGTGCCCGAGCCGGCCGAGGGCGAGCCCGACCTGGACGCCGCCCTGCTCGAGCTTGCAAGCGAGGCGGTGGCGCTGCGTGCCTGACCAGCGTGAGCCCCGCATCCGCGGCTCCGGCCACCCGCTGCCGTTCTCGAAGGGCCGCATGGCCACCAACCTGTTCCTGTCGGGCGTGGAGGCCGAGCACGCCTACGAGCTGGCGCTCGACATCGAGCGTGCCGTGCATGAGGTGGGCAGCCAGGAGATCGCGCTCGCCGAGCTGCACTCGATCGTCGAGGACGTGCTGCGCCGCGCCGACGGCCCCGCGGCGGTCGAGCGCTACCGGGCCTGGCAGAAGGTGCTGCGGCGGGAGCGGCCGCTGGTGCTGATGCTGGGCGGCGCCACCGGCACCGGCAAGAGCTCGCTGGCGACGGAGTTGGCCTACCGGCTGGGCATCAGCCGGATCACCTCCACCGATGTGGTACGCCAGGTGATGCGCGCCTTCTTCGCACCCGGCCTGATGCCGGCGCTGCACTACAGCTCGTTCGAGGCGGGCGCCGGTTTGAAGATGCCGATGCCCGATCCCGAGCAGGACGATCGCGCGCTCTACGGCTTCATCCAGCAGGCCGAACAGGTGGCGGTCGGTGCGGCGGCGGTGGTCGAGCGGGCGGTGCTGGAGGGGCTGTCGACGGTGGTCGAGGGCGTGCACCTGGTGCCGGGGCTGGTCGAGGTGCCGGAACACCGCGCGGCCACCGTCGTGCAGGTGCTGCTGACCATCCAGGACGAGGAGGCGCACCAGGCGCACTTCGTGGCCCGCGACTTCAGCACCGGCGGCGTCCGTCCATTGGATCGCTACCTGCGCAGCTTCGGGGAGATCCGCCGCATCCAGGACTACCTGGTGGGCCGGGCGGAGCGCTTGGGCGTGCCGATCGTGGACGGCAACGACGGCGAAGAGGCGCTGCGATCGGTGCTCGACCTGATCCTGGAACGCGCCACCGCCGCCCCCGGCGCTGTACCCTGACCGTGATGAGCAACCGAGGCACCCCCGGCCATGGCCACCAAGGCTCGTAGCCCAAAGCAGCAGCCGCGGCCGGAGCCGACGCTGTCGGAGGAGCGCTGTCCCTGCACCGACCTGGCGTCGGTCAGCGAGCGCAGTGCGCTGGCGGCGGGCCGCTATCTGGGCAGGGGCGATCCGCGCGGCGCCGACACGGCCGCCTGCGAAGCGATGGTGCATGCGATCGACGCGCTGCCCGTCAGCGGCACGGTCGTGATCGGCCGCAGCGAGCAGGGCCACCCGCTGGCGCCGGGCGCGACCATGGGCGGCGGCGGCATGGAGCTGGAGCTGGCCTGCGACCCGGTCGAAGGTGCGGCGGTGGTCGGCCGAGGCGGGGTGGGCGCGCTCTCGATCCTGGCCGCCTGCGAGCCGGGCGGCATCACTCGGGTGCCGCGGATGTACATGAAGAAGATGGCCGTCGGCCCGGTCGCGAAGGGCCGGATCGACCTGCGCCAGGGCGTGACCGAGAACCTGCAGGCGATCGCCGAGGCGTTCGGGCGCCAGGTGGGGGACATCACCGCGGTGGTGCTCGACCGGCCCCGGCACGACGACCTGATCGCCGAGATCCGCGAGGCCGGTGCGCGCATCAAGGTGATCGCCGACGGCGACATCACGGCCACCATCGACGCCGCCATCCGCGGCACCAACGACCATCTGGCGGTGGGCATCGGCGGCTCGTTCGAGGGCATCATCTCGGCGGCCGCGCTGCATTGCCTGGGCGGGGAGATCCAGGGGCAGCTGTGGCCGATGAGCCGCACCGAGATCCGGCAGGCCGGCGAGTACGGCATCGACGACATCAACCAGATCTTCGGCATCGACGACCTCGTCCGGGGCCACCAGATGGTGGTCGGGACCGGCATCTCGAACGGCGACCTGTTGCGCGGCGTGCGGTACTTCGCGGAGGGCGCCCGCACCCAGTCGATCGTGCTGTGCTCGCGCTGCAACCGCGTCCGCTTCATCGATTCGATCCATCTGTTCTCGAAGACCCGACACGAGGAGATTCGCCTGTGACGGCTGAGCCACAGCTGTTCGAGCTGCACGAGCTGGCACGCGAGCGCGGGATCGACGGCTACAGGCTGTTGTCGAAGGCGGAGTTGATGGAGGCGGTCGGCGATCTGCCCCCGCCGGGGCCGACGGTGGTCGAGACGGCGGCCGTGCGGGACGGGCTGGCGGTGCTGACGCTGCGCGGCCAGGGCGGCGACAACGCGCTGGCGCTGGAGACGCTGGAGCAGCTGGCCAACGAGGTGGAGCGGCTCGCGGCCGACGAATCGGTGCGGATGATCGCGATCACCGGCTCCGGCAGCCGCATCTTCTGCTCGGGCGCGGATCTCGAGCGGGTGCGCGAGCTGCCCGGCAAGGAGGTCACGGAGCGCGGCAGCCGCGCCTGTGACCGGATCGCCGCGGCGGGCGTCCCGACGGTGGCGTTGATGAACGGGCACGCGGTGGGCGGCGGCATCGACCTGGCGCTGGCCTGTGACTGGCGGATCGCGGCGCAGGGGGCGAAGCTGCGGTTCATCCACAACGAGCTCGGCTACTGCCCGCCGTGGGGCGGCGCGCAGCGGCTGTCGCGGCTGCTGGGCGCCGGGGCGGCGCTGCGGCTGTTCGCGACGTGCGACCTGCTGTCGGCGGACGAGGCGCGGACGACCGGTCTGGTGGACGCCGTGCTGCCGCGCGAGAAGCTGCTGGGGCGGGCGGAGAGCATGGCCGGAAAGGTGGCGCGGGCGGGGCGCGAGGCGGTGTCCGCGACGAAGGCGCTGCTGGGCGACACGGCGGCGACGGGGCACGAGCCGGCGTTCGCTGCGCTGTGGGACGCGAACGCTACGATGCAGGCATGAGCATCACCGAGGAGCAGGTGTTCGACGCGCTGCGGGTGGTCGAGGACCCGGAGCTGGGGATGGACGTGGTCGACCTCGGCCTGGTCTACGACGTGCGCGTGGAGGAGGACAAGGTCACCGTCACCTACTCGCTGACCTCGATGGGCTGCCCGGCCGGGGCGATGATCCAGGAGCAGATGCGCGACGTCGTCTCGTCGCTGGAGGGCGTGGGCGAGGTCGTCACCGACCTGACCTGGACGCCGCCGTGGTCGCCCGAGATGATGTCGGACGACGCCAAGTTCGTGCTCGGCTTCTAGCCCGCAGCTTCGCGAAACCGGTCAGAGAGACTGCGCCCCTCGGGGCCTCCGTGCACCCGCACCGACCACCTGGTCGTCTCCGGGCCCAGGACGATGGTCGGAACCTGGTATCCATCGAACGCCGCCAGGATCTCTGATGCGAACCGGGTGCTGCGCTCAGGCGAGTGGTCGGCGAATCCCTTCATCCAGCTCCCTCGCTCCACCTCCGCGCCGAACACGAGGCGCAGCGGAAACAGGCACTGCTCCCACTCTGACTCCTGGTCGCTGAGCTCGGGCGCGGCGATGATCGTCTCGTCGCGATCCACCGCCGGGTCGAGCGCGGCGTCGATGTCGATCGAGTACCAGCGTTGGACGGGCCGGTCGCCGCCGTCGTGGGTCTGCACCGGCCGACCGCACGCGAGCGCCTGGTAGAGGCCGGTGATGCGGCGCCGCCCGTCGATCAGCAGCCGTTCAGGGTCTCTGGGCGACGGAGAGTCTGCGATCGTGCTGGTCTCGAACCGCATCTCGGTGGTCCCTGCCTGGAGGAGCGTCACCGCTCCGATCGGATAGCCGAGCGAGACGCTGGCCAGCAGGCTCTTCATCCACTCGTCCGTCAGGATCAGCTCGCGCTGAAACTCTGGGACCTGGATGCTGCCGTCGTGCGCCTCCTCGAGCAGTCGTGCCAGCGGCTCCATCACGGTAAACCCGAGTCTAGTCCCGGACGGTCTCACGAGCGGCCGACCTGCGGGTGTAAGGTGGTCGGCGGTGTGCCGGGAAGACGGGTCGGCGACATCTCGCCATGCCACTCGCCGCCTCCCTCTTTCTCGTCTGTCTGGCCGCCAGCCTCGGCTCCAGCTTCGTGCTCGCTCGTGCGCTCGACCGGATCGGGGTGCGGCTGGGGCTGACCGACGCCGTGATCGGCATGCTGACCGCCCTGGGCGCCGACGCCCCGGAGATCTCGACCGCCGCGGCGGCCGTCCTGAGCAAGCACGATGACATCGGTGTGGGCGTGGTGCTGGGTTCCAACGTGGTCAATCTGGCCGCGCTGCTGGGCATCGGCGCGCTGCTGGCCGGGCGCGTCCACCTCGGCCGTCGCGCTGCGGCGCTGGAGGGGGCGACCGCGATCGCGGTGGCGGCCGTCGCGGTGCCGGTGGCGGCGGGCTGGATCGATCCTCTCCCGGCCCTCCTCCTATGCGCCTGCGTGCTCGTTCCCTACGTGTGGCTGGCCGCCCAGCGTCCGGCCGACATCACCCACGGCCAGCGTGTAACCGGGTTGCGGCGCCGGATTGCCCGCGCCGTCGCCGAGGAGCAGCGCGCCGCCCGATCTGACCATCACGAACGGCCGGCGAGGCGTGGAGACCTGCTCGTGGTGGCGCCGGCCGTTGCTCTGGTGATCGGCGCCAGCGTGGGGATGGTGCACGCGGCTGTCGAGATCGGCCATCACTTCTCGATATCGGGAGCCGTGATGGGGACGCTGGTGCTGGCCGGGCTGACCAGCATTCCCAACGCGGTGGCCGCGGTCCGGCTGGCGCTGCACCACCGCAGCTCGGCCGTGGTCAGCGAGGCGTTCAACTCGAACAGCATGAACATCGTGGCCGGCCTGCTGCTACCGGCTGCGCTGCTGGGAGCCGTGGCCGGCTCTGCCGCGGGCCGGCTCTCGGCGGTATGGGCGCTGGCGATGACGATGGTGGTGGTGGCGATGCTGCTGCGCCGGCGCGGGATGCGCCGTCCCGAGGCGGTGCTGGTGATCGCGTCGTACCTGGCCTTCGCGGCCGTGCTGATCCATGTCGGATGATGAGAGGGTGCCCAGGAACCGGATTGCCGCGGCGTCCGTCTGACAGGACACATGCGACCAAAGCCACTCGTACCGATGCTCGTGCTCGCGGCGCTCGCGACCGCCGGCTGCGGTCAGGTGGCCGGGTCGGGATCCGGAACGCAGCCTGGGCCGGCGTCGACCATCTCCGGCCGCGTGGTCACGTTCCATTCGGACGACGCTGACACGACCGCGCCGCTGCCGCGTGTCAAGGTGCGCGCGTTCACGAGGGCGTTTCCGCTCGGCCCGGTGATGGCCGATCCGCCACTCCCGGTGGCGACGGCGACCACCGGTGGCGACGGCCGGTTCACGCTGTCGGGGCTGCGGCCCCGCCGCTACTTCCTGGTCGCCGGCACCACCGGGCGCTGGGTGTCGCTGCCGGCATCCGGCACAGCGCCGGTAACGCTTCGGATCTGCTTGGACTGCATGGTGCCGCTGGTGCAGCCGGTCGCGCCCTAGAACCGGATGCGGTCGAACAGCTTGCCCCAGGGGGCACGCGGATCGAGGATGGCGGCGTCAGCGGCGATCTTCAGCAGATCGCCGACGATGAACACCGTCAGCCCGTAGTGGATCGTCCATCCCCAGTCGAACGGCACCGAGTGCTTCAGCCAGATCAGGCCGGGTACGTACACGACCACGCTTCCCAGTAGCATCGCCGGCACGGTCGCCATCCAGCGGGAGCCGTTCAGCTCACGCAGCCTGCCGACCACGTATCCGGCCGCGATGAAGCCGACCAGGTAGCCGCCGGTGGCGCCGGTGACCTCGCTCCAGCCCTGCGCGCCGCCGGCGTAGAAGGGCAGGAACAGGCCCATCCCGACGTACAGCAGCATCGCGGCCAGGCCGCGGCGGCTGCCGAGGTAGGCCGACCCTCCCAGCACCGCCATCGTCTGCAGCGTCTGGGGCACGGGGGTGCCCGGCAGGGTGATCGAGATCTGGGCCGCGAGCGCCGTCAGCAGCGCCACGGAGACGACCGCCACCGTGCTGACGAGCACATCGGCGCGGGGGACGGCGACGGAACGTGACTGCATGGAAGGATCCTTTGGGAGGTTGCGGGCTACCCTGAGCCCCGTGAACACGGCCGAGCTTACCCGAGCGCTGGTCGAGCGAGCGCTGGCATCCGGCATCGCTGCCTGCGGCGTCTGCCGGGCCGAGCCCTACACCGGCACCGAGCGGGCGATCGAGGAGCGCTCGGCGCGCGGCTACTTCGCCGACATGGGGTTCACGATGCGCCGGCCCGACATCTCCTGCCACCCCGAGTCGGCTCTTCGCAACGCTCGCTCCGTGGTGGTGGCCGCACACAGCTACGCGCGGCCGGAGCCGCCGAAGCCGGACGACCGCCCGCGAGGCCGCATGCCCCGCTACGCCCGGCGCGATGAGTACGCGCTGCTGCGCGATCGCCTGCGAGACCTGGGCCGGTGGGTGCAGGAGCAATCGCCGGGCGGCCGTTTCGTCGTGCACGTAGACAGCAACGGTCATGTCGATCGCGAGGCCGCGGTGCGCGCCGGCATCGCCGTCTACGGCAAGAACACCCTCGCGATCACTCGCCGTCACGGCTCGTGGGTGGTGCTGGGCGTGCTGATCACCGACGTCGAACTGGAGCCGACCGGCCCCGCGCCGGAGCAGCCGGCGTGGGACGCCTGCGGGGAGTGCCGTGCCTGCATCGATGCCTGCCCGACCGACGCCATCGTCGAGGCCGGTGTGCTCGATGCGCGTAGCTGCCTGTCGTACCTGTCCCAGTCGCGGCTGTCGCAGCTGCCGTTCGCCGAGGCATTCGAGGACCGGGTCTATGGCTGCGACATCTGCCAGGACGTGTGCCCCTGGAACCGCGGTGCGGAGCGCCGCGCCGAGGAGCTACCGGCCGATCCCGTGGACGATGTGTTCCCGCCGCTGGCCGAGTGGCTAGATGAGTCGCCCGAGCTCCTGGCGGATCAGTACCGGAGGCTCTACATCCCCGACAACGACGGCCGCCACCTGCAGCGAAACGCGCGGGTGGCGCTGGCCAACGTCGAGCTCAGCTCCGGGCGGGCGCCCGCGTGAACGACCGCTGCAGCTTCTTCGCCGCCTTCAGCACGCTCTCGCGCACGTGCGGCGGATCCAGCACCTCGGCGTGCCCGCGGTGCTTGAGGATCTCGGGCACCAGCCAGCGCAGCGAGCCGTAGCTGACGGCGGCCAGAGCCGAGCCGTCGGTCAGCATCGTCACGTCGCGCCGGCCCTCGCGCTCGTAGCGGGCGCGTTCCGGCGCGAACAGCACGCGGGCGGTGCCCACCTCGCCGCCCAGCTCCGGGTGCAGGTCGGCCATCTCCTCGCGGGGCTCGTAGCTTTCATCCAGCAGCTCGGCGTCGCGCACGTACGAGACCTTGAACGTGCGCCGGCCGTCCTTGCTGCGGTCGTACGCCTCGACGTACCAGCCGCGCTGGTCACGCCGCAGCAGATACGGCTCGATCACGCGCGTCGAGAACTCGTCGCTCGAGCGCGAGTGGTAGCCGATCCGCACCAGCTGCTGCTGGCGCACGCCCTCGTTGAGGGTGGTCACGGCCGACTCCTCGTCGCCGCCCTGGGGCTCCGGCGTGTCGGAGAGGGTGTACTGCCCAAACGCCCCGGCGATCTTGTCGCGCACGGTCTGCAGCGAGCTGTGGGCCTCGGCCGCCAGCACCGGCGCGACCACGTCCAGCGCCCGCAAGAGCGCCTTTGCCTCCAGCGGCGACAGGCGCGCCGGGCGGCGGAAGGTGTCGCCGTAGAGCTCCTTGTCGACCAGGATCGAGCCGTTGTCGGTGGAGCAGTAGACGGCGTAGCAGCCGCCGCCGAAGTTGACCAGGTTGAGCAGGTCGAGGTGCTCCTGCAGCTCCTGCTGGGACAGGTGGAAGCGGTCGCGCATGTCCGCGGAGGAGACGGTTGCGGAGGACTCATCGCCGCAGCGCTCGAGCAGGAACGCGAGCAGCGCCTGCAGCAGGGCGAACCGCTCCGGCGCCACCGGGCCCTGCGTGCGGGAGAGCACGCCGGGGGCATCGTCGACGGCGGCGCGGCCGCGCGACGGCTTGGCCGGCTGGCTGGGGTCGCCCGTGTGCAGCGCCACCAGCCGGTCGAGGTCGGACTGCACCATCGCCACCAGCTCGTCCGGCTCGAGCGGCTGCATGCGTCCCTCCATCAGCAGCACCGCCTGGGACAGCGCCTCCAGGTTGGAGTACTCGGTGGTGAGGGTTGCGCTGCCGTCCTCGTGCTCCTCGAGGTCGCCGTGGCCGCCGTACAGCCGGTTCACCAGCCAGGTGTCGTCGGCCGAGACCGCCAGCCGCGCGACGCCGGCCGGCTCGCGCTCCAGCTGCCACGGCTTGCGATCGCGGTACGCGGTGACGTTGAAGTCGGCCGGGATCCGGAAGTCCCGCTCGCGCCGGGTAGCGAACTTGATCTCGCCGCGCATGCGCGAGATGCGGAACGTCTTTCGGGCCTCCGGGCCCTCCTGGCTGCAGTCGTCGCCGACCACGTACCAGACGCCGTGCAGCTCGAACAGGCCGTAGGGGTTGATGGTGCGCTCGGCGGTGGCGTTGCTGCGCGCCGTCCAGTAGGTGAAGCGGATCGTGCGCTGCTTGCTGATGGCCTGTTCCAGCTTGGCCAGCCGCTGCGAGATCTCGGGAGTGTAGACGCTGCCGAGCAGGTCGATGGTGGCGGTCTTGGGGCCGGGGTCGGCTGTGTTGGCGCGGCCCAGCGCCAGGTTCTGCAGCGCCAGGCGCAGGGGCTCGGCGTACGCGAACTGGCCCTCGAGCAGGTAGAAGCTGGTCTGCAGCGCCGCCAGCTCGGCGTCGGTGAGGTCGATCGGCGGCAGGAAGTAGTGCTCCTGGCGCAGGTTGTACAACTCCTCCCCGGTGAACTCGTCGCGGCCGGACGTGATCGGCACTCCCAGGCCCTGTAGCTCGGAGCGATCCGCGTAGTAGCGGCGGGCGAACGCCTCGTCGCCCATGTTCGCGTAGCCCTCGACGTTGTTCTTCACGTCGCGGGCTGTGACCGGTCGCTGTTCCGCCATCAGGTAGGCGACGAGCGAAAGCTGGCGGATGAGCTTGTCGGAGTCGTGCGTCAAAGCAGGGGTTGAGTCTACCGGTGCCGCGCCACCCAGGCCGCATGGTCGGTGACGATTCCGTGCCGATATTCCGGCAGAAACCGCCGGTATGCTCGGGGAATGATGGCGCATCTCGACCTCGACGCCTTCTTTGCGGCCGTCGAGCTGCACCGCCGGCCGGAGCTGCGGGGCACGCCGCTGGTGGTCGGAGGCGACCCGCGCGGGCGCGGCGTCGTGTCGACGGCGAGCTACGAGGCCCGCAAGTACGGAATCCGGTCGGCGATGAGCTGCGCCGAGGCGCTGCGGCGTTGCCCGCAAGCCGTGTTCGTGCGACCGGACCACGCCGCCTACCGCGAGTGGTCGCGGCGGGTCTGGGACACCGTACGGGCGCACGCGCCCGTTGTCGAGCGGATCGGGATCGACGAGGGCTACCTGGTGCTGGCCGAGGGCGACCCGCCGGAGCAGGCCGCGATCGTCCAGCAGGCGATCCGCGAGCAGGTGCGGCTGTCGTCCTCACTGGGCGTGGGCGCCTGCAAGGTGGTGTGCAAGATCGCGTCGGACATGCTGAAGCCGGGCGGGATCACCTACGTGCCGGACGGCCAGGAGGCGGCGTTCCTGGCGCCGCTGGAGGTGCGGAGGCTGCCGGGTGTGGGGCCGAAGAGCGAGCAGCGGCTGACGGCGCTGGGCATCGAGACGATCGGCGCGCTGGCGGCGCTTGACGACGAGCGCATGCGCGAGGCGCTTCCCGGCCGCGGCTGGTTGGAGCTGCGCGATCGCGCGCGCGGGATCGACCCGCGGCCGGTGTCATCGGAGCCGGGCGAGGCGATCTCGATCTCGAGCGAGGAGACGTTCGACGTCGATATCAGCGAGCGGGCGGAGCTGCACCTGCGCGTGCGCGCGATGGCCGCCCCGCTGGCCGGCTCGCTGCAGAGCAGCGGCCGCAGCGCGCGCACCATCACCACGAAGCTGCGCTACCCGGACTTCTCGATCGTGACGCGGTCGCACTCGCTCGCGGTCGGTACCGACGACGCCGACCAGATCGGCGAGCTGGCCTGCATGCTGCTCGACCGCGCGCTCGAGCAGCGACCGGGCGCCCTACGTTTGGTGGGCGTGGGCGTGTCCGGGTTCCAAGAGCACCAGCAGCTGAGCCTCGGGGTGTAGGCCGGACCCGACGCCGCTACGCGGTTACGTGCGTGCGCTCTTCCAGGTGCTGGTGGGACGGGCAGTACTCACGGTCGGGCAGCGGGGTGCGCTGGCAGGGCTTGCCCTTGCGCGTGGTCGCCTTGCAGCTGGCCATGCCCTCCCCGTTCCGCTCGATCTCCTCGAGGATGTAGGTGACGGCGGCGCTGATGTGACGGTCGATCGTGTTGTAGACCCGTGCCTGGTTCGAGATCGAGAACAGATGCCGGATCTCGTGGAACAGGCTCTGGGCCGGCTTCGCGAAGTAGTGGGGGTCGCGCGCCAGCCGCTCGATCGTCGCCTCGGAGGACTGCAGCACGCGGCGCTTGCCCTCAGGTATGGATACCGTCTCAGGGTGCGGATCGACGAGATCCTTGATTTCGACGAAGATCGCGCGGCTGAATCGATACATGAAGGCTCTCCAGACTGTCACAAGGTCGGGGACGGGCTCAGCGGCATTATGCCCGTTTGCGGCCTGAGTTCGCGCGTCGAAATGTTAAGTACGCGTTAAACTCGGGGATAATTTGGCCCTTTTGACGCGCCGGGCCGCAAGTTTCCTCCAAACAGCATATGTCACAAGCGCCGCTCCCCACCTGTTACATGAGCGACCTGTTCCGGCTGCACGACCCCGGTCCGGGCCATCCGGAGCGGCCGGCCCGCTACGACGCGGTGGCTGCGGCAGTGGCAGCGTCAGCGGCGGAGCGGCGGGAGGCACCGCCGGCGCCGCGCGAGGCCCTGGAGCGCGTCCATGCCCCGGCTTACGTCGAGCTGATCGAGCGGTTCTGCGCGGACGGAGGGGGCGCGCTCGACCCGGATACGATCGTCACGGAGGCCAGTTGGGAGGCGGCGCTGCGCGCGGCGGGCGGCGCGATCGCGGCGGTCGAGGCGGTGGCCGGCGACCCCGGGTTGGCCGCGTTCAGCTGCGGCCGGCCACCCGGCCATCACGCCGAGCCGGCGCGGGCGATGGGATTCTGCGTGTTCAACAGCGCCGCGGTCGCGGCCGCGCACGCGCGGCAGGCGCTCGGCTGTGAGCGGGTGGCGGTGGTCGACTGGGACGCCCACCACGGCAACGGCACCCAGGCCATCTTCTACGACGATCCCGCCGTGCTCTACGTCTCGCTGCACCAGTACCCGTTCTACCCCGGGACGGGCGCGGCCGCCGAGACGGGCGCGGGAGACGGCGCCGGCACAACCGTGAACCTGCCGCTGGCGGCGGGCACGAGCGAGTCGGCGTATCTGGCCGCGTTCCACGAGCAGGCGCTGCCCGCCGTGGTGGCGTTTCAGCCCGACCTGGTGATCGTGTCGGCGGGCTTCGACGCCGCCGCCGACGACCCGCTCTGCTCGCTCAGGCTGACGGCGCCGGCGTTTGCCGAGATGGCGACGGCGCTGCGCGAGCCGTACGGCGGTCCGGCGCTCGTGCTGGAGGGCGGCTACAGCCTGTCGGCGCTGGAGGCGGGCGTGACCGCGGTGCTGGCGGCCGTCAGCGGGTAGCCCGACTAGGCGCGGCGCAGAGGCGTGACCTCGGCGCGGGTACGCTACCTACGACGACGACACGACAGGAGCGACGATGAGCGACGAACAGGTTCACGGGACGATCGAGCAGCTGGTCTCGGAGGAGCACGAGCTGTGGGAGGCGGAGTCGCAGGGCAGGTCGACGGACTCGGACCGGCGGCGCCTGGCCGAGATCAAGGTGCAGCTCGACCAGTGCTGGGATCTGCTGCGGCAGCGTCGCGCGCTGCGCGAGTTCGACCTCGACGACGACGGCGCACAGCTGCGCAAGTCGGACGTGGTCGAGGGCTACCAGCAGTAGCCGCACGTCACAGCCGCCGTGGCACCGCTGTCACGGCGATGTTGCTTGCGAAAGTCCCCGCTTTCGCGCGCCGCGGTCACGTCCCGGTCACGGGCCTGGTTGAGACTTGCAACGCACCCGGAAGCGGGCTCTGAGCCCGGTCCGGTTGCGATCTGCGCAACCATGCGGATCCCCTGTCACGGGCGCCGCGACACGCGTCACGGCGCGGTCACGAACCCTTGGCGGGGGCGGGAGCGGTGTTTGACTCCAATCTTGGCGCCGGCGGCGGCGCGGCCCGTGACCGCCCCGCGACCCGCGGTCGCTACAGGCTGATCACGATCATCCGCGGCTCGGTCATCTCCTGCACCGCGAACTTCGGCCCCTCGCGCGTGTTGCCCGACTCCTTGACGCCGCCGTAGGGCATCTGGTCGGCCCGGTACGTGGGCGCCTCGTTCAGCGTGACTCCGCCGAACTCAAGCTCCCGCGCCGCGCGCATCGCCTTCGTGATGTCCTGCGTGAACACGCCCGCCTGCAGCCCGTAGTCGGTGCCGTTGGCGAGCGCGATCGCCTGCTCGAGGCCCGACACGCGCGCCACGGCCACGACCGGTCCGAACACCTCGTGGCAGGCGACCTCCATGTCCAGCGACACGTCGTCAAGCAGGGTCGGGCGCAGCACGCCGTCGTCGCCCACCTCGCCGCCGGAAAGCAGCGTCGCACCGCCGGCGACGGCATCATCCACCCAGGCCTTGATGCGGTCGCGGTTGTCGCCGTCGATCACCGGCCCCACCTGCGTCTCCGGATCCAGCGGATCTCCCACCTTCAGCGCTTGCACCTTCGGCACCAGCCTCTCGATCAGCGCGTCGTGCGCGGCGTCCTCGACGTAGACCCGCTGGATCGAGATGCAGCTCTGCCCGGCAAACGCGTAGCCGTTGGCGGCGATCGCCGTGGCCGCCTTGTCGAGGTCGGCGTCGGCCAGCACGATCAGCGGTGTCGAGTTGCCGAGCTCCAGCGACACCTTCTTCTTGTGGGCGCGCTGGCGGATGCCCCAGCCCACCTGCGACGAGCCGGTGAAAGTGATCATCTTGACGCGCTCGTCCTCGGTCAGCACGTCTCCGATCTCGCCGGAGCGGCCAACGATCACGTTCAGCCAGCCGGCCGGCTGGCCGGCGTCGGCGAACGCGCGCGCCAGCAAGAGCGCAGAGAGGGGTGTCGCGCCGGCCGGCTTCAACACCACCGCGCAGCCTGCCGCGAACGCGGGGCCGACCTTGTGGCAGACCAGGTTTAGCGGGAAATTGAACGGCGAGATCGCGCCGATGATCCCGATCGGCACGCGTAGGATCAGGCCGGCCTTGCCCTCGCCGGCGGGGTGCGCGTCCATTGGTACCGTCTCGCCGGTCAGCCGCCGCGCCTCCAGCGCCGAGAAGGTGATCGTCTGCACGGCGCGGTCGACCTCGATGCCCGCCGTCGCGATCGGCTTGCCGGCCTCCTGGGCGATGGTGCGCGCGAACTCGTCGCGCCGCTCCGCGAGCAGTGCAGCCACCCCGTCCAGCACCGACGCGCGCTTGTGTGCCGGCAGCGGGCTCTGCATCGCCCGCTCCGCTGCGTCGATCGCGCGGGTTGCGTCCGCGCCGCCGCCGAACGCCACGCGCCCGACCACGCTGCCGTCATAGGGCGACGTCACGTCCTTCGCCTCGCCGGTCTCATACCACTCGCCGTCCACGTACAGCTTCTGGATTGTCTCAGTCATCGCCATTGTCAGACCCCTTCTCCGACCTTCACCAGGTCGGCCAGATTCATCGAAAACTTCCTGTTCTCGCGGTAGTCGATCGGGATCTCCACGACCGACGGAATGTCCAGCTCGAGCGCACGCCTCAGCGTGGGCATCAGCTCGTCGGCGGACGTCACGCGCATGCCCGCGATCCCGAAGCTCTCGGCCAGCATCACCAGATCCGGGTTCGTGAACTTGGTGCCGGCGAGGTGACCGAACTTGCGCTGCTGATGCACCTCGATCACGCCGTATGCGTTGTCCGACCAGACGATGTTCACGATCGCCAGCCCCAGCCTCTTGGCCGTCTCCAGCTCCTGCACGTTCATCAGGAACCCGCCGTCGCCGGAGATCGTGACCACCCGCCGGTCGTTCGGCAGCACCATCCTCGCGGCCACCGCCGCCGGCAGCGCGAAGCCCATCGCCGCCGCGCCGTTGGAGATCAGCACCGTGTTCGGCTCGTGGGCCGGCCACAGCCGCGAGATCCACAGCTTGTGCGCGCCCACGTCCGAGATCAGCAGGTCGCTGGGGCCCATCAGCTCGCGCAGGTCGCGCAGCGCCCGCTGCGGCTTGATCGGGAACCCGTCGTCGGAGTGCGACTCCAGCGCGTCGCGGATCATCTGGTTGAACGGGGGTGTGACCACCCGGGCCGGCGGCTTGTCCGAGACCAGGTTGCCCAGATGCGTGAGGATGTGCGAGATGTCGCCGGTCAGCTCGACGTCGGGTACGTAGTGCGCGTCGCTTTCGGCCGGCGTCGTGTCGATGCAGATCACGCGGCGGTCGCGGTTCGGGTTCCAGTTCACCGGCGACCACTCGACCAGGTCATACCCGACGCACACGACCAGGTCGGACTGGCCCATGAACCCGCGCGGGTAGTCCTGCGCCCGCAGCCCGGCGGTGAACAGCGCGTGCTCGTCGTCGGCGTCGATCACGCCCTTGCCCATGAAGGTGGTGATCACGCCCAGCCCGGTCTGCTGCACGAAGCGGCGCAGCGCCGGTGAGGCGTTCTGGCGGGCGATGCCGTTTCCGGCCAGCACCACCGGGCGCTCGGCCGCCTGCAGCAGCTCGGCGGCGCGGTGCAGCTCGGCCGCGACCGGCTCCACCAGCGCCGGCGGGCGGCGCGGCACCGGGTCGGCGGCGAGCGGCAGCTCCATCACGTCGGCCGGCAGCTCCAGGTGCGTGGCGCCCGGCTTCTCGCGCTCGGCCACCGCGAACGCCTTGCGAACGGCCTCCGGGATGATGTCCGGGTCGTGAACGCGCGCGTTCCACTTGGTCACCGGCTTCATCATGCGCACCACGTCGATGTACTGGTGGCTCTCCTTGTGCATCTCCGACAGGTCGGTCTGGCCGGTCAGGGCGACCACCGGGGCGCGGTCGAGGAAGGCGTCGGCCATGCCGGTCACGAGGTTGGTGGCGCCCGGCCCGAGCGTGCCCAGGCAGACGCCGGCGCGCCCGGTCAGCCGTCCGTAGGCGTCAGCCATGAAGGCGCCACCCTGCTCGTGGCGTACCGGTACGAATTCGATCGAGGATGAGCGGTCGAGCGCCTCATTCAGGTCGAGCGTCTCCTCGCCGGGGATGCCGAACACGTGGCGCACACCCTCGTTCTCGAGGCATCTGACGAAGACTTCGGCCGCCGTTTCCATAGCACCGGCAGTGTATCGGTGGCGGACTGGCGGACGTGCCGCCGCGGCTCAGCGAGTCGGGGCTAGCGGATCGCGAAGCATTTGTCGGCGGACGAGCCCGCCAGGATCTGCTGCTCGGTGTCCAGCTGGGAGTCGAGCAGCGCATCGAACGGCTGTCGGCCGGAACCGGTGATCGTGAAGTCGGCCAGGCCGTCGCGGGTCTGCACGGGGGACTGCGAGTAGTTCCCGGGCGGCGGCCCCTTCCAACGCACGACCGGTGTCACGCCGGGCCCGTCCATCGTCGCTCGGTACTTCTGGCCGTAACCGCTGGCGTTGTGGCGGCCGTAGCGGTTGGGCCACAGCGTGTCGCAGAAGCCGCCATCACTGGGCCGGTGCACGAGGAAGCTGTTCTCGCGGCGCCAGCCCTTGCCCCACTTGGGCGGGTTGTACGTATCCACGAAGACGAGCCGGCCGAAGCTGTCGGTGGGCGCGCCGGTCCTGGTGTTCGAGAACCCGTAGGTGCCGACGCCCTTGTAGGTGGCGCGGCCGAACAGCTTGTCCAGGTGTGGATACTGCGAGGTCGCGCGCGTCCAGTTCCACTTCAGCCAGAGCTGGGCGAGCGGGCCCTTCCAGTGTGAGATGTGCAGCTCGCGCTTGCCCTGCTGCGCCGTCTGGCAGCACTTGTAGCCGCCGTTCGGCATCAGGCGCTTCCAGCTCTGGAGCGCCCAGTGGGAGCCGTCCGGCATCGTGCAGACCGTCACGGCCAGCGTGACGCCGCTGCCACGCCAGCGGGTGCACGCGTTCTTGACGCGCCGCCAGTAGCCGGAGCCCCAGGGGCTGGCGCTGCCACCCGAGTAGTCGACGTGGAACTTGACCTGGCTGTCGGGATGCGCCCGGTCGGGCGGCTTGGCGTTGATCGCGCCCCACACCAGCACGTGGCGGACGACGCCCTTGGCGCGGTAGCTGACCACCGCCCGGTTCTTGGCGTTCACCTTGAGCGTGATGTGCGTCGCGTTGCGGACGATCAGCTTGCTGGCTCCGGCGACCGCCGGGGCCATGAGCGCCGCCGTGACCATCACCAGGAACATGACTGTGAAACGTCGCATCTGTTGTTGTATCGGCAGGTCGGTGGTGATCTGAGACACCCGCGCGGCCTCGCGAGCGGCGCCCCCTACGGTAGCCCACCTGGCCGCTGGCACTCCCTCGCGGGCGTTTCGTGACAGGAGCCGCCTTGTTCCGTGACGGCGGCTCGCGGCAGGCTGGGCAGGTCATCACGAACGCCCGCAAGGAGGGTCATCCATGTTTCATCGCACCGCCGCCTGGCTGGTCACAGGCACGCATCACCTGGCCGAACGCGTGCGCGGCGCGGACGCCGAGCAGGGCCAGGGCACGGTCGAGTACGCCGGCCTGGCCATGGCGATCGGCGTGCTGCTGCTCGCCGTTGGCTCGTACCTCGGCGGGAAGGACCACGGCATCGGCAGCGTGGTCACGGCTGCCATCAAGACCGCCGTCCAGCACGCCACCGGCAGCGGTGGCAAGTAGGGCCGGTCAGCGAGCCGCCCTTGGGGTGGTGGCGCAGCGTGCGGCTGTGCCGCCACCCCCGCTGACTACGGCAGCGAGCTGACCGCCTCGCTCCCTGCGGACGTCAGCGCCGCCGCCCGGTCGGCGCCCGAGCCGCTGTATTCCACCAGGCCGAGATGCACGAGGTGGTCGACGTTCTCGGCCACCGACCGGTGCAGCTCGTCGGAGTCGTGTCCCTCGGCCGAGTGCCGCCCCTCGGCTGCGATCGCCGTTGCGATCTCGGAGACGGACGCGCTGCCGCCGCTGAGCTGCCGCAGAATGTCATCCTGGTACGGGAAACGGTTGATGCTCATGCCGTGACTCCTCTCGCCTGGGAATGCCCAAGCCTACACCCTGCGAATCGCGGGCACCGGCTCCTAATCGGGCAGCAAACCCGGCCGGTAGCTGGTGAACCGCGGCTCCGGGAAGCGGGCGTATGCGATCCGCTCGTCGGTCGTCTCCTGGTCGACGCCGGCGTCGTGCCGCCGGGCCGCGGCGTCGACCGTGTAGGCACCCCAGTTCGGCCCGGTCGACTCGCCGCGGGCGCCGATGCACAGCACGACCAGGGGCCCGCTGCCGGCCGCCACGATCACGTGCTCGGTGCCGGCCGGGCAGTGCACGAAATCCCACCGCCGCAGCGGCCGCTCCTGGCCCTCGATCACCAGCACTCCCTCACCGGCGAGCACCAGGAAGTCCTCCTGGTCAGCCTCCCAGTGGTACATCGCCATCGGCTCGCCGGGTGCCAGCGCCTGGAGGTTGATCCCGACCTGCGTGAAGTCCGAGTCTCCCTCGAAGTCACAGTAGAAGCCGCGCCCGGGCCGCTCGCGCCATCGCGCCTCGGCCGCGTTCATGACGAACCAGCCCTCGCTCCCGGCGACAAGTCCGTGCTCGGTCGCTTGGAGAGGCTGCTCGGGAACCATCGCTAGCGCGGCTCGACCGGGAACTGCATCTTGACCAGCACGTCCCAGCGGTTGACCTGGCCGTCGGTCACCTCGCAGGTGGTGGAGACGACCTCGATCTTGCGGATGCCGCGCACCGAGCGGGCGGCGGCCGTGAGCGCCTGGCGGACGGCGTCGTCGGAGCTCTCGGTGGAGCTTCCGATCACCTCGATCA
>Ga0075434_100000583_pt1 | contig 28113 bp, 25 predicted proteins | sample RhiMethybrSRZTD3_FD_75298 | JGI IMG/M metagenome (GOLD analysis project Ga0075434, IMG submission 75298) | Populus rhizosphere microbial communities from Tennessee, USA - Rhizosphere MetaG P. TD hybrid SRZTD3 | ecosystem: Host-associated > Plants > Roots > Rhizosphere > Soil | place: USA... | reverse complement strand
CGAGCGCCAGTACCCCTCGCCCAGTGTCTCGAAGAGATAGTACTCCCCGCCCTGCACCACGATGACCGGATCGGCGCCCGAGCGATACGAGATCCCTTGCTCCTGCTGCTCGTAGTTGTAGCGATAATCGATGTCGATCGGGTTGGCATACGTCCTCGGCCGCGGCGGCTGCGACTGCGCCCACGCCGTGGCAGGCGCGATGGCTAAGCAACCGTACACGGCCGTGGCGACGGCGCGGATCGATTTCACGTCGTACGCTCGACCCGGGCGAGGCGTGGCCGCAGGATAGCGAACAGGATGGCCATGCCGACGAGCGACGCCGGGACGATCACGAATGCCGCGCGCAGTCCATAGGCGCCGGCCAGCACGCCGGTCGCGTACGGCAGGGACATTCCACCCATCAACGCCATCCCCAGCGCGAGGCCCAGAGCGGTGCCGGAAAGGTGCGGGTACCGATCGCCGGTGACACCGAACAGCACCGGGAACACCGGAGCAAAGCCACAGCCGATCAAAAACACGGCGATCCCGGCCGCAGCGGGAGCATGACCGGTGACGAGCCAGAGCGCGCCCGTCAACGCCGTTCCCATCCCCGCGACCAGTAACCACAGGCCCGACCCGCGTTTCATCGTTACGCCAATGGCGAATCTCCCCAGCATGAGCCCGAGCCAGAACACGGCGAGATAAATCTGCGCACGCTCGAGCCCGACGTCGAACGCTTCGACGAAGAGCGTCGACGACCAGCCGCCGACGATTGATTCCATCCCACTCTCGAGAAACAGCATCATCCCGATGAGCAAAAGCACGGGATCGCGTAGCAGGTCGCGCGCGGCTCCGAGGGGAAAGCCCTGTGGCTGCTTTTCCGGCGGGAAGGTGACACGTGCGGTCATGGCGAGCGGGATGATGAAGAACACGCCGGTCGCGGCCAGGATCGTCGAGTGCGACGCGTGGCCCGCGAGCAGCCCGAGCGCCAACGGCACGGCGGCCGCCCCGGCGCCGAAGAAGCCGGCCATGAACGCCAGCGCGCCGGTGCGCCGCCCGGGACTGACATCCACGACCAGGGCATTGGCCGCGCCATTCACGAGCGCGCCGCTGAACCCGATCAGGGCCACCGCCGCCCGAAGCCACCCCGGCGATGGGGCGAAGGCGATCGCCTCGAGACCGACGGTGCTGGCGGTAAATGAGACCAGCATCAGCGGCTTGTAACCGCGACGGTCGACGATGGGGCCGAACACCAGCGAACCGGCGAGCACGCTGAAGCCGAGCAGCGACAGCATCGCGCCGGCTTCACGCTTGTCGATGCCGAAGCGGGCGATCACGTGCGGCAGCGATGCGCCGAGGGCGGTGAACACGATGCCGAACGACACCATGCTGAGACACGCGATCGCTACGATCGGCCCGCGCCTCGGTTCGAGTGGCGTCACCACATGGTCCCGGAAATGCTCAGCGCCCCCAGCCCCGCTCTAATGTGGGGTCGTTCCGGGATCCGCGATGCGGAACGAAGAGATTCCTCGCTTCATAGAGTCCACTAGAGCAGGATCCCCGCCAGTGTGGCCGACAGAAAGTTTGCCAGCGTCCCGGCGAGCATGGCGCGGAACCCCAGTCGCGCCAGATCGTGTTTGCGCTCCGGCGCCAGAGCGCCGATGCCGCCGATCTGGATGCCCACCGAGCCCACGTTGGCGAAACCGCACAACGCGAAGGTCGCGATCGTGAACGAGACGGGGCTCAGAGTCGCCTTGAGCGGACCGAGCTGCGAATACGCGATGAATTCGTTCAACACCATGCGGGTGCCGAGCAGGCCACCGATGGTGCCGCTGTCGTGCCATGGGACGCCCATGACCCAGGCGATGGGGCTGAAAATCCAGCCGAGGATGGTCTGGATGTTGGCCGGGAACCAGGCCACGTGGCTGTGCACCCAGCCGAAGCCGCCGTTGGCCAGCGCGATGAGCGCGATGAAGCTGACCAGCATCGCGATCACGTTGAGCATCAGGTACAGCCCCTCGGTGGTGCCGCGGGCCGCGGCGTCCACCACGTTGACGTCGGTGCGCGGGATGTCGACTTTCACGCCGCCCAGCGTCTCGGGGACTTCCGTCTCGGGCTCGAGAATCTTCGCCATCATGATCGTGCCCGGCGCCGTCATGATCACGGCCGTCAGGAGATGCCGCGCCTCGATCCCGAAGGCGATATACGCGGCCATGATCGAACCCGAGACGTGCGCCATGCCCGCCGTCATCACCGTCATCAGCTCGGAGCGGGTCATCTTCGGAAGGAAGGGGCGGATCGTGAGCGGCGCTTCGGTCTGGCCCATGAAGATGGACGCGGCCACGTTGAGGCTTTCGGCGCCGGAGGCCCCCATCACCTTGTTCATGACCACCGCGAACACCCGCACCACCACCTGCATGATGCCGAGGTAGTACATGATGGCGAACAGGGCCGAGACGAAAATGATGGCCGGCAATACCTGAAACGCGAAGATCACGCCGAGGCTGGAGTGCTGTTTGCCGATTTCGCCGAAGACGAACGAGGAGCCGACGTAGGAAAAACTCAGGATCGCGGTGACGAACCGGCCCAGCGCCTGGAACATCTGCTGGCCGACGGGCACGCGCAGCACGAACACCGCGAACGCCGCCTGCAACCCGACGCCCCACCCCACCACGCGCCAGCTGATCGCCTTGCGATTGCTGGACAACAGCACGCCGATGCCGAGGATCGCCAAGATCCCGAACAATCCGACGAGCCGTGTCGGGATGGAGCGCGGGGCCGCGGGCGGCGCGGCCGCGACGGTGTCGGGCGGGGTCGGAACGCCCGACTGGGTAACCGTGGAATCGACTCGGACGGCCGTCGAATCGGGATGCTGGGCCACGGTCGCGTGCAGCGTATTCCACGCGAAGCGCGGCAACGTGAACACCACCAGCGCGCACACGAAGGTGGCGGCGAAGGCGACTACGACGCGTCGGATGGGCATGCCAGAAGGTGGCGCGCGTTTTGGCAAAGCGCAAAGCGGCGCGCGGGTCTAGCCGCTGGCCGCCCGGCACGCGACTATTCAGTGATCGCGATGGCCAGCAAACCGAAAATCCTGATCGTCGAGGACGACGAGCAATTCGCCCTTCTGGTCGCCGGACACTTGAGCAGCGCCGGCTACCTGTCCGTCACCGCCGTCGACGCGATCCAGGGATTCATGTTCGCTCAGCGTGAACATCCCGCGTTGATTCTGCTCGATCTCGCCATGCCCGCCGGCGGTGGGCTCATCTTGCTCGAGCGATTGATCAAGTCGCTTCGAACGCAGAGGATCCCGGTCGTCGTGGTGACGGCAAGCCCGGAACCGAAGATCGAAGCGGAGGCCCGCGCCAAGGGCGCCGTCGATTTCGTGCGCAAGCCCATCGAGCGGGAGTCGTTCCTCGCGGTCGTCGGGCGGGTGCTGTCGAGGGCCTGATCAGTCTCGCATCCGCGCGCGCCCCAGCGCGTCCGGACCGAAGCGGTCGCGGACCGCGTCGATGGCGTTCGCCAGCGAGCGGTCCTTTTCGGTCTCGGGGGGTTGCGCGCGCTCGGTCTCGAGCAGCGCCAGCTGCGCCTCGCCGCCGAGCCGTTCCAGCTGCGACAACGCGACGCCGATGAGCCGGGCGGGGGTGCGCCGGGCCGCGCGCAGCTTCTGCAGCAGCTCGCGCGCCACCGCGTATACGGCGCGATCGGTGCGCACCGGCTCGGGCAGCGTCCGGCTCGCCTGCCGCGTCGTGAAGTCGGCATCGCGCAGCTTGACCGTGATGGTCCGCGCGACGAGGCCGTCGGCGCGCAGATCCGAGGTGGCCCGGTCGACCTGCACCAGCAGCTCACGCCACAGGTCGTCGTCGGCATCCAGATCGGTGGCGAACGTGGTGTCGCGACTGATCGACTTCGCCTCGGTCCACGGGGCCACGGTGGCAGCGTCCACGCCGCGCACGCGCTCCCACAGCCAGTGCCCTTCCCGCTCACCCAGCCGGGCCACCAGCTCGCGCCGGTCGAGCAGCTGGACCTGGGCGACGCTGCGCCAGCCGAGCTGCCCCAGCCGCTCCTGGAATCGCGGTCCGATCATCGGCAGGTCGGCGAGCTGGAAGCGCCCCATGAACTCGGCTTCGGTGCCAGGGTCGACGATGTGAACTCCCGCGCCGGGCAGCTCGGGCGTCGGCTTGGCGACTCCGGCCGCGAGCTTGGCCACGAGCTTGGACGTCCCGCCACCGATCGACACCCACAGACCCGTGGAGGCGTGCACCACGGCTCGCATGCGTTCGGCGGTACGGGCCAGCGGCTCCTCGTGGTACAGGTGCTCGGTTCCCGTGAGGTCGAGGTAGAACTCGTCGCTCGACGCCTGCTCCACGACCGGGGTGAACCCTTCCAGAGTGTTCCGGATCGCGCGCCCCTTTTCTGCACACGCCTCCCAGGGCACGGGGACCACCGTGGCTCCCGGGCAGAGCCGGATAGCGCGGGACATGGGCATCGCGGAGCGAACCCCGAACGCCCGGGCCTCATACGAGGCCGACGTCACGACGCCGCGATGCTCGGCGGAACCGCCTACGATCAACAGGCGGGCCTGGCCGGCCCCCGCGGGATCGACGAGCCGCGCCACCGCCACGTAGAACGCGTCGGCGTCGGCGAGCAGGATGCGAAACGGGGGCGCGGTCATAGCGTCGACCCGGCCCCCCGCTTAGCGTTCCCCGCCATGAGCCCCTGGGTTCGCATCATCGTCGTCGTCAATATCGCGGTGTTCATCTGGACCAGCCAGAACCCGGAGGCGCAACGCGCTCTCGCCTTCGTTCCCGTACTGGCGCTGCAGCAGCCCTGGACCATCGTCACCTACATGTTCGTGCACGCCGGGTTCGGACACATCCTGTTCAACATGCTGAGCCTGTTCTTTTTCGGGCCGCAGGTCGAGCTCCGGCTGGGTGGCCGGCGATTCCTGCTCCTGTACTTCATCGGCGGGTTTACCGGCGCCCTCGGCCAGGCCGCGCTCGGGTCCAATGTCGGAATGGTCGGAGCCTCGGCCGCGACTTATGCCGTGTTCTACGCGTTCGCCCACTTTTGGCCGCGCGCGCAGGTGCTGGTGTGGGGTGTCTTTCCCGTGGAAGCCCGGGTGATGATCGTCATCATGACGGCGATCTCGTTGCTCGGCGGATCCGGCATTGGCATTTTCGGCGGGAATATTGCCCATTTCGCCCACCTGGGCGGCTTCCTGGGCGGATGGCTCGCGATCCGGGCGTTCGGCGTACGGTCGGCGATCCCTCGACCTGTCAACACCGGGAAGGAGTCGAGGCCGCGAACGCCGCCGGCCGCGAGTTCGGTCGAGCGATGGAAACAAATCCCCCTCGATCGCCTGCATCCCGTGAATCGCGGGGAGGCCGAGCGGGTGCTCGCGAAGCTCACCGCGAGCGGCCCTGCCAGTCTCACCGCCGACGAGCGTGAATTCCTGGACCGCTTCAGCGGGATCTAGGCCGCCGCTCCAGCCATCTTCAAGAGCCGCTTCCATTGCGCAGCGGTGGCGGGCACCACCGAGAGACGCGGCATCCGGACCAGGGCGAGATCGCGGAACGCGGGATCGGCCTTGATGGCCGACAGGGTCACGGGTGACGGCAACCGGGCACCGGCCGCGAGATCGATCACCACGAGCTTCGGGTCTTTCTTCTTCGGGTCGGCGTAGGCCGTCCCCGTCACCCGCGCCCGCCCGATCGCGGCTTTTTCGTCGCCCGTGTGATAGATCAGCACCTCGTCGCCCGGGGCCATGGCACGCAGGTGCTTGAGCGCGAGCGGATTCTTCACGCCGTCCCAGACGGCCGTCTTCTCGCGCTGCAAGTCGTCGAAACTGTACGTCGACGGCTCGGTCTTCAGGATCCAGTAGCTCACGCGATCGACTCCCACCATTGCACCAGCGTGTCGGCCAGCTCCGCCTGGACCGCTTCGGGCGTCCGGCCGCCGCGCTTGGGCACGCCGAACGAGTGGTCCCCATCCTTCACGACGTGGAGCGTCGCCCGGCGACCGAGCTTGCGCAAGACCTGGCGCAGCAGGATCGCCTCCGCGAAGTCGTCCCGGTCACCCTGCAGAAACAGCATTGGGACTTCGATTCGGTCCAGGTGATCAGCGCGCGTCACCGCCGGCTTGCCGGGAGGGTGGAGGGGAAAGCCGAAAAAGACGAGGCCCCGCACGCCCGGCAATGCTGCCTCGGCCTGGGCGGTGGACGTCATGCGACCACCGAAGGACTTCCCGCCCGCGATGAGCGGCAGTCCGGGAGCGGCCCCGGCGGCGGCGGCCACCGCCGCCTGCACCACCATGACCGCCGTCGCCGGAGGATCGGGACGCCGCTGTTTTCGCTCCATATACAGGAACTGATACCGCAGCGTCGCGACGCCGCGCTCGCCCAGCACGGCCGCGATTCGCTCCAAGAACGGGTGCCGCATGCCGGCGCCCGCGCCGTGCGCGAGGACGTACAACACCCGGGCGTCGTTGGGCAGCAGCAGCAGGCCGGACACCGGCCCGGTGTCCCCCACCGGGATGACGAGCGGAGTCGCGTCGCTTGCGCTCACAGTTTCGCCTGCAGCCGCTCCAGCGCGCCGACCAGATCCGGCTTCTCGTCCAGCACCGCGAGCAGCGGATCCCGTTCCAGCGACCGCATCCGCTCCGGCACGGTGCGGATCGTGAACGCGCGCACGTCGAGCGTGGGGGTCACCTCGTTCCATTCGAGCGGCGTGGACGCCGGTGCCCCGGGCAGCGGGCGCGCGCTGAACGGGGCGACGAGCAGCCGGCCGTGCCCGTTCTGGACGTAGTCCAGGTACACCTTGCCGCCGCGCTTCTGCACCTGGCGCGTTACGGTGGCGATCTCCGGCAGCTGGGCGGCGATCACGCGCGCGAGCAGGCCGCCCAGCGTGCGCGATTGCTCGTAGGTGCACTGGCGGCCCAGCGGGATCAGCACGTGGAGGCCGGTCGACCCGCTCGTCTTGATCCCCGTCGGGAGACCGATGTCGTCGCACAGACTCTTCACCGTCTTCGCGACGGTGACGACGTCGGTGAACGGCGCCTCCTTCGGATCGAGATCGAGGATGCACCAGTCCGGCGTTTCCAGGGTCGCCACGCGGCTGGACCAGATGTGCAGCAGGATCGCGCCCATATTGGCGATGTAGAGCAGCGACGCTTCGTTGTCGCACACGAAATAGTCGAGCTCGCGCTGCGAATCCTCGCTCCAGATCGTGATGGTGCGGACGAACTCCTGTGCATACTCGGGCGCGTCTTTCTGGAAGAACGACTTGCCGTTGATGCCGTCGGGGTAGCGGGTGAGCACGAGCGGGCGCTCGGTGAGATACGGCAGCATCCAGCGGGAAACCGCGCGATAGTACTCGATGAGATCGCCCTTCGTATAGCCCTGCTCGGGCCAGAAGACTTTCTGGAGGTTCGTGAACTGAACCGGGGGAGGCGGGACGAGGGACGAGGGACGGGTGGACAACGGTGGAGGATCCTCTTCTCCTCGTCCCTCCTCCCCCGTCCCACGTCCCTCGATCACGCATTCTTCCGCCTTCTTGTCGTCCCGGAATCTCAGAAAGACCGGCTGCCGCAAGAGTCCGTCCCCCGTGACTTCCTTGTATCGCACCTCGGCCACGAGCTCCGGCGCGACCCAGCGGCTTTCCGATTCGGCCGGCACCGGCCCTTCGAATGGCGGATGCGGGACCGCGAGGCGCTCGAGGGTCGCCGATACTTCCTTGAGCTGTTTCGCGCTGAAGCCGCTTCCCGCTCGTCCGATGTAGACCAGCTTGCCATCCGCGTAACCGCCCAGGTGCAACGCGCCGAATCCGCCGCGGCTGCCCTTGGGTTGGGTGTAGCCCACGACGACGAAATCGCCGGTCTTGTCGGCGCGGATCTTCAGCCAGTTGTCCGAGCGCCCGCTCGTGTAGGCCGAGTCGGCGCGCTTCGCCACGACGCCTTCCAGTCCCAGGCCCACGGCCTGGTCGTAGAGCGCTTCGCCGTCTTTCTCGAAATGGACGGAGTAGCGCAGTGGTCCCGCTGCGGGCAGCAGGCGCTCGAGCAAGGCCTTTCGCTTGACGAGCGGCAGTTGGCGCAGGTCGTAGCCTTCGAGCGCCATGAGATCGAAGAGGTACAACGTGCCCGGGGTCTCGACCGACGCATGACGAATGTCGGGAGCGCGCGAGATGCGCGCCCGGTTCTGCAGTCGCTGAAAGCTGGGGCGTCCGGCGCTGTCCAGGATCACCAGCTCGGCATCCATGAGCAGACCGTCGTAGGGCAGCGCGCTGATGGCGCGCGCCAGCTCCGGGAACGCCTGGGTGTAGTCGTTGCCGTTGCGCGTGATCAAACGCGCTTGCCCGCCGTCACGAGCCACGCGCATGCGGTAGCCGTCCAGCTTGACCTCGAACACCCAGCCGGCACGCGAGAACGGCTCTTCGCGCGTTTCGGCCAACATGGGCGCCACGTCTTCCGGCTTCACCACGCGCTGCGGCGCCTTCAGCCGTTTCAGCTCGGCCTTGATGCCGGCCGTCTTGTCGGCGCCCTGCGCCAACTCGTCCACCGTGAGCCCCGACAACACCGACCCCTGCGGGAAGTCTTCTCCATCGGTCGAGACGTAGGCGTCGCGCTCCTTGATGAGCAGCCATTCCTTGACCGCTTTCTTGATCTTCACCAGGGTCCACGTGCCGCGCAGCTTGTAGCCCTGCAGCTGGAATAGCAGCTTCCCCCGCTGCAGGCCTTCGATGGGATCCTCGAGCGGCACCCACAGCCCCCGGTCCCATACGATCACGGCCCCGGCGCCGTAATTCCCTTCCGGGATGATGCCTTCGAAATCGCCGTATTCGATCGGATGGTCTTCGACGTGGACGGCGAGTCGCTTGTCGGCGGGGTTTTTGGACGGGCCCCTGGGGACGGCCCAGGACTTGAGGACCCCTTCCATCTCCAGCCGCAGGTCGTAATGCAGTCGCGTCGCGGCGTGCTGGTGCACGATGAAGCGCCGGCCCGGCTCGGCGCCCACCGCTCCGGACGGCTCTGGGGTCCGGTCGGCGGAGCGCTTGGCGCGGTAGGTGGCGAGGGCGTCCCTCGCGGGTTTCTCGGGCGGGCTCACGGGACGTGGGTTCCATAGTAGACGGCTCCGCCGCTCCCCGGCAATCCACCCCGTACAGCACTCTGGACGGCGAGTTGTGCCCCACGCAGCGCCTTCATAGTTTCAACGCATTATGGCCGCACACTCCATCGGCTCCGCCACGATCTCCTTCGGACTGGTTTCAGTCCCGATCAAGATGTTTTCGGCCGGCGAGTCTTCCGCCGCGATCTCCTTCAACTGGCTCCACAAGAAGGATGGATCCCGTCTGAAACAGCAGTACATCTGCTCCAAGGACGGCGAGAAAGTCGAGCAGGAGGATCGCGTTAAAGGCTGGGAATTCTCGAAGGGGCAGTACGTGGTGTTCACTAAGGAAGAATTGAAGGCGCTCGAGGAAAAAGGCACCGGCTCCATCGACATCGCCGAATTCGTGGATGCGGACACGGTGGACCGGATGTACATGGACCGCGTCTATTTTCTCGGCCCCGACAAGGGCGGCGACCGCGCCTTCACTCTCCTGGGCGACGCGCTCAAGAAGACCGGCAAGGTGGCCATCGGTCAGTGGGCGGCGCGCGGCAAGCAGTACCTCGTGATGATCCGGCCTATGGGCAAGGGGCTCGCGATGGAGCAGCTCCGCTACGCCGATGAGGTCCGGTCGATCGACGAAGTACCGATTCCGAAGGTCGAAGTGAAGAAGGCGGAATTGGACCTGGCCATTCGATTCATCCAGGAGGCGGCGGCCGCCGAGTTCCAGCCGAAGAAGTACGAGGACAACGTGAAGAAGCGCATCCTGGAGCAGATCGAGCGTAAAGTGGAAGGGAAGGAGATTACCGAGGAGCCCGCCGAAGCGCCGAAGACGCAGATCATCGATCTGATGGAAGCGCTCAAGGCCAGTCTCGCCAAGCCGTCCAAAACCGCCAAAGGAGCGACTCCGAAGCGGAAGGCCGCCAGCGCCTAGGCCGCGAGCAGCTCCGCCAGTCCGGCCGCACTCACGTGGCGCAGGACGGCCGAGTACTTCACATCTCCCCACTTAGTCCCGTGAGCGGCGCAAAGGGCGTCGTAGCGCTGCACCGCGTTGGTCGGAGCGACGATTCTCACGGGCCCCAGCTGGCCCAGGAATCTGGCCTGCCGGTAATGAAACGCCTGTTGTAGCTCCGCTTCGAGTCGTTCCGCACTCATGGCCGCGTTGACGCCGACCCGGTCGACGACGCAGAGGTAGTAAGGGATCCCCCGCTCCTCCGTCACGGGTACCAGGAAGGCGAACACGTCCTCGCGGAGCGCGCGGCGCATAGCCGTGCGGGCGAAGCTTTCGTTCAGTTTCTCGCCGACCAGGTCACTCACATCACGCGCGCGCCCGACGAACCGCAGGCAGGGGGTTCGTGCGAAGCGCCCGCACACGCGGACGCGATCGTTCATCCGATACCGCGACAAGCCACCTTGCTGCGTCACGATGACTTCATATTCCTCACCCTCGCGGAGATCCTGGAGCAACCGCAGGTCACCCGAGGTATCCTCGAACTCCAGGAACACTTCGTCGACGAGGGGAACGGGAGCCGGGGCCGCGAGCAGCGGCATGGTCATGGGAGCCTCCGTCGCCAGCAGCCCCTTGCCCTGCAGCCGGACGCCGGGAAACAGCGCGGCGAGCCTTCGCGCGGCAGCCGCGGCTCCGGCGTCGTTCCAGCACGAGATGAGCTTGAGCGAAGGCCACAGCGCGCGCCAGTCCACCGGCGACTGAGCCAGGGCCGCCAGGCGGGCATGCCGCGCCGACTGACCGGCGCCGCTCGCGGGCGACCGGTGCCACAGATCGCGCAGCAGTTGTTCCTTCTCCAGCTCCACGACGTCGAGCAACGAGTTGAGATAGGTGGGGTGCCAGATGAACAGCACCTCGAGGCGTTCTTCGGCGACGAGACTTGCCGCGAGGTGACTGCGATACAACGACGGATCGCGCAGCCCCTTCAGGGCCGGGGGCAGCACGAACCCCGCGCCGAACAGCCGGCGCAAGAGGGGTGGCAGATACGCGGAATCGTCCTCGAACCCGATCGGTACCCCGCTCGGCGTACTGCGCTCATCGCGCAGGGGTGGAGAGATGCTGAAGAACATCCGGCCCGTCGTGAAGCGCGGGCCGTGCGCCAGCAGGTCGTAAGTCCACAAGAACGTCATTCGGGCAAACGACCGCAGCAGTGCCGGCGTGTAGGGAATCAATTTCTGGCGACCCGTGCTCCCCGAGGTCTGCTCGAACACGCTCACCGGCTCGCTCACCAGCACCGGTGCCTGGGACCGGGCCTGATGCGTGATCCACGGCTCCAGGTCCTCATACGTGACGATCGGAAGGCGGCGCCGGAACGCGGGGTAGTCCTCGTGGCCGGTGATGCCGTGCGCCCGGCCGTACGCCGTCCGGCTGACCTGCCGTACCACTCGTCGCAACACCTGCCGTTGCGCCCGGGCCGGCTGGGCCAGCTGACGGATGAACCACGCGAATCGCGGAGCGAACGCAGCGGCGAACGCGGGCTGAAACCATCGCGCCACCATGGAAATCCTCCTACGAGTGGGAGCCGAGCCCCATCGGGCGGGGCATCACCAGCCGGCCGACCAGCCGCTGTACCCAGCGGCCTGCGAGCTTCAGCACGAACCGCGCGTACGCATTCGCGTTGACGCACCCGATCATCGCCAGCTCGTCGCCCCGCTCACAATCCGGGTTGACCCGGAGGAAGAAGCGGATTTCCGGCATGGCCAAGAGCTCGGGCGTGAGCGGCGCCACCCGCTGTTTCACCACCGCCTGAGGTCCGTCCGTGCTGACGACGCCTCCGCCTCGCTCGGGGTGCCAGGCGTCTCCAAAGCGCTCGCGCGCGATGGAGTCGATCACGCTTCGCTCCCACTCAGGGAGCGGCCGCGCGTGGTGGGGCCAGTGCTCGGGGAACGTCCGCACCATCGTGAGGTACGTCCGGTACCCCGAGCAGATCAGAAACCAGTACAAGGGTGTGAACGGGTGGCGCAGCTTCCACCGGAGGAGCGCCCGCAGGACCGCCTTGTGCAGGGCCTTCTGGCCCCAGAACTCGGGATGGACGATGGTGTCTCCGGAGAAGTAGATCCCGATCCGCCGACCGGCGCAGCGATGCTGGTAGATCACCGCGGTCGAAAATCCCTTCACCGCCCCGCTCCTCGCATCGACGCCCACGAACACCGACTGCTTGTTGGCGAGGTCCGCCTCGAAGACGTCGCGGCGCACGTTGTCGTAATGCTGGGCGTAGAGCTCCCACAGGGCGTCCATGAGACGAGCATCGAGCTCGCACACCGGTATGCACACCACGTTGAGTTTGCCCGCGGACATGTTGCACCTCACTCAGAGCTTGTAGACGACTTCCCGGCGGCGCAGCGTCTCGGAGGGCTCGCGGCCCTCGGGATGACGCCGGATGGCGCGCTGGATCCAGGTGGCCGGCTGGTCCGCAACCACCGCCCGGAACGAACGGCCGCCGAACCGCCGGATCGTCTCGGCCTGAGACTCGAGAATCGCCTTGTCCTGGGCGACGACCTTGCGCGTGACCCGCTCCACGACCCGCGTCATCAACCCGGTGACCCAGCGGTAGTAGACGCCCATGCGGGTATAGACGCGCGTATGACGATCGTCTTCGGGCGTGCAGATGAGGATCGTCACGATGTGGGCGAGGTTCCCCATCCAGTAGTCGACGCGCAGCGTGTGCGGAAGGATCAGCTCGTCCACGTGACGGACTTCCCGCTTCAGCCCCAGGAGGGAGCGCACGTCACGCGTCGTCTCCCCCGGCGGCTCGGTTGTCTCAACCCGCACACCCGTCGCCGTCTCCTCGATGCGGGCGGTGGCGTAGCGGGTCGGCTCGGAGCGGAACAACCCGCGATGCGCGAACCCGGTGTGGCTGCAATCCATGCCGTTTTCGAGGATCAGGTCGAGCGGCGCGTCCATCACGTTGTGCAGCTCGAACCACCCGTACCGTGGGTCCCGCGGGTAGCGCGGCGGCGGAGCGAAGGGTGTGCCCGCCTCCGCGAGATCGACCCAGATCCACCCATCTTGCTCCACCACCGGGTAAGCGCGGATCCCGCACTGCGGGCGCCGTTCGTCCGGCGAATGACAGGGGACCTCGACACACGCACCAGCGGGGTCAAACCGCCAGCCGTGATAGCGGCACTGCAGCGTTTCGCCGACCACGGCGCCGATCGAGAGGGCGACATTTTTGTGGGGACAGCGGTCTTCCAGGACCGCGACGCGGTCCGCGGCGGGCCGGTACAACACGATCGGACGGCCGAGCACGGTCCGGGATAGCGGTTGCCGGCCCAGCTGATCGCTGCGGGCCGCGACGTACCATCGGTTGGTTGGCGTCATGGGTTACCTCCCGCGACAAATCTCCCCCACGGCCGACAAGAACCCGCCAAGCCGGCGCGGCGCCGGTGACTACACGAGCGCCGTTTCGTAATGCAGTGGCCGATCGTCGAGGAGTGGACCGGTGTACGGCCCGGCGCTGGTCGTCACGAAGGCATCGATGTCGGTCGATAGCGCGACCAGACCGCGCAGCGCCTCCGTCAGAGGATCGCGTCGATCGAGCCCGAGGGTGATAAAGAGGTATCCGGCGCGACGGGCAGCCCGCGCCGCATGCAGCAGGAGCGCCCGCAGCACGTCCGCGCGTCCCGACGGGACGCACACGTGCAGCCCGGACAGATGGGGGAGCGGCTCCCCGGGCGGCGGGAGCGGCCGCAGCTTGAGACTCCGCGCCAGCACACCCATGCCCGCCCGAACCAGCGACCCACGCCAGCCGTATCGCAGCACGCGCAGCTGGGCGCACGGGCTCCGATCCCACAACGCCAGGAACCCCACGATGCTGCCGTCCCGGGCGCGCGCGAGCCAGTACGACTGGGGCGAGAGCCCGGGAACGCTCGAGCTCCAGCGTGCGAGGTCGCCGCCGTCCAGAACCGACGCGAATTGCCGGCCGGGCGCCACGCGCTGCCAGCACTCGGCCAACGCTTCGGCATCTCCTGCTTCACCCTGCCCGATCGTGACGTCATCCACGCGAACGACGGGGCGTCTCCACAGGAGCGGGATGGTGTGCAGACGCAACGCGGCAATTCTCGTCACCTGGGAGCGCGCTCGGGGACCCACGAGCCGCCGCGCCATCACGGTGTTGCCGGCAAGGACCGTGAGCAGCACCGGCGCTTTCGGCCCTCGAGCGGTCCCGATCTCCCTGACGAGTTCGATCAGACGCGCGGCCACACCACGGCCCCGAAACTCGGGGTGGACCTTCAAATCGCTGATGTAATAGCTCTTGGCCGGCTCACCCCGGATGTATGCGGTCCGCTCCGCCAGCGAGACACATCCCACGACGCCGGCGACCGGGTCTTCCGCGATTCCCACCACCCACGCGCCCCCGTCCAGCCGGTGCAGCATGAAGAAGTCCGGCTGTCGATCGTTGCAGAGCACGATCTCTCCCTGCATCGGGCAGGAAGCGGTCAACGAGAGCAACGCCGGGTTGTCGGACGGCGTCGCCAGGCGGCATTGCATGCGGGGAATCCTGCCACGGCCGGATCAAGTGGGGGTCAAGCTTGATTGGGCCTTGACCCGGTCAGCAGAGCTTCCAGGAACCGACCCGGAGGCCGCTGTGAACCTGGCTGCGCTCATCGTGAGACGCCGCGGATGGATTGTCGCTGGCTGGACGCTCGCCATTATGGGGGCGGTGCCGCTGGCCTCGCACGTCCAGAGGTCGCTCGAAGTGGCGGCGCGCGTGCGCGGGAGCGAGTCGGCAGCGGTAGAAACGGAGCTCGCCACCAGGTTTGGGGCTCCGTTTGCTCAATACGCGGTGCTGGTGTGCCGCGGGCTCCCCTTGCCGACTCAACCGGCCGGTCGAGCGGCCCTTGATACGCTGATCGCCGCCCTCGTCGCCGTACCGGGCGTGACGCGCGTGCGCGGCTACGAGGCTCCGGGCGACACGCTGTTCCTCGCGCGGCGCGACAGCACCGCGTTCGTTCTGGTTGGACTGGACGGGGTCCATCGGCAGCCTGACGACATCATCCCCGCGTTGCGCGAGACTACGGGGCGGCTGGCACGCCGCTTCACCGAGCATTATCCGCGGGTGACGCTCCGCTGGACGGGGCAGGCGGCCCTCAACGTGGATCTCCGGCGCACCAGCGCGGACGCGGCCAGCGCGGCGGAGCGTCGCGCCCTGCCGCTCACCCTGCTCGTGTTGGTGCTGGCGTTTGGAACGTTGGTGGCGGCGACATTGCCGGTGCTGGCCGGCGCCCTCACGATCACGATCGCGCTGGGTGCTGCCGCCCTGCTCAGCCGTGTCTGGCCGCTGTCGATCCTGCTCCAGAACTTCATTACCATGGTCGGCCTCGGGCTGGGCATCGACTACGCCCTGCTCGTCGTCAGCCGGTTTCGCGAGTCTCTGGCGATGGGGAGCTCCGCCACCGCTGCCGCGGAGGACGCGGGTCGCCACGCCGGCCATACCATCCTGCTGTCGGGTGTCGCCGTTGGCATCGGGTTTCTCGCCATGCTCGCGATTCCGCTCACCGAGATGCGATCGCTCGCCGTGGGTGGCGTCCTCGCCGTCGTCACCGCAATGCTGGTGTCGACCACGCTGCTTCCGGCCCTGCTGTCCTGGCTCGGCCGCGCGGTCGATCGCGGGCGATTGTTCCGATTGCCTGTGCCGCACGGCGAGGCCCGCTGGCGACGGTGGGGGCGATGGGTCACCCGGCGCCCGGGAACGGTTCTGGTCGTCGCCGGGGCACCGCTGCTCATCCTGGCGTGGCAGGCGAAACGCCTGCAGCCGGGATTGCCTCACGGCGACTGGCTCCCGCCGGCCATGGAATCGGCGCAGGCCTGGCGGGACCTCGAGCGGATGGGACGCGGCGGCGTGCTCCAGACCCTGCGGGTGCTGGTCGAGCTGCCGGAGGGTGTGGACGCGATCACGCCCGCCGGGTGGGATGTTCTGCGCCGGATCCGCCAGCGCCTGCTCGCCGACCCGCGCATCGGTGAGGTGTTCTGCTTCGCCCCGCTCGGGCGTGAACGCCCACCGTCACGCCTGGCGTTCTTCGTCATCCCGAAGGTCACTCGGGCCGCCTACGTGACGGCCGATCGTCGCGCGGTCCTGCTCGAGGCCGTGCCACGAGAAGGGGTGGACGCCGTCGCGCTGGTAGCACTGGCGCGGACACTGCGGCGCGCCGACTTGGCCGGGACGCCGGGCGCGCGCGTGCGCATCGGCGGGCTGCCGGCGTTCCGGGCCGACTACCTGGACGCCGTCGGCGGACGCCTGCCGGTCGTGATGGTCCTGGTGATCGGCGCGACCTTTCTGACGCTGTTCGCGGGCTTTCGGTCGTTGCTGATCCCCCTCAAAGCCCTGGTGCTCAACCTGCTCTCCGTGGTCGCGGCCTTCGGTGCCGTCGTGCTCGTGTTCCAGGACGGCCTGGGGATCCAGGCGCTGGGACTGGACGCGCCGGTGGACCGGGTGTTCGCGGTCATCCCGACGCTCGTGTTCTGCACGGTGTTCGGGCTCAGCATGGATTACGAGGTCTTCCTGGTCGCGCGCGTCGCCGAGGCCCGTGGCTCGAGCCATGAGGAGCGCGCCGCACTCGTTGATGGCCTCGCGCGGACCGCGCCCGTGATCACCAGCGCCGCTGCCATCATGGTGGTGGTGTTCGGCGCGTTCACGCTCGGGAATTTTCTGGTGATGCAGATGCTCGGCCTGGCGCTTGCAGTGGCCGTCCTGCTCGACGCGACGCTCGTACGGACCGCGATCGGGCCCGCGCTGCTCACGCTCGCGGGACGCTGGAACTGGTGGCCGGGGCAGCGATGACCGCGCAGCGGCGACGCTACTTCTCGCAGCCGTACGGCGTTCGCGACGCGCTCTGGTGGCTGGTGCACAACGTGTGCGGACCGTCGCGGCGCCATCGCGCGCTGACGCCGTGGCTTCCGTCGGCGTGCACGCTCAACGCCGTGCAACCGGTGCTTCAACTCGCGTTCGTGGGCGATCTCCTGCCTGCGGGGCGTACGGCGCTTCGGATCGGTGATGACGTGCGGGAATTCCTTGGCGGCGCCGATCTCCTGGTCGCCAATTTCGAAGGCACCATCGTCGACCGGGCGGTGCGGCCCGTGTTCATGGGCCAGCGACATTCGCCCGCGGTACTCGATCTCCTCGAGGACCTGTTTCCGCCGACGCGCACCGTGCTCTCGTGCGCCAACAACCACGCCGGTGACTTTGGCTGGAAACAGTTCCACCGTTCATGGGAGCGCCTGGAGAGCCGCGGGTTCACGGTCATCGGGCGAGCTGACCGCCCGGGCGTGATCGTCGGTGCTGCCCATCCCATCGCGATCGTCAGCGGCACGGCCTGGTCGAACCAGCCATGCGACTACGTCTCGCGGCTCCACGAAGCGGCCGATCTCACCACCCCAGCCGCCTTCCGAGTGCTCTGCCCACACTGGGGCTACGAGCTGCGACGCTACCCGGGCCCCGACCAGGTCGATCTGGCTCGTCGCCTGGTCGGGACCTGGGACCTGGTCGTCGGACATCACTCCCACTGTCCTCAGCCCGTGGCGGCACTCCATACAGACCCCACGCGACGGGCCGTCGCCTATTCGCTCGGGAATTTCACCTTCGGCCTGGACCTGAAGCACCACCTCCGGGGCCTGGTCCTGAGGGTGTCGGTCGGACCAGGCCCTACCGGGCGATGGGCTGTCGGTCGGCTGGAATGGCGGGCGACGGAGATTCGATTCGAGCCTGGCCACCGCGCGGTCGTGCGTCTTGCCACCGGAAGGGACTCCTCCAGCACGCCGTGGTGACGGGGCTGAGCCACCCCCAAATCCTGCCGCTGCACGACTCGGGCGAAGCTGCCGGCCTACTCTACTACGTCATGCCGTTCGTCGAAGCCGAGTCGCTGCGCGACCGCGTCGCGCGACGTGGTCGACGCCCTGGCGTACGCACATGAGCACAACGTGGTGCACCCCTGCTAGACGGGACTGCCGAACAGCGCGCCGAATTCCCGGGCGAGATCGGGACCGACGCCCGACTCCTCGTGCTTGAAGAAGACGAACGCCTCCTGCCAAGCCGTTCCCAGGTCCTTCACGTTCGTGGCCCACTGCTCGAGCTGCGGCTTGGCATACCCTTCGTCGCGCAGCCGGAAGTAGCCGAAGTCGGCCGTGGCGACGAGCGGCGTGTGGCCATCCTCGGTATCCGCCACGCACAACGCCGCGTTGGCGGCGCGTAACGCCTCGTAGGTGTCGTCGGCAAACCACGACGCGTGCCGGAACTCCCAGGCACACCGCAGGTCGGCTGGAAAGAGGGTGAGGAAGTCCTTCAACCGGGCCAGGTCCTGTTTGAAATTGGGAGGCAGCTGGACCAGGATCGGCCCCAGCTTCGGTCCCAGTGGACGGATCGTCTCCGTGAAGTAGCGCAGCGGATCGTCCACGTCGCGCAGCCGGGCGAAATGCGTGATGCGCTGCGGAGCCTTGAGCACGAAGGTGAACCCGGCCGGGACCGTGTTGTCCCATCCCGCCACGGTTTTGGCGTTCGGCATCCGGTAGAATGTGTAGTTGATCTCGACCGTTTCGAGCCGCTGGGCGTAATACGAAAGCATCTGGACGGCCGGGAGCTTCTCGGGGTAGAACGTCCCCTTCCATTCCGGGAAGTTGAAGCCGGAAGTGCCGACGCGAAGTCGCATGGCAGGGAGCATCGCGCGGCCGTTCGGGCCCCGCAACCCCTCACCGCCCGGCCGCGGGGTCGCTATGTTCGAGGCGACCGCTCACTCCTCGATTCAGGAGTTCACCATGCGGAAGCCGTTGACTGCCTTGCTGCCACTGTGTGCCGCGCTCGTCTGGGCGGGCGCGCTGTCGGGCCAGAGTTTGCGGCCCGGCACGTGGACCGGCACGCTGGCGCCGCCGGACGGGCCACCGGCCGCGGTGACGTTTCAGGTCGCCGGCTTCGGTGATTCGATTTCGATCACGATGACGGTCCCGGATATGGGCGTCGCCCCATTCAGCCAGCTGCGGGTGGTCTCGGGGAAACTGTCGTTCCAGTGGCAAGCGGGAGACAAGCTCGTGAAGTGCGAGCTCACGAAGCAGGAGAACGGGAGCTACAAGGGCTCCTGCGTCGACGGTGAAAACAAGTCGGGGACAATCGAGATGATTCCCCCGAGCAAGCCGTGAATGCGGCGGAGAGGGTCCCACTCATGCGCATATCTCGTGTCCTGGTCGGGCTGGGCGTGCTCGCGGGCCGTCCCCTCATCGCGCAGCAACCCACGACGCCGGCCGAGGAATTCAAGCCGCTCGAGGTCGGTGCCACGGCCCCCGATTTCACGCTGCCCGGGGCGACACGGTTCGGCCTGCTGCGGCAGCCGGTCCACCTCAGCGACTTCAAGGGCAAGACCGTCGTGGTGGCCTTCTTCTTCAAGGCCCGAACGCGTGGCTGAACGATTCAAATGAACGCGTACCGTGATCAGTACGCGCAGCTGTTCAAGGGTGGCCGCAACGTCGTGTTGATCGGGATCAGCGCCGATCCCGATACCGCGCTCTACACCTGGGCGCGGGACGCCGAGTTTCCGTTCCTGTTCGCCAGTGATTCGGGAAGCGTGGTCGGCAAGGCCTTCGGGGCGTACTCGACGCGTGGCCAGCTCGACAACCGCAATCTCTTCATCGTGGGCCCGGACGGGAAGATCGCCTGGCGGGCGACGCCGTTCCGGGAGATCGATCCGACGGCGTATACGGAGCTGGGAGCCGCGATTTCTGGTTTGGTGCCAAAGGAGTAGACGGAAGGGGACGGTAGGGGACGGTAGGAGTTGTAGGGGTTGTACCCCTGCCGTCCCTTTACCGTCCCCTACCGTCTCCTACGACTCGCCTCACCGCAGCCTCCACATCCTGCTCCTCCCCAATCCCCGTGTACACCACTTTCCCCTCGCCGTCGAGCACCACAATAAAGCTGGTCGCGGGAGCCTGGAACGCCCGCACCGCATTGCCATCGGCGTCCCAGAACACACGAAACGGAATCGGGTGCCGGGTGAGATGTCGCTTGATGGCGGCCGGTGTCTGGCCGACGGCGACGGCGATCGCGACGAAGGACACCTGGCCGCCGTAACGCGCGCGGGCGGCCTCCATCTTGGGCACCAGCGCCTCGCAGCGCGGACACCAGGTCGCCCAGAACTCGAGCAGCACCGGCTTCTTGCCGATCACGGTGCCGAGATCGACGGCGTGCCCATCGAGGTCTTGCACTTGCGCCGCCGGCGGGCGTGCGCCGAGCGCGATCCCGACTTCGTCTTCTTGGGCCAATGCCGGCCGCGTCAAACCGACGCTCAGCATCGCCACGGAGAAAACCGCGCACCGCAGACCACGCACCTTGTTCACAGTCCTTTCCCCACCTGTATGAAGTAGTACTCCGCAGCCCCCAAAAGCACGACCCCGGCCCCGCGTTTTACCCAGGTCATCCATGGGCCGGGCTTGGGGAGCCTGGCGATCGTTCCCGAAAAGATCCCCACGACCGCCAGGACCGCCGTCATGCCGAGCGAGAACACGAAGAGATAGACCAGGCCCAACCCACCGCTGCGCGATGCCGCCACCCAGGTCAGAACGGCGGCGAACGCGGGGGCTCCACACGGCGCGGCGACGATGCCGGACGTCGCGCCGAGCAGCAACGCAGTGGGATACGACCCGCCCTTGAGTCCCGCGGCCCAGACCGAGAGGCGCGGCGGGACGACCACGGGGATCACGTCGAGCTGAGCGAGGGCGAAGAGCAACAGCAGGTTCGCCATGGCGAACAGCACCCAGGGATTCGCGCCCACCGTGCCGAACAGCGACCCGGTGAGCCCCGCCACCAGACCGAGCACGGCATAGAACAGGGCGACACCGAGCACGTAGGTGAGGGTCAATCCCACGATCCGACCGCGTGGCGCGTCGGGGCGGGCCGAGCCCGTGATCACTCCGACCGTGATCGGAATCATCGGCCACACACAGGGCGAGAGACTGGTGGCCAGGCCGGCCCCGAACAATGTCGCGGCGGCGACCAGCGGGTGATGCTGCAGCGCGTCCCCGAGACCCGATCCCAAAACAACGGCGAGCGTCATCGAATCAATCTACATTCACCACCATCCTGCTCCCGGGGTGACTGTGGCTCGAGGCGGTCCCGATGGCAAAACCCGCTGTGCATGGCTCGGCGACAATCCCGCCATGATGGCCTATCACGACGACGAGTGGGGTGTCCCGGTGCGGGGGGACAAGCCGCTGTTCGCGAAGCTCATCCTGGACGGGTTTCAAGCCGGGCTGTCGTGGGCGATCATCCTGCGCAAGCGCGATGCGTTCCTGCGCGCGTTCGACCGGTTCGACCCCGACAAAATGGCGCGCTATACGAGCGCTCGGCGGCGCCGCCTGCTCGCCGATCCCGGCATCGTGCGCAATCGCCAGAAAATTGACTCCGCCATCGGGAACGCGCGTGCCTTCCTCGAGATGCGCGATGCGGGCATCTCCTTCGGCTCCTTCCTTTGGGATTTCGTGGACGGCCGACCGATCCAGAACCGCTGGACGACGTTGCGACGGATTCCGGCCAAGTCGAAGGAGTCGGAGCGCATGAGCAAGGCGCTGATCGAGCACAACTTCCATTTCGTGGGACCGACGATCTGCTACGCGTTCATGCAGGCGGTGGGGATGGTGAACGACCACATCGTGACCTGCTACCGGCACGACGAGCTGCGGCTACTCGACCGGGACCGGCGTCGCTAGCCCCATCTCCTCGAGGAACAGACTCCCGCCCGCCGGTTTCCCGAACCGGGCGCCCGCCCGCGTCATGACGAGACGGTCCATCGCGCGGGTCATCCCGACGTACAGCAGCCGGCGCGCCTCTTCGATCTCGTGACGGCGATTCTCGATCGCCGCGTAGTACCCGGGCAGCTGATAGTCCTCCACCCCCACCACGTAGACGCGGCTGAATTCCAGTCCCTTGGTCGAATGCAGCGTGAGCAGGTTCACGCGCTGCGGGTCGGCCTCGACGCCCTCGGATGTCGAAAGCGCGACGTGCTCCAGCAAGCGCGCGATGCCGTCGGCGAGCGAATTCGCCGCACTCGCCGCCACGAGGCCTGTTAGCCGGGCCACCGAGGCCGGGTACCGCTCTGACGTGGAACGGCCGGTGCGATACCGCAGCAGGGCCTTGCGGCCTCCGAACCGGTCGATGACCTCATCCACCGTCGGCGCGTCCGTCGCGTCGAGGCGCTCCCGCTCGGCCGCATAGTACTCGAGCGCGTCGCTGTAGCGACCGAGCACGTAGGGCCGGGAAATCTCCCGCAGCAGACGGCGCTCGGGTGTCGGATCAGGATCCTCGGCTGTGGCCAGTGCCAATCCCACCAGATCGAGCAGGTTGACGAGGGCGCTCTTGCGCGAGCGCGCCAACTTGTACGCGCCGAGATGACCCAGCACCCGGGCCAGCGTCACGGCATCGTCCGCCGCGTGATGGGCGCGGCCCGCCGGGATGCCGAAGCGGTGCGCGAGGTCCCCGAGGCGGGCGCTCTCGGCGAACAGGGCCCTGGCGAGCGGCAACGTGTCGAAGCAGCGCAGCCCTCCAACCCCTTCACCGGCCACGCCCGCCACCGCGCGCCTCAAGACCGGCATGTCGAACCCGTGAGCATTGTGCGCCACGAGGAGGTGCTCACCCACGAACTCTCGAAAACGCGGCCACACCTCGGCGAACGACGGCTGGCCGGCCAGGTCGCTGTCCGTGTAGCCGTGCACGCGGGTCGCCGCCGCCGATACGCGTCGTTCGCACCGCACCAGCGAGTGAAACATCTCGACGATATGGCCGTCCTCGACGCGGGCCGCACCGATTTCGATGATCTCGCAGGCCGAGCGATCGAAATCGGACGTCTCGAGATCGAATGCCACGAACGTGCGGGGCAGCTCGGTGAACTCCTTGGCGTGGACGATCTGCAGCGCCTTGAACAACCGGACCCCAAGCTCCGCCGGAGCGGCGGCATCCGGGCGGAGCACGAGGTCGCCCGGTTGAAGGTCTGAATCGGGCGCCAGGATGGCCACGGCCTGCACGCGCGCCGTCCGCACCAGCATGCCCCGCAGCGCGATCTCGAGACCGTGATGCCTGGCGACCCACACGCGGCCGCCGCGCGAGGCGCGCTCGAGGTCGGCCGCCAGGTCGGCGGCGCCGGGATAGGACGCCGGATCCGAGATCTCGTCGCTGCGATCTTCGAGCGGGCTCCGGTACGCCCCGAAGCGCTGTTCCAGGAGCTCGTCGACTGCGCCGGCGAGCGTGGGATGACGCCGCGCCATCGCGAACAGGTTTTCCACCTGGAATACGAATCGCCAGGCCTTCTTGATATCCGGGTCATCCCGAGGCCCCCGCTGGGCGAACGCGCGAACCCCGTTCAGCAACGCATCGTCACCCCTGGAGTGGATCCGCTCCAGCAGGTCGCGTGGCAGCAACCGGTGCGCCAGCGCTTCGATCGCCACCGCGTCCTCCGGGGCCTGAATGATCCGCAGTGACGCCACCACCTGACCGATCACCTCGTCGTCCAGGAGCGCGCGCCCTCGCGCCAGGCGACACGGGATCCCGGCCTCCACCATGCGCCGCTCGAGCAGATCGCCGACTTCGTGTTTTCGGTACAGGACCGCGTAGTCCCCCCAGGTCCGGCCGGAAAGGGCGCGGTCGGCCTGGAGATCCGCCAACAGCCAATCGGCCTCTTCGCGCTCGTCGGCAAACGAGCGCGCCAGCACCGGATACGGAGACTCGCGGACCGCCTCGAGGCGTTTGTCGAACAGCTGCGGGTTGTGCTCCACCAGCTGGCGCGCGGCCGCGAAAATGGCGCGGGCGGAACGGCGGTTCCGGTCGAGCACGACCGGGGCCGCCACGCCGAAATCCTCCCGGAAGCGCCGCAATACGTCCGGATCGGCACCGGTCCAGGAAAAGATCGACTGTTCCTCGTCGCCCACCGCAAACACCGAGCGATGGGAGCCCCCGAGCAGGCGCACCACCTCGTATTGCACCGGGCTCAAGTCCTGGAATTCGTCGACCAGCAAGTGATCCCAGGTCGCGGCCACGGTCACTGCCACAGCCGGATTCCGGACGAGCAGGTCCCTGGTGAACACCACCAGATTGTCGAAGTCCATCATGTTGCGGGCGCGCAAGGCGGTTTCATACTGATCCAGCAGATCCTGGTCGCCCGCCGTGAGGCGGAAGTCCTGGAGCCGGCGCCGGCCGAACAGCGTCAGGAGAGCGCTGGCCCGCTTCGACGGCACGCGCAACCGGCGCAGCACCATCCGCTGATATTCCTCGTCGGCCACGCCGAACCCCTGGCGCAGCCCGACCAGCTCCCCGTGCGCCCGCAACAATCCCAGGCAGAGCGCGTGCAGCGTACCGCGCGTCATGCCTTCCACCCGGCTGCCCATTTCCCGGTTCAGCCGGGTGACGATTTCTTCGGCTGCCTTGTTGGTGTAGGTGACGGCGCAGATGCGTGCGGGGTCGGCGCCGAGTCGCTCGATGAGGAAACGAACGCGCTCGATGAGACAGAACGTCTTCCCCGCCCCGGGGCCCGCGAGCACGAGCACGGGGCCGCGCGCTGCTTCGATCGCGCCGCGCTGCGCGTCTGAGGCGTGAATGGACTCGATGACTGGTGGACCGCCTATTGCCGGCACGGCTGGTTCAGCGGCGGCTTGGGCGCATCGCGCGTGGGGCGGTGCGGCATGTTGGTGATGGCGAGCACGGCCGTGTAGACCATGTTCGCGACGCGCGCCAGATCCGGGTAGTCGATGTACTGCGACTCGTCCGTGATCTGGTGATAATCGAGATGTTCCCCGCGGGAGAACGCGACCGCGGGAATGCCGTAGCGGGCGTAGCTGTAGTGGTCCGCACGGCAGTAGTACTGCAGCGGATGCCCGGGCGCATCATAGGTGTAGTCGAACACGAACGGCACGGGCTGGCGCGCGTTGGCGGCTTCGAGCGTATCACCGAACTCGCGCGACAGACGCCTGGCCCCGATCACCTCGAGATACGTCGGCGTGGCCGCCGGACGCTCGAACCCACCCGGCAGATCCGACGGCAGGCCTCGGCCGACCATGTCCTCATCGATTTCGGCGACGATCGAATCCGCCGGCACCGTGGCGTGGTCCGTGTACCAGCGCGATCCGACGAGGCCGTCTTCTTCGCCCGTATGACTCACGAACAGCACCGAGCGGCGCGGACGAGGGCCGCGGGCGAGCTTTTCCGCGATCTCGAGAATGGCGACCGTCCCCGAGCCGTCGTCGTCGGCGCCATTGCGGATCGAGTCCTGCCGCGGCGGGTTGACGGCCCGCAGGCTGTCGAGGACGGCATGGATGCGAACCGATTCGTCCGGCGTCGGATCGCGTTGTGGCGAGTCGGCGCCCATCGGGCGAACGACCCGGTTGAACGCCCGCAGGGAATCGTGATCGACCGGCGATCGGTCGAAGCCGACGTGATCGTTATGCGCCGTCAGGGAGAGATACTGGCCGGCCAGCGCCGGGTCGCGTCCGCGCAGGATCGCCACCACGTTGCGCGCCGGGCGCGGCGTCGGTGTGCGGGCGTAGTCGAGTGTGCCGCTGATCGACTTGCCTTTCGCACCGGGAGCGAGCGTCGCGAGATCGGCATCGAAGATGCGAGCCGCCACGGCGCGCGTGACCAGCACGCTCTGGAGTGCTCCTGGGAAGCGCCCCGTGTCCGGAACCGGGCGACCGTCCCGGAACCGGGCCATCTGCTCCGGCGCCACGAGCTCGAGCTGCACACGGACGCGGAGCGCCGCCTCGCGGTAGCGGGCGGTCACGAGCCCGGCCATCCGCGTCGTGCCGGGCGGGACGTCGACGACGACGATCTGCCCTGCCACCTCCGCCGGTGCGACGAGCCCGGCAGTATCCGCAAGGGAGCCGCCGTAGATCGCCGTCGTGGGGCCCAACTGCATCGGCGCAGCGCCCGAGTTGGTCGGAATAAACTCGAGGAACACCTTCAGCGGTGTGCCGTCGACGTTCAATGTCGATTGCGGATCGATGGCGACGCGCCAGAACGGAACCGTCTGGAAATACGTGCCGTTCTCGCCCGCGGGCTCGAGGCCGAGCCGCCGGAACTCGGACGCGATGTACTCCTGGGTTTGGTAATCCCCTTCGCTGCCCGTTTCGCGACCCTGCATCGAGTCGTGCGCGATGATGAAGAGACGGTGCCGCAGATCCCCGGCCGTGATGTCCGCGGTCGTCACCGGCGAGGGGGATGGGGTGCGTGATCCGGTGCAGCCGATGGCGACTACCGCGACAAGCGTGATCGATGATCGCATGGACATAAGCTAATTTCCCCTCGTGCTCTACGACATCATCATCGCCGGTCTCGGGGCCGCGGGCAGCGCGACCGCCTTTCATCTGGCCGGCCGCGGCGCCCGCGTGCTGGGACTCGACCGCCACCACCCACCGCACGCGCTGGGCTCGAGCCACGGTGAGTCGCGCGTGATTCGCGAGACCGCGTTCGAAGGCGCCCGCTACGTCCCGCTGGCGCGTCGCGCCTACGCCAACTGGCGAAGCATGGAAGCCGGGATGGGGGCGTCGCTGCTCCATGTCACCGGCGTCTTGTTCGTCGGGAGTCCCGGGAGCCTCGTGGTCGGTGGCACGTTGGAGAGCGCGCGAGAGCATGGCGTCCCCCACGAGATCATCGCGGAGCCCGCGCTGGCGAAGCGTTATCCGGCGCTGCGGCGGCTGGAAGGCGCCATCGGCGTGCTCGAGCCAGGAGGCGGGTGGCTCGACCCGGAACGATGCGTCGCGACCTGTTTGGCGTATGCCGCGGCGAACAACATCGAGCTCCACTTCGACGAGCCGCTTTTGCGCTGGGAGCCGAACGGGTCTGGTGTCACGGTGACGACGGCGACAGCGCGCTATTCCGCCGGACAATTGCTGTTGGCTGCCGGACCCTGGCTGCCGGACGTGTTGGGTGATGAAGGTGGTGGGGCGTACTTCTCGGTCGAGCGGCAGGTGCAGCACTGGTTCACGCCGCGCAACCCTGCCGAGCTCGAGGCACTGCCGGTCTTCATTCGCCAGACCGGGGACACGGTGTATTACGCCTTACCGCCGGCGGGCCCAGAGATCAAGGTCGCGGTCCACCACGCCGGGGCGCCGACGACGCCCGACACCGTACGACGCAGTGTCGAACCTGGAGAAATCGCCGCCGTCCAGTCGTTGCTGCAGGAGCACGTGCCGGCGATCGCCGGAGTCCATCGTCGAGCGGCCGTGTGCCTGTATACCAACTCTCGGGACGGCCACTTCGTGATCGACCGGTTGTCCGATCACCCGGCGGTCCTGATCGCGAGCGCCTGCTCGGGTTTCGGCTTCAAGTTCGCGAGCGCGCTGGGCGAAATCCTGGCGGACCTGCTCACCGATCGAACGCCGAGCCTGGACGTGACGGTTTGGCGTCGCGGCGCATCACTGCTAGGGACTCCATGACTCCACGCGCTGCTCTCTCCCTGCTCGTCCTCGTGAGCGCTCCGCTCACGCTCCAGGCTCAGACCCGCTCGGCTCGCTCCGACCTGGATGCGTCACGGCGCACCGCGATCGTCACCGCGGCCGCACGCGTGGCGCCGGCGGTCGTGAGCGTCAACGTGTTGCGGCGCCAGCGTCAGGTGCCACAGGATCCATTCGCCTTCTTCTTTATGCCACGGGGATCCGAGCGCCAGGTGGAGGGGGTGGGCTCGGGTTTCATCATTTCGTCCGACGGCGTGATCATCACCAACCAGCACGTGACCGACGGCGCGCAGCAGATCGTCGTCACGACGCGCGATGGCCGGGATTACACGGCGCACCTGCTCGGCGAAGATCCCCAGACCGACATCGCCGTGCTGAAGGTCGACACGACGGGGTTGCCCATGGCGCCCATCGGCTCGAGCGACGGCCTCCTGATCGGCGAATGGGTCGTGGCGATCGGCAACCCGTACGGCTACCTGCTCGGCAACAGCGAGCCGTCGGTCACGGCGGGCGTGGTGAGCGCCGTGGGACGGAACCTGCTGCCGTCCCAGGACCAGACCGGCGTGTACGTCGGCATGATCCAGACCGACGCCGCGATCAATCCCGGCAATTCGGG
>Ga0075434_100000582_pt1 | contig 28164 bp, 19 predicted proteins | sample RhiMethybrSRZTD3_FD_75298 | JGI IMG/M metagenome (GOLD analysis project Ga0075434, IMG submission 75298) | Populus rhizosphere microbial communities from Tennessee, USA - Rhizosphere MetaG P. TD hybrid SRZTD3 | ecosystem: Host-associated > Plants > Roots > Rhizosphere > Soil | place: USA... | reverse complement strand
CTACGCGGCGAGGACTTTGGTACCGTATTCAAGGCTGGCGTACCAACTGCCCCGGCCTTGCGGGGTGAGGTCCATGAAGTGCCAGATAGGAGTGAGCAGATCAATGCCGCGCTCCTGAATGTCGGGCGCCATCCTAGGATGCGCCGTGTAAAAGTGACGCAGGGTACCCTTGGCGTCGCGCGTGAAAACGGAAACTGTTGAGTCCTGACCGCCTTCGCGATCTTCGCTGCCTAAGTCGTATTTGAAAGTGTTATTGCCGGCGCTAAGGAGGCGCAGCTTGTCCCAGCCCCGCTCGCGAGCGTGGGCGCGCAGAGTCGGGAGATCGCCGGCAGCGACAACAGCGAAGTCAAGATTCTGAGCGAGATGAGGAGCGACACCATTAGCACCATCGAGCCAGGCGGTGCACATGGGGCAAGCCTTAGCCTGCCTTTTTCCGAACATGAAGTGATAGATGACGAGCGAGCGATTGGGCTTGGTGAAGAGTTCGCTGAGGCGGACGGTGCGCACAGGCGCATCACCAGCGTTGAGCTCACGTGGACCCTCTTCAAATTGATAGTCCTGAATAGGAGCACCTTCAGGAAGATTGCGGCGCAGCTCAGCGACGCGCTCGCGCTGACGCATGAGCTCGATTTCGGCAAGGCGAAGTTCCTCGCGTTTGGCCAGATACTCGGGAGAGTCGTTGGTCAAATTGGTTTGCCGAAACGTTCCATCAACTACTGTGTGAACCATGATGGTTGCCTCCGCGTGTCATTCTCTCGCAAGCAGTAATGAGGTGCAATCGGTGGGTTACCCGGATTCTTGATGTCGCTTGCGATGCGCCATTTTTGGCGGATTATTCTACCCAGGAAACCGCTAACTCCTTAAGAAAGAACTCGGCACTCGCACAGATTTCGGTCTAATCGGCGGATTGCTTAGCGGGAATCAGCACGGTAATGGCTGCGACGCACTTCCAAGTGCCGTTGATTCTTACCCAGGTGTCAACAAAGCGCTCTCGCTTCACGTACTTCTTGCCTTTAATCACACCTTTGGTGCGAAAGATTCCGACCACCACCACCGAGTCGCCGTAGACCTCGGCCGAGCTTTGCTCCGTCACCGCCTGCGCTGGGGGATGGTAGTCGGGCGACCTGATGCTGGCCAAGAATTCGGTTTTCGACTGCATGCTGCCATCGATGTCCACGGAGACAAACGTGTCGGCCAGAAGCAGATCGAGGGCTTTGGTATCTTTTACCTCCAGAGCGCGGTTCCAGGAATTGTCCAACGCGAGAACATGTGCAGCCTCATCGGAGCGGTGGCCCTGCTGCGCCTGCGCGACTGACAAAGTGAGCACAAGCACCGCTCTGGCAGAGAAAATCCTCACCCTGCGGAGATTGAATGGAACGATAGTGCTGCCCGCAATGATCCGTCTGATCGACATGAAGACCTCCTGCCACGCGACCTCCTCCCAATGGCCCCACGCTCAGTGTCTCCACCTTCTACGCAAAGCTCGCTAAGGACGCGAAGAGAGTCGGACACCACAAGTGTAATTGGCCAGAAGTCACGGAGCCAATTTGAGCGGTGTGACACAAGCAGCGTTTGGGCCGCCGCTACACCGCTTATTGAAATATCCCCGTTTCACCAAGTACTTGGTGTAATCGCCTCGCCAATTCGCGCAGCTTCTGGTCGAAGAAAAGATCTCTAACCAGACGTTCGAGGAGTGGAATCATGAAAACGGAGCCAAGAACCTCCCCGAACGCGTCGTACGTGCAGCACGTCGGTGGAAATGCTAAAGAATTTCAAACTCGGATTGCGTGGGAGTTTAAGCCGCATAAGGTCTGCAGGAACGTGTGTTGGTTTCCTAGATTCGGGAGGCTGGCAGTTTTGTTGATGCTTGCCTCACGTCACCCGGGCGTCACGCGCTCGTGGCCTGCGGATTCTGCAAACGCAGCGTGGCCTGGCGCGCGGTTTCCCTGACCAGCGGATTCGGGTCAACAGCACATCGGTTCAGCTCGTGGGCTAGCGAGTTCAACCCCAGAGAGCCGATAACGTAGGCTCCGCATGAGCGCAACCAGGGATCATCGCTCGCGACTAGGGCGGCGGCGGCCTGTTCCGGCTTCTCGATTCTGACCGGCAGCAGACGATCGGCAATCGCAGAGCGCTCGGTCACGCTCACCTTACCATCAAGTAAGGGGACCAACATCTCCCGCAGCTCGGTCTTCAGGACGGTATCGAGAAACTCAAGCGCATTGTCATACGCTCTCATGCTCTTCGACTGCAGCCCGAGATAGGCATTGGAAAAATCGTAGTGTGGGTAAAGTAGCTCCAGCAGTCTAAAAATTCGTGCCATTTCCTGATTCATCGAATCCGATAGTGTCTGGGCGAGGTGCTCGTCCTTGCGTGCTGTTCCTGGGCTCAACATTTCCAATATCTGGTACGAACGGTAGTGCCCCATGATTTCCACGGACAAAACTGTTTCGAGCAGTTGAACATCGCACTTCAACTCTGGGTGTTCGCGATGAAGCTTGGTCAAAGCCTGGAGGATGCGAACACGAAAGCTGGTGTCGCCGCCGAGGAGGCATTCCAAGAGCGCATCAGAAGCACCTTGCGTGGCCATGTTTGCCAACAGAGCCGGAATTTCGCACCGTACTCCAATCGGAACAGATAAATCCATCATGTGGTCACGTAAATTGCCGACAATCGCGTCGCCAAACCCAGCCAACGCCTCCGACACATCTCGTGCAAGTCGATAATCAGCGAGGCTATCGAGCAAATTAGGTACAAGTCGGCGCTTGCGCAGTTTTCCAACCGAGCGAATAGCCTCTCGCATCACATCGAGATCAGAATCGGTCAGCAACTGAGCAAGCAATGGCCCGAACTCATCGGGCAGAATTCCCAGTAGACGCGCCGCCTCCGCACGGGTTTGCGCGCCCTTGGGACCGGACTCCGCAACCATGGTGGCGAGAAGTTGAGCGGCGGCTTCCAGATTCTGAGCCTCTCCCGGCCGCGCCAGGAACGCGGTCACAGCCGAGCGTACGGAAAAGTCGGCAAAGTCCCCGAGTTCGTGGATTCGTTCGAGAGGATCAACATGCGCGTGATGAGTCACATACAGAAGTGCTTCCGTACGCACATCCAGATCTGCATCCTGCAGCAATCCCTCAATCTGCAGAAGCACAGCTTTATCTCCGGCTTCACTGAGGATGCTGATGGCTTTCTTGCGAATCTCGGCTACAGGGTGATTCAGTAACGCTCGAATTGCCGGGTGCGCAGCCTGCTTCTTGCTCGACTCAAACACACTCAGGGCATACAGAATCTCTTTGGAATCGGCGGCCGAGAAGTTGGCTGCTATCACCTCGGTTGTGGAACGGTCGAGTACAGGCGCAACTGCGCGATCCGCCTCGAGAAGATGCTCTTTCACGCTCTGGGTCAGGGTGGTAGCGTACTGTCGCCGTGCCACTCCAACCGCGGCTAGCCAGCCTCCCACCAGGACTAAACCGACCCAGCTCAGCTGGCGGGCTGTCAGCCCCAAGTAGGTGGCGAAAAGCAGTACAGTAAGGCCGGCAATACCATCGCCCATCCGCCATATGACGGTATCTATAAACCACTTCACCTGGAACTTTACGCGCGCTGGGAGCGGCAAATAAAGCAGTTCCACGGTGGACTTGTCGATGGAATAACGCCAAGCCCAATCGCTGCCGCGCAGCAGGACCGCAGCGAACAGTGTTCCTGAGAAAAGCATATACGCTGAGGTTGCCAGCAGCGACATCGGCAACGTGAATAGCGCCAGGCCGATGCCAAAGCGGCGCAGGAGTCGCGAGGTCAATAGCATTTGCACCACTAGCGCGAGAATGCCTGCGTAGAATGTAAAGTCCCCAAAGAAGACTGCCAGGTGATCCTTAGCAGGAATGAACTGCTTGGCGATGGCCTTGAATTGCCAGCCGATAACCGCCGTGACAAACGACGAAATCCAAATGACGGAAGCGATAGCTCGAAGATAGGACGAGGACAAAACCAGTCGCATGCTGTTCAGCAAGTTTTGTGGACCCTCTCCGTCGAACACGGGAGCTGTCTCACCATCCGCCACTGCCTGATGCTGTTTCCTGATGAGCACCACCAGGAGCGGACAAACCGCCAGAAAAAGCGCCATTCCCAGCAGTAAGCTTTCACGCCAAAGGCCCTGGCGAGTAACTTCGAGAAAAAACCAGCAAAGATGCCACCGGTGATGGCGCCGCTTGCTACCAGCCCGAACACTCGCCGTGCCTCTCGTGTGGTGAGGACGTGATTGGCGAGAGCCCAGACTTGCGTGGTCCCGAGCACTCCGAAAATCCCAACCCATACGTATATCGTTGAGTAAAGCCAACGCCCCGGATAATAACGAGCCAGGACCCAGAAAAGCAGGCAATTGGAGGTGCAAAGTAGCAAGCTGGCCAGCAGCAGGTTGCATAAGCTACGGCCGCGAGCTAACCGAATGTAGACAGCAACTACCACGCTCACGGCGAATGCGGTCGCTATATCGACGTAGGGAAGATGCACGGCCGGGAAGCGGGAGAGAAACAAACTGTCCCGTACCACCCTCCCGGTTACATAACTGGACATTATCAGGAACAAATAGGCAAACAAGGGCAGACCACGGCGCAATTCACCACTCTTGAGGTTCAGCACTCGTTCGATCAAGTGAAGTAATGAAACTTGTCTCATGACTCTGAGCACTGGGCCAGCATCGTAGGCCCGCATGCTTTCGGAGTCAATCGCGCGCCCCAAGCGTAAGAGCAATGCGCTCCCGATCCAAGTGACTACTCCCTAGTTGTCGCAAGAATCGCCGAATTTGACGGATTCTGAATGCGAACGCGGCTTTACGGATGGAAAGAAGTTCGTATTTGACCAATTCGACTGCGAAGGAGGCGGGTTGTGGATGATGAATGCTGACGGTTCAGGCAAGCACCAGCTAACCAATAACTTCGAAGACAAGTCGGACTGGCACGAATCAGGATTGATTAGAAAGCGGACGGCAGTGTCGTTTTAGTCCCCCGGGCTGAGGCCCGGCCGAGGTGAAGTTGCCTTCGCCTTATTATTAGGGATGGTCTGAACTCATCATTTCTCACTCGCTTCATTTCTCACTCGCTTTTCTCACTCTCCAATCGACGCTACTATTGAAACACAGCACTTATTGGCTTGGCTTCGCAAAACAGCTAGTTATCTTGCGAGCTCTCCATCTGATTCCTGTCTCCATTCGCCAGCCTACTTCCCCCGCTCTATTTTGGGCGATATGCCTTCAAAGGTCAATGAGTTGCATGTAAACAGCCACTACCCGGTTGAAGGTGCTACGACATGGCCACGAACGCGTACGGCGAGGGGCAACACGCCTGCAACTACCAGCGCAACGACCAGGACCGCAAAACCGGATCTAAACGAGTGCGTTCGTGCAGCCTGATAGCCGACCAGAGCCGGCCCGAGAAAGCCCCCGAGCCCCGCCGCAACACAGTTGATCGTGCCGGTTGCCAGCGCCGCAGCGGAATCAGAAAGGAATGCCGATGGCATGGCCCAGAAGCTGGGCAAAAAGGCGAGCAGGCCGGCGGCGGCAATTGAGAATAGGAAAAGAGAAGGTAGGATTCCCCAATCCCCCCGGCTTAGCACCAGCAACGCCGCCGCCGTCACCCATAGCGGAATAGCGGTGTGCCAGCGCCGTTCCGCAGTGCGATCGGAATGCCAGCCGTTCACCTGCATCGCAACAAAACCAAGCACGTTCGGCAAGGCCACGAGCAGAGTTACTTGGAAATCGCCCAGTCCGGAGAGGCGCTTGAGCATGGTGGGCAGCCAAAAAGCCAAAGCATAAGCCGAGCCATTCTGCACGAAGTGCAATGCGGTCAGGATGAGAACGTCACGATGCCGGATCGCCTGCCAAACGGTGTAAGTACGGACGGAGTTTTTGGCCCGCTTCTCGCGTTCCAGCTGGTTGATAACCCACTCCCGCTCATCGGCCGGCAACCACTTTGCCTGATCCGGCCAATCCGTCAGATAAAACCAGGTAATAACGCCGAAGAAGAGCGCGGGCAGACCTTCCAGAATGAACAACCACTGCCAGCCTCGCAGGCCGGCCCAATGAACACCCAACAGCAATCCCGATATGGGGGAACCGACCGCGTAGGCTAAGGGAATGGCAGCCATGAAGCCAGCCACTGCCTTGGCGCGATCTTCATAAATGAACCAGTGGGTGAGATACACGATGATGCCGGGAAAAAATCCTGCCTCCGCCAGTCCCAGCAAAAACCGCATGGTATAGAACTGATGTGGCGTCCGGATGAATGCCATCCCCATCGTAACGAGCCCCCAAGAGATCATGATGCGTGTGATCCAGCGCCGTGCACTCCAACGCTCCACGATAAGGGTGCCGGGAATTTCCAAAATGACGTAGCCAAGGGCGAAGATGCCGGCCCCGAATCCAATTACACGATCGTCGAAGCCGAGATCGTGCGGCATTTGCAGGGCCGCAGTGGCGAGATTGTTGCGATCAAGATAAGCAATCACGTAAAGCAGGAGCACGTACGGCAGAAGACGCAAGCTAGTCCGACGGCGAGCGCGGCGGGCAACATCATCGAGGGCAATGGCTGGGGCAGACAATTTCTTTCCGTGAAGATCGGATTGGTTGGCAGAGACTCGCCGCGCGAAAAATCACGCGATTATATACCGTGGCTCGGCGCAGGCGGCGGTTTCGCTGTCCATGTCCACCATATCCGCCCTCGGCGCTATAATCGCGGGCATGAAACCCCCTTATCGCGGAGTTCCGAAACTCCTAGCTATGTTGGTGGTGGGTGTGACTTGCATGGGGCAGGCGGCACGTTCCGACCATGTGCAGGCGCTGGTGAAACAGGGGCAAAAGCTCAATAGCGAAGGCCAGCAGGATGAGGCCCTGAAGCTGTACAACCAGGCCCTCGAGAAGTCTCCCAATTCATACGAGGCACATCTGGAGTCGGGCGTGGCGCTTGATCTGAAGGGTGACTACGACGCCGCCCGCGAGCACCTAAAGAAAGCGATCGCAGTGGCTCCGGCCGACCAGAAGAACCGCGCGCTGCGAGTGATGGCGTTTTCCTATGCCTTCGAGAGTAATTCGGCCGAGGCGGAGAAATACGAGAAGCAGGTGTTTGACGCCTTGATCGCGAAGTCGGACTTCGAGGCGGCGGCCGGGGTGGCCAATGAACTGGCACGCATCAAGCTCGAGTCGGGCGATATCGACGGCGCCGCGAACTGGTACAAGATTGGTTATGAAACGGTGCTGCGCAAGGGGGACATGAAGGATACCGACAAGAATCTGTGGGCATTCCGCTGGGCGCACGCCCAGGCCCGCATTGCCGCGCGTCGCGGACAGCGCGATGAAGCACAGAGACAGGTTGCCGCGGCGAAAGCGGCACTCGAGAAGGCAAGCAATCCGGACCAGGCCCAGTTCTTTCCTTATCTGACCGGGTATGTATCGTTCTACGCCGGCGACTACAAGACTGCGATCGCGGAACTAGGGAAGGCAAACCAGGAAGACCCGTTCATCCTCCTGCTGCTCGCGCAGGCCCATGAGAAGCTGGGCGACGCGGCACGCGCCAAGGAGTATTACGGCAAAGTGATGGCCAATAACGGGCACGGACCAACGAATGCGTTTTCGCGGCCAATGGCGAGGAAGAAGTTAGGCGGCGGATAGTAGCATGCGTCTGAAAACACTTTTCTCTAGCGTAAGCTACCCGTACGAGTTGCGTGGATATGCCCGCCTTCGCCGATGACGAGCAGACAGCAAGGAACCCGAACTACCTCTTGTTTGCCGGACTATCCGCCATACGCCGAAGAATGGTGCGAGCACCGACCGCCTAACTCAGATATACATCAAATAGTGTTAGGCCGATGCTGAACGGATTGCAGATCTAAACCGAAGCCCAAGCAGAGTCTAGGTGAAGATGGCTGGCATAGTTTGTGTGGCGCGTGCTCTGCGCACGCGAGAGACAGCGGGTTCTCAGACCGAGATCGCCTTGGAACAATCAGGGCAGATCTTGTGGGTGACTTTCGCTTCCGAATGCGCTCTGACGTAATATTCGAAGGGTAGCCAATTGCCTCGTTGATCCTGGATTTTTTTGCAAGACAGACAAATGGGCAGCAGTCCCTCTAAGGTCCGGATGTTCGCCAGAGCTGCCTTGAGTTCTCTGAGGGTGTGCTCCTTTTCGTTTTCGGCGCGATCCCGGGCTGCTAGCGCTTTTTCCAAACGCTTGAGGTTACGCCGAAGCTCAAATTGCGCCAACACCTGCCGGCTCAGGGCTCGAAGGGCCTCCGACTGCTCAGAGCTCAGTTCGCGAGCCACGCGGTCCAACACACACAAAGTTCCGAGCGCCTGACCATCCGTCATCAAGGTTGCGCCCGCGTAGAAACGGATCTTAGGTTCAGCAACGACCAAAGGATTTTCCGCAAACCTCCAGTCTTGAGTGGCATCGGGTACGATGAAAACATCCGACTGGAGAATCGCCGAGGCACAGAAGGCAATGTCGCGGGAGGTTTCGGTGACGGAAACACCGACTTTCGATTTGAACCATTGCCGGTCCGCGTCGATGAGACTGATCAATGCAACTGGTGTCTGGCACACGTAAGAAGCTAAGGATGTGAGATCGTCGAAAGCAGCTTCTGGTTCGGTATCGAGAATCTCATAGCCGCGGAGCGTTTCCAGCCTCTGCTTTTCATTAGCTGGTTTGGCGGGAATCATCGCTGGTCTCCAAGCGGCCCGCGTGCTGGGAAAACAGCAACTCTAGCGCCCTTTTCCTCAAAATTCAATCAATAGATGAGAACAATGCGATCGCCGGCAGTACGTTCTGGGGGGAGGGCCTGCGTTACACCATTCCCGCCTTCGCACTCCTACTGCTCACTATGTCGATGGTCTATTGGAGGAGCCGCGCCCGAGCTGGCCGGTAGGCGGTTAGTTCGGTGGTTATTCAGAGTAAAGTTAGGTGGCTCTCGTCATGATTCACAACCCAGCCGAAAGGGTGCGAGATGGGTTGAGGCCGTCATGGTAACAAGAGATGAACTCCTAGTCTTAGTCTAGAGGCGTCAAGCGAGAATGGATATGCGCACGGCGATTGATGAGCTCCACTCGTCGCTGAGAGCTCGGTTCCGCGGAGAACTGATTCGTCCCGGCGACCACGGCTACCAAGCTGCTCGAGGCATCTGGAACAGCATGGTGGCTCGCACGCCTGCGCTTATCGCCCGTTGTGCCGATGTCCCCGATGTTCAGCTTGCCGTTCGGAGCGCTGCCAATAACAAAATCTTCACCGCAGTGCGCTGCGGTGGACACAGCCTGGCCGGCTTCAGCACTTGCGATGGCGGCCTGGTGATCGACCTGTCGAGAATGCGAGGCGTCATTGTCGATCCCGCATCACGTTCCGCCCGCTTTGCTGGAGGTTGCCTTCTGAGCACGGTGGACACTGCTGCTCAAATACACGGCCTTGTATTTCCCGCCGGTGTGGTTTCCCACACCGGTGCCGCCGGTTTGATTCTGGGCGGAGGATTTGGCTGGCTCACTCGCCGTTTCGGACTGTCCTGTGACAATGTTCAGGGGTTCGCTTTGGTCACGTCCGATGGCTCACTCGTTCATGCCGATTCTGAAGACAACCCCGACCTTTACTGGGCGCTGCGCGGCGGCGGCGGCAACTTCGGCGTGGTTGTCGAATTCAACGTCAGGCTCCATCCTCTGCGATCCGTGGTGTTCGCCGAAGCAATGTGCATTGAGCGGGACATCCCGCAGGTGCTCCGGTATTGGAGGGACTTCATGCCAGACGCACCAGAGGATCTGAAGTGGAATCTCTCCTTACGCCTCGCACCGCGGGCAGAGAGTGTTCCTACCGAGTTATGGGGCCGCCCCGTTCTGAGCCAATCCGTGCTTTGGACTGGCGATCCTGATGAGGGTCATCGCTACGTGGGTCAGGCATTGTCCATCGGGAATCTCGTCAGTTCCAGCAGAAGGGTGATCTCTTACTTGGAGCTGCAGACGATGGCCGACTATGAATTCCCCTCCGGCCGCCGGTATTACACGAAGTCTGGCTACTTCAAATCGCTCGACGACTCTAGCATCGAAGATATGGTTAATGCGCTTGCCGCGATCCCCTCACCACAGACTCAGATTGAACTCGCGTATCTCGGTGGCGCCGCGAGCCGAGTGGCCGCGAGCGAAACCGCATTCGGCGACCGCAGCTCACCATTCGTGATAAACCTGTTAGGCAACTGGGCCGATGTTTCGGAAGATGATGCTAACCTCTCCTGGGTGCGAAATCTGTTCCGAGTACTGCGTCCCTCCATGACTCCAGGTGTTTACGTCAACTTTATGAGCGCGGACGAAAACGATCGCGTTCCCGAAGCCTATCGTGAACACTGGGAGCGCGTGTTGGCCATAAAGTCGCATTACGACCCAAATAATTTCTTCCGTCTTAATCAGAACATTCGCCCGCAGAAACAGCCCGTAATGACGTGAGGGAAGCCGCACCAGCGCTGTGCCGCTAGAGAGACTTCTTGCCGGACAGCACGAATTCGGGAAACAGTGACACTTGCCACAGCAAGCGTGCGAAGCCAGCAGTGCGATCTCGCTCCAGCACGCCAGTAATACTCCGGAGATCGACTGCCGAGCCATTTACGGAGTCCAGAAAGGAAAGTACCCCTTACCGCGCTGGTTGGCTTTTATGTCACCCGGAGAGACATCGCAGGTTGGCGCACTCACGTGGACCAACAGGCCGATTGGCCGCGTCTCATTCGCAACGTCTGGCCAGATTGAAGTGAATCTGATGGCAGAAGATGTAAACGATTCTAGACCGTGAGAGAAATAGCTTACGAACTATCACAAGAGCATGATGCTGAAAAAATCATTGCCCTCGGCATAGAACTCAATCGGGCATTTGAAGACCAAGAGCAAATGGAGAAAGGTGCCACTCCGATTTCTCAGCCTAAGAGCGACGGTGTGTTGACGTTCACGGGCGGAAGGTATGTACAGTCCGAGTCCACAACTGCGAAGCCCCGCCTCGCAGCCATGCGGGGCATTTTGCCTTTAGGCTGGCATCGTAACGTTCATGCTAGACCGACATGCCAGAGCCGGTTCCAGGTCGCGATATAATCCAGCCCACCTATGCCACTGGAAGCCGGCTCCCGCCTTGGTCCGTACGAGATACTTGCGCCCTTGGGTGCTGGTGGGATGGGTGAAGTCTACCGTGCGCGTGACGCCTCGCTAAAGCGCGAAGTGGCCATCAAGGTACTGCCAGCATACTGGTCGCGCGATCCGGACTGTCTCCGCCGATTTGGGCTGGAAGCGCAGGCGGCAGCCGCGCTGAACCATCCCAATATCGTTTCGATCTTTCACGTCGGTGAGCACGATGGCGCGCCCTTCATCGTCACTGAGCTGCTTCATGGCGAGACGCTGCGCGACCGGCTGCAACGACGCCCCATGCGGCTGCGTGAAGCACTCGAGACAGGCGTGAATATTGCGCGCGGATTGGCCGCCGCACACGACTTCGGCATTGTCCACCGCGATCTAAAGCCGGAAAACGTCTTCGTAACAAAACAGGGCCGGGTCAAGATCCTGGACTTCGGTCTCGCCAAGCTCACTCAGTCCCAGGCGTCCAGCAGCGATGGGCCAACCGCCACGTTTCGGCAAGAGACAACTCCAGGCCAGGTCATGGGCACCGTCGGCTACATGTCGCCGGAGCAGGTGCGAGGAGAAGCGGCGGATGCGCGTAGCGACATCTTCGCGCTCGGGGTGATGCTTTACGAGATGCTGACGGGCAGGCGCGCCTTCCAGAAACCTACCTCAGTGGAAACCATGAGCGCGATCCTCAACGACGATCCGCCGGCGCTTTCCCAGATCACGCCCGGCGCTCCGCCGGGGCCACAAAGGATCGTGAACCGCTGCCTGGCCAAGAACCCAGAGCAGCGTTTCCAGCACGCCTCCGACTTGGCATTCGCTCTCGAATCTCTGTCCGATACGAGCAGCGCGTCACTTGCGGCTGCGCAATCCGCAGGTCCCGACGAGAGACGTAAGTTGGTCGCCGCCAGCGTGGCCATCCTCGCCATCATCGCCGCCCTTGCGTACTGGTTCACGCGACCGCCTGGGGTCCCGGTTGTGGAGGCCGTTACCCAGCTCACGGATGACAGAGTAGCGAAGTGGGTATATTCCAGCCTGCAGACCGATGGTTCGCGCATTTACTTCAACGAAGGCACGGTTGGCAATCTCAAGATGGCAGAAGTCTCGGTGACGGGTGGCGATACGGCAATCATTCCAAGCACGCTTGACAATGCAGAGATTGCTGGGGTAGCGCCCGAAGGCTCACCTTTGATGGTGATGCGCGGCAGCGCGGCGATCTCTCTCAAGTCACTCTGGCTGGTTCCCTTGCCCACAGGCGAGCCGCGCCGGCTGGGAGGTATTGAAGCGCACGACGCACGCTTTACCCCCGACGGCCGCATTCTGTTTTCCAAGATCGGCAGCCTTCACATCGCCTCAAAAGACGGGATTGATCCACGCAAGCTGCTCGACGCTGGTGGCTTCGTCGGTGAGCCCAGTATGTCTCGGGATGGAAAGCGCATCGTCTTCACGCGTTACAACAGCGGTTTTGGCTCGCCGGAACTGTACCAAGCAGGTGCTGATGGCACCGGCCCTGATCTTTTGATCAAGGGCAGTTCGTTAGGATGGGTGTGCTGTGCACAGTGGACACCGGACGGAAGGTACATCGTCTTTCAACGTCGCGGCCCAAGCGGGCAGGAGATTTGGGCAATGCCGATGGCCGGGCTTCTGCCAAGCGCTCGGCAGCCAATGAAGCTTACCACCGGCCCTCTCTCGTACAGTGCCCCTGTCGTGAACCGGGATGGGAACCGGATCTTCGTCATCGGCATAAAAAAGCGCGGCGAGGTGGTGCGTTACGATGCAGTCTCGAAGCAGTTTGTTCCTTTACTATCGGGCTTCTCGGCCTTCGACCCGACCTTCTCGCGGGACGGCAAATGGGTTGCGTACGCCGCCTACCCCGAAAATACCCTGTGGCGCAGCCGCAGCGACGGTTCTGACCGCCTGCAACTCACGTATGACCCATCCGACGCTTTCTATCCGTTCATTTCTCCCGACGGCAAGCGCGTAGCATATGGCGATCAGAGGGGAGCCATCTATGTGATCGGCAGGGAGGGCGGCCCGTCACAAAAACTGGCCGACGATTGTTTTGCGCCCAGCTGGTCGCCGGACGGGAACTTCCTGGTTTGCGGCAATTACACGGAAATCGACCATCCTAGGGCGCAACTTCTTGATTTGCGAACTGGGCAAAGTTCCGTTGTACCCGGGTCACAAGACCTCACGGGTGCCCAATGGGTCGGAGAGAACACGCTAGTCGCTTCTGACACTACGCTGGCAAGTCTTAAGCTGTATGATTTCAAAACCCAGCGGTGGTCCACCCTGGTGGAAGGAACAAAGCCGGGCAGTGTCATCAACTGGTCACATTCACCTGACTATCAATATCTGTACTACACCACCGGAGGCGTCGACCCGAAGGTCATGCGGGTTCATTTTCCAGACTTGAAAAACGAAACCATTGCGAGCCTCAAAGACCTGCGCCTGGCTCCTGGTCCCGACGAAAATACCCAAATCAGCGTTGCGCCTGATAACTCTCCAGTCTTCACCCACGATATCGGCACGCAGGAGATTTATGCGCTCAGCGTGAAGTGGCCGTGAGCCGCCGAGAGTTATGTTAATCTAGCTGTATATTCGACATCTCCTGATGCAGGGTCCCGTTCAGCAGAACGTCTTCCCCGTTGGACTCGTTGACGATGGCCTGGCCGGTGAGCGGCATATCGGTCACAACCGTGTCCCCGAGCTCCCCACCTTCACCGACTGCCACGCTCTACGGCATCCCGCAGTTTCTTGGACAATTTCTCAATACGCTTGAGCCGTTCATTCAAATTGCTGGAAACCAAACCGCGACTGATCGCCTCGACGTCGGCAGGGATGGTTTGCGATAGCTGGGCCAGTTCATCCGCATCTCTTTTGAGCTCTCGTGGATCAGGCGCACTGCTGGCGTGAATCTTTCTGCGTTGTTCTGGCAGGTCGGCCCACACTTTTCTTTCGCGGCCTCTCCGAACCGGACCTTGATATTGCGGCCAGCAGAGGGAGCAGACCAGGCAAAGCACAAGTACTGAGCTTAAGCGCAGAAGTGTATTCATGAACTAAACTCCAATGCAGGTCCACATTGTAATTTCCTAGCCGCTGGGTGTCCGCACTTTCGAGCGGCGGTTGAGCTTGACTTGGTGCTTGCGGTGGAGTATGAAAGCGCTTCGAACAGTTCAACTCCACTCCTGCGAGCCAAAGGGGGCACCATGGAGGCATCTTTCGCTGGCAGTCGTGCTTCGAAGTTAGCCTTTGCTTTGGTTGTAATCACCTTTACGTCCGCCTTGATCGCCCAAGTTGACCGGGGCAGTATTGTAGGCACGGTGAGCGATCCCAGCGGCGCAAACGTGGAAGGAGCAAAGGTAGTTATAAGGAATTTGGCCACTGATCAACCGGTTGAGGTCACAACAGACAGCTCCGGCGCATATGCCGCCAACTTGTTGCGCATTGGCGCGTACTCGGTAACCGTCGAAAGACAAGGTTTTAAAAGAGCGGTGGAGCCCAATGTCGAGGTGGGCGTCAACCAGGTTGTTCGGGTGAACCTGACATTGCAGGTCGGCGCTGCAACTGAATCCGTGCAAGTGACCGGCACCGCGCCGTTGCTGCAAACCGAGACGTCATCATTGGGAACCATAGAAACGGAAAGACGGATTTCCGACCTTCCCCTGAATGGCCGTAATTTTATCCAGCTCGCATACCTCGGCCCCGGTGCCAATAGCGGCCAGAGCGGATCCAACGTTTCTGGCGGCGTTTTTGAAAACGAACGGGCAAATGAAGCATTGTCGGTGAATGGACTACGGGTCTCGAACAACAACTTCCTCTTGAACGGTGTGGATAACAATGAGTTTGGTCTCGGGGGTGTCGTGGTACTCCCGCCACCGGATGCAATTCAGGAATTTCGCACCGAAGAGAACTCCATGAGCGCAGAATTCGGCCGTGGCGGAGCTGCGGTAAATGTGGTTCTGAAGTCGGGCACGAACCGGGTTCACGGAGGGGCTTATGAGTTCATTCGCAACGATGTATTGGACGCGAGAAATTACTTTGCTTCACCGCCACCCTCGCCAAAACCCGGGTTTAAGCGGAATCAATTCGGCTTTTTCCTTGGTGGACCGATAAAAAAGGACAAGACATTCATCTTTGGGGACTATGAGGGAAGCCGCGTGCGCGAGGCTTTGACCTCTGTCTCCACCGTCCCCAATGCCGCAGAGCGCGCCGGTGATTTTACCGATCGGTTGACCGGCGATACATTTTCGCCGTGTGCCAATCCTGCCCCAAGTGAGCTATTCGACACAGGCACGATTTTTGACCCGTTTAGCACCCATAACTACACCTGCATAAACGGGGGGACCGTTTCGCTTCGTAATCCGATCAGCTCCAACAACCAATTAAACGTGATCCCGCCCAACATGCTCAATACAACCGGCCAGAACATCGTTGCCTTGTATCCGATGCCCAATGCTGCGGGTTTGGTCAACAATTACCTGTCGAACCCGAACCGCGTAAACGACCAGGATTCATTTGATATTCGCTTTGATCATCACTTCCGCGAACAGGACCAGATTTTCGTTGGGTACAGCTTTGGCGATGTCCGTAGCGTCCGGCCCGGGCCATTGGGGGACTTGGGCGGTGCAGACTGCTGTCCGAGTCGCGACAAGACGCGATCACAGCACACCAGCCTTGGCTGGACGCACACTTTTTCAGGGCACTTGCTCAATGACGCTCATGGCGGATTTTTCCGCTACGCAGTGAATGCTCTGCCGCTTCTTTTTGGAAAGGACCTGTCCGCGCAAGTCGGAATTCCATTCGCCAACCGCGGCGATGTGAACTCCTCCGGCCTCTCCTTTATTGACGTGTCGGGCTTCACTTCTCTCGGGGACTCCCTGTGGACGCCCGAACACGCCTTCGAGAACATTTATCAAATCGCGGACACGGTCACCTGGGTCCGCAACAAGCATTCTTTCAAATTTGGAGTTGATTTCCGCCGCCAGCAGCGGAATTTCTTCCAACTCACCGCATCTCGCGGACAATTCAGCTTCCCGGGCGGGTACACTGCAGACCTATCCACCTCTACCGGCGGCAACGGCGTCGCGGACTTGTTGCTGGGGATCCCAAACTCGTCCGGGCAGGATTTCCTTACCGGACTGTATCCGACGCGTTATTGGGACCTGGCAGAGTTCGTGCAGGATGACTACCACATTCGGCCAAACCTTACCTTAAACATCGGCCTGCGTTATGAAGTGACCTCGCCCGCCAATGGCCGCGTCGGGAATTTCGACCTGGAGCGCGCGGTTGTGGTGAATTCGTATGGACAGAACGCAGTGCCCCACGCGGGCGTTAACTTTGACAAGAGCGACTGGGCGCCACGAGTTGGTTTGGCATGGTCGCCGCAGAAGAACACAGTGGTCCACAGCGCATTCGGCATCTTCTACTCGAGCGAGGGCAACATCTTCGATGACCTGGGTCTGAATCCGCCACAGCTGGCGTTTACATCCCATTTCTTCAATGTGGGCCAGGTGCCGTCGGCGGGCCAATTCATATCCGCCGGATTTTCGCCAAACATTCCGTTTGCTGATCCCAATCACCCCAGTGGGGTCGTGAGAACTACTGGTCCCGTGCGTCGCATGCCGCGAATCATGGAGTGGAATCTGGGCCTTCAGCATCAGTTTGCGCAAAACTGGGTGGCAGAAATCGGATACGTCGGCACCCGTGCCTACCACTTGTGGAACCACGAAGTCAGCGACCTGAACCAGCCTTTTGCGCCCGTGGACTCCAACTTCTCTGATCCCAGTGGCAATATGGGGCGACCGTACTTCAATGTCCTGCCCGACTTAAGCAACGTGTTGCCGTTGGATTTTCCGCAACTACAGATGTTCTATAACGCATTCCAAACCTCGCTCAACAAGCAGTTCTCGAACGGATTCAACTTCCTGGCCTCATATACGTTTGCCCACAACCTGGGCAACGCAGATGGCAACGTCGGCGCAGCCATCCAGGACGCGCATCATCCGGAAAGAGAGTATGGTCCGGTTCTGCCGGACCTGAGGCACCGTTTCGTGGTGAGCTATATTTACGAATTGCCAGTTGGGCGGGGGCGGCATTTCCTGAGTGATCTGAGGGGTGTTGCCGACGCAATCCTTGGCGGGTGGCAGGTTGGCGGCATTACCAGCGCCCAGAGCGGAGAAGCGTTCACCGCCGGCATGTCCGGCGATCTCAGCAACACCGGCAGCGGGAGTTATCGGCCTAACCAGATCGGAAACCCGTACAATTTCTCCATTGACCAGGGTGGGCAGGCAAATCTCGGTTGTGTTCCCGGTCACCAGACGCTGGCATGCTGGTATAACCCTGCAGTATTTGTCGCACCGCCTTTGGCCCCGGGACAACAGTCCGCCCATGTTTTTGGCGACTCAAGAATTGGCAACCTGCGGGGCCCGAAGCTCGTAAACGTGGATCTCGTGCTGCAAAAAAGTTTCAAGATACGGGAATCTCAGCAGATCGAGTTTCGCTCCGAATTCTTCAACGCACTGAACCATCCCAACTTTGGCTTGCCCGGCAGCACTGTGGATGAACCCGGTGGCGCCAGCATTACAGGTACTTCCACTGACAACCGGCAGATTGAGTTTGCTTTGAAATACACGTTCTAGTTTTTTGCCCGGAACCGTTACGTGGACGATGTTGGAATAGGCGGACTCGCCGGCCCAACTGGGTGCGGTCCGAGCTGTTCTCGTACTGGCCAATACGGATCCACTTGAAACCGGCATCGAGCATCCTCGTCAACCAGCGGTTCCAGGGCAGATAGGTATCGCGTGGAGGATCGGAGTTAATGCCAAAACCATCCTGAATTTGCGACGAACGCCTTGGAGGAATGTGATGGGAACCGGATTCGGGCGTCCTCCGCTTTCACTCTGAAGAGAACAAGAATGCAAATCGCGATGCAATAGACAAAATGCTGCCAGACCGAACCCTTCCACCGTAACGCGACTCTGTTCATTTGCGCTCGAGCCTCCTTTTCTACGGATGCACATGCAAACCGGCTACGGTTTACTTCCAATCTCAGCAGTTTCCGCGCTGGGTTTCGCCAACACGAATTGCCGAATCGTACTTCGGGTTTGCGCCATTTGATCGCGATGATTTCGTGACAAATCCTGATAGACGCGCAATTCTTGTTCCGCCAAAGTCAATTGATTCAGGTCTCGATAAATCTGGGCAAGCTTGTAGTGGGCCATTTCTGAATTGGGGTCCAGGCGAATTGCCTCGTGAAAACTGGCAATGGCATTACTGTTCTGCTTGCGCTGGGCATACAGATTAGCTAATTCAAGGTGCGCTACTGCGAGTCGAGGATTCATACGAACAGCTTTCTCGAGAAGCGTTTGCGCTAAATCGAGACCGTCTGCTCGATGCGAAGTCATAGCTTGATGCAACAGTGCCGCTCCGTAGCAGAACGCAACCTGAGAATTCTCCGGATAACGTTCGGCTAGACGTTGCAGGCGAGGCTGTATCTTCCCCCATTCATCCGCTACCACAAACTGCGGTAAGTCATTCCACGCGAGAAAAGCGTCAGGTGTTGAAGGATCAGTTTCAAGTGCGCTCAGAAATGCGTCTGCCGCGTCAACATACTGACGAAGTGCAAACTGCGCTAAGCCCCTCCCGACGTACATCCGCGCAGATGCGGGAAATCTCTGCGAGCCAGTCCGAAACGCTGCAATCGCCGCATCGAACGTCAAATGAAGTAGATACTCCGCGCCGAGATCGAAATAATATTGCTCTTTGGTGGAGTCCAACTCCACCGCCCGTTGGTAATGGCGAACTGCCTGAACGTAGAGGCCCGCCTCCTCTTCCAGCGATCCCAACAGGTCGCAAAGTTCCGGATTCGCCTGTTCTTCGACCGCCCGCTCAAGGAGTTCGATCGCGGCTTGCGGGTTCCCTGCTCCTTTATAAGCCAGCGCCAGGTTATAGATTGCCGATTGGCTTGTCGGCTGCAAGCGCAACGTTTCCTCAAAATGCGAAACCGCCCTGGGGTAGGCGCCGCCGGATGCAAATATTAATCCGAGAGCGAAGTGCTGTTCCGCAGAGAGGCTTGGCGGTGCAGCCGGCAACCGCGTCCACGAGGTATCTCGTTTGGCGAGGGTGCTGCGTACCAGGGCAAGATAGATCTCGAAAGATTGCGGAGTCAGTTCATACGCACGACCATAATCACCTGCTGCGACTGATTGATCGCCGAGCTGTCCAGCTACGGTTGCGGAAAGTACGTAAAACTTTGCTGCCGTCGGTGGATCTTGAGGAGCGGTTAATCCTTTGAGGATCTTGTGAGCATCGGATAACCTTTTCAGCTCTGTCAAACTTCTGGCCAACTCATAGCCAGCCTGGAAATCTCCTGGACGGCTGGTCCATGCTCTTTCGAGGTAAGGCACAGCTTGCGCATACTCTCGGGTCTCGGACAGGGTCGTACCCAAACCCACTAACGCCGTGAAATTATGTGGTTCCTCCTTAAGTGCTTGACGGAATTTGCTAGCAGCTTCAGCGCCTCGCCCCGACTGCCAAAGCAGTGCGGCGAGATTGTTGTAGCCCATCGCGGCGTGAGGCAGCAGGCGAATAACTTTTCTGAAACTGGCTTCTGCTTCTGAGATAAGGCCAAGCTGAGCTGTGACCAGTCCTCGAAGATTGTTCAACGAGGGATCATCCGGTTCGGTGGTCAAGGCGGCATCCAGTTCCGCTAACGCGTCGTTAGGTTTTCCGGCTTGCAGTAACTGGAAAGCCCTGTCGTATGGCTTTGGCGTGCGGGACTGGCCTTCGACTTGGGCACACAGAGCTGTCGCGAATAACAGATCAAGAAGAATGATCGGGATAGCGCGAGGAAGCCAGTTCAAAGCTTTTCCTGCCCAACGATACCTTTTCCTTCCTGAATCAACACCAGACGGTTGGCAGGCACATGTGCAAAACTTTCCTGCCCGCCGCCCAACCATTTGATGGTCAAACGGGTTGCTTCACTTGCACGGCCCAGGCCGAAATGCAGACGCAGATCGCTCTGTGAGCAAAAACTCCCGCCGCTGCGTACCTCTTGAGTTTGCTTCCGGCCTTCGGTCTCAACAATCACTCTCGATCCGATCGCCGCGCGATTGGTGCGCGTCCCAATCAGCCTGACAAGCAGCCATGAGTTCATCGAAGGTGACTGGTTCCGAAGCAAAGTGGGAGGATCATTCAAATTGTTGATTACCACGTCGATTTGCCCGGTATGGAAAATGTCGCCAAAAGCCGCGCCCCGGCTGCAACGTGCAAGCAGCAAGCCGGCTCCGCTCCGATCAGAGATGTCCTCGAAGCGCCCGTTTCCGACGTTGCGGTACAAAATTTTCTTGCCTTCGTTTTCTTTCGACTTCGGGCGTTTTCCACTCAGACCCGGAGGATAAATTGCACCGGTGACGATAAAAACATCGAGCTGACCGTCGTTATCGAAATCAATGAAGGCAGTGCCCCATTTGACTGACGAAGTTTGCCCGCTCAGGCCAGCTTGAAATGTACGGTCTGTAAAAAAACCATTACCCCGGTTGTGGTAGAGGGACGTCGTCTGATCGGAGAAGTTCGTTTTTACAATGTCCAGAAGACCATCGCCGTCGTAGTCTCCTACGTCCACCCCCATCCCGCCCTGCATTCCTCCGTTTTCGTCAACGGCGACTCCAGCCAGCAGCCCGACTTCAGTAAAGGTTCCGTTGTGATTGTTTTTGAACAGCAGACTCGGAGTCGAATCATTCGCAACATAAATATCGGGCCATCCATCGTTGTCATAATCGGCTACGCACGGCGTGAAGCCATAAGTGGGTTCGGAATTCGCAATGCCCGAGGCCTTCGATACATCAGTGAAGGTCCCGTCGCCATTGTTGTGATACAGAATGTTCTTGGAACCTTGTAAACCTGCGGGCCCGTGCAACACCGGCGATTGCACGCCCACTAGTGACGGATCGGAATCGTACAGAGCGAGGCCGGAATCATAGCCGACATAATTACTCACGATGAGATCGAGATAGCCGTCACGATCGTAATCGAGAAAAGCGGGGCCTGAATTCCAGTAATTCTCAGTCTGGAGCAATCCTGATTCACGCGAGACATCCGTGAACGTGCCCTCTCCATTGTTGCGATACAACACGTTCTTGCCGTAGTAAGTGACGAACAAATCCACAAAGCCATCGTTGTTGTAGTCGCCGACGCATACGCCCTGCCCCCAGCCAGAGCGCACGAGATTGGCCTTTGCAGTCACATCCGTGAATGTGCCGTCACGATTATTCTTGTACAGGTGATTTGCCGGCTCCTCACCCTTTGGGAACCCGCTAAATCCCCAGCTATTGACGACGAATATGTCCAGCCATCCGTCGTTGTCGTAGTCGAATAAGGCGATTCCGCCACCAGTGGTAGAGACAAGAAAGTCTTTGCTTTCGTGCCCCACAACAACTGTTTTCGCGGTTAAGCCTGCCTGACTTGCAACGTCAACGTAGTTTGGGAAATAGGCATTCTCCTGGGCAGGGCCCGCGTGCAAGAGAAGAGGAGAGGGCGGCAAGGACCAAAGCCCGAGTCCGAAAAGAACCTGGAGGTTTTTCCGGCGGTTCACGCCGCAGATTCTAGCATGTGGCCTGAACGGCTGTAGAAAGAGCTTCTCTCCTATAGAAATCGAGCATGCAAGACAGTAATATGTTCGACAAATAGGTGTGTGCGATCTGAACAGCCCAAGTCCGCGTCCGTTAAGAAGTGGATTGCTACTGCTAATGGCGCTTCTTGCCTCGACCGTTTGTTGGAGCGCGACGCTTAGGGCCGCAGTAGCAAAGGTCGATATCACTCCTGCACCAGGCACACATTTGTGGGGCTACAGCAACCGACAGAGTCCCGCAAGCGGCACCCTGGATTCGCTCTACGCCCGCGTTCTGGTTGTGGAAGCGGGCGGGCACAGCCTCGCACTCGTCGATGTTGACCTTGGCCGGCCATTTGGACCGGCTTCACTCCAGTGGCTCCGCAGCGCGACGCAAAAAGACGCCTCATTGTTGATTCTCACTGCGACCCACACCCATTCCGGTCCTGTAATTCAGGACAACTATCCGGGCGGCAAGCCAGCATGGGAAACGGCTGCTCTGGTGAAGATCGCAAAAACTGTAACTGAAGCTCGCAAGAATTTGACCGATGTTCAGATCGGCGTCGGGTACGGAGTCGCATTTATCGGTCACAACCGGCTTCGCGTCAATTCGGATGGAAGTGTGAGCTGGTTTGAGCGTAACCTCACTGAGCTTCCCACAGCGCCGGTGGATGGAACTGTCTCGGTATTGCGCATAGACAAGACCAATGGGCAGCCGCTCGCAATTCTGGTGAACTACGCCTGTCATCCTGTGATCTTCGGCAGCGATAACCTTCAATACTCGGCAGACTTCCCGGGAGCCATGGCTCGTATTGTGGAACAAGCGTTCGAGGACAAACCCCTCACTTTCTTTTTGCAAGGCGCGCCCGGGGACATCAATCCGTATTTCGCCGTCACACCGCTTGAGCAGGATGCCATCGCGATGCGCGATCAAGCCGGCCTCACATTAGGCCGAGAGGCCGCGCGAATCGCGGAGGAGATTCACACAAGACCAGACCCCAATGGCAACTTACAATGCGCAGACGATTTGGTCAGCGTTGGCCTCCGCTGGGATCCGCAAAAATGGCGTGAGGCAACGATTGCCGTCTTCGGCGCCACAGGTTCAGATCCATTCGCGCCGAAGTTAAGCAACATTCAGCTTCCGGTTACAACAGTTCTCATCAATGGGAGAGTTGCCATACTCTGCATGCCCGGTGAACCCTTTGTCGAGTATCAAATTGCTTGGCGACAGCGATCTCCGGTACGCGATGCGTTGTTTATCGGATACGCCAACGGCTACAACGGTTACTTCCCCACGATTCATAGTGCCACTTTAGGTGGTTATGGAGCAGGTAACCCTGCCACTTGGGTCGAAGTCGGAGCTGGAGATCGGATGGTTGACACCGGTGTTAACAGAATTAACTGGATGCTCGGTCGTCTGCACGAGCTTCCCGAGGACTTCGCGAAGTGAGGGAATTCAAAAACGCTTGCCTGATCGCAGGCGGGGATATTTCGCGACGCGCCTTCTCTATTCTGGGTTGGGCGCTGATGATCGCCTTACTCCTCGGGATGAGCGCGCCAAAGTGTCACGCGGCTGCACTCAGAGCAGGCGTGGCCAAGGCCGATATTACGCCTCCTCCTGGCCTGCCGATGTACGGTTTTCTTGACCGAATAAACGACAAGAAAACTTCCACAGGTACGGCGGATCCTCTTTATGCTCGGGTCTTGGTCCTGGAGGCTGGTGAAAAGCGTCTTGTGTTGGTGACTCTTGATCTGGGCAGAACATTTCGCGAAGCGGAGCTCGCCCAACTGCGTCAGCAGCTCAAGGCCTCAGCCGGAATCTCTTTCCTTATCGTGACAGCATCGCATACCCATTCCGGACCGAACATTCTCGATCAAGATCCGGGCGGTCCGCTGCAAGCATGGGAGGCTTCAGCAATCGAAAAAATCTCAGCCGCAGTTGTGGCAGCAAGTCGTCACCTGGTCGATGCGCGCATTGGTAGTGGACGCGGCGAAGTCTATATCGGATACAACCGTCGCCAAGCGCAATCGGACGGCACGGTCAAGATGCTTTGGACAAACCCTGACAAGCAGCCCACCGCCCCTCTCGACCCAACCGTCATGGTGATGCGAGTTGATGACGCCGAAGGGAAACCCTTGGCCATACTCGTGAATTATGCCTGTCACCCTGTCGTATTTGGTTCCGACAATCTTAGTTACTCCTCCGACTTCGTCGGAGTGATGAGGGACACGGTGGAAAAAGCATTCGACCAGAAGCCGCTCTGCCTGTTTCTGCAAGGCGCTGATGGCGACATCAATCCTTATTACGCCACGACGCTTCTCTCCGATGGCGCAGCCGCAAAGCGTGACTGGACTGGACACCAGCTTGGCGAGGAAGCTGTTCGCGTCGCCAAAGCGATTCAAGCTGATTCAAAAGATGAGGTAAGCCTCGATTTCGCTGACGATGTCATGCGTTTCCAGCTACGCTGGCCGACGAAGAAGTTTCGCGAAGGCCTGCTGAAGACCTACGGCCCGCACGTCTTCGAGGATCATGCTGACCTCATGGCCGAGAATCCCCCGCCTGATCGTCTCGAACTTCATGTCACGACTGTTCTGCTAAACAAGCTCATTGCGCTCGTCGGAATGCCGGGCGAGCCTTTTGTCAATTTTCAAATCAACTGGAGAGACCGTTCTCCCGTAGCCGATGCCTTTTTCCTGGGCTATGCCAACGGATATTTTGACTACTTCCCGACGATTGATGCCGCTGCTCAGGGTGGGTACGGTGCTGGAGATTCGAACACGTATGTTGAACTCGGAGCCGGCGAGCGGATGCTCAGGCAGGCCTTGGTTCGCGTGTACGAAATGTTGGGGAAGCTTAAGGACGCACCAGAAAGAAACTAGCCGGTAAAAAATCGTATTCGGTCCAGAGTTAACTCTGCGAGGTGGATTCGATGCCAGAACCTCAAGCCAGCACGGGTGACTTTCGTGTCCGCAAGCGACAACCAAGCACGGCGGCAGGTTTCAAACGACCATTAACACTGCTGATTATTCTAGTGATCCTGATCGTCCCCGCCGGCGTGTACACGCAATCACCTCCCATTTACCTCGATCCACAGCAGCCCGTCGAGCGGCGCGTAGAGGACCTGCTGAGTCGGATGACCTTAGAAGAGAAAGTCGGCCAGCTGAACCTTCCCTGCGTGTATGTGGATCAACTGGGAAAAACCATTCCGGAAAAACTGCAAGCCTGTAAAAGATTCGCCGCGGGAACGTACACCGACGAAATCGGCCCCGGCGCCGGTTTTTTTACCCTCGCCGACACTATCCTCCACGAAGGGGCTGAGCAGCAGGCCGAATACTTCAACGAGTTGCAAAACATCGCGCTCACTCAAACTCGGCTGAAAATTCCTCTCCTCGAAGATGAAGAGGGCACGCACGGCGGCATGTTCTCCGGTGCAACGGTTTTTCCCGAAGGCCTCGCCATCGGCAGCAGTTTCGATATGCCGCTCGTGGAGCAGATCTATGCGGCCGCTGCACGTGAGTCGCGTGCCGTCGGCATCCATGTTCTTTCAACCCTAGTTCTCGAACTCGATCGTGATCCCAGAATGGGGCGCAATGAAGAAGGCTATACAGAGGACACCTATCTTATGTCTCGTATCGCCGAGGCCATTGTTCGGGGCACGCAAGGCAAGGACATCAGCGCGCCTGATAAGGCAGTCGCATTGCTTACGGATTTTCCAACTCAGAGCGAACCTCTGAGTGGTCTTGAACGCGGCGCGGTAACGCTGTCGGATCGAATGCTTCGTCGAGAGATACTTCCTCCGTGGGCTGCGGGCATCACCCAGAATGGTGCGCTTGGAGTTATGGCCGGATATCCCGAGATCGAAGATATCCCCGCCCACGGATCAAAAAAGTGGATGAACGACGTCCTGCGAGACGAGCTGGGCTTTAAGGGAATTGTCGTCAGTGAAGGTGAGGGCTTCGGCACGCTAATCTACGAGGGCATCGTGCCGACGCAGAAGGAAGCGGGCGCTCTCGCCTTGAGGGCAGGGGTGGATATCAACATCACTTACGAGCCTGCGTACATGGGACCGCTCATCGAGAACCTCAAAGAGGGCCGAGTTCCGATGGAGCTGATCGATCGTGCCGTGCGACGAATGCTGGAACTTAAGTTCCGCCTCGGATTGTTCGAGCACCCCTATGTTGACGTGGCCCACGCCAAGCAGGTTATGCATTCCAGAAAACACCAGCAATTGGCCCTTGACGCTGCCCTGGAAGGGATTGTGCTGCTCAAAAATGAAAACAATCTCCTACCCCTCAAGAAGGACGTCAAATCGATCGCCGTTATCGGTCCCAATGCCAACAGTGCTTCGGATCTGTTCGGCGACTACTCCGCCCAGGTCGTGCTTCAGCACGTGGATACGGTTCTTGACGGAATTAAGGCGAAGGTCTCGCCGGCGGCCCGCGTGGTTTACGCGCAAGGATGCGCCGTCAACAACCAGAACAAAAGCGGCTTTGAGAAAGCAGTGCAGACAGCGAAAAGCGCCGATGTAGTTGTCGTGGTCCTCGGCGAACAGTCCAGAAGAGAAGGCGATGAAGCAAAACATCGGCCTGCGCCCACCGACGGTGAAGGCTACGATGTCGCCAGCCTGGATTTGACCGGCGTGCAGGAGGACCTCCTGAGAGCCATCCAGGCGACCGGCACACCAGTAGTTTTAGTCCTGATCAATGGGAGGCCTCTCTCAATCCGCTGGGCAGCAGAACATGTGCCAGCAATTGTTGAGGCTTGGCTACCCGGTGAGCGTGGGGCCGAAGCCATCGCCGATGTCCTCTTTGGCGACTACAACCCAAGCGGCCGTTTGGCGATCACCATTCCTCGCAGTGTCGGACAGCTACCCGCTTACTACAGTTATCAGCCATCGAAAGAATATTGGATCAACGGTGGCTGGACTCATACAGACGGCTACGTGGATATGCCTGGCACACCACTATATCCGTTCGGTTACGGGCTAAGTTACACAAATTTTCACTACAGCAATCTTCGCATCGACCCGCCAGAGATCCCCACTTACGGGAAGACGCATGTCAGCGTTGATGTTGAGAACGCAGGCGAGCACGCTGGAGTCGAGACAGTTCAGCTTTATCTTCGAGAACACTTTACTCCCGTAGCCACTCCGGTCAAACAATTGCGCGGCTTTGAAAGGATCAAGCTCGAACCTGGCCAGAAAAGAACTGCAACATTTATCTTAGGGCCGGAAGAACTCAGACTGCTTGATCAGAACATGCAGTGGAAGGTCGTTCCGGGCACGTTCGACGTCACGATCGGGGGCTCTTCAGCCCACATCGCCGCAAAGGGGAGTTTGGAGGTAAAACCTCCGGTGCGTCACCAGGCAAGGTGACACTCTTTCCTCCAAGTCACGCTCTTTAGATTGAAGCGTGGGCGGAGTTATCTAAAAACGGGAAGCCTTCAGCATCGCGACGGCACCATAAAGTGCGTACGGTGCCCTATTTCTTGTCTTCTGGTTTCTTCTCGTCAGCCTTTTTCTCTTCAGCCCTGGGAACAAACGTCAGCGTCTCCATGTCACAGGTAAACTTCCCGAGATCCACGTTGGATGTTTTCGCAGCCGCTGTACAATCATTGGCCATTTCCGTTTGCAAGTCCTTGGCCTCCTTCATGGCTTGATCGTACTGATGCTGCAAGTTAGACATCTGCAGCTGGACCTGTTGGAACTGCCGCTGCGCCTTGAGCAGTTTGATTTGCGCTTCCTGCGGCAATGGTTTATTGGAATTCGGTGTATTGCTGTCGGCTGCAAGCGCGGGCAACGTCAGCAAGATGGTGGCAAAAAGAATCTTCACGGAAATTCACCTCGGTATTGACACTAATAGCAGTCTAGAGTTCGGGTGGGGGCTTCTCAAGCGCAATAGAAAGAATGAATAACCTTAGTAATGCCTAAGTAATGCCTAAATGCCCTGCCCAATCAACGCCTGCACGTAGACATAGTTCATGTTGCCCGAAAGGTACAGATATTCCCCCACGCTGCCGCTGGTAGTGGGTCGAAATACAAGTGAGATCGTGCAACTCCCGCCCACTGAAACGTACGTAACACAGGTGTTCTGGACAATTGCGAAATCGGGCGGTACATCGAAGCGCGATATATACAGGGGGATTTGTCCCGTGCTGTAGAAAGTGGCGGTGCGGATCGCGCTGATTCCGCCAACCGGGGTATCGGGAAAGGTTAGAGGGTTAGGGACGGAAACGACAGCGGCGGCCTCGCGGCTTTTCCTCGCGCCGCCAGCTAGCCCGCTGGAGAGGAGACAAACGCAAGCCGCCAATGCTACAAGGGTTTTCATTTTTTCTCCACGGCGCCTACTTGCAAGTGATCTGATGTTTTGAAATGTCCTGCTTTACCACGCCATTCTTATCTATAACGACGTGCAGAATCGCGCGGTCCACCATGTCGGG
>Ga0075434_100000580_pt1 | contig 28172 bp, 37 predicted proteins | sample RhiMethybrSRZTD3_FD_75298 | JGI IMG/M metagenome (GOLD analysis project Ga0075434, IMG submission 75298) | Populus rhizosphere microbial communities from Tennessee, USA - Rhizosphere MetaG P. TD hybrid SRZTD3 | ecosystem: Host-associated > Plants > Roots > Rhizosphere > Soil | place: USA... | reverse complement strand
AACCTCTTCCTTGGGTCGCCCCTGGCGCCTCCGACGCTCGGTCTGGGACTGCCGGGTCGACGAGCTGCTGAAGCCGATCCGGTCGACGTTCGACGGAACGACCGCGGTCGTCGAGGTCGAGGCGAGGACGCGACGCGGCAAGGACGTCCGCTGCCGGGTGACGAGCTCGCCGCTGACCGGGGACGACGGCTCGGTCGCCGGTGCCGTGCTGGTGATCGAGGAGCTCTAGGACCTCACTCGATCGTGTCCCGCCGCGCCGGCGACCGGCGCGCGTCCTCCCGGATGAACGAGAACTTCCCGTCGGCCTCGAGCACCCCGAGACGGATCTGTCCGAGGTCGCCGATGCCCTGCTCCCGGGCGGCATCCTTCACCTCGTCGGGGGTGAGCCGCTCGACCCGCAAGACGTCCTCGAACACCTCGCCGTCCCGGATGATGATCACGGGCCGCCCCTCCGTGACGCGCGCGACCTTCGTGGACCGGAACGACAGGTACGAGAAGACGATCGTCAGCACCGCGAACGTCGCGACGGCGAGCATCGCACCGGTCACGGACCGGTCGTCGCCGGTGACGCCTTGCTGGATCAGGTCCCCCATCGCGATCAACAAGATCAGCTCGAACGACGACAGCTCCGCGAGCTCTTTCCTTCCCATCCCTCTGGTCACGATCCAGACGAACAGGAACAGCACCAGCGAACGGACGATGATCTGCATCTACGGCACCACCTTCGTGGAGTAGGTGACGGCCACGACCGGCCGTCCGTCGACGTACAGGGTGGTCGTGGCCGACGGCAGCTCGTGGAACCCGGGCTCGGTGTTGCCGTCCATCGACACGCGGAAGCTGTCCCCGCCGGGAGGGTCGAACTCGTAGATCAGTTCTCCGCCGCTCGCCGTCGCGGAGGTCGCGTCGGGCTCGAAGTTCGAGATGTCGAACAGATGGAGGTAGTCGAAGGTCGTGGCGAGCCGGATCGGGCCATCGAAGCCTCCCGCGTGGTCCACCTCGAACTCCCATCGGATCGGCAGGCCCGGCCTCGTGATCGAGGGGTAGATCACGGTGAGGCGGTACCCGGACGCCTCGGCCGAGGCCTCGGCCGTACGAGAGCCAAAGAGCTCGAACGCTCCGGCGGCGAGGAACAGGACCAGGGCCCCGACGATCACGCGCCGGCCGAGGCGGGCGCGCTGTTCCTCGCGGAGGGGGATGTCCTCAGGATCGGTTCTGGTGCTTGCGGTCACGGCCGCCTCCGCGGGCACGGCGGGGATCGGTCGGTCGTGCACCGCCGTTCGACCATGCCTGGTTTCCCGGATGGGTTGGGCGGCAAACGAGCCGATCGAAGAAGGGAACCTCGACCCCGCGGAGCCCTGCGCCGGTTCAGCCGGCCGGGTCGTCCGTCTCTGCGTCCTTTTCGATGCTCACGTGCCGGCCCGGGCCGCGGCCGGGCTCGGGGAGATCCAGCTCGAACCACCGAACACGGGCCCCGCTCTGCCCGGTGGCGCCCCAACGCGAGGCGTGCTCCATCACGAAGCGCCAGCCATCGTCGTCGCTCTCGTCGAAGGCGCGGTCGGACGCCGCCACGCGGAGCGTCCGGCGTCCGACCTCGATGTGGAGCGCCACGATCGGGCCGCCGCCGCTCGGCGTGTCGACGATGTCCCGGAAGAGACCGCCGACGAGCTCGTCGGCGCTCCGGATCCACGCCGCGGGGAGGCCCGAGGCCGTCACGGCGAGGGCGGCTCGCGCCTCGTCGACGGCGCCGGGCCCCGCGATGAGGCCCTTGCGGAACTCGGCCGGCCGCCACGCCGTCGTCGGTGAGGCCGCCATGGCCCCCTCGATCCGTTCGAGCATCTCGGTCATCTTGTCGGACTCCGTCACCGAGATCGCACCGAGCCGGAACTGGTCGCGGATCGTGGCTCGCTCCTGCTCGAAGTAGTCGCCGGATTCGCGCGCCGCGGAGGCGTCCCAATCCGTCCCGCGCTCCTCCAAGCGTCGCGTGATCCGCTGGACCTCCTCGGTCTCGCCGATCTCGGTGAGCTCTTCAGAGAGGAGCAGCGCGGCGACGGAGATCCCCAGCCAGCGCGAGATCGTCCGCCAGCGGTCCGACGACGGGCGCGCCGCCTCGAGCTCCCACAGCCGGTACGCCGTGCGCGCCACGTCGAGCTCCCGCGCCGCCTGCGCCTGGCTCATCCCGAGTCCCTCCCGGTGCTCGCGGAGCCGGCGACCCAGCGGGACGACGTCAGCCATCGAGCTCATCGCCGACCACGCGGATCTGGGGGAGCTGGGCCATCCCGAAGATCTCCAGGACCCGTCGCACGGCGGGGGAGGGATCCTTCACCGTGAGCGTTGCCGGTGGCGTGGACTCCGCCGCGGTCGAGACGATCACCTTGAGTCCGGAGCTGTCGATGAACGTCACGTCCTTCATCTCGACCGTCACCGGACGGCCGTGGGCGAGCGCGACGAGCAGCGCCTCCTCGAGAGCCGGTGCGCTCGCCATGTCGATCTCGCCGGAGAGTCTCAGGCCGAACGGCTGCTGCGTCGTCGTGATCTCCAGATGCTCCACACGTCCTCCCGCGGCCCGGTGTCTGACTGTCTGACAGCCAGACAGAAGCTACGGGTCAACGGTGGGGTGCGTCAAGAGACCGGTGGGCAACCGGTCGAGAGATGCTGCGGCGGAAGGAGCCGGCCGGGCGAGCCAGACCAGGAAGCTTGCCCCGCGCTGGGGGTCCCCGAGGTACCGGTCCGCGAGACGGAGCGCCTGGCGCCGTGGGATCCCGAACGTCTGCGAGGCCAGATCGGCGAGCTCCTGCCGCTCGCGCTCGCGCGGGTGAGCTTCCCCGTTCGACGCTCGATGCTCCCGCATCGACATCTACGCGGCCTCCGGCCAGGCCGAGGCGTGGCTCCTGAGGAGCCGGAGGACGGCCGCCTCGAGCGCCTCGAGCCCGTCGTCGTCCGGGAGACGCGAGAGATCGATCACCTCGCCGTCCAGGTAGCGAGCGATCACTCGCGGGTCGATGTACGAACGGCGAGCGACGGCCGGTGTGTTGCCGAGATGGTCCGAGACGACCTCCGCCGCCGAACGGATCGCCCGTTTCGATGCCCGCTGCGAACGCTCGACGCCGTGTTCGGCGAGGGCCGTCGCGGCGAGGACCGTCGCGTGCCATGTCCGGAAGTCCTTGGCGGAGTAGTCCTGTCCCGATGATTCCTTGAGATAGGCGTTGATGTCGGCCGCGCGGAGCGTCCGCCACGATCTCGCGTCGTCCCAGGCGAGCAGGTCGTCGTTCGGATCGGCGTGGCGGCGCCGGAGCGCGCGGAGCACCCGGAGGACCTCCGGATCCGTGATCTCCAGTACGTGGCGCTTGCCGGCCTTGCCGACGAAGTCGAACTCGACGACGGCCCGGCGGACGACCACATGCTCGCGCCGGAGGGTCGCCAGGCCGAACGCGCCGTTGCTGACGTAATCCTCGGTCCCGACGCGGAACAGCCCGCGGTCGAGGAGGCGGATCGCGCAGGCAAGCACGCGTTCGCGCGGGAAGCCGCGGCGACGGATATCCCGCCTCACCCGTTCGCGCACGGCCGGCAGCGCCTCGGCGAACCCTTCGACCCGTTCGAACTTCGCGCGATCCCGCTGGGTCCTCCAGTCGGGGTGATAGAGGTACTGGAGACGACCCGCGCTATCGACCCCCGTGGCCTGAAGGTGGCCGCGCTCGTCCGGGCAGATCCACACGTCCACCCACGCGGGAGGGATCGCGAGCGACCGGATCCGCCCGAGCCGCTCGTCGCGGATCGGACGCCCCGCTTCGTCGAGGTAGACGAACCCGCGCCCGTGCCGCCGGCGCGTGTAGCCCGGAGCGGTGCGGTCGACGCGGCGGAGCGCCGCCATCGACCTATCCCACCCGGGAGCGCTCTTCCGGCGCGAGCAGCTCCGCGAACAGGGATCGGTAGTGCACCATGCCGCGGCGAAGCTCCTCGGTGTCCGCCCCGTCCCTGGGCCCGTCCTGCGGTTCCGACACGGCGATCGCATGCGCCTCTCGGTAGTGCTCGACGAGGTCGGGGTGGTCGACGGAGATGTCGTCCGCGCGCTGGTCGAAGTCGTCCATCGGGTACCCGCGCTCCCGCATCACCTCGCTCACGAGCCCGTCCGCCTGCCAGAAGGCGTCCCGGGGATCGTCGACGAAATGAGCCTGCACCCGCTGCCAGCGGTCGGTGAAGTCCCGGCGGGCGGAGGGCGACAGGGGCCGCAGATCGAGGTGTTCGACACGCTTCCGGCGCCCCCGAAGATCCGCTTCGCCCTGGCGTCGCCCGTTGGCCTCCTGGACCGCTCGGTCGTACTCCGGGCCGAACCTGTGCTGGAGATCGCGCGAGCGACGGCGGTCATACGTGAACCAGATCGCCACGGCGATCGCGACGACGGCGATCGCGATGAGCACCCAGCCCCACACCGGCATCACGTGCCTCCTTCGTGCATGTGGGGGCCGCTGTACCCGGGCCTCGACGACCGCAAACGGAGCGGACGATCAGCTGCGGTCGGGAGCGCCGATCGACGGACCCGCGTTCATGTCCGCCGTGTCCTCCGACTCCGAGATCGCTTCGATCGTGTCGCCGATCGCACGCCGGGACGGGTCGGCCACAGCGAGGTCGCCGAGCGAGACGATCCCGACGAGCGCATCCGCCTTGACCACCGGGAGTCGGCGAACGCGGTGCCGCTGCATCAGCTCACGCGCCTCGCTCAGCCGCACGTCCGGGGTCACGGTGACCGGGGACTTCGTGAGGATCGACCCGAGCTGGACCTGCGCGGGATCCTCACGGGCGGCGAGGACCCGGACCACGAGATCCCGATCGGTCACCAGCCCGACGAGCATCTCGTCGTCGACGACCGGGATCGCCCCGACGTCGTACTTGGCCATCAGCCCGGCCGCGTCCTCGGCCGTCATGGCCGGGCCGAGCGTCTTCGGCGACTCCGTCATGACGTGACGAACCAGCCTCGACATCGCGCCCTCCGTTCATGCGGGATCGTGATCAGGTGTTCGCGGGGACGGGTTCCTCGCGGGCGGGCTCCGGGACGGGCTCGACCTGGGGACGCGGCTCGTCAGTCGGGAGCACCTCGAGCTCGCGGACAACTTCGCCGATGTTCATCGTTGGATGCCTCCCTCGCTCATCACGAGGCAGACGTACCCGATCGGCGTCGACGCTACGCCTGCGGCCGCGCCTGCGTCGGCACGCTGATCCGGACCCGGCCTTCCTCCGCGAGGTCCGTTGCGTCGAAGAGACTCTCCAAGAGCGCACGCCGGCTGATGGGCGGGTCGTCGACGATCGCCCCGACCCCCGACACGTCTAGACGGACCGCTCCCGCGTCACCGTGGAGGGCGAGACGGATCGGCCCCGGCCGGCCGGCCTCGACCGCGTTCGCGACGAGCTCGCTGGCCGCGAGCCGGAGATCCTCGGCGATCTCGTCCGGCACGCCGAGGTCTCGAGCGGCGGCGACGACGAACAGGCGCGCCGTGACGGCGTACGCCGCGTCGGCGGGGATCTCGAGCGTCATCTCACTCGGCATCGGATCGGGCGAAGGCCTCGTCCGGCGTCGAGAAGGTCGGGATCGCGCGGTCGAGACCGGTGAGGGACAGGAGCTTGCTCGGCGGGGATCCCGGAGCCGTGACGAGCGCGAGGTCGCCGCCAGATTCCCGCAGGCGCTTCACGCACGCGACGATGACGCCGAGTCCGCTCGAGTCCATGAACGGCACGCCGCTCAGGTCGATCACGAGTCGACGCTGCCCCTCGTCCGCCGCCGCGAGGACGCGGTCACGCAGCGTCGGAGCCGTGTACAGGTCCAGCTCGCCGCGCACGGACAAGACGGTTCGGTCGCCCATCGCGTGGCCCTCGATCGACAGCTCGGCTCGCGCCGGCTCGACATCCTCGTTCGACATGTTCCTCTCTCCTTCGCTCACGTCGGAACGGCGGAAGGTCGTTCGGCTCCCCACACCCGCCGCCCCAGGGTCACCACCGTGCCACGATCATCCGTCCGGATGTCGACGTCGTCCATGACGGCGCGCATGATCGAGATCCCGCGGCCGCGGTCGCCCTCGACGAGGTCGTCGCGCCACGTTCCCGTGTCGATCACCTCGATGACGAGCCGATCGTCCTCACAACGGAGCTCGACCCGGATCGGGAGGCTCGTCGTCGTGCGGTAGGCGTGCTCGATCGCGTTCGCGCACGCCTCGTCGCACGCGAGCACGACGTCGTCGTGGACGTCTTCGGGGATCGCCTGCTCGGTCAACCACCCGCGGACGTCGGCGCGGAGCGCTCCGAGCGCCGCGGGGTCGGCCGGGATGGACAGCGACAGCGCACCGGGGCCCGCCACGTTGCGCAGGCACAGCAGCGCGACGTCATCGTCCTGCGGCACGTCGCCGGTGAGAGCCTCGAGCACCGTATCGGCGAGGCGTTCGGCGTCCTTCGACGCCAGGTCGGCCAGGAGCGCGCGCAGCCGGTCCATCCCGACGTCGAGCGGCTCCCCACGGCGTTCGATCAACCCGTCGGAATAGAGCACGAGCGCCGAACCGGGCGGGAAGGCATGGACGCCTTCGTCCGCGGAGGGCGCCTCCGGCAACGCGGCGAGCGGGGTCGTCCGCCCTTGCATCAGGAGATCCACGCGGCGACCGATCACGACGAAGGGCGGTGGATGGCCCGCGCACGCGTAGCGCAATACGTTGGTCCGCAGGTCGAGCTCGGCGTAGACCACCGTCGCCACCGTGGCGGGACCCGTCGTGCGCGCGAAGCGGTCCAGGCCGTGGATCACGGCGGCCGGACCCTCGCCGGTGAGCGCGAGCGAGCGAAGGGCGCTCCGCAGCTGGCCCATCGCGCTCGCCGCCTCGAGGCCGTGACCGACGACGTCGCCGACCGCGACCCCGATCCTGTCGTCGTCGACGTGGATCACGTCGTACCAGTCGCCGCCGATGTCCAGTTCTCGCGTGCCCGGCCGGTAGCGGGTCGCCACCATGACCCGACGCTCGCTCGGGAGCGAACGAGGCAGGAGGCTCTCCTGCAGGGTGGCGGCCACGGAGCGTTCGAGCTCGTACAGCTGCGCGCGTTCGAGCGACTGGGCGGCGAGTGCGGCCACGGCGCGCATCGACGAACGCTGCCGGGGCTCGAGCCTGGTGCGACGCTCCAGCTGGAAGCACACGACGCCGATCACCGCTCGACCGGCATCGAGCAGCGGAAGACACCCGAATCCTCCATCCCGCTCCTCGGGTGGTCGTCCGAGCCCCGGATAGGCGCGGTCGACGCCCTCGAGCGAAGAGAACCAGATCTCGCGTCCCTCCCGGGCGGCGTCAGATGCGGGCGTGGACGCGTCGAGCGGCAGGTGCTCGAAACGCTCGACGAGGTCGTCGCCGTACCCGCGCTGTGCCACGGTGTGGAGCTCCTGGGTGCCGGCGTCGAGGAGCGAGGCCCAGGCGGTGCTCGCGCCGACCACTCGACGGCCCTCCTCGACGAGGATCGAGAGAACCTCGTCGGTCGTCGCGGCCGCCGACAGCGCGGACGCGAACGCTTGGAGCTGCTCCGTCGTCTCGCGCGCGGCTCGCTCGTCCTCGAAGAGCCGTGCGCGCTCGAACGCGAGGGCCGCCTGTTCGGCGAAGCTCTTCGCGAGGCGCCGCTCGTCCCGATCGAGTCGGCCCTCGGTCTTGAACATCAGCCCGATGGCGCCGAGGCGTTCGCCCATGATCGACAGCGGGAGCGCGAGGACCGAACGCGCCCAGGGCTTGTCGTGGCCGAGTCCCTCCGGGAACCTGCGCTCCCATTCGGCGCGCGTCGGGACCCAGACCGCCGCCCCCGTGCGATACGCCTCGCAGATGGAGGCCGCGTCGTCGACGCGGAACCGGCGCGCGAAGTGCCCGCCCGTGGCGCGCTTGCCCATCGTCGACACCACGTCCAGCCAGCGGCCGTCCTCGGTCGGCACCGCGAGCACGCCGGCGTCCGCTTGCATCGCGCCGGTCGCCTCGCGGAGGATCAACTCGGAGACCTCACTCACGCTCATCGCCCCCGTGAGCGATGCGGTCGCCGCCTGCAAGCGGCGGAGGCGGTCCGCGACGCGCGCCGCCTCCGCGCGCGCGTCGCGCGCGGCTCCGTAGAGCTGCGCCCGCTCGAGCGCGCTGCCGACGCGCGCCGCCACGAGGTTCAGGAGGTTGAGGTCGTCGCGGTCGAACCGGCGCGCGGCGACGGTGCCGACGTGGAGGACGCCGATCACCCCGTTCGCGCGGAGGATGGGGACGCCGGCGACGGAACGGAGCTTCGTCCGGAGCCACGGGCTCACCACGTCGATCTGCGAGAGGTCCTCGGCGACGATCGCCTGCCGCGACGCGGCGATCCGCCCGGCGAAGCCGTGCCCGATCGGAACGAGCGGCTGCTCGCCGGGGATCCGCTCGAGACCGTCGGTCGCGCGGACGCGCAGGCGGTCGTCCTCGCGGACGAGCAGGGATGCGCTGTCGGCGCCGACGGCTTCACGGATCCGGCCCAGCAAGGCCTGCAGGGCGTCGTCGGACTCCATCCACTCGAGCGCCGCGTCGCTCACGTTGAGGACCCGGGCGAGCGTCATCCGCGTGTGCGACTCGGTCGCGTACAGGCGCGCGCGCTCGAGCGCCTGCGCGGCCTGCCGGACCATCGTCTCGAGCGTGTCGCGGTCCTCCCACGCGACGGCGCCATCCTGCGACGACACGCCGAGCACCCCGATCGCGCCGCCCGGGCCGACGATCGGAACGAGCCACCAGCCCCCGGGCGTGTCCTCGGGAGCCGCGTCGACCCACCGGGACGATCCGGATCGGAAGACCTCGCCGATCGCACCGTCGTCGCGGGGGGACGACGAAGGCGGGACGATCGTCTCGTCCGGGTCGCCGTGCTCGGCGACCCGGACGAGACGATCGTCCGAGAGCAGGACGACCGCGGCGGCCGGGGCGGCGACCGCCTCGCGCGCGGCCGACAGCAGCGCCTCCACGATCTCGTCCTGCGTCATGAGCGGGGCGATCGACGCGGCGAACCGCTGGATCCGCCCCATCCGCTCGAGGACGCGGCTCAGCTGCTCGCGCTCGTTCGAGAGGTTACGGATCAGGTCCTCGCGCTCCGCTTGGGCGGCGGCGCGATCGCTCACGTCCTTGAGCGTCGCGACGACGTTGAGGTTCCCCCAGGCGTCGCGCACGCTCGTGGCGTTCAGGATCACCTGCAGGAGCTCTCCATCGGGACGCCGGAACGTGAAGTCGAACTCGCCGGCTCCGCCGGCGAGGACGCCCCGCATCGCTTCCTGGATCCGTGGGCCGTCCGGCTCGCTCCACCACGGGAACGGAGGGCGCAGGCCCACGATCTCCTCACGCGGTCGTCCGACGATCTGCGCGAAGCGCTCGTTCACGTCGAGGATCGTGCCGTCCGCATCGAGCACCTCGAAGCCGTCCTGCAGGGAAGACAGCAGCGCCTCCACCGGAGGCGTCGTGGTCGGACTGAGCCGTTCCCCGGATGTTGCCATCGCCACCCTTCGGACGCTCGTGGTCCAACCATCATGCGTCGGTCCGGCCGCGAACCGCAACGAGATGCATCGCCGGTCGCTTTCCGACCGGCGATGCATCTCGGCCCCGTCCGCGCCGCCGCGAGCCCTTGCGGCTCGCGCGCGCGGACCGGATCGTGCGTCAGGGCCCGGTCGAGCCGGCGGCGCTGCTGCGCTGCTGCGTCGTTCGCGTCGACGAAGCGCTCGAGCGCGGCGTGGCCGGTCCGGTCGACCGGCTCGTCGTCATCGTCGAGCCGGTCGTGCCCGACATCTGCGACGCGGTGTCCTCCACGTCGGAGGCCACCTCGTCGGCCCTCCGCTCCATCTTCGAGCGCATCGACCGCGCCCAGTCGACGAGCTGGTCGTAGCGCTCGCGGCCGGCGCGCGTCCCGAGGACGTACGCCGCACCGCCGATCACGACGACGCGCAGGAAGCCGCCGCGCTTCTTCACCTTGACCACCTTCGGTGACGAGCGGAGCGCATCCTTCAGATCCTCCGTCTCCGACCGCTCGTCCTCGAGCCGCGTCTTCAGCTGCGACACCTCGTCGCGCAGCCGCATGTTCTGGCGGTCCAAGCTGTTGATCCGTGCGGCGCCCCACCGCTCCTTGACGCGGCCGGTCATCGTCTGTGTCGAGTCACGCATCGTTCGCCTCCTCCATCGATCCTGTCCGACGCGCTCGACCTACCCGCGGGCGCGCCCTTCCATGCACTTTCGCGTTCCCTGGCGATACCGGCACGCGCCCGGGTTCGACGCGACGGAGCCGCGGGTACACCCGGAGGATGAGCGCCCCGACGCAGCAGCGGCACGCACGACGGTGGGCAGGACGCATCGGCCTCGGCGCGGCCGTCGGGGCCGGCCTCGGCCTCCTCGCCGGGTTGGTCTGGGGCTCGATCGCCTACCACGCAGGATCGACGGGGATGTGGCTCGTCGTGCTCGCCTGCGTCATGTTCCTCGGCATCCTAGGCGCCCTCGTCGGCGGGATGTCGGGCCTCGAATCGACCGATCCCGGCCGGGAGCCGTCCCAGCGCGCGGAGCCGCTCGCCGATCCCGAGGGCGTCGGCCCCGAGCGTGGCGACGATGCCGTGCCGCGCTAGGCGACCCGGAGCTCGCGGTCCACGACCGGCAGGAGCTCGTCCTCGACGAACCGGAAGAACCGCTCCTGGTCGGGCCCGATCTGATGCAGGATCACGTGGTCGAACCCGGCCTCGGCGTAGCGACGGATCGCGGTGAGGTAGTCACCGGGGTCGGCGCCGACCGTGACCGAGTCCTGGAGGTCGTCCTTCCGCACGGAGCTCGCCGCCGCCTCGAAGTGCTTCGGGAGGGGAAGCTCCGCGGTGAGCGGTCCCGGGATCGCGGGGAGCGGCCACCGCTCCAGCACGGTCCGCATCGCGGCGTCCGCATCGTCGCCGACGCACACGAGGATCTCCGCGAGGCGTGGGCCGCGGCCCCCCGATCCCACGAACCGATCCACGAGCTCGGCCTCGGGCGACGTGGCGATCAACCCATCGCCGACCTCACCGGCGAGCGTCGCCGAGGCGGGACCGCTCGCGGCGACGTAGACCGGCGGCGGCGACGGCGGAAGCGAGTAGAGCCTCGCGTGGTCAACGACGTGGAAGTCGCCCTCGATCGAGACGTCGTCCCCTTCCCAGAGCGCGCGCACCACGTCGACCGCCTCGCGCAGCATGCGCTGGCGCTTCTCGACGTTCGGCCATCCGCGGGCCACGACGTGCTCGTTCAGGTTCTCGCCGGTGCCCACCCCGAGGAAGAACCGGCCCTCCGCCAGGGTCGCCACGGTCGCGGCCGCCTGCGCGACGATCGCCGGATGCATCCGGATCGTGGGACACGTGACCGCCGTCCCGACCTCGAGCGTCGAGGTCGCGTCGGCGACCGCGCCGAGCACCGACCAGACGAACGGGCTCTGTCCTTGCGCCTCGATCCACGGGTGGAAATGGTCCGAGATCGCGGCGAAGGAGAAGCCGGCGGCCTCGGCGCGGCGCGCGTCGTCGACGAGCTGCGGCGCCGTGCGCTCCTCCGAGCAGAGCTTGTACCCGATCCGCATGGCGCATCGGTACCCGCCGGTCGGCCCGCCGACACCCTCCGCCTCGGCTCCGGCCGATCGCGCCGGGATCGCGTCAGGCCGACGCGAGCGCGATGCCACGCGGTTCCAGCGTGTAGACCGCGAACGCCCGTCGGATCACCGGCTGTGCCACGTTCCGCACCGGGATCCCGCCCGGCGTGCTGCCCCACTCGATCCCGCGGTGCGCGTGGCCATGTAGGACGAGGTCGGCGCCGGCGGTGTCGACCGCCTCGGCGAGCAGGTAGCTGCCCAGGAACGGATAGATCTCGGGCGGCTCGCCTTGGAGCGTGTCGCGCACCGGCGAGTAGTGCAGCAGCGCGATCCGGACGTCGGCGACGAGCTCTCCGAGCGCGGTCCCGAGCGCCGAGGCGGTGGACCGGGTGACGTGGACGAAACTCTTCATCTCGCGCTCGCCGAACTCCGTCGCGCTCGCACCGATGTAGCCGCCGCCGAACCCTTTCGCGCCGGCCACCCCCAGCGTGCCCGACGGGAGCTCGAGCACGCATCCCTCCTCCTCGAGCACGACGACGCCGACGCGTTGCAACCGGGCGCGAACCTCGTCGGGCCGGTCCGCGTGATGGTCGTGGTTCCCCAGGACCGCCACGACGGGGACGCCGATCCCGTCGAGCTCGTCCGCGAGGACGTCGGCCTCGTCCGGTTCCCCGGTCTTGGTGAGATCGCCGGCGAGCAGGAGCGCGTCCGCGCGATCGGCGATGTCCGCCAGCGAAGGACGCAGGGCGTTCTTCGAATCCGTGCCGACGTGGAGATCGCCGGCCGCCGCGACGCGGATCACCGAACCCGCTCCTCCTCGTCGCTGGTCGGGAGCGACGGGACGACGGTTCGGTTGTCGACCGCGAGATCGGGACAATGCTCGCGCGTCACGGCCGTGATCGCCTCGCGGCGGTCCTGGGTGGGCACCGTGCCGGAGATCACGATCCGGTCTCCGGCGATCCTGACGTCGAGCTCCGGCTCGGCGACGCGAGGATCCGCCGCGAGCGCCTGCCGCAGCTCCTCTTCGCGGTACGCGGTCGGCGTCTCGGGCATGCGGTCCTCCCTCTCCGGCTATCCGGCGGCGGCCTCGCGGCGCGGGGTCGCTCGCGACATCGTGACCAGCTCGAAGAGCGTTCGCAGCACGTCCGTGGGCACGACGAGGTCGTTGGACCAGGCGTACAGGAGCAACGCGAGGACGCGCCGAGCGCCGGACGCGCGAGCTCGCTTGATCAGGTAGTCGTAATCGAGATCGGTGTGCCCGATCACGCCGAGCGCGTCGTACCAGTATCTCGGCGTGTCCTCGGACGCGGCGAGCGCCTTCATCACGACGAGATCCTCCGGCGGCACGAGCGTCAGCCGGCGACCCTGGTACTCGCGCGTCACCGCGCGCGAGAGCATCTCGTCGTCCAAGAGGATGTCCGGCGTCGAACGGCCGATCACGTCGACCGTGACGCCGTCACGTTTCGCCTTCGACAGCCAGTGCTCGTAGACGACCTCGGTCGCGAAGCCGCGCGCGCGCAGGGCGTCGAGCGCTCGATCCACATCTGACATCCGCACGAACAGATCGATGTCCCACGTCGCCCGCGGACGACCGAAGGCCGCGGACGCGATACCGCCCATGACCAGGTAGGTCACGTCGCCGTCGCCGAGCGCCGCCGTGGCGTCGTCCAGCGCGGCGAGCAAGACCTCCTTGTCGATCCACTCCGACCGCCCGGGCGTGCCGACCAGCCGCTCCATCGCGAGACCTCGCTCTCAGGCAGGCTTCCCCAGCTGGTGCGTTCCCGTGAACGGCATCGGCGGAGACAGGAGCACGTCGTGGCCCGGATCGACGCCGAACCAGTGTCCGTCGAGGCGTGCGTGCACGGTCTCGTTGCCGATCACGCGCCATGCGATCCCGTCCCAGCGGACCGCCGCGTTCCCGTCCAGCACGAGCACCGGTTCGAGCCGTTCGATCGGCGCGCACCGGCGGATCGCGGATCCGCCCTGCGGCTCGTCGGCCGGATCGGCGACCGCGACGCCGAACGGCACCAGGCCGAGTCCCCTCACCGTGCGGTGGCCGTCCAGGCCCGTGGTGCCGAGGGCGGCCGCAGCCGCCCCGAAGGCGACCACGTGTCCGCCCGAACGGAGACGTGCTATCGCCGCCTCCCAGAAGGCGTGTCCCGCGAGGGCACGAGCCGCGTCGTTCGCCCGGTCGGCGGCCACCACGACGCGGGAGGAGCGTCCGATCGCCACGCCGCCCCATGACGTCGTGCCCACGCCGCGCACGAGCGGCAACGGCGCGACCCAGCTCGCCTCGAGGGCGGCGCGGATCTTCGTCGTGGCGCGCGGGACGGCTTCACGGTCGTCGCCGACCGCGATCATCGCGACGGTCGCCGGTCGGGAGCGCGAGCCGATCGAGCGCAGGATGCACGCTGCGAACGCGTCGTCGGTGGCGCATGCGGCCAGGGTCAGTGATCCTCGGTCCCCGGCAGCTCCGGGCTCGTCCCCCGACGCCCGCGATCGCATCGTCTGCATGCGAGCGGCGTACCCGCGCCCTCTCCGCGCGAAACCGTCGCCGTACCAGGAGGTTTGCCGCTACTCGTCGGTCGGGGCAGCGTCAGCATCTTCTGACGCCGGACCGCCCGCCTGCGTACGGAGGATCCGGAGCGTCCGCGAGAGCAGCCTCGACACGTGCATCTGCGAGATGCCGATCTCCTCTGCGATCTCGGCCTGCGTCAATCCCTTGAAGAAACGGAGCAGCAGGATCCGCTGCTCACGTGGTGGGAGCGCGCGGATCCCGGGCTCGATCGACATCCAATCGTCCGAGACCGCCATCGCGGGATCGAGCTCGCCGAGCGTGTCGCCCATCGAGACGCCCTCCGCGTCGATCGGTGCCTCGAGGGAGGATGTCGAGTACGCGTGCGCCGCCTCCATCGCCTCGAGCACCTCGTCGACCGTCAGGTTCGCCCGGTTCGCCACGTCCTGCGCCGTCGGGGACCGCCCCAGCTCCTGCCAGAGCTCGCCGACCGTGCGGTTCACGAGCAACGTCGTTTCCTGGAGGTTCCGTGGGACGCGGATCGACCAGCCACGGTCGCGGAAGTGCCGTTTCAGCTCGCCGACGATCGTGACCGTCGCGAACGTCGAGAACTGCACCTCCCGCTCGGGATCGAAGCGGTCGATCGCCTGGACGAGTCCGAGGCTCGCGACCTGCATCAGGTCGTCCATCGCTTCGCCCCGCCCGACGAAGCGCCTCGCGAGATGCTCCGCGAGCGGGAGGAACGCGCGCGCGAGCTCGGCTCGCGCCTCGGGATCGGGCCGAAGGGCGAACAGCGCCGCGAGGTCGGGCGTCTCCTCGCGGGCACGCCCCGGTCGATCGCCGGTCACCGATCGGGACCCGGCGCCGACTTCGTGAACGTGATCGTCAGGCGTCCGTCCGTCCGCTCGACCGATGCATCGTCCGTGACCGCGGTGATGACCCGCCACGGCCAGGAGGCCCGGGCGTCCTCGTCCGAGCCGGCGACCCCGTCGAGTGACACGCTCGCGGTGAGGGACCGATCGGTGCAGGTGAGGGCCAGCTCCAGCCTGCGGTCGTCCGCGTCGCCGGCGCCGTCGAGCAGGAGCGTCGCCGCCTCGTCGACAGCGATGCGGAGCTCCTCGACGTCGTCGAGGGACATCGACATCCGCGCGCCGATGCTCGCGGTGACGGATCGGAGCAGATGCAGCACGTCCGGGCTCGCCGGCACGGCCACCTTGATCAAGGAGTCGGGGACCACGGTCGCCATCGTAGGCCGATACCCCACGCCGCAGCTCGGACAACCATCTTCCGATCGGCGTCGACCTGCCTTCGAACCGCCTCCAGAACCCGGTCTCGCCTGCCCCCGACCGGGTTTCCCGCGTCGGGGCGCCGGGTACGACCGAGCCGTCCAGCACGGCACGGTGGACCGCATCGAGGAGGTACGCGCATGAGGGTCGGGCTTCCCGAAGAGGGATATCCGGTTCGAGGCCGCTTGGCGGGAACGACGTCCGGTCCTGCGCTCGAACGGGTCGAGGCGTTGCGCCGATGTGAGGAACCGGGGTGCGAGACGGTCCTGTCGGCGTACAACGCGGGAACGACGTGCTGGCAACACGCGCCGGCCAAGCCGTTCTTCGTCCGGGCCCCCAGGAAACGGCCGTCCGCGGCCTGAACTGGGAGGGACAGGAGAGGAGGAGGCATGGATCGCACGAGGACGCGGCCGAAGACACAGAGGGTCCCCGACCCGAACCCCGAGCCGCAGCCGAGCCCGATGCCTCCGCAACCGGGTCCGCAGCCGACGCCCGAACCCGAGGCGCGCCGCCGCCCGCGGTCGGTGTGATGCCGTTCGACGCCGGCGGCGTCGTCGTGGAGCCGGTCGTCGGCGAGGTGCGCGGCTATCGGTGGTGGCGACTCACCGGCAGCTGGCTCACCTCCCCGTGGCGCGGGGACATCCGGTGGGGACGCAACGACAACGTCGCCTCGTGCCTGGGCCGCCGCTGGTTGCTCCGGTGGAAGCCGCACGGCGTCCCGCACGAACGCGGGATCCCCGAGACGGACTGCTCGTGCGGGTTCTACGCGATGCTCCAGGCCCCCGTCGAGGGCGTCGACGGTCCGGGATGCTGGCCCCTCAACCCGTCGCTGTCGGGCGGTCCGATCGCGCTCGTGTTCGGGGTCGTGCGTGGCTGCGGCCGCGTCGTCCTGGGTCAGTACGGCTGGCGTGCCGAGCGAGCGCAGGTCGACGCGCTGTACGTGCCGGTCGCGCGCACGCCGACCGACGGTTTGGTCGCGGTCGCCCAGTTCTACGGGGCGCCGATCTACCGCGACCTCGATGCGATGTGCGAGCAGCGGGGTCCTGACGACTGGACCATGGACCTCGCCGCGTCGGCCGCGTAGCGATCAGGTCCCGGCCAGATAGCGTCGCGTCGCGCGTCGCGCGGCATCCGGACGGTGGAGGACGCGGGCGAGCACGACCGCGCGAAGCAGGTATGCCTCCGAGAACGACGGATCGAGGCTGAGCGATCGCCCGATCGCGTGCAAGCCGTCGCGCGGCCGCCCCGAGATCGCCAGGATGAAGCCGAGCCGCGCGAGCGCCTCGGCGTTCGACGGATCGAGGGCAAGGACCGCCCGGAACTGCTCCGCGGCCCGATCCGCGTGTCCCGCGTCCATCTCCGCCCGGCCGAGCTCGAGCCTGGCGTCGGTGTCGCCGGGGGTGGATCGGACCTGGCGGCGAACCGCCGCCAGGCCCGATCCCGGCTCGCTCGGGGGCGCGATCGTGGGGAGCGAGCCGGTCATGGGCTGACCGTCGGATCGGTCGGCGACCGATCCGACGAGCAGCGCGCTGATGCACGTCACGAGGGCGATCGCGATCGCCACCGCGACGGGTCGACGGGAGCGAGGCGCCCCGTCGGCGGACGCTCGCTCGGGGAACGAGTCGGTCGCCACGATCGCCGGGGCCGCCGCACCCGCCGCGGGCCGACGGAGCAACGGCGCGAGGACGGCGCCGCTCGCCAGCAGGGCGAGGCCGATCGCGACGATGAACGCCGCCGGGCTCACGCCGGAACCTCCACGCCGCCCGCCTGGCGAAGGACGCCGGCGGTGGTGGCCGCGTCGAGCGGCCCGATCATGTGCCCGACCACGTGCCCGTTCGCGTCGAGGACGAACGTGTCGGGCACACCGACGACGGCGAAGGCCCCCGCCGCGCCGCCGCCAGGGTCGTCCGCGACGGTCCACGTCATCCCGGTGAGGGACGCGAAGGCGGCGAGCGAGGATCGGTCGTCCTGGAACCCGATCGAGACGAATCGGACGTTGTCGAAGCGTTCGTGAAGGGAGCGCAGCACGGGGGCGTCCTGCACGCACGGCCGACACCAGCTCGCCACGAACGCGATCACGGCCGGCGTGCCGCGGAGGTCCTGTGCCGAGAGCGTCCGGGTGCCGCTCGTCACGTCGAAGGCGGGCGTCGAACCGATCACGGGGTCGCCGTCGGCCGTCCCGCGGCCGGCGGCGACGAGGACCGCGACGAGGAGAACGCCCGGCACCGCGCCCGCGATCCCTCGCATCGCGAGGGATCGGCCGCGACCCGATCCCGTGGGGTCGCTCATGCCAGCTCCAACACGCGCTCGGGGGGCGTGGACGTGCTCGCGGGAGCAGGTGTCGCGAGGCTCGTCCGCCGCCGCCGGACGAGGCCGCCGCCGACCATGATCGCCGCTCCGATCCAGATCCAGGTCGCGCCGGGCCGGGTCGAGAGCCGAACGGTCGCGCGGCGACCGTCGACCACGATCAGCGACGCGAGCACGTCGCTGCCGAACGGGCCGCCGACGTGCAAGGCCGGCCGGGCGACCGGCGAGGCGTCGGCGCCCGCGTAGCTCGCGAGGCCCGGCGTCAGCGTCGTGCTCGCGCCGCCTCGCGAGACCTCGATCGTCGCGGTGGCGAGGGTCCGTCGCGCGTCGTGGGTGATCGCGAGGTCGCGCATCGTGACGACGCCGCCGCCGGCTTCGGTCGTGCCCCCGCGCATGAGCTGCACGTCGGCGTCGGTCGCGAACGCGGTGGAGACGACGATCCCCGTCACGGCGATCGCGAGTCCCAGGTGCGACACGGTCGACGGCCACGTCCCCCGCAGGCCATCACGCCCGGCCGACACGGCCCCGGCGACGATCCCGAGGAGCGAGCCGGCGCAGACGCCGAGGGCCAGGGACGCGACCGGTGAGGAGCCGCCGAGCGACAGGACGAGCGCGACGACGATCCCACCGACGGCCGCCACCACGTGCACCGCGTTCAGGTGCGCCGCGCTTCGACGCGATCCGAACGCGATCAGCGCGAGGATCGCGAGCACGAGCGGCCCGACGGTCCGATCGAAGAAGGAGCCGAGGACGGCGACTTGCCGGCCGGTCGCGGCCTCGATCGCGAGCGGGGTGAGCGTGCCGGCGAGCACGACGGCGGCGGCGGTCACGAGCAGCGCCACCCCGGCTCGCTCCGCGCCGCCCCGACCTGTCGCGGCCGGCGCGAGGCGCGGGGCCCGCACCGCGAGGAGCACGCCGACGCCAACGACGAGCGCCGCCAGGAACCCCACCATGAGCGGCTGCGTCGGGGAATCCGCGAACGCGTGCACGGACACGAGGAGCGAGCCCCGCGTGAGCGAGGTCGCGAGGACGACGAGCGCGAACGGCGCGACGGCCAGCGTCGCGGTCGCGGGTCGCCACCGCCGCGACGTCCCCGGACGATGCAGCGCGTGGAGCGAGGCCGTCGTGGCGAGCCACGGCAGCAGCGCGAGGTTCTCGACGGGGTCCCACGCCCAGTAGCCGCCCCAGCCGAGGACGGTGTATGACCACAGCGCGCCGAGCGCGATCCCGGCCGTGAGCAGGCACCAGTCGGCGAGGATCCACCTGCGGAGCGACGCGATCCAGCCTTCCGATCGGTCGCCGGTGAGGAGCGCGCCCACGGCGAGCGCGAACGGCACCACGGTGCCGACGAAGCCGAGGTAGAGGATCGGAGGGTGGATCGCCATGAGCGGGTGGTCCTGCAAGAGCGGCGGCGCGCCGGACCCGTCGGCCGGGACCACGCTCGACAGGACGAACGGGCTCGCCGGGAGGACGACGAGCAGGAGGAAGCAGGCCGACACCGCGAACGCCACCGCGAGCGACCACGGCGCGAACGCCGGCCGCCCACGACGGAGGGCGATCGCCATGGCCGCGACCCAGCCCGCGAGCGCGAGGTTCCAGAGCAGGAGCGAGCCGCCGTCGCCCGACCACAACGCGGTGACCCGCCAGACCACGGGGGTCGCGAGGTTCGAGTGCTGGGCGACGTAGGCGACGGCGAAGTCGTTGCGTACGAGTGCCGTCACGAGGGCTCCCGTCGAGACCGCGACGAGCGCGAGCATCCCGTAGGCGCTCGAGCGCGCCGACGCCGCCAGCTGCGGACGTCCCCGGCCGCCGGCGATCGAGGCCACCGCGCCGTAGACGGCGAGCGTCAGGGCGAGGCCGAGCGCGACCCGGCCGACGAACGCCTCGGTCACGGCGACGTCCCGCTCGGCACGGGGGTAGGAACGCGATACACCTCGTCGTGCTTGACGAGGACGTCCTCGCTCTGGAACACGCCGTCGTCGCCCAGCGTCCCCTCGGCGATCGCCCCGCTCCCTTCCCGGAACAGCGGCGGGACCCCGGCCGACTCGACGACCGGGATCGTCGTCGTCCCGTCGGTCAACGAGAAGCGCACGACGCCGCCGTCGGTCCGCATCGAGCCGGGCACGACGTATCCGCCGACGCGGACCGACCGGCCCACGTAGCTCGTCGATCCGTGGACGAGCTCCGTCGGGGTCACGTAGTACGAGAGCGCCGCCGGGAGGCCGCGGGTGCCGACCCAAGCGAGCGCGCCGAGCGCGACGACGGCCGGGAGTGCCACGCGTGCCTTCATCGGCGGTCCTCGTCGCTCCGTCGCAGCCGTCGCACGCGCCGATACGACGCCGCGACGAAGGCGCTCACCGCGACGACGACGAGCGAGTAGCCCGCCAGTACGAACGACCAGTCGTGGACCGGCTCAGGCATCGCCGACCACCTCGAGGTCGTCGGCCGGCTCGTGGATCGGCACGAACATCCGGTCGGCGACGATCCGCGCCACGACGGTGTCCTCCGCCCGATGGACCCGCAGGCGGAGGAGCAACAGGTACGCGAACAGGACGGTGAACGCGGCGACGCCGAGCAGCAGCGCGACGAGCATCTGCGGGTCCATCTCCGGCGCGCCGGGGCGAAGGACCGTCGCCGGCTGGTGGAGCGACCGCCACCACGTCACCGACAGGTGCACGATCGGCACGTCGACGAACCCGACGATGCCGACGACGGCCGCCCACGAGGCCCGCCGCGCCGGCTCGTCCGGCAGCCGGCGGACCGCGAGGTAGCCGAGGTAGATCAACAGCAGGATCGCCGTCGTCGTGAGGCGCGGATCCCACGTCCACCACACGCCCCAGACCGGCTCCGCCCAGAGCATCCCGAGGGCGATCGTGAGCGCCGTGAACACGACACCGATCTCGGCGGCGGCGTGGGCGAGGCGGTCCCATCGCGTCCGATGCGTCCGGAGGTACGCGACGGACGCGATGAACACCAGGAGGAAGCTCGCGTACGCGAGCCACGCCGCGGGCACGTGCACGTACATCAGGCGCTGGACGTCGCCCTGCACCGCATCGGGCGGCACGACGAGCAGCGAGACGGCGAACGAGACGGCGCCGAGCACGAGCGCGCAGATCCCGAGGATCCGCTCGGCTCGCTTCGTCGGAGCGACCATCACGACTCCACGACGTGCTCGAACGCGAGCACGCCGACGCTCGACGTCAGCAGCGCGAACGCCGCGAGCGGGCCGACCCAGCCCCACGCGGCCGCCGGCTCGCCGGCGGCCGCGTGCGCCGTCGCCTGCACGCCCGCGACGATCACGGGCGCGCAGACCGGCAGCACGAGCAGCGGGAGGAGCGGATCGGCACCGCGCGCGCGCACGGTGACGGCGGCGAAGACGTGACCTGCGGCGGCGATCCCGACGGATCCGAGGACGATCGCGACCACGCTCGGCGCGGCGAGGACGCCCGGCCCGCCTTGGAACAGGATCGTCGTGAGGACCACGACGCCCGCGGCGAGCATCACCAGCTCGACCGCGAGCGCGGCCGCCTTCCCCAGGTAGATCGCCGCCCGGTCGACGGGCGACAGGAGCAGCTCCTCGAACGCGTCGTCCTCGGTGTCCGCCTCGTAGCCCGACCGCAGCGACAGGAGCGCCGACAGGAGCATCGTCGTCCAGATCGCGGCGGGAGCGGCCTGTTCCAGCGCCGTCCGCCCGGGGCCGAACGAGAGTCCGAGGATCACCAGCAGCGCCATCGCGAACGGGATCACGAGGTCGGTGACGCGACGCCCGCGGAGCTCCATCCGCAGGTCGTTCGCGGCGATCGCGAGCGCGGGTCGCACGACCCCGCTCATCCGACGACCTCCCGGATCGGGATCGGGGTCACCGGAGCGTTCCGTGCGTCGCCGACGAGCCGCCCGGCGGCGAGATCGACGACGCGGTCGGCCACGAGCACCGCGCGTTCGACGTCGTGCGTCGCGAGGATCACCGTCGTCCCGCGCGCGTGCGCGTCCGCGACGAGGGCGTCGACCGCGTCTCGGTTCGTCACGTCGAGCGAGCCGTACGGTTCGTCGAGGAGCAAGAGCTCGGGACGACGCAGTGCCGCCCGGGCGAGGGCGACGCGCTGGCGCTGCCCGAACGAGAGCCCTCGGTTCCGGCGGCGCGACAGACCGAGCAGGTCGAACGAACCCAGCGCGCGATCGACGTCGGCGGCGCTCAGGCCGTGGAGGCGCGCGACGAAGCCGAGGTGCTCACGCGGGGTCGCGTCGCCGTAGAGCCGGGTGCGATGCCCGATCAGCTCCGTGCGCGCCCGGATCGCGGAACGTTCGGATCGAGCGTCGAGCCCAAGGATGCGGAGGGCCCCGAAGGTCGGCGCGATCGCCGTCGCACAGAGACGGAGGAGCGTGGACTTCCCCGCGCCGTTGGGCCCGCGCACCCACACGACCTCGCCGTTGCCGACCTCGAGGTCGATGCCGACGAGCGCCGGCTCGTCGCGGAACAGCCGCGACACGCGGCGCAGCTCGATCGCCGACGACGCGGTCATCGCAGCGAGAACAGGTAGGCGGCCACGTCGCGTGCCTGCTGCCGCGACAGGCCGAGGTTCGGCATGTCCGTTCCATGGTCGATCGCCTGCGGGTCCATGAGCCAGGCGATCAGGTCCTCTCCGGTGTTCGGGAGCCGTCCGGCGATCGTGTCGCGGTCGGACCAGTGCGACAGGGGCGGCCCGACGCGTCCGTCCGCGCTCTCAACGCCGGGGATCTGGTGGCACGAGCCGCACCCGACGGCTTCCATCACGACGCCGCCCTGGGCCGGATCGCCGCCCGGCACCTGATCGGCCGAGCTCGGCATGGTCACGGTGCGGCCGACCGCGTAGCCCGCGCCGATCGCGACGACGATCGCGACGATCACGACCGCGACGGCGAACGGCAGGAGCTGACCGTTCGCGAGCCGGCGCCAGCGCCTCACGCGATCCATGCCCGCTCCCGGTCGGTCGCGACGGATGCGAGGACCGCCCGTCGTTCGGCCGTCGCGCGCTCCCTGCGCTCGGCCTCGAACAGCCACGCCGCGATCACCCACGTCGCGGCCCCGAGGTACGCGAAGCCGGCCACGATCCACATCACGAGCCCGGCGAGCTGCTGATCGCGGAGCGCGTCCGCGCCGGACGTTGCCGCGTACGTCGGGTACCACGCGGTCCTCGAGAAGGTGAGCAGCGCCCCCAGCGCGGAGCTCTGGAGACCGCCGGCGAGGACGAGGGCGAGGGCGATCGCGACGAGCCGGCGCGATCGCCCGAGCGCTACGACTGGCGCCCACGCGATGAGCCCGGCCGCGAACAGGGCGGCGTGCTCGACGGCGTGGATCGGCGCCGACCGGAGGGCGGCGTCGAAGGGTCCCGGCGCGTGCCAGGCCCAGACGATCGCCGTCGAGACGACGAACGAGAGGGCGGCGCGCCGGCGCTCACCGATGCCGCCACGCCCGAAGGCGCGGCGCCACCGGGCGCCGGCGCGCCGCAGCGCGGGGGGCACGAGCTCCGCCAGCGCCAGCGCGGGACGGCCGAGCAGCACGAGCGGCGCCGCGATCACGAGGAGCGTGACGTGCTGGCTCATGTGGAGCGCGAACGAGCGGTCGGCCGCGTCGTCCACCGGGGGTGCCGTGACCGCGATCGCGATCGCGACGCCGCCCACGAACGCCGCGAGCGCGGGGCGGGACGGCGAGCGGGCGCCTCGCGCCCGCCGCCGTCCCGCCCCGCGCAGGTACACGCCGCAGACGCTCGCGAACACCGCGAACGCCGCGACAGCCTGCAAGGCACCCGTCATCGCGGGCCTCCGCACGACGAGAGGAACAGGTGCGGCACGAGCCCGCCGAGCAGGATCAACGCCAGGAACACGATCGAGCACGCGATGCCGGCCGCGGCCAGGAACCGCTGGCCGCTCGTCGCGTCGTCATCCGCCGTCGTGGCACGTCGCTGGGACAACGCCACCAGCAACGCGACGACGACGATCGCGGCCGGGACGAGCGTGAGCAGCATCTCGGCCGCGCCGAGCCATCCGACGCCGCCGCCGCGGCACGACAGCTCCGAGACGCCGTCGCTGAGGACGAGATGGGCCCCCCACGCGATCGGCCCGGCGAGGACGCCGATCCACAGCAGGACCAGTCGCCGGCGCTCCGCCGGTTCGCGCTTCGTCGGCGGGGTCCGGTAGCGATGGCCTCCGTCGGGCGATGCCTCGTGAACGATCGTGTCGCGCGTCATGTCACACGTGTGGGGAGAGGTAGAGGGACATGAAGATGAAGATCCAGACGACATCCACGAAGTGCCAGTAGAGGGCGCCGACCGACACCGCGAGGTGGTGCTCCTCGTCGAAGTGGCCGCGGAAGGAGCGCACGAGCAGCAGCCCGACGATGAGGACCGCACCGATCACGTGCGCGCCGTGCAGACCGGTGATCGTGTACCAGAGCGATCCGTACGCGCCGTCGCGCTGCGTGAAGTCCGACGCGTGCCATTCGAACGCCTGCATCCCTAGGAAGATGAGGGCGAGGACGAGCGCGACGGCGAAGCCCAGCCGGAGCCCGCGCGTGTTGCCGCGCCGGATCGATCGCTCCGCGAGCCAGATCGGGATGCTGCTCGAGAGCAGGATCACCGTCAGGATCGAGCCGTACAGGATGTCCGGCTCCTCGACCCCGGCCGGCGGCCACGTCGGCGCCTGCGTGCGGAGGTAGAAGTACGACGCGAGCGCCGAGCCGAAGATCGCGAGCTCGGTCGTGATGAACAGGCCCATGCCCCACCAGCCCGTGGATCGGCCGCCTTCGAGCTCGGTCGGGAGCCCCTCGACGCGCTGCGCGCGAACGCTCACGTCGGGACACCCCCCAGGCGCCAGCCCCACCACGCGATCCCGGCCGCCGCCGCGATCACGGCCCCGAGGATCAGGAGCGGCTCACCGAGCAGGGTGGCGGTGAACGCGAGCCCGAACAGCAGGGCGACGACGAGCGGCGTCCACGTCTCCTCCGGCATGAGGAGCGCCTCCTCCGGCATCGCGTCGAGCACCGTCGTCCCGACGGTGTACCGGTCCTCCGCCAGGTCGCCGCCGCCGGCGATCGAGTCCTGCTCCCAGAGGGGGTCGCGGGAGCGCACCTCGGGGATCGTCGAGAAGTTGTAGGGCGGCGGGGGCGAGGAGGTGGCCCATTCGAGCGTTCCGGCGTTCCACGGGTCGGCCGGCGCCCGCTCCGCGATCCGGAACCCACGGAGCAGGTTCACGAACACGACGAGCACGCCGATGGCCAGGATCGCGGCGCCGATCGAGGACATCAGGTTCCAGACGTTCCACCCCATGTCGCTCGGGTACGTGTAGACCCGCCTCGGCATGCCGAGCAGACCCAGGATGTGCATCGGGAAGAAGGTGACATTGAACCCGATGAAGATCAGCCAGAACGACAGGCGCCCCAGGAACTCCGAGAACACCCGGCCGGTGATCTTCGGGTACCAGTAGTACAGGCCCGCGAAGATCGGGAAGACCGCGCCGCCGAACAGCACGTAGTGGAAGTGTGCGACGACGAAGTAGGAGTCGGTCGCCGTCTGGTCGAACGGCACCGATGCGAACATCGCGCCGGTGACGCCGCCGATCGTGAACACCACGATGAACCCGAGGGCGAACAGCATCGGCGTAAGGAACACGGGTCGGCCTCGAGCGACCGTGACGAGCCACGCGAACATCTGGATCCCGCTCGGGATCACGATCAGCATGCTCGCGGCGGAGAAGTACGTGAACGAGATATCGGGGAGTCCCGTCGCGAACATGTGATGGACCCAGACCCCGAAGCCCAGGATCCCCACGAGGACCGTCGCGAGGACCATCAGCGGGTACCCGACGACCGTGTGCCGGGAGAACGTCGGGATCACCGACGATACGATCCCGACCGCCGGCAAGAAGATGATGTAGACGTCCGGGTGGCCGAAGAGCCAGAACAGGTGCTGCCACAGCAGCGGATCGCCACCGGCCGCGACGTCGAAGAAGTGCGTCCCCATCGTCCGGTCGAGCGCCAGGAAGATGTTGCCCAGTGTCAGCGGCGGCAGGGCGAGCACCTGCATCCAGCTCGTCACGAAGATCGCCCACACGAACAGCGGCATCCGGACGATCGACATCCCCGGCGCGCGGAGCTTCATGATCGTGACGATCAGGTTGATCGCGCCGGCCGTCGTCCCGATCGTGAGGAAGATCAGCCCGAGCGCCCAGAAATCCATCCCGATCCCCGGCGCGTAGATCGGACCGGCGTTCGGGGGATACGAGAACCATCCGTTGTCGGGGACCTGCCCCGTCAGGCGGCTGGAGTACAGGAAGATCCCGGAGAGCAGGAAGATCCAGTAGCTGAAGGCGTTCAGTCGCGGGAACGCCATGTCGCGCGCGCCGATCTGCAGCGGGACCACGTAGTTCGAGAACCCGGCCAGCAGCGGCGTGACGAAGAAGAAGATCATCAGCGTCCCGTGCATGCTGAACAGCTGGTCGTACGTCTCCGGTGACGCGAAGTGGCCGTTCGGGAGCGCCAGCTGCAGACGCATCCGCGCCGCCTCGAGACCGGCGAGCACGAAGAACACGAGCGCCGTGACGATGTACCGGCGGCCGATCCGCTTGTGGTCGACCGTCGTGAAGAACGACACGAAGCTCGGCGATTCCTCCCAGACGGCCTCGAGTCGCTCTTCGCGCGTGATCGTCGCCATCATCGGAGCGTCTCCAGGTACGCGGCGAGCGCGCGCGCGTCGGCCGCGCTCAGTCGCGTCGACGGCATCAGGACCCCCGGCTTGATCGCCTGCGGGTCGAGGAACCAGCCTTCGAGATGCCCCAGCGAGTTCGGGATGATCCCGGCCCCGAGCGTCAGCCTCGAGGCGACGTGCGTCAGGTCGGGCCCGATCGTCCCGTTCGCGTTCGTGCCGCGGACGGTGTGGCAGTAGCTGCAATCGGAGCCGAGGAAGAGTTCCATCCCACGGAACGCGGCGCCCCGCGCCGGCACCGGCGGGGTGGTCCGTTGCGTGGTGACCCACGCCTGGTACTGGGTCTGCGTCTCGGCCACGACCTCGAGATCCATGTGCGCGTGCTGCAGCCCGCAGAACTCCGCGCATTCGCCGCGGAAGACGCCGGCTTCGTCGGACTGGAGGACGATCTGGTTCGTCATCCCGGGGACCGCGTCGACCTTCCGCTGGAGCCGCGGGATCCAGAAGCTGTGGATCACGTCGGCGGTGCTGACGTTCACGGTGACCGGCACGCCGACGGGGATGTGGATCTCGTTCGCGGTCGCGAAGCCCTCGGAGGGATACGACACCTGCCACCACCACCGGTGTCCGACGACGTCGAGCGAGATCCCCGAGGCCGCCGCGTTCGTCCCCTCGTCGGCCTGCGCCCGGAGCGTCAGGAGCGTCACGATGAACAGGACCAGGATCGCGACGATCGGGAGCACGATCCCGCCGCCGATCACCCACCCGAGCCCGCCTCGGTCGTCGACGACCGGTGCGTCCGAGCCGGACGGGCGCCGCCGGAACACGCCCCAGAGCAGCAGGCCGATCACGATCAGGAACACGATCGCCGAGACGGCGAACATCCCCCACCACAGCCGGGCGACGCGGTCGGCGCCCGGACCCGCGGGGTCGGTGGCGGATGCCGGACCGCTGCACGCGGTTGCGACCGTCGCCAGTGTGCCGATCAGGAACGAGCCCACGGGCACGTGGCTCCGAACGCGCGGCACCCCCACGACGGAACCGCCTTTCCCCGCCCATTCCGCCACCAAACCGGTTCGATGCGTGTAGCAGCGGTTCTCGAGGGGTACTGCCGGTGCGTGCCGACCATCTCTCGCCGGTCGTTCATGAAGCGGACGGCCGGTGCCGCCGTGGTCGCAGCGGGTGCCCCGGCGGTGCTTGCCGAGTGCTCCTCCGAGCAGACGGTCCCTGGCTACACGGGGACGCCATCCCCGACGATCACGCCGCAGCCGCCCGGGGTCCACACCTTCTTCACACGCCGCGAGGCACGCACGGTCGAGGCGCTGTTGGACCAAGTGATCCCGGGGTCCCCCGGCGTCCCGGGGGCGCGCGAGGCGAGCGTCGTCACTTTCATCGACCAGCGGCTCTCGCGGGACCAAGGGGTTCCGACGTTCACCGACCCGCCGTACGCGAAGCCGTACGAGGGCAACCGGCCTCCCGGTCCGGACACCGATCAGGTGATCTGGGTGCCCGCCGCGCAGCTGTACCGCTATGGCGTGCAGGACGTTCGCTTGGAGCCGCGCGAGCTCTACCGGAGATCCCTCCAGGCCCTGGACGCCTACTGCACCACGAAGTTCGGGTCGAGCTACGCGGACCTCCCGGCGAAGCAGCAGGCCTCCGTGTTCGCCGATCTCGAGAACGACAAGGTGCCGACGTTCAACGGAGATCTCACGGCGTCGACGTTCACCGACGTGTTGTCGAGCGACGCGGGTCAGGGGTGGCTCGCGGACCCGATGTACGGGGGCAACCGCGACATGGTGGTGTGGAAGGCGA